>WNGL01007370.1_pt1 | contig 34019 bp, 33 predicted proteins | sample 5400591 | NCBI WGS metagenome assembly WNGL01 (sample SAMN13153377, study PRJNA577476) | soil metagenome | isolation source: 80 cm soil or saprolite under Garry oak tree replicate 1 | place: USA:California | collected 2016-06-15
CGGTTCCCCGCCAGCACATTCAGTTCCCGCCGTTCGCTCCAGACCATCTCGACAACTCGCTGAGCCACCTGGCCGCGATCGTGGCGCGCTAACGACGTCCCCGGCCGCCTCAGGCTCGGGCCACGAATGGGCCGCAAGTAAGGAACTCTCACGGCTACCAGCGGTCACTCGCGGGCACTCCACCCGGGTTGGCCAGCAGGAACGTTATTCCAGGTAAGCTGGTTCCGGCACCACCGACCGGCCAAGCTGGTGCTATCCCATGGCACCGCGAGGCATTGCGCGGTTGCAATTCGGGTTGCAGTTCACCGCCGTGCGGTGCCGTCCCGGGCCCCGGGTCGTCCGGTCGTACCCCGGTGATATTGCTCTTTGCTCGTGCATTTCCCTAGACTGAGCGTGGCTCGGCGGCCGGACTAGGAGGACGCATGCCAGTCGACTGGGTTGTCGTCGGCCTGGATAACGGCGGGACTACCAATAACGGGACCATCCTCGACTCGGGCGGGCGGTTCCTTCTCGACCGGCTGGCGGAGGTTCCGAGCGAGGTCAGGGAGGGGCCGGACAAGGCCATCCAGTCCCTGGTCGTCTCCGTGGAGAAGGTGCTCGGACTTACCGGCGTGCCGATCGCGGCGGTCCGGGCGGTAGGCCTGGACACGCCGGGCCCGGCCAGCGGGAACGGCGTTATCTCGTCCAAGGGCGCGACCAACTTCGGTCACGCCGGCTGGCGCGGCTTCGATATCCGCGGCGCGCTGGCCGACCGGCTCGGGCTCCCGGTGATCTACAACAACGACGGGAACTCGGCCGCGCTGTACGCGCACCACGTGCGGTTCGGCGCGGAGTCCGGGCAGCGGAGCTCGGTGGCCGCGATCGTCGGCACCGGGCTCGGCGGCGGGATCATCCAGGCCGGCCAGGTCGTCAAGGGCGCAGCCGGGATGGCCGGAGAACTCGGCCACGTCCCCATCCCGCTCGATGGCCTGCTGGACGCCGGCCAGCCGATGCCCGCGTGCAACTGCGGCCAGTCGGGTGACGCGGAGAGCGTGGCCTCGCTCACCGGCATCCAGAACAACCTGCTGCCGTACTGGCTCAGCAAGTACCGAGGCCATGATCTCAGTGACCTGCCGATCGGCGCGGCGGCGAAGCTCGTCCGCAAGTACGCCGAGAACGGCGACGAGATGGCGCTGGCGATCTTCAGGCAGCAGGCGATGGCGCTCGGGCGGCTGTTCACCATCGCGGCGAACTTCCTCGATCCCGACGCCTACTTCCTCGGCGGCGGTGTGGTCGAGGCCGCATCGCACTTCCGCGACTGGTTCTTCGCCGAGGTGCGCGCCCACACCCTCCTGCGCGAGGAGCAGGCCAAGGCGGCGGAGATCTCCCTGGTGCCCGATCTGGACATGGCGGGGGCCCGGGGGTCGGCCTACGCCGCCCGCGACTGGTTTATCGGCCGGGGCGAGCAGGTCAGGCCCGCCGTGTTGTTATCCCGGGGTAATCCCCGGGCCGGGGGAATGACCACCACCATGGTGAGGCAGGCCGGCTGATCGCCTTCGTTGTCGTACCGGTGCGGGCGGCTGGCCGGGAAGCGGGCGCACTGGCCCGCCTCTACCGTGCGGCGCTCGCCTGCCACCGTCAGCGTCAGCGTGCCTGACTCGACCCAGACCATCTCGCGGGTGGCCGGCGCGTGCGCGTCGCCGCCGAACGTCTCGCCGGGCATCACCTCCCAGCGCCACAACTCCACCGCCCACGGCGGGTCGGTGGCGCCGATGATCGTCCCGGTGCCACCGGAGGGACCGCGCCAGAGCACGCGCGAGGCGTCCGGGCTGCTGATCCGGACGGCCGGCTCACCGCCCACGTCGACCAGCAGTGTCACCGGGACCCCGAAGGCGTCGCCGATGCGGGCCAGGGTGGCCAGGTTAGGGTTCGACCGTCCCTGCTCCAGCGAGACGAGCACACCCTTGCTGACGCCGGAACGTGCCGCCAGCTGGTCCAGCGACCAGCCGCGATCCGCGCGCAGGGCCTGAAGGGTCCGCGCGACCGCGGTTGTTATGTCGGGCACCTCCGCCATGTCTTCCCTTCCTGGACGCGCCGGGCTCTCCGGACGCGCCGGGCTCTCCGGACGCGCCGGGCTCTCCGGACGCGCCGGGCTCTCCGGACGCGCCGGGCTCTCCGGACGCGCCGGCGCGGTCGGTAGGATGAACTATATAGATCAACATTCCGACCGGCGTCGCTTCGTTCCGGAGGATCCTGACCGTGGTGACAATCCTGGCCCTGGCCGCCGCCGTGCTCTACGGCACCGCCGATTTTCTCGGCGGGGTGGCGTCGAGGCGGGCGAGCGTGTTCGCGGTGCTGGCGATGACGGTCCCGGCGGGTGCGGTGGTGGTGATCGTGGTGGCCTTGCTCGGCGAGGCACCGTGGCTGGGCGGCCTGCTGGGGCACGGCCTGGGCTCGCCCACCTCGGGCGGAGGCTGGGACGCGGCCGGCTGGGCGGCGGCGTCCGGTGTCTGCGGCGCGTCCGGTCTGGTCGCGTTCTACGCCGGCTTCGCCGCCGCGCCGATCAGCGTCGTGGCTCCGGTCGCCGCGCTCGTGTCCACGGTCCTGCCGGTCGGCGTCGCGATCGCGGACGGCGAGCGCCTCACCGCCACCATGGCCGCCGGGGGGCTGATCTGCCTGGTCGCCATCGTCCTGGTCAGCATGCCGCCAGGGCGCCGGGGCCGCCAGGACCGGCCGGACGCCGGGGCCGCCGGCCGGCTGCGCGGCCTGGGCTATGGTGCCGCCGCGGGCGCCGGATTCGGCCTGTTCTTCTTGTGCCTGAAGAATGCCGGGCAGGCCGGCGTGCTGTGGCCGGTGGCGGTCTCGCGGACGGCGGGGACCCTGGTCGCCGTGGGCATCGCGGTGGCGACCAGGACGCGCCCGTGGCGGCGCGCGAGCGCCAGGACGGGCGTGATCGCGCTGGTGTCCGGGGCGGTCGACGCGGCCGCCAACGTCTGCTACGTGCTCGCAACCCGGGCCGGCCTGTTCGGGCTGGCCGTCGTGATCACGTCGCTGTACCCGGGCATGACGGTGCTGCTGGCGCGATGGGTGCTCGGCGAGCGGATGCGCTGGCTGCAGCGGGCCGGCCTGCTGCTGGCCGCGGCCGGCGTCGTGCTGCTGACCGTCTGAGCGAGCCGAGGGGGCGCGGCAGCCTAGTCGGGGGCCTCCTCCTTGTCCTTGAAGATCAGCCCGCACACCTCGAGGTAGAGCTGCTCCGGATAAGGAAGGTGATCGACATTGGTGAGCGCCTGGTCCTGCCCCGCGGACTCCAGGATGAACTCGCCGTAGCCGAGGATCCGGCCCATCGGCGAACGCTGGAAGCTCATGTCCGTCACCTTGGCGAGCGGCATCATCTTCACCTTGCGGGTGACAATGCCTTCAGCGAGCAGGAACCGCTGAGAGGTGACGACGAAGTAGGTCTCGCCCCATTCGGCGACCTTCACCACCAGCCGCAGGAAGACCAGGGCCCACAGGATCCAGATGACCAGGATGACGGTGCCGCTGCCGTGCGCCACGGAGTTGCTCAGCCAGCCCGCGATGGCCAGCCCGATGAGGACCTCGAAGATGGGCCTGATCAGGATGGCCGGGTGCTGATGGACGGTGATGACCTGGCGCTCGTGGGGCAGAAGGTACTTATTTACCGAGGCAGGCACCGTGTCAGTGTTCGGAACCAGCCTCATGGCAGTACCGGGCCCTAAATCGACGCGAAGAAGTTGGAAAGCCCGTGGGCAGCCGCGGTCAGGAAGGCCCCGATGTTGTGGACGACGTGGGCCGCACCAGTGGGCTGCTCGATCACCCACCATACGACGAACGCAATCGCAAGCCATCCAAGGATGGTTTTCATGTTCACGTCGACTCCCACAGGCGCCCGGACTTGTCCTGCTTGCCAGTGAAACCAATGTTAGCTTGCACCGGATCGTCGGCCAATGCTAACGGGGTGAAGCTGCCGTGCCGGCTTGAGTATGCCCCCTTGCTGCCCTCAGTATGCCCCATCGGCGGAAGCAGTGCGTGACGGGGCGTGCCAGCCGCGCCGGCATCGCGCCCGGAATCCGTTGCCCACGGCCCTGATCGGCGATTTTGCCGCCGGGACGGGCGCCCATCTGACAGCATTCCTCCGTGCAGAGCATGCTGGTGAGATGACGGTGGCAGACGTGGGTGAGACTGACTTCGCGGTCATCGTCTACCGGGAAGAAGATCAGTGGGAGGCCGACGTCCTGCCGACGGCGGTGACCGCCGACCTGGACGGCATGGTCCAGTCGCTGCGCAGGCAGCCGAGCATGGGCGGCACCATCGGCTTCGCGGGCGTGGGCGACGACTTCTGGGTCGCGGTCCGGGTCATCGGCGAGGACGTGTCGCTGTTCCTCTCCGACCTCACCGCGGCGGCGGACTATCCGCTGGCCCGCCAGGTGCTCGAGGCCCTCGACATCCCGGTGCCCGCGGACGACGAACTCGACCAGGTGCTCCCGGCCGGTGATCTCTCCATTTTCGCCGACCTCGGGCTGGACGAGATGGAACTGGGTGCGATCTCGGCTGACCTCGACCTGTATCCGGAGGACGCGGTGGCCCTCATCGCCGAGCGGCTCAGGTTCGGCGACGCGGTGGAGCGCGCACTCGATCGCGCGCTCGGTCCGTGACCGGATATACCGACTCGTTCGAGCCGGCGATGCGGCTCGCGCTGGCGGAGGCGGCCGCGGCGGAGGCCGCCCCGGCAGGACAGGAGCCGGCCCGGGCGCAGGACGTCCCGGTCGGCGCCGTCATCCTCGACGAGACGGGCACGATCATCGCGCGGGCCCGCAACCGCAGGGAGATAGACCGCGATCCCACCGCGCACGCGGAGATCGTGGCGATCAGGCAGGCGGCCCGGGCCCTCGGCAGCTGGCGGCTTACCGGGCTGACGCTGGTCGTGACCCTCGAGCCGTGCACGATGTGCGCCGGCGCGGTGACAGCGGCCAGGCTGGCCCGCGTGGTCTACGGAGCCGAGGACCCGAAGGCGGGGGCGGTGGGGTCCCTCTGGGACGTGCTGCGGGACACCCGGCTGAACCATCGCCCGGAAGTCATCGGCGGAGTCCTCGCCAGCGAGTGCGGTGACTTGCTGCGCGACTTCTTCGCGGCGCGACGGCCGGACGCCGGGTAGGTCATGAAGCCGGGTAGGTCATGCCGCCGCGCACGCGCGGATTCGGGTAAGCTCGCCTGCGGTGGAGTCGCCTAGTGGCCGAGGGCGCACGCCTCGAAAGCGTGTGAGGGGGCAACCCCTCCGTGGGTTCAAATCCCACCTCCACCGCTGAGCTGGGAACTTAATGTCACGTTCCGGACGTTCGCTGTTGTGACCGCATGGGTTGTGCGATGGCGTGCCTGCCTCGGTAAGGCGCCCATCGCCGGCACCGGACACCGGCGAGGAGAACGGGGTGTTTGAGCCGCAAGGGACCGGTTTCTTCCTGCTCCTCATGGTGGTGTTCGGGGGATTGCTGGTCTGGGTGGCCCTGGCCAGGCAGATCGTGTTCCGGGTGTTCGCCGCGTGCCTGGCGTTCCTGCCTGCCATGGTCTTCGGAATCGCTGCCGTCAATAAATTCTATGACTACTACCAGACCTGGGGCGGAATGATCAACGATCTGACCGGCCAGGGCGGGAGCATTCCCAAGTACGCGGCCGGCGGGGCCGGCACCAACAAGCAGTTCGACAAGAACATCGGCCGGGTCACCAGCCTCGCTGAAGATGCCCAGGTCGGTTACCTGTTCCAGACCTCGGTCGCCGGCCTGCGGAGCCGCCTCACCCGCGACGTGTACGTCTATCTCCCGCCGCAGTACTTCCAGAAGACGTACCGGCACTACAAGTTCCCCGTCGTCGAGCTACTGCACGGCTCGCCGGGTAACCCGCAGGCGTGGGTTGACGTCATGGGCGTGATCCCCACCTTCCTCAGCCTGCTGGAGACCCATCCCGCCGACACCGCGGTCCTGGTGATGCCCGACACCGACGGCGGGCAGCGTTATGAGCTGCAGTGCCTCAACGACCCGGGCGGTATCCAGGACATGACCTTCGTCGCCCTGGACGTGCCCGCGGCGATAGCGCGGATCGCCCGCGTGCAGCCGCCCGGCCGGGCCTGGGGCGTGGCCGGCTACTCGGAGGGCGGCTACTGTGCCGCCAACATCGCGCTGCAGGACCCGGCGGGCTACGGGGCGGCCGGCGTGATGTCGGGCTACTTCGCCCCCATCCGGAGCCAGGTGCCGGCCGGCAACAAGCCGGGCGGAAAGCCGCGGCTGGTGAACGTCTTCCTCGGCCGGCCGTCCCTGCAGCTCATCAACACGCCGCGGGCCTACGTCACCCGGGTGCCGGTCAACGACGTGCTCCCTGCCTTCTGGCTCGCGGCCGGCGCCCAGGACGGGCCGGATGTCAGCGCCGCGGCGGACTTCAAGCAGCTGCTGCAGACCCGGGTGGCGAACGTGCCATTCGTGATCGTTCCCGGTGGCGGCCATCAGGGCAGCGTATGGCGCGCGGCCCTCGGCCCGATGCTCAGCTGGATGACGCCGCAGCTGGCGCAGCAGGCCGCGAAGGCCGACGCCGCCGCGGCCAGGGCGGCGGCCGCCAGGGCCGCCGCCGCGCACAAGGCGCACACCGCCAAGCCCCGCCCGTCGCGCGCCCGGGTGGCGCCCAAGAAGCCTTAGCGCCCGGCCGGCTCAGGGCCGCAGCGCGTCCGAGATGACCGCGAGGCCCTTCTCCAGCTGGTCATGCGGCTGGTAGGCCAGGCCGAGGCGCATCACGTGGGCACTGTCACCGAACCACGGACCAGGGGCGACCACCGTCCGCCGTTCGGCTAGCCGGCCGAAGAAGCGGCGGACGTCGGACGGCCCGAAGGCATCCGGGTTGAGCCGCGCACAGCAGAACGCGCCCGCCTCCGGCCGCAGCCATTGCAGCCGGCCGTCCTGCTCGCCGATCCAGCTCCCGACGATGGCGCGGGCGCTGGCCATCAGCGTGCCGCGGGAGCTGAGCAGCTGATCGGCCCGTGCCAGCAGCCTGGCGGCGAGGAACTCGTCGAGAACCCCGCAGCTGATCGAGGAGTTGAACTTCGCCAGCCTGAGCTGCTCGCGCAGCTGCGGATCGGCCGCGGTCAGCCAGCCGATGCGCAGGCCGGGAACGCCGTAGGCCTTGGACAGCGAGGCGCAGGTGAGCAGCCGCCCGGAACGGCTCGCGAAGGTGGGCGCGGCCGGGGCACTGCCGTAGGTGGCTTCCCGGTAGGTCTCGTCGATCAGCAGGACCGCCCCGGGGCAGCGGCGGGTCATGGCGGCGAGCATCTCGTCGATTTCGCCGGGCGTGATCGACACGCCGGAAGGATTCTGCGGCGAGGCGAACAGGACCAGCCGGGTGCGCGCGGACAGGCTGTCCCGGAACGTGTCAAGATCGATGCGGTAGCCGTCCTCGAACCGCGCGGACACGGTGACGACCCTGGCGCCGAGGCCGCGCAGGGCATCGAGCATCGGCGGGAAGCAGGGCAGCCCGACAAGGATCTCCCCGTCACTGTGCAGCAGGGCGGGCAGGAACAACGCCGCGCTCGCGCCGGCGGTGAGCAGGACCTGCTCACCGGGGACGCCCACCCGTGCCGCTATCAGGGCACGCAACTCCGCGTCGCCGGCCGACGTTGCGTACCCCAGGCTCAGGCCGGCCATGTCGGCCGGGTCGGCGATGTCCGCCACCGCCAGGTGCGGCCCCAAGCTCTCGCCCAGGTCGTACAGCGGTGACTCGTCGATGAGCGCGGCAATCGGACTGGCAGGGAACTGGCGCATGGCGGGCCCTTTCCTGAACGGCAGCTGCTTACCTAGCCATGTTCGGCGCCGCCGGGCGGATATCCCAGAGCCAATGGCGCGTGATTGGCTGGCAATGAAGAATGCAGCCGGCCGGGAGGGCGGCGCGGACCGCTGCCGCCCGCTCTGGCGACGCAGCGTCACGTTCCCGGGCGTTATACGAAAGATATGTGCCCGGCAAAGACGGGCAAATGCGGCCGTATCACCCTGCTTCCGATAGCAGAAATTGAAGGCCGAACCCGCCTTAATGGGACTGCCTCAGGAGGGCGGCCCGGGATTCCGCTGCTCTCCGCAGCCGACCTGCGAGCGCTTTGACCAGGACTTACTGGCTTCCAAGACCACCGGAGCAGAGACGAAAACCCACTCTTGAATTACTCTTAGTAATCATCTGAATACACAGTAAACCGCCTTTCGCGGCGCCGCGTCTCGTACATGTAAGGGCGGGCATCGCTGATGAAGTGGTCCGCTTGGGGGGGAGAACCTGGCCGTGGCCAGGCTTTGGGAGGGTGCATCATGGTCAGCGATGGAATTAAGGCTGCCCGGATTCAGGCACAGTGCTCACCACTTATCAACAGCACCTGGCCGACCAGTGCCATGCAGGCGAACATCCTGTTCGCCTGCAAGCACGCGGCGGCCTGGCTGAACCCGCACCGGAGCGGCCGCCGGCCGGCTGGCCGGCACGCCGCGCCCGGACGTCCGCTCCTCGGCCGCCGCGCGCCGCGCTGACGCCGGGGACAGTCAGTCTGGCTCCGGTCTTCGCCGGGAGCCGGTCTCATCCGGCCCCATCCGGCCTCCGGGCCGGCGTACCAGGCGTCATAGTGGCCTCTTTCAGCCGTCTTCGGGACGTTTGCGTGATCGGCCTGATACTTTCAGTGTCTGCCTCGTGGAGGACGCAAGTGTCCATAGTTAGTACAGGCGTGAATGTGTCCGTAGGGGGACAAAGTGGCACAAGTACAGGTACATAACTTCTCGTACGGCCTGCTCAATCCTGGCCTCGGCTACTTAGCGTCCTGCCTGGGCGCTTTCCTTGGCCTCCGGTGCCTCACGCGAGCCCGCACCTATACCGGCCGCGCGCGCGCCGCCTGGCTGCTGATCGCGTCCGTGGCCATCGGGGCTACCGGCATCTGGGTCATGCACTTCGTCGCCATGCTCGGCTTCACGATCCCCGGGCAGGAGATCATGTACAACATCCCGATGACCCTGATCAGCCTGCTGGTCGCCGTCATCGTCGTCGCTATCGGCCTGTTCGTCGTCGGCTACGGCGGCGGCGGCCTGGTGCCCGTGCTGGCCGGCGGCGTGATCATCGGCGTCGGCGTCTCGACCATGCACTACGTCGGGATGGCCGCGATGAGCATGCAAGGTACCGTCCGGTACAACCTCGGCCTGGTCGGGGTATCGGTGCTCATCGCGACCGTGGCGGGAACGGCGGCGCTGATAGCCGGGCTGCGCGTCCGCGGCCTGTGGTCCAGCCTCGGTGTATCGCTGATCATGGGTGTCGCCGTCACCGGCATGCACTACACCGGGATGGCCGCGATGCATGTGTATGCGGGCGGAAGCAGGATGACCATGTCCGGGAACTCCGCGGACAGCTTCCTGTTCCGGCCATTAATCGGCGCGAGCGTCCTCACGTTCCTGCTATCGCTGATCATCTCCGTGTCGCCCAACGAGGACGAGATCCGCGCCGACGCCAGCCTGAGCCAGCGGCTGTCCTCCGGCGCGTCCGTGGCGCGAATGGATATGTGACGACACAGGGCGGCAGCTGGATCCCGAGGTCGCTCAGGGCTCGGCTGGGACCGGCTGACGCCGTCGCGGCGTCCGGGCCGATGTGGCGGAGGATAAGAGATTCGAACTCTTGAGGGGTTGCCCCCAACACGCTTTCCAAGTCTGCTGGAGCTGCGGCCTGGTCCGGTCCTCCGCGGACGCCCTCGAACCTCGGCGAATGAGACCAGAACTGAGACCGGCGCGGCCCTGTCCCTAAAGGTTTTCAAGAGCATCGGTGACTCGCTGCCCGGCAGTGTTGCTACCTGGGCTTTCAGTGGCCATGCTCGCCGTGGCACTCAAGATCATCCCGTGTATATCCCGCGTGCCGTTCGGTGCCCTGTCCGCTATATGGCCGCCGAGCATCTGTTCCGTAGATCAGTGCCGCGCGTCCGGCCAGTGTGCCGGAATCCGTATCCGCAGGTCAGGGTCCACTGCATGTCCGCTGCGGACGCCCTAGTCCGGTGCCGTCTTGCCAGTCTGTGAGAAAACCGTGATAGATCACCTCTGGCCAACCTGGGTTGGGTTGCCGACCGCTCGTCCTCGTCGGCCAGGACTGTCCGCTTTCAGGCCGGGCATAACCCAAGTCGTTACAAGATGTACAAGCGTCCCGTGCTGCCGTTGATCGCCGCCGCTTGCCGTTGGTCGCTGCTGTTGCTGTCACCGTTGCTGTCAGCTCAGCCCCGGTCGTCCGGTGGCAAGCCCGACTCGGACCGCAGGGCCACCAGGCCCGAGGACCGCAAGCGGCGCGGCAGAGCTACGAATGCGGCAGGACCGCACTTCGGGATAGTTCAACGCATATGAACAACGTAAGGATTTCGACTACTATTGCTGCCGCTGATCCGGATCATTGTGAGTAGAAGGAGCTATCGTCATGACTGAGTCCGAGCCGGAAGTTGATAGGCTACGTCGGGAACTTGGTGATATAGAAGCCGCGTTTTGGAAGGAGTCTGCGAAAGTGGCAAGCGATTGGACCTTCGGTATTTTCGGTCCTCTAACAGTTAGACGTTACACCTCTCCAATGTTTATTGCGCAAGTGTTCGTTCTATTTCATCTACTATGCTTTAGTGTCGGAGCTGGGCTAATTTTCACTACGGGGCCAACTCGTGAGCTGGGTATCGCAATGGTGGTTGGTTCGATTTTCGCCTTTGGATCATTCGTTGCCCAATTTTGGGTGATATCATATGGGCGATATCGCGAGGTCGCGCGAGAAGCAATTGGCGATCAAGGCATGATGACCTTGAAGCAGCTAGCAGCAAGGCGAGCCGAGATGGCCGACCGGATCAAGCAACTCGAAAGGCCCGATGGACCGGACACGCGACCCGCAGCTTAGAAGGTCGGTTTGCGCAGCGGGTCAGCCTGCCTGTCCGCAGGTGAGCCGGTGTATCGGGTTGTCCGGCATTGACCGTGAGTTCCTGGCGTTGACCGGCCGATCGGGCACGCAGCGGGCACGTCGTCTGCGGTCGCACGCACGACGATTGGCACCCCGTGACCGCCCGCACCGTGTAGGGGATGGCCCGCGTCCGGTCCGGGCAGGCTCCCGCCTGGCCCTTGTCTTCTGGCCGGAGTGTCCGCAGAGGCTCCAGCGTCAAGCGTGACTTTGCGTGTACGTTCATCAGGCACTTTCCACCGGTGCTCGTTGTCCTGCGGTCACAGTTACGCTTGACGCTGGAGGGGCGGACACGTACACTCAGCGGGCCATCCCCGGAGCTGAGCCCAGCAGGACACTATCGCCTGGATACGGCAGAATCTGCGGATTAAAAGACGGATTCACCGATCCCGCAAGTCGTACAAGCGCGTCCGGCCCTTCCCCCTGACCTGGGTTTTCGTGGTAGGGACGGTGCGCTGAGATTCGGCGCCGTGTGATGGTGTTGTTGCTCGTGCTGCTGCTTACGTATACCCTCTGTTGCCATCTTCTTGGGAAGTCTGCGGCGCTGCATTGTCGTCGCCTGTGGATTCGCTGACCTCTTGGCTTGTCCTCCTTCTGGGGCCCCGGTCTTGAAGTCCGAACCAATATCCGAGGACAGTGCCAGAGATTGCGGTAATAGGAGCCACGTACTGAAGGAACGCAGTTGGCAAAACATCTCGAGCCATGGCATAGATCGGTGTGGCGACCACTGCAAGGACCACCAAGACTAGCACGAAGCTACGGATCTTGTCGGCTAGGGTCTCGGCTTGAATCTCAGCTTCCCACCTCGCCCTCTGGGTTCGCAATTGCTCCCGCCATCTATCCTCGTTGGCCTTCATCTGGTCGCGCAGTCTGTCCTGTTTGGCCTTCATCTGGTCGCTCAGCCTATTCTCTTTGGCCTGCGCCAATTCTTTTCTGAGAGTAAGTTCGTCGTCTTTATGCCTTATTTCGGCTTTTTGCGCATTTATTTCGGCTCTCTGGCGCTGTACCTGAAGAGCAAGATTGGTCGCCGTCTGTAGAGTGTCAGGTTGAAGAGCCCCTTCTTTTACAGCCTTAGCTATATTGGTTAGTTGGCGCAACCACTCCCTGCTGATTGGCTGCTCTTCCTCGGGGGCCGCCTCGGCTGGCTGCTCTTCCTCGGGGGCCGCCTCGGCTGGCTGCTCTTCCTCGGGGGCCGCCTCGGCTGGCTGCTCTTCCTCGGGGGCCGCCTCGGCTGGCTGCTCTTCCTCGGGGGCCGCCTCGGCTGCTGCTCTTCCTCGGGGGCCGCCGAATTGCCCTGTGCTGCTTCAGAACCCGACCCTGATGAAGTAGTCAAGTTAAACACCCCGCCCTGCCGCAGACGACGATGTAGTGTGGTACGAACTTATACCTCCCCTCATTATTAAACCAATCCTTAAATAATGGAGTGCGTTCGGCCCCGTGCGATCAGGCCCAGCACCGGGTAATCCTGAGGCACAGCACGGGGCAGGATGACCCTGACGTAGGCACGAGCCGAACAGCAGCCGCCAGTACCTGTCGGCGTGGCGTATGACGCAACTGATCAGCGTGTCCGGCTGGCATGTGTGGCCCGGCGTGCGCCGGGCGGGCCTCCCAAGGCAGAGCCCGGCGCTGACGCCGGGCCAGCGGTGCCGCGCAGCGGCGCCGCCTTGATCAAATACGGCTCAATTCGGCAACGCGCGGATCGCTCTATGTTCAGGGCCGCGGCCGAACGTCTGGCCTTCCGCTTTTCAGAGAACCGAGCTACCCCGCCTTGGCCAGTCACAACACAGCACGGCGGCCGGACGTGGGCGCGTATCGGGCATGATCGAGCGTTCAGAGCGAACCTGACGGCCCCGACCGCAGGTCGGCGTGTATCGGGTTCGTTCGGCGTGAGCACGAAACAGATCGCTAGCGACATAGTCGCAGCTCTCCGGCGAGGGAGCGGCATCCGCACCCGACGTCCCCGGCCTCAGTCACTCTGATCGCGTATCGAGGCTGCTCACAGACCACTACAAACTGTCACGTCTATGAGGGATCATAGCCTCATGGCAGACAGAACCCCCCGCCAGGAGCACGGCGAGCAGGAACGTCTAGACGAGCGGTATGCTGCGTTGGTCATCGAACTAGATCGGGAATTCGGCCGAGTCCTAGATGCGATGAGCGTACCGCTGACTGCGGAGCAACGAGTCGAGTTGTCAAATAACTGGCGTTCGATCGTTCGCCCGCCGCTCATCAAGCAACTGGACGCTCTGGTTGGGCCGCTCGTACCTGTAATCGCCGAGGCATGTGTAGCATACAACCAGGTCTCATTTACTCTGGACAAGCCAAAGGACCATAATATATGTAAAGGCGAAACCGTTGCCTTGGTAACTCGCTTTGGCAGTCCGGAGTCTCCCGGCCCGATCTATATACATTATCCGGGCTGTGAAAAGCACGCAAATATGGCGATGCACCACCTAGGTGCGGCGCAGACGCAAGTGAAGGGTCGCCGAGTGTTCCACTCAGTCATTCCGTTGGCCGATGCGCGTCGCGAGATTAGGCAGCAGGAACTAGCCAACGAGGCCAATCGCCCTCGTAGACGGTGGCCCTTCCGCTGACCTAAGCGGTTCCGCGACACCGCCCAACGGTGCGCGCCTTCGTCTAACAGAGAACCGAGCTACCTTGCCCTGACCAGGAACAATGCAGCACGCGGGCCGGACCTGGGCACGCATTGGGCATGATCAAGCGCTCAGCGCCGATCTGACGGCCCTTGGTCGCGACCCCAACCCATCTTGTCGCGCCGATGTCCGAACGGGCCGCTACGCGCATCCTGTGGCCCCCCTCCTTTTCCGCGCGGGCGGCGGCCGAACGCTCTCGTTTGGTTTGCCCAGGTCACGCTATGCCGAAGCGCTCGGTCGTTGTCCTGAGTCTCGCGCTGTACCCTGGGCCGGACTATCTTGGGCACGGGTCGAACCGGGGCGCGGACGTGGCCGGGACGGTGATCCGCCGGTTCTCCGACTGTCCCGCGCTTTACGCACTGTGTATCACGTTTGATAGTACTCACGGAAAACGAGGTTCACCAGTTTATGTTCACGTATAACGAGAATCGCGTGCTTCTCGTCGAGAACGGTACGCTAACCTTCCCGAACAAGGTCAGCGTTCGTATAGAATTCGCTCCAAACGCCGTATTTGGGGACCAAATCCCTGGCTTGACCTGTCTAGTAGGATCGAAAGCCCGTCACACTTGGGACGCCAATACAGGACGTGCTTTGGCTGAATCTGACCCGCCGCTCCCCAGAGCCAAGGCGGATATCAGCCTAGATGACATCGATGTACACATCATTGGGCGCTCTCTGAAGGCGACATTTGAATGTGCTTCGCGGGAACAACTTCTCGGAGTTTTGGGTGCCCTGCACTTCGTTGCCCCAGTGTCACTAAGCCTACAGTTTACCGATCCGGTCATCCCGGTTGTCACCTCGGGCCATGTGGGCAGCACCCAATTCGTCTGGCAAGTTCATCAAACCGCAGTTTCGATCGATGCGGTTACGCAATCGACACGCGACTCTCGTTGCATCCAAGCAATAGAGCAACTTTCGGTCCTCTGTGATCCGGAGAATCGTCGCCTGCTCGCCGCTTCCATATATCTCCAAAGGGCTATGCGTCTGCTCTCCACAGGAGTTGGGCCGTCTGAGTTCGCGGGCGAAGCCATAGTTAACATGGCTAAGACTCTCGAAGCGCTCTTTCCTGGTCGGAAATCTCGCGAGACAGTGCGTGCAGGGCTGAAACTAGTCGGATACGAAGACACCGACATCGAAAAGAAATTTATCCCAGCCCTTCTATTGCGATCTCATCTAGATGCCGCACATGTACGCATGGCCACGCTCAACGCTGATGAACGTCGTAAGCTCCAGATCTACGTCGAGAGTGCAATAATCGAATTTCGTCGGCTGCTTGCCAAAATTGCCCAGGCTGTTACTGACGGCGGGATGCGATTGGCAGCGTATCAGGATGAGCGTAAATCGGGTGACGAAATCTCAAAGATCCTCGATGGAATTCGTTAGCCGCGTGACTGGCCATTGACCCGAGAGGATAAGAGGTTTTATTTCCTTCCCTCTCCCTCTCCCTCTCCCTCTCCCTCTCCCTCTCCCCTGTCGCTCGGGCTTGCGCACAGTTTGGTACACGTTTACTCCGGCTCTCTTGGGTGCGGGACCGCAGCGGCCCGGTACGCGTCGAAGAAGTCAGCTACGCCTGTGTTAGCTCTGTACGGCTCAAGCCGTCCTGCGAGGAATCGCAGGCGCGTATCTGCCCGCGCCGAGTTCGTTCGACCCGCCAGGAGTGCCATGCGTGTTGCCATATCTGCCGCATGGTCGATTTCACCAAGCTGCACGTAATCCTCTGCGAGCCAGCTCAGATACAGCGAGTTCTCCCGAATGAGCGCTTGATCATATCGACCTATAGCTGCCGTCAGCAGCTTTTCCGCTTGTGCTGGCTTCCCCAACTCCGTATAGCATCTGCCTGCCATCACGTCGATTTCCTCGCGGTTCAGCCAGTAGACCCAATCGGGATCGTTATCCCGAGGTCCGGCGGCGAAACTGTCTTCCACAAGCCCTAGCGTGCGCTCACAGTCGCGTCTATCCCCCGAGCGAGCGGCAGACCAAGCAACCCTTTCAAGAAGTAGCGCACGTGCGATTGGTGTCGCGCTCTCCCGTCCACCCTGATACGCCGTACGCGCCAACAAGGCGGCATCATTCGGATTTCCATTGTTGGAAACCTGATAACTGAAGGTTGAAATGACGTTGGCCGCAAGAGCATAGTCACACGCTGCCCGCGCCGCCATAACACCACCACGGACGTATCGCGCGGCCTGATCCAACTCCCCCGTATCCGCTGCGACCCAAGCGCCCAATTGAGCCATCTCACCGACCGTTGTAAGTAGTCGCCGCGCCTGTTCGTCAGAAAGCGATGCTTCGGAGAGAAGTTGCACGGTAGCCGCCAACTCGTTGCGCATAAGCTCGTGACTGGTTGACCCGGTTATGTAGTCATCAGCCCTCCGGAGCTGAATCACACGCTGTTCCACTGTGGCAATCAGGTCATCGCTCACTCGCCGTCCGGCACCTAGCTCGATCACCTGGGGCGGCTCCGACAGTAGCCACATGTGGGCGAGACGCTCGATTTCATCAACTGCGGCCCGCGCTAGGGCAGAATCAAAGCTAAGTGACAGCGCGTGCGCGTCATCGCGGTTCCATTCATGGCTAGTCATAGCATCAAACGGTATCTCGAAGGGTTCATTACTGCTTTCTGTACCGTTGCCGCTTTGCACACTTTGTGTTTCACCTATCAGCAGGGCGAATTGTGCCTTAACCCGATCTGAGGCAAGTTCCAACATCAAGTCTAGTGCTCGCTGCACGTGAGACCGTGGCACGATTTCCGGATGGCCACGCCAGTAAGCAACTGCGCGGGGAGACATTTCTAGACGTTCGGCGAATGCCTCAATGGTCATGCGCAGGGCTTGCCGAAGCGTGTCTGCTTGGCCGCCCGTCCACTGCGCGATGACCCGCATCCTGCACCTCCGATTAGCGGAACTGCATCCTAACTGCATGCCTGCCGAGAAACTGCACATTTGTTTCATGGTGAAATTCTGGACTACCGGGTGTCATTGGAGACATGCCAAGGACGCTCATTGAGCAGACTCCAGAGTCTCGACGCGGGACCGCAACTCGCGCACTTCCGCCTCAACCTCTCGGAGCCGTTCGGCGAGGCTTGGTGAGCTATCGGGCCCGCCGACAAAGTGACCTCGCCCGCTGGAGTACACGCGCCCCTCATCACGTAGCCGCTGCAACGCCCCTTGAGCCGTCATCTGAGCAACGCCGTACTGCGACGCCAGCTCGCGGATGGATGGCAGCTTCGCGTTGGGGCCGAACTCTCCACTCTCGATCCGTACGCGTAGATCATCAGCAATCTGCACCGATGGCGTACGCGGATCGTTCGCTTCCACAGTCCTCATACCTCAAGGCTAGACGCCCTAGGGCACTCGCCAAAGATTCTCGCGCGAACCCCTTGTGACCTAGATTGCTCTATGTCACTCTAGGTCGTACGACCTTCCGCCACTACACACAGGAGGTTCTGTTGACCGCCCTTCACGAGACGAAACCACAGGCGAGCGGCTTGCCTACGCTGTCGCTGCGCTGCCTGCGGGACATGGTTGTGGCTGGTGAACCGGGTTGCATGTGCGACCCGGAGCTGTTCACCGGCCCGGCCGACATCGAACCCGAGGATGAGCCCGCGGACGACCGCGCGGCGCGGATCGCGGTGGCTCGTGAGGTCTGCGCGTCCTGCCCGGTGCGGCTGGCGTGCCTGGCTTACACGCTGCGGACCCGCCCGGCCGCCGGGGTGTGGGCTGGGTTCACCCCGGATGAGATCGCTGCCCTGGTGGTCGCCGCGAACCGCCCGGCCCGGCCCCGGCGGAACACCGCGCTACGCCCGGCCAGCGGGGAGCCCGCGCGGATTGCCGAGGTGGCGTGATGGGCTGCAAGGGACTGCACTGCGACGGCTGCAACCACGGCGGCGGCCCGGCCGCGGCGGTTATCGCCCTGCTGGTCATCGTCGCCCTAGGGCTCCGGGCCGCCTGGCCGAAGGCCGTGCACGTGGTGGAGATCGCCGCGTGGACGGTGGCCGGGGTCACCGGGGCCGCCATCGCCATCACCGGCACGGTGCTGGCCGTCCGGGCCGTCCGGCGGGTCCGCGCCCGCCGTGAGCTGAGGCAGGCCGCCCGCCAGGTGCACGCCGCCTATACCGCCACGGTCATCCCGGCCGTGCGCCTGACCGACCCGTCCGCCATCGACCGGGCCGGGTGGCCCGTGCTCGGCCAGCCGCCACGGCGGCAGCCCGGGGCATGGCCGCTGGCCGGGTGGCGAGAGGACGAACGCCCCTGGACCGGCGGTGACAGCGATGAGCACCGCCCCGCTAACCCGTCCGCCGCTAGCCGGGCCGCGCACAGCCGCCACGCAGTTTCCCGGCCCGGCTCTCCCTCGAAGGAGGCACCCTCCATGACCACCACCACGACCGCCGACACGACCCGGGCGGACGCCGCCACGATCCTGCGGGCCGTCGCTGACCTGATCCAGACCCGGCCGGACATCCCGGTGCCCGGCACCGACATCCGTTTCTACGTCCGCGGGGACGGTGCGCCCGCCCTCATGGCTGCCATCGCTGCCGCGTTGCCGTGCCAGTGGCGGGCCGAGTTCAGCCGCAGCGGGGAGTACGAGTGGCTGTACCTGCGCAGCGGCCCGGCGTCGGCGGTGCGCGGCACGCGAGTGGACATCAGCGCCCCGGCCGCCGACGCCTGCACCGCGGCCGGGGCCAGGACGGTCACCGTCTGGCAGCCCGCCGCCGCCCTGACCGGGTTCGTCGGCAGTGACGCGCTGGGGGAGGTGGCCTGAATGAGCGGGGCGCACCTGACCGCCGTCATCTCGGCTCTTGTGTTCCTGCGCTGGCTGGCCACCGGCCGCGTGGCGCTGACGGTCGGCGGGCTGACCGCCACCGTGCCCGCCCTGGCAGTGGCCGCCGTCACCGTGACCGCCGTGGCCGCCGCCGTGGTGTGGCTGGCGGTGTACCGGACCCGGGCCGAGCGGGCCATGGTCGCGGCCTGGCGGGCCGGGAAGGCGGCCACGTCATGACCGCCCGGCGGCTCAGCCCGGTTCGGCGGGCGCTGATGGAGGCTATCGGCACCGCCCCGTCGCGCGGGTGGCATGAGGTGACCGGCCCCGCGTGGACCTCTGTCCGCTGGGACCGGGCCGTCCGCACGCCCGCGTGGGCGCTGACGGACTGGGATGCGATGTTCCGCCGCCCGTGCACGCCGCTGTGGGCCGACCCGGTATTCACCCAGCGCGTGTTCGTGCGCGTGCCCGGCGGGGTGCCGCTGATCCGCGTCTGCCACGCGCCTTGGGTCACCGCCCGCGATTTCCAGGTTCCCGTCAGGCGGGCGCTGGTGATCCTCGCCGACCCAGACGCGGCGCTGGACTGGGGCGGTGCCTACGAGCCCGTGACCGCTGCGGGGGTGACCCGGTGAGCCTGGCCGCCGAGTTCGACAGCCGCGCCGACCGCCGCGCCTACGCGCTGGTCGCGGCTGGGGCCGCCGTCTTGTCCTACGCCCACGCCCGCGCGTTCTTCCTTCCGTTCATGGGCGCGCTGGGTGCGTCGGCCACGCCGCTGATTCTGGACGCGGTGCTGTTCTGGCTGGCGTCCGCCGCGGTGCGGCAAGCCAAGGCGGGCCGCCCGCTGCCGATGCTGCGCTCCGGCGCGTACACGGTGCTGGCGCTGACCGTGACCGCGAACGCGCTCGGCGGCGCGTCCTGGCCCGAGCGGCTGTTCCTGGCCCTGCCCGCCGCGCTGTTCGGGTTCCTCACCGAGGTGCGGACCCGGCTGGCGCTGTACGAGCACCGCGCCGCGCACGGCGATGACCGGCTGCGGGTCCGGCTGTGGCTGTCTCACCCGGTGCGCACCGGCCGGGCGTGGCTGTGGCTGGCCCGCCAGTCCGCACCCGCCTTCGGCGCTGCCGCAGCCGAGCGGGACCAGCTGCGCGCCGCCCGCGACGCCGTGGCGCTGGCCCTGCCCGGCCGCACCCGCGCCGCCCGCCGCGCCCGCGCCGGGGTGCTGCGCGAACTGCGCGCCGGGCGGCTGGCCCCGGCCGCCGCGGTGGCCGCCTCCGGCCTGCTCACCAAGCCGGGCGTGCCCGAGCTGCACCGGGCCGCCCTGATGACCGCGCTCGGCCAGGCCGCAGCGCGGACACCACGCGGACACGGCGGCGGACGCCACCCGGACACCGCAACAGACACGGCGCGGACACGGCGGCGGACACCCCGGCCGGACACCGGGTCCGCCGTCGCCCGGCTGCGCGACCGCCACCCGGACATGACCACAGCGGACATCGCCGCCCGGCTCGGCATCACCGACCGGACGGTACGCCGCCACCTCGCCAGCCCGCCCGCCGCCGCGCCGCAACCGGCAGCGGCCTGACCCCCGAGAAACCGCCCGGGGCGCGGCCCGTGACCGCCAAGCCAAGTACCGCGCCCCGGCCCCTCACCAGGAGGAACCACCATCATGTCAACCACCCCTGAGCCCGAGGACACCGGCCGCGAGCCCGGCGGGGAAGTCCTCCCCTTCCCGCCCCGCCCGCCCGCCGGACCCGCGCCGGATGCCCCGGACACCTCGGACACCTCCTTTGAGGTGCAGCTAGACGACGAACCCGGCAAGCCCGAATCCGTGGACGCCGGGGACGGGATCGTGCTGCCCGACTCGGACGGCGAGCACTACCCGGTCATCCCCGAGCACCTGCGCAGCCTGCCCGGGATCGGCGAAGCCCTGGGCCGCCACGGCCGCCGCCTCGGGCACCGGGCCAGCTTCCACGGCATCCGTGCCCCTCGCTATTTCCTGCTGGCCGTGGTCTACGCGGTGGCCGGGGTGTTCCGCCTCGCGGGCCGCCAGCTCGCCTGGTGGTGGGTGGCCGAGCAGGACTTCCTGCGCTCCCACGCGGTCGCGCAAGCGGACTCGCGGGAGTGGATGAAACTGCACCGCGAAGCCAAGGACACCCGCCGGGTCCGCGGCATCATGCTGGCCGGGGAAGCCTTCGCGTTCCTGCTGGCTGTGCTGGCCCTGATGCGGTTCGCGCCCTGGTGGGGCTGGCTGGCGGTGGCCGCCGTGGTGCTGCCCGCGCTGGCGCGGGCGGGGCGGCCGGAGGACCGGCCGATCATCTCCCCGGCCACGACCGTGCCCCGGTTCCGGGTGCTCAACGCCGACGTGGTGCTGCGCGCCCACTACGCCGCCGGGCTCGGCCACCCCGATAAGCCAGGCCAGCACGTCGAGTTCGAATCGGCCATGACCCGCGACGGCGAAGGTTCCCGGGTGCAGGTGGTGCTGCCGTACGGCACGACGTTCGATGACGCGGTGAAGGCCCGGCCCGACCTGGCGTCCGGCCTGGACGTGGCCGTGTCGCAGGTGTACCTGACCTGCGACAAGTCCAGCCACCGCCGGTACACGCTGTGGGTCGCCGACCGTGACCCGCTGGCCATCCCGGCCGGGCGCACGCCGCTGCTGGACGGCAAGCGGCGCTCGATCTGGCAGCCTGCCCCGTTCGGGCTGGACGAGCGGGGCCGCAAGGTCACGCTCGTGCTGCTGTGGATCTCGATCCTGATCGGCGCGCAGCCGCGCAAGGGCAAGACGTTCTCCGGCCGTCTGCTGGCCCTGTACGCGGCGCTGGACCCGTTCGTGCGCATGTCGGTGGTGGACGGGAAGAACTCCCCGGACTGGAACGCGTTCCGCAAGATCGCCTACCACTTCATCCACGGCATCGTGCCCAGCCGCGACGGCGACCCCGTTGAGCAGCTCATCGCCGCGCTGTCCGAGATCAAGGCCCACATCCAGGACACCAACGAGTTCCTCGCACCCCGGGCGGCTGTTCGTGTGGATGCTGGTGATGGAGGAGTTCCAGAACTACTTCGAGCTGCCCGACCAGAAGCTCAACACGGTCATCGCCGACCTGCTGTCGTTCATCATGGCGGTCGGCCCGTCCTCCGGCGTGATCATCGAGTCGCTGTCGCAGAAGCCGTCCGGCATCGGCGCGGGCGACGTGCAGCGGCTGTTCAACCGGTACCGCGACAACCACGCCGTGCGGTTCGCGCTCAAGTGCGGCAACCGCGTGGTCTCCGACGCGATCCTGTCCGGCGACGCCTACGCCGAAGGGTTCGACGCCAGCTCACTGCCGGTGGGCAAGGAATTCCTCGGCGTCGGCTACCTCTACGGCGCAGCCGACCACACCCCGACCGTGCGGACCTACCTCGCCGACGCCGAGAACACCGAGCAGATCGTGACCGCCGCCCGGGTGCTGCGCGAGCGGGCCGGGACGCTGGCCGGGTTCGCCGCCGGGCAGGACACCGGCACACCAGACCGGGACGTGCTCGCCGACGTGCTCGCCGTCTTCGGCACGGACCCCGGCCTGCACTGGGGCGTGCTCGCCGAGCGGCTCGCCAGCCAGTTCCCCGACCGGTGGGCCGACGTGACCGGAGATGCGATCTCGGCCCAGTGCCGGGCGCTGCGGGTCCCCTCAGCCGATGTCCGCTACCCCTCCACCCGCGCCGGGAAGACGCTGACGGGCTGCCGCCGCGCTGACGTCGAGAAGGCTTCCCGGTCATGACTGGCCACGACACGTGTCGTACCGACACGACACCGCCTGGCCTGCGCAAATACCGTCCGGCACGACACCGGCCGACACCACCGGCCACGCTGACCTGCGGTGTCGGGTGTCGTGCCCCCGCCGACCCGATCAACGAGGAGATGACGCCATGGACGTGAAAATCCGGGTGGTCCGCTGCGGGCGGTGCGGCAAGCCCCGCGGCCTGACGCACACCTGCGTGGTGCGGATGGACTCCAAGCGCAAGCCGGGCCGGACCCGGCTGGCCCCCAGGGTCACGGTCATCTGCGGTACCTGCGGCAAGCCGCGCGGCGCGGCCCACACCTGCACTGTGCGCACTGACTTCAAGCAGCGCAAGGCCGCAGAGGCGCGGCGGCAGGTCGCCGACCGCAAGCGAGCCGGGCGGGCCGAAGCCGCCGCCAAGCGCAAGGCCGCGGCACAAGAGCGGCGGCGCAAGGCCGCCGCGGCTGCCGCAGCCAGGCGGCGGGCCGCCGCCGACCGCAAGCGCAAGGCAGCCGCCGGGCAGGCCGAACGCCGCAAGACCGCCGCAGCGCTGCGCAAGGGGTCAGCCGTCCCCGCCGCCACCCGGCGGCCCCGCAGCGGGCAGCACGAATTCCGCGCCTGCACCGACGCGCACTGCGAGACGCCGTACTGCCTGATCTGGAAGGAAGCCCTCCGCGAAGGCCAGGACGCCGGGTACGAGTCGGGCTACGAAAGAGGCTACGAAGCGGGCTACGGCGAGGGATTCGCCGCCGGGCTCGCCTCCTGCCCCGGCCCGCACGGGGGCGGGTGAACGGCCATGGTCACGCTCCTGCTCATCGCGCTCACCGCGTTCGCCTGCTGGGCCGTCAGCGTCTACGTCTACCCGTTCCGGCACTGCGGCAAGTGCGGTGGCACCGGCCGCAAGAAGGGCAGCACCCGCCGCCGGTTCGACCTGTGCCACCGCTGCTCTGGCACCGGCCGGGTGCAGCGGATCGGCTCGCGGGCCGCGCACCGCACGGTGCTGTCCGTCCGCTCCGAGATCGGCCGGGAACGCCAGCGCCGAAGGGACCGCAAAGCCGACGAACGCGCCGCCGCGCCCCGGCGGCTCGACAACCGCCCCTAACCCGACCCGACCACCGGGAGGACCCCATGAAGAAGATCCTCGCCTGGCTTGCCCTGGCCATCGCCGCCATGTGGCTGGTCAAGAACCCCGCCGGAGCCGCCGCCCTGGCCCACCAGATCGGCCACGCCTTGGCCACCCTCGCCGCCGCCTTGTAACAACCCGCCCGACCGTCCCCCAAGGAGCCACAGCCGCCATGATGCACTCGCACGTCACGATCCTGGCCGACCGGCAGATGACCGCCCGCCGGATCACTCAGCAGGCCGCCGACCGCACTGCCGCGGCCCGGCTGGCCCGTGGCCCGCTCCCGGCCGTCGCCGCGATCCTGGCCGACCGGCTGCGCGAGCACTTCGACCCGGCCACGCTGCCGGTCCAGCAGGTGCTCGCGCTGGCCGAGGAAGCCGGGGAGTTCACCGCCGCCTACCGCAGGTGGGCCGGGCTGGCCCGCCGCACCGGCCCCTGGCACGACGTGGAAGCCGAACTCGCCGACGTGGTGATCACCGCCTACGTCACCGCGCACGTGCTCGGCATCGACCTGGACGCCGCCGCCCGCGCCAAGACCAAGGTCGTGTTCACCCGCGGCTGGCGCGAACCCCGCCCCGCCGCCTGACCCCCGCCCGCCTGGCATCGATCTACCGGAAGGAACACCTGTCATGGCCAACGAGCCGACCACCACCATCACCGGCAACCTGACCGCCGACCCCGAACTGCGCTTCACCCCGACCGGGCGGCCGGTCGCCGCGTTCACCATCGCCAACACCCCCCGGTTCCCCGACCGCACCACGGGGGAGTGGCAGGACGGCGAGACGTGGTTCGTCCGCTGCTCAGCGTGGGCCGACATGGCCGAGAACATCGCCGCGTCGCTGTCCCGGGGCAACGCCGTGGTCGCTACCGGGCGGCTGCGCTGCCGCACCTGGGAGGACAAGGACGGCGGCAAGCGCGCCGCCGTGGAGATGACCGTGGACGACATCGGCCCGAGCCTGCGCCGCGCCGTCGCCAAGGTCACCAAGGCCACCCGCGAGCACGCCGCCGCCAACGGCAACGGGGCCGCCGCCGCTGACCGGTGGAGCGCCCCCGCAGCCGAGCCCGACCCGGTTCCGGCCGCCGCCGCCGCGGGCTCGGACGACGAGCCGCCGTTCTGACCTGGGACTGATGCGGGGCCGGTGGCACAGCCGCCAAGCCAGTTTCACCGGCCCCGCGCTCCCTCAAAGGAGGTATTCCCATCATGACACTGACGCTGGTTGACTTCTTCTGCGGCGCGGGCGGCTCGAGCCAGGGCGCGGTGGCCGTGCCCGGGGTGACGGCGCGGCTGGCCGCCAACCACTGGCAGCGGGCCATCGACACGCACGCGGCGAACTTCCCCGGCACCGAGCATTACCGCGGGGACCTGCACGACGCCGACGTGCGCAAGTTCCCGCCGGGGGACTTGTTCTGGGCTAGTCCCGAGTGCCCGGCGTGGAGCCAGGCCCGGGGCCGTCAGCGGGACTTCGACCGGCAGCCGGACCTGTTCGGCGAGGTGCTGCCGGACGAGGCCACCGACCGGTCCCGCGCGCTGATGTGGGACGTGCCCCGCTACCTCGAAGCGATGGCGCTGCGCGGCGCCCCGGTGCTGGCCGGGGTGGTGGAGAACGTCACCGACGTGCGCGCCTGGTCGCACTGGGACCTGTGGGTGACCGCGATCCGCAACCTGGGCTACCGGACGCGGCTGGTCGCGATCAACTCGATGCACGCCCGGCCCCGGGTCACCGCGCCCGCCCCGCAGTCCCGGGACCGGCTGTACCTGGCGTACTGGGCCGCCTCGCTGGGCCGGGACCCGGACTGGGACCGGTGGCTGCGCCCGGCCGTGTGGTGCCCGGCCTGCCAGGCCGAGATACGGGCCGCGCAGTGGTGGAAGCGGCCCGGCGCCGACATGGGCCGGTACCGGCAGCAGTACCTGTACCGGTGCCCGCGCTACTCGTGCCGCAACGCCGTGGTGGAGCCGCCCGCGCTGCCCGCCGCCGCCGCGATCGACTGGGACGACCTCGGTACCAGGATCGGTGACCGGCCCCGGCCGATGCGGCCCGCCACCCGGGCGCGGATCGCCGCCGGGCTGGCCCGCTACGCCCGGCCCATCACCATCGAGGCCGCCGGGCACACCTACGAACGGCACCCCGGCACCCGGACCTGGCCCGCCGACGCCGCGCCGCTGACCGCGCAGACTGCCACCGCCACCAAGGCCCTGGCCTGCCCGCCGCTGATCGTCCCCGCGGGCGGGACCTGGCGCGATGAGCCCACCCCCGGAACCGTCCCGTTCCCGGCCCGGACTACCCGCGAAAACGACGGCCTGGCGTTCCCGCCGTTCATCACCGTCCACCGCGGCGGGAGAGGCGAAGCCCGCACCGTCCTGGCTACCGGGCCGCTGACCGCCATCACCGCATCGGGCAACCACCTCGGCCTGGCTGTGCCGGACGCCGCGATGATCGTGCGGAACGTGACCGCGCGCGGCAACCCCGCCTGGACGGCCACCCCGCCCGGTGAGCCGCTGCGGACGCTGACCGCGGCCGGGCACCAGTCGCTGGCGTCGTGGGCGCACCTGCTGGTGCCCTACTACGGCACCGCCGCCACCGCCCGGCCGGTCACCGAGCCCGCCGGGACGCTGACCGCGCGGGACCGGTACGGCCTGGCCACCGCGCCCGCCGATGTCGAGGCGCTGCTGGACGAGGTGCTGTTCCGGATGCTCAAACCGCCCGAGATCGGCCGCGCCATGGCATTCGCCGACGGCTACATCGTGCTCGGCACCCAGCGGGAGAAGGTCCGCCAGTACGGCAACGCCGTCACCCCGCCGGTAGCCGAGGTGCTCATCTCGGCCCTGGCTGAGGCCATCACCGGCGAGGTGCTGCCCGCATGAGCACCACACCGGCACCGTTCGCGTTCTACCTGGGCACCCACCAGCCGCACTGGCTATGGCGGGCGGACTTCCCGCTGTTCGTCTCCCACCGCCAGCTCGCGCGCCGCCCCCGGAACCTGCGGCCCGCGTCGTGCCGGTGGGCGCTGGACTCAGGCGGGTTCACCGAACTATCCCTGCACGGCCGGTGGGTCACCCCGGCCGAGGACTACGCCGCCGCCGTCGCTACCTACGCCGAGCGGATCGGCGGGCTGGACTTCGCCGCGCCGCAGGACTGGATGTGCGAGCCGTTCATGACCGCCCGCACGGGCCTGCCGGTCGCCGAGCACCTGCACCGCACGGTGCAGAACTACCTGACGCTGCGCCGCCTCGCGCCGGACCTGCCCATCATCCCCGTGGTGCAGGGCTGGCGGCTGCCGGATTACCTGGCCTGCCTGGAACTGTACGCCTCGGCCGGGGTGAACCTGGCGGCCCTGCCACGGGTCGGGCTCGGGTCGGTGTGCCGCCGCCAGTCCACCGCCGAAATCGCCGTCATCGTCACCGAGCTCGGCCGCCGCGGGCTGCGGCTGCACGGGTTCGGCGTCAAGACCGGCGGCCTGCACCTGTACGGCCACCTGCTCACCTCAGCCGACTCGATGGCCTGGAGCTACGCCGCCCGCCGCGCCCCGGCCCTGCCCGGCTGCACCGGGCATAAGAACTGCGCCAACTGCCTGACCTACGCCACCCGCTGGCGCGCGGGCGTGCTCGGCCGGTACGCCGCCCGCGGCCACCAGGCCAGCCTGTTCGACGGGTCCGACTGGCCCGGCAGCGTGGAGCGTGCCGCATGACCGGCCCCGCGCAAGCCGCCCTGTTCACCGTCGAAACCGAGCCCGCCGCGCCGGTCAGCGGCGTGCCCTCGGGCCGGTACGACCCGGCCGCCTACGACGCCGCGCTGACCGGGGACGGCTACGGGTGGCTGGCCGACCTCCTGCCCGGCCCGCAGCCCCCGGCGTGCGAGCGGTGCGGGCGGCCGATGTCCCTGCCCGCGGCGGCCCCGGTGCTGTGGGCCTGCCCGGCCTGCCATCCCGGGGAGGCAGCATGACCCGCTACCTGCGCAGCTGCGGCGAGCACACGATGACCGTCCACGCGCCCCGGCCCGGGGAGCTGGACCGGGCGGCACTGACCTCGTTCACCGCGGCGGAACCGGTGCTCGGCCTGGACGTGGAAACCTCCGCGATCGATGATCACGGGCCGCGGTTCTTCGTGCCCGGGTTCACGGTGCGCCTGGTGCAGTTCGGGTCCGAGCGTGAGGCGTGGGTGCTGGACATGGCCGACCCCGGCCAGCGGGACGCCGCCGCCGCGGTGCTGGCCGACCCGGCCCGCCGGTTCGTCACCCACACCCCGTTTGATGTGCTCGCGGTGTGGTCGGCGCTCGGCATCCCGCTCGGCCAGCGAGTCGCCGACACGCACCTGCTGTCCAAGCTGCTGGACCCCGATGAGCGGGCCGGGCACGGACTCAAGGAGCTGTCGGCCCGGCACCTGGACGGCGGGCTCGGCGAGGCCGAGACCGCGTTGCACGCGCGGATGCGGGCGCTGGCCCCGGCCGGGCACCGGGCCGGGAACGGCTGGCTGCGGTGGGGCTGGAACTACCTGCCCGCCGACGATGAGGCCTACGTGGTGTACGCCGGGCTGGACGCCATCTACGCCCGCCGCCTGCTGCCCGTCCTGCTGGCCGCATGCGCGCCGTTCGCGCACCTGGCCCGGCTGGACACCTGGCTAGCCGCCCAGGCCACCGGCATCACCGTCCGCGGGCTGCGGCTGGACACCGGCTATACCCGTGCCCTGCTGGCCAGCCTGCAAGCCGAGCACGCCACCGCCGACGCGGCCATCACCGCGGCGCTCGGCTGCCCTGGCGGGTCGCCTAAGTTCGCCGACTGGCTGGACCGGCAGGCCACCACGGCGGGGATCACCGGCCTGCCGCGCACGCCCACCGGCCGGTTGCAAGTCACCGCCGACACGCTGGCCGCCCTGCTAGATGAGCACGCCGCCGCGCTCCCGGCCGGGGCCGCCGACCTGGCGCGGGCGCGGCTGGCCATGTCGAAAGCGTCCAACCTGATCGCCAACCTGCGCGGGTTCCTGGCCGCCGCCGACCCCGGCGGCCGGGTGCACCCGCAGGTCAACACGCTGCGCGCCAAGACAGCCCGGATGAGCATCACCAACCCCGCTTTGCAGACGCTCAAGAAGCACGACCCGCGGCTGCGACACTGCTTCACCGCCGACCCCGGCCACGTGCTCATCTCCTGCGACTTCTCCCAGGTCGAAATCCGGGTGGCCGCCGCGCTGGCCGATGACCCGGTGCTGCGGCGGGTGATCCTGTCCGGCGCGGACATCCACGACGCGACCGCCGCCCTGATGTACGGGGACGGGTTCACCGATGAACAGCGGACCATCTCCAAGCGGGCCACCTTCGGCACCATCTACGGCGGCGGCGCCCGCGCCCTGGCCAGCCAGACCGGCGTAAGCGAGGACACCGCCCGGCAGGTAATCCAGCGGTGGCGGCGCACCTACCCCCGCGTGATCGCCTACGGGCGGCTGCTGGCCGAGGTGGCCGAGGTGGTCACCGCCAGCGGGCGGCGCATCCCCGCCGACCCGGCCCGCCCCTACGCCAATGCCAACTACGCGGTGCAGTCCACCGCCCGGGACCTGCTGCTAGCCGCCGTCTATGCCCTGGTGACCCGCTGCGAGGTGGGCGGGCTGTGGCTATTCGTGCACGACGAAATCATCGTCCAGGCTCCCGAGCACGACGCCGAACGGGTCCGCGGCCTGCTAGAGCACGCGATGACCAGCACGTTCCGCGGCCTGCCGATCGTGGCTGAGGCGAAGATCCTCGGCACCGCGTGGGGCCAGCACGACCTCGCCGCTCCGGCCCCCGGTAAGTCCGGAACCTCCGGAACCTCCGGAACCTGCGCAGGTCAGGGCAGGTCCGGCGGGTTCCGGCGGGTTGCCGAGGTTCCGGAACCTCCGGAACCTGCGGAACCGCCGCCCGTCCGCCACGATCCGCAGGAGGTCACCATGCCCGCCCCGCCGCGCCCCGCCGCTGCCGGAACCCTGCCGGATGCCGCGCTGGCCTGCGCCGCCCGCGGCTGGCATGTCTTCCCCATCCGGCCCCGGGCCAAGAAACCGCCCGCGTTCCCCGGCCACACGGCAGAGGACTGCACCGGCACCGACCCGCGCTGCCGCAGCGGGCACACCGGGTGGGAACCGCGGGCCACCACCGACCCGGGCCGCATCGGCCGGGCGTGGGCCGCCGCGCCGTACAACATCGGCGTGGCCTGCGGCCCGTCCGGCCTGCTCGTGCTCGACCTGGACGTGCGCAAGCCGGGAGAGATGCCGCCGCCGCAATGGGCCGGGCCGGGGATCACCGATGGCGCGGACGTGCTCGCCGCGCTGTGCGAGCGGCACGGCCAGCCGCTTCCCTTTGAGACGTTCATGGTCCGCACCGGCCGCGGCGGGCTGCACCTGTACTTCACCGCCCCGCCCGGCGCGCGGCTCGGCAACACCGCAGGCGAGCACGGCCGCGGACTCGGCTGGCTCATCGACACCCGCGGGCACGGCGGGTACGTGGTCGCGCCCGGCTCGGCCGTGGACCTGCCCGGCGGCGGCACCGGCCGCTACGAGGTGATCTACGACCGCGCCCCGGCTCTGCTGCCGGACTGGCTCGCCGCCTTGCTGACCGCACCGGCCACCGGAAACCCCCCACCTGTGAGCCGTCCGGCTGGCCCCGATCAGGTTCGTGACCTGGACAGGTTCACGGCAACGGCTCTCAGGAGGGAGACCGATCTCGTCCGCGCAGCCGTCGAAGGCGGCCGGAACCACGCGCTGAACAAGGCCGCCTATCAGCTCGGCCAGCTCATCGCCGCAGGTGCTCTGCCCGAAGACCTGGCCCGTGCCGAGTTGTACGACGCCGCAAGCGTGCACTTCGGCGTCGGAACCCCGCCGTTCACCGCTGATTATGCCCGCGGCGTCATCGCCGCGGGGATCGCTGCGGGCAAGCGCAAGCCCCGCCAGCTCGCCACCCGCCGGGCCGCCGCATGAACCCCGCCAGCCGCGACGGAGCCGCCGCCCTGGACGACGTGCGCGCGTTCATCGGCCGGTTCTGCGCCCTGCCCACCGAGCATGCCTACACCGCTGCGGCGCTGTGGGCCGCGCATGCCCACGTGCTGGACGCCTTCGACTCCACGCCCCGGCTCGCGTTCCTCAGCCCGGAACCGGGCTCGGGGAAAACCCGGGCGCTGGAAATCCTCACCCTGCTTGTGCCGTGGCCGATGCACGCGGTCAACGCTACCCCCGCCGCGCTGTTCCGTTCCGTCGCCGACAAAGCGACCCGCCGCACCATCTTGTTTGACGAGATCGACACCATATTCGGCCCCAAGGCCAAAGAACACGAGGAACTGCGCGGCCTGCTCAACGCCGGGCACCGCCGCTCCGGCGTGGCCTACCGGTGCGTCGGCGAGGGCACCAGGCAGACCGTCGTGGAATTCCCCGCCTTCGCCGCCGTCGCGCTGGCCGGGCTCGGCAAGCTCCCCGACACCATCTTGACCCGCTCCATCGTCATCCGGATGCGCCGCCGCGCCCCCGATGAGCACATAGAGCCCTACCGGGCGCGCATCCACGAACCCGAAGGCTGGAAGTTGCGCGGGATGCTCGCCGACTGGACCGCCACCGTCGCCGAACCCCTCACCGGCTACTGGCCCGCGATGCCGCCCGGGGTCACCGACCGGCCCGCCGACGTGTGGGAACCCCTGCTCGCCGTCGCCGACGCCGCGGGCGGCCCCTGGCCCGGCCGTGCCCGGGACGCCTGCGCCTGGCTGGTCAAGGACAATGCCGAGCGCGGCATCAGTCTCGGCGTCCGCCTGCTGGCCGACCTGCGGGACATCTTCGGCGGTGCCCGCGCCATGGCCACCGAGGACATCCTGACCCGGCTGCGCGCCCTGGACGCCGCCCCGTGGGCCGACCTCAAAGGCGCACCGCTCGATGCCCGCGGGCTGGCCCGCCTGCTGGATGACTACGACATCACCTCCAAGAAGGTCAAGGTGGACGGCCGGTCGGCGTGGGGCTACCGCGCCGAGCATCTTGCCGACGCCTGGACCCGCTATCTCCCGCCGCCCACCCCGGCAGATGCGGAACCTGCGGAACCTCCGGAACCCGAACCCCCGCCGTAGGTTCCGGAGGTTCCGGAACCCTGGCAACCCGCCGGAACCCGCCGGACCCGTCCTGACCTGCGCAGGTTCCGGAGGTTCCGCAGGTTCCGGACTTACAGCAGAAGGAGCCAAGCCAGCCCCGCCCCCGGTGCACAGCCGCCAAGCAGTTTCACCGGGGGCCGACCCTCAAAGGAGAAACCCCGAATGGCAACGCCGACTATTGCCGCCGCCGTGCTCCTCACCGTGGAGGAAGCCGCGCAACGCCTCAGCATCGGTCGGACGACGATGTACAGCCTCGTCTCGACCGGTGCCATTGAATCCGTCACCATCGGTCGTCTTCGCCGCGTCCCGTCCGAGTGCCTCGAAGAGTACGTATCGAGTCTGCGGACAAGCGGTCAGCCCGAATCCGCCGCGGCGTGACTAAGGAGATAACAATGGGACGAAACGCGAACGGCCGGTCCAGCATCTATGAAAACGCCGAAGGCTGGCACGGCCGCGTGACTGTAGGCGTCAAAGACGATGGCAGGCCAGACCGCAGGCACGTACGCGGCAAGACAAAGGCGGAAGTGACCGCGAAAGTCCGCAAGCTCGAAAAGCAGCGTGACGAACGCCGCGTGCCCAAGGCTGGCCAGCGGTGGACCGTCGCGACATGGCTCACGTACTGGATCGAGAACATCGCAGTTCCGCCGAACGTGTCAGAGAATGCTCACTCGGGCTACAGCGTGGACGTGCGCAAGCACCTCATCCCGGGCATAGGCGCACACCGGCTTGACCGGCTGGAACCCGAACACCTGGAAAAGCTATACGCCAAGATGCAGCGCAACGGGTCGGCCGCGGGAACTGCGCACCACGTTCACCGCACGATCCGCAACGCGCTTAACGAAGCGGTACGACGTGGCCATCTTGGGCGGAACCCGGTGCTATTCGCCAAAGCGCCCAAGCTGTCGGATGATGAGCCGGAACCGTACGACATCGAAGAAGTGCAGCGGCTATTGAAGGTCGCCAGCGAACAGCGCAACGGTGTTCGCTGGGTCGTAGCTCTCGCGCTCGGACTCCGGCAGGGGGAAGCGCTTGGGCTCAAATGGGAACACGTGGACCTCCGCAAAGGGATACTGCGAATCCGGCGCAACCGGCTACGTCCCAAGTATGAGCACGGATGCGGGAACATCTGCGGGCGTAAGGCTGGGTACTGCCCCGAGCGTAAGCAGACCCGGGCTGACACCGGCCCCACCAAATCGCGGGCCGGGCGGCGCGTTATCGGCCTGCCGGAGCCGGTGATCGTGCTTCTCAAGGTCCACCAGGAAACGCAGAACGCCGAACGCGAGGCGGCCCGTCAGCTCTGGCATGACGAAGGATGGGTGTTCGCCAAGCCAGACGGCCGACCACTCAACCCGAACACCGACTATCACGAGTGGAAGGAACTACTCAAAGAGGCCGGACTGCGCAACGCGCGGCTTCACGACGCTCGGCATACAGCCGCGACCGTACTCCTTATCCTCGCGGTGCCGACCCCAACGGCCATGTCCATCATGGGGTGGTCCAGTGCGGCCATGGCTACCAGGTATCAGCACGTTCTCGACAGCATTCGGAAGGACGTGGCCGAACAGGTCGGTGGGCTGCTCTGGGACGCCCCCAAGGCGGATCCGGACGACGACGGGGAGGACGACGACGGGGCCGCCGGGGCGCTCGTTCCGACCGGATGAGATGGGCAAGTGAGACCAAAGCCCGAACACCGGCTATCACGAATGGAACAGTCAACTTACTGACAGTGATAGGGACGGGTCAACGCGCACCCGTCCCTATCACTGTTCCTTCTGCTCTGAGTCAGAAATGGATGTGCTGGAGAAGGTCTAGGAGTCCAGTGGCCACGACGCCACCGCCAGCACCTTCCAGGATCGACCGGACAGATTGGAGGCTCTCTCGAATGATCTGCTTCTTCGGTTTCGGAGACTCTACTTGCGCCTTGATCGTAGCGATCTCCGCTGCCAACTCCTGTCCCTCTGTGGCGGGAAGGCCGATGTCAGGCGCACGTGTCTCCAGCTCGTGAAGAAAGTTGCGTATGGCGCCGAGATCCAGGTCTCCGATCGTTACTTCTTGCTGGGCACCGGGACTTCCGCTTTGGATGGGCGAGTTGGTGACGTTGCCCCCGATGTGGATGACGGAGATGGCAGGAGGGAAGTGCTTGGTTGGCTTATTCGGAGCCTGGAGGGATTGCTCAATTTCCTTGATCCCCAGGTGTCGGATATTGACCCAGTAGGGGACGGGGCTTCCACTCATGTCGGGCGCCGCTTCCTCGATCAGGCCCTCACCTGCCAGGTAACGACATGCATCGCCCAGCTCCTGGTCGGTGAGCCCGAGCTGTGCGGCGAGCTCATGGCCGAGGACTTCCTTGTGTTCGCTGCCGCCTGACGCGTCGAAGATCGCCTTCATCACTCGCAGTCGGTCGGCCTGTCGCTGTTGGATATCGATCACGCTCGTCTCCCCTTGGGCATGACAACGCAGTCCCACCTCGACCCAGAGGTCCCCGCAGGTCAAATGAGACCGAAACTGAGACCAACGGAGATGCTGACGGCGGCCCGCGCTCACGCCCGTCTGGCATCATGCCTGGTCAGTTTGGCGGAGGATAAGAGATTCGAACTCTTGAGGGCTTGCACCCAACACGCTTTCCAAGCGTGCGCCCTAGGCCACTAGGCGAATCCTCCGCCGGGAAGCTTACCCGAATCCACCGGTGAG
>WNGL01002048.1_pt1 | contig 34012 bp, 30 predicted proteins | sample 5400591 | NCBI WGS metagenome assembly WNGL01 (sample SAMN13153377, study PRJNA577476) | soil metagenome | isolation source: 80 cm soil or saprolite under Garry oak tree replicate 1 | place: USA:California | collected 2016-06-15
GGCAACATCGGCTCGATCGTGGTCGAGCGGTGCCGGGCCCTGAAGATGCGCGTCATCGCCTATGACCCCTTCATCAGCGCCGAGGCGGCCGCCAAGCTGGGCGTGACGCAGGTCACGCTCGACGAGCTGTGGCCGCAGGTTGACGCGCCGCGACGCATTCGCTTGCCCGCCCGGCCGGGCGACCGTACGAGACCTCATCCCCCGGCAAGAAGGAGCACCCGATGGCCTCCCGAGTCCTCGTCTCCGACGAACTCTCCGCCGACGGCGTCGCGATCATGAAGCAGGCGGGGCTGCAGGTCGACGTGAAGGTTGGGCTCACGCCCGAGGAGCTGGAGAGGATCATCGGCGACTACGACGCCCTGGCGGTGCGGAGCGCCACCAAGGTGAACGCGAAGCTGCTCGAGAAGGCGGTGCGGCTCAAGGTGGTCGGCCGGGCTGGGGTGGGCGTCGACAACGTCGACATGGCGGTGGCCACCCGGCGCGGGGTGGTCGTCATGAACACCCCTGGTGGCTCGTCGACCACGGTCGCCGAGCTGACCCTCGCTCACATGCTCGCGCTCGCGCGGCACGTGCCACAGGCCACCGCCAGCGTGAAGGCGGGGAAGTGGGAGAAGAAGAGGTTCCAGGGGCACGAGCTGGCCGGGAAGACGCTCGGGGTGGTGGGCATCGGCAACATCGGCTCGATCGTGGTCGAGCGGTGCCGGGCCCTGAAGATGCGCGTCATCGCCTATGACCCCTTCATCAGCGCCGAGGCGGCCGCCAAGCTGGGCGTGACGCAGGTCACGCTCGACGAGCTGTGGCCGCAGGAGGGGGCGCTGCTCGTGAACTGCGCTCGGGGCGGCCTCATCGACGAGCGCGCGCTGGGGGACGCGCTCGCCTCCGGGCACCTCGGCGGCGCGGCGCTCGACGTCTTCGAGAAGGAGCCGCCGCCGGCGGACCATCCTCTCCTCGCGCTCGACGGCTTCGTCTGCACGCCGCACCTGGGCGCCTCGACCGAGGAGGCCCAGGCGGCGGTGGCGGTCGCCATCGCGGAGCAGCTCACCGCCTATCTCACCCGAGGTGAAGTGAAGAACGCGGTCAACCTGCCGACCATCCCGCGCGAGGAGCTCGACCGTATCGCCCCGTACCTGGCGCTGGCCGAAAAGCTCGGCTCGCTGGCGGCGCAGATCGCCCCGCCCTCCATCCACGAGGTGCGGCTCGAGCTCGCCGGCGAGCTGTCGCGGGCGCCCCACCGCGCCATCTCCGCCCAGGTGCTGAAGGGGCTCCTGCGACACGTCCTGGATCAGCCGGTGAACGAGGTCTCCGCGCCTGCCATCGCCAAGGAGCGCGGCCTCGTCCTGCGCGAGGAGCTGAACCCCGAGGCACACGACTACGTCTCTCAGCTCACCGTCACGCTGCGCGGCGCCGGGGGCGAGGCAGCGGTGGCGGGGACCGTCTTCGGGCGCCAGGAGCTGCGCGTGGTGCGGGTGAACCAGTTCCGCCTCGAGGCGGTGCCCGAGGGCGACATCATCATGTGCGAGAACGACGATGCGCCGGGCGTAGTCGGGCACATCGGGATGGCCCTCGGCAGCGCGGCCGTCAACATCGCCCGCATCTATCTCTCGCGCGACGCGGAGCGGCGCTCCGCCTTCTCGCTCATCAACGTCGACTCCGCCCCCTCCCCCGAGGTGCTCGAGACGCTGCGGCGGCTCGAGCACGTGCGGGTGGTGCGCTCGATCCGCCTGTAGGCCCGGCTCCCGCCGGCCGTCCACCCACCCGCAGCGGAGGACCTCGGCCGCGGCGCCGCGCTCTGTGCCCGTGTCTTTTCCGCGCTGCGCGGGTAGAGTCGGCGCGCATGCTCGACCTGTCGCTCCCCGCCGGACTGCGCGACCTCCTCCCTGACCACTCGGCGCATCTGGCGGAGCTCTCCGCAAGCCTGCACGAGGTCTTCTCGTCCTTCGGCTATCGCCGGCTCCTCCTCCCCACGCTGGAGCGGCTGGAGGTGGTCGAGCGCGGCCTCTCGCCGGCGGCGCTCGCGGGCGTGCTCAAGTTCGTCGAGCCTGGCTCGGGCGAGGTGGTCGCCATCCGGCCCGACATCACCCCGCAGATCGCCCGCCTCTATGCCTCGCGCCCCGACGCGCTCCCTGCGCCGGCGCGTCTCTGCTACGACGGGCCGGTGCTGCGCGCCCGCGAGTCGCGCGCCGGACGGCCGCGCGAGGTGTATCAGGCCGGCGTCGAGCTGCTCGGTGAAGGCGGCGCGCGCGCTGACGCGGAGGCGCTGTCGGTGCTGGCGAAGGCGCTCGACAGCGTGGGCCTCGCGGCGGCGGTGATCGAGGTGGGGCACGCCCGCTTCGCGCAGGAGGTCGTGGCAGCGGCGGGGCTCAGCCCCGCGGCGCGCGCCGACGCCGCGGTGGCGTTGGCGCGCAAGGACGAGGCGACGCTGGCGGCGCTGGCTCGACGCGGGAAGGGGAGCCGCACCGCGCGCGAGGCGCTTCCGGCGCTGGCCGGCCTGTACGGCGACCGCGCCCTGGAGCGCGCCCGGGAGATCGCCGTGGCGGTGCCGTCCGCCGCGCCGCCGCTGGCGGAGATGGAGGCGGCGCTCGCCCTGGCGCGCCGGCGCGGGCTGCGTGAGGTGGCGGTCGACCTCGGCGAGGTGCGCGGCCTCGGCTACTACACCGGCATCACCTTCGCCGGCTACGCGCCGGGGGCGGGGAGCGCCGTCGCCACCGGCGGACGCTACGATGGGCTGCTGGCGCGCTTCGGCCGGCCGGACCCCGCCATCGGCTTCGCGGTCGACCTCGAGTTCGCCACCCAGGCGCTGGAACGTGCGGGCGCCCGCACCCCCCCGCGACGCCGCCCGGCCGCGTCGCGGCGCAGGCGGCGCTGAGCCGCCCGCCATCCGGCTGGCGGGCCTCTTCCCCCCCTGCTATCGTCCGCGGCTCCGCCCGGACCAGAGGAACGAGCATGCCCAATGTCGTCGTGATCGGTGCGCAATGGGGTGATGAGGGGAAGGGGAAGGTCGTGGACCTCCTCACCCAGCACGCGGACGTGGTCGTCCGCTTCCAGGGCGGCAACAACGCCGGCCACACCCTCGTCGTCGACGGCAAGAAGACCGTCCTGCACCTCATCCCGTCGGGCATCCTCCACCCGGGAAAGTCTTGCGTCATCGGGAACGGCGTGGTGGTCGACCCCGAGGTGCTGGCGCACGAGATCGACGCGCTGAAGGCGCGCGGGCTCCTGCAGGACGACGATCAGCTGGTCCTGTCGCTCGACGCGCACGTCATCATGCCGTGGCACAAGGCGATCGACATCGCGCGCGAGCAGCGCATGGGTGAGGGGAAGATCGGGACCACCGGCCGCGGCATCGGCCCCACCTACGAGGACAAGGTGGCGCGGCGCGGGCTGCGCATCCGCGACCTCCTCGACGAGGCGCGCCTCGCGCGCAAGGTGAGGGAGCGCCTCCCCGCCGCGCGCGAGGAGCTGGCCCGCCTGGGCGCGAAGCTCGAGGTGGACGAGGCCTCGATCGTGAAGACGTTCGCTGCGCTCGGCCGGAAGCTCACGCCTTTCGCGCGCGACGCCTCGCTCTGGCTCCACCGCGCCATCCAGGCCGGGAAGTCGCTCCTCTTCGAGGGCGCGCAGGGGACGCTCCTCGACGTCGACCATGGCACCTATCCCTTCGTCACGAGCTCCAACACCGTGGCCGGCAACGCGGCCACCGGGTCCGGAGTCGGCCCGACCGCCATCGACCGCGTCATCGGCATCACCAAGGCCTACTCGACGCGGGTCGGGGGCGGGCCCTATCCGTCCGAGCTGAAGGACGAGACCGGCGAGAAGCTGCGTCAGCTCGGGGGCGAGTTCGGCGCCACCACCGGCCGGCCGCGCCGCACGGGCTGGATGGACGCGCTCGCGCTCCGCTACGCGGTGCGAGTGAATGGGCTCGACGGCATCGCGGTGACGAAGCTCGACGTTCTGACCGGCTTCCCCGAGATCAAGATCGCGGTCGGGTATCGCTGTGGCGCCAAGAGCTTCGACGAGATGCCGAGCGACCTCGAGACGCTGGAGCGCTGCGAGGCGGTGTACGAATCCCTGCCCGGCTGGACCGAGAAGCTCGACGGCGTCCGGTGCTGGGACGACCTGCCGGGGAACGCGCGTTCGTATGTGGAGCGCATGGCGAAGCTGGCCGGCGTGAAGGTGGTGGCGGTCTCGGTGGGCGCCGACCGCGGTGAGACCATCGTGCTCGAGAACCCGTTCACCGTACCGCGGTAGACCCAGGAGCCCCGCCCGGGGGTCGGCGGGTGGTTGCCGTCGCGCGTGGCGGATTCGTAACGTAGCTCGTGGCGATCCGGACCTACCGCACCCGCCTCTCGCTCCGGCTGGCGCTGGTCGTCGCCGCGGCGTTGTGGGGCGGGGTGCTGGTCCTCCTTGCAGGGCTCCCCGGCGCGCAGGCGAGCAGCGTGCTCTCGGCCGCCGCCTTCCTCGGCTTCTTCCTCGCTTTCAGCGCGCACCATGGACGGCTCGCGATCGTGGCCCGCCCCGACGGCCTCGTCTTCCGGAGCTTCTTCCGGGAGGTGCCGGTGCGCTGGGAGGAGATCGTGAAGGTCGACGTCCACACCGGCCTCGCCGGGACGCTCTATGCCGTGCTCACCCGCCGAGGCCAGGTGCAGTTCTCGAGCCTCCTCGCTCGGCACCGCGAGCTGTTCGCCCTCCTGCTCGAGCGCGCCGGGCTGGCCCGGTCGTGACCCGTTCCGGCGCTCACCCTCGGGCCGCAGCCAGCACCAGCGCCGCGGCGAGGGCGAGGAGCGCCGCCGCCGCGAGGAGCCGGGTCGAGCTCACGGAGGGGGGACGCAGGGCGCTCCGGACGAGCGCCCTGGTAGGAGTCTCCAATGGGGGTGATGAGGCGAGCGAATCCGCCCGCGCGGGCAAGTCTGCCACGCACCCTGCGCCCTCCTCGAAGGTGAGCACGGTCGCTCCCAGCCCGAGCCGATCACCCGGCGAGAGCGCGGCCAGGGCTTCCGGGGGCTGTCCGTTGACGGTGAAGCCGTTCTTGCTCGCGAGGTCGGCCACCGTCCACCGGCACTCCCGGTAGGTGAAGCGTACGTGCCGGCGGGAGGCGAGCGGATCGTCGATGCGCAGCTCGGCGCGCCGGGCTCGGCCGAGCACCGCACCGTCGTGGAGCGGTAGCTTCACGCCTGCAGACGGACCCTCCAGCACCACGAGGCGCGCTCCGGCCGAGATGAGGTCCATGGTCAGGACCGCGCCGGCGAGGGCGCGAGTGGAGTCGGAAGGGGCCACCTGGGAACGAGATCCAAGGTGTGTGCCAGGGAACCGAGGTTCGAAGGGTCACGCAAGTCCGCGAAACCGCGTCATTGTGGCGATGGGTGCGGACGAGCACTCGGCCCGCGCGGCCGGGGCAGCGGATAGGGGTCCGGGGGGCGGTCGCGCGTGGAGCGCAGCAGCAGGCCTCGCTGCTGGCGCGGCTCGGCGGTCATGTCACGGTCGATCAGCCGTGGATGTCCCACCGGCTGTCCGCCACCGACCGCTCGGCGGGATTGCCCGTGAACTCCAGGTAGCCGTTCATCTCCAGGGTATCGACGAGCTGTTCGGCCTCCATGTCGGAACAGTGCAGGGCCTGCACCAGGACGTCCCGGAAATAGCTGCGGCCGCGCAGGTACCCGACGGGCGGCTCGCCGGGCGGAATGTGCTGGCGGATCATGCGCGCCAGCTCGGCGAGATCGATGGCATCGATGTCCAGCATCGGCTCAACCTAGGGACGCTCCAACGCGAGTGCCAGCGCGTCGAGCGATGCCGCAGCGGGGGTGCGGTGGACCGAACGCCCGTCCGAGAGGAACCGGACGGCCCCCTCGTCGGTGCGCACCACGGCCGCGCCGCCGGCCAGCCAGCGGGTGACCACCTCCGCTGCGGGGAACCCAAATCGATTGTCGCGTCCGAGCGTCATCACCGCGAACTCCGGGCTGGTCGCGGCGACGAGCGCGGGCCCCGAGCTGGTCGTGCTGCCGTGGTGGGGCACCTTGACCACCGCCGCGGCGAGGTCCCTCGGGTACGACGCCAGCAGGGCAGCCTCGCCCTCGCGCTCGATGTCGCCGCAGAGGAGGAATCTCACCCGGCCGTGGACGACGCGCAGCACGAGGGAGGCGTCGTTCTCGGTCCACGCCTCGCTTCCGGGAGGCGGACCGAGCGCCTCGAAGCGGACCCCGGCCAGCTCGAAGATCTCGCCGGGCCGGAGCACCGTCGCGGGTGGCAGAGCCCGCAGCGCCTCCGCGGCGACGTCATCTCCGCGGCGCCCGCTCGTGAAGAACCGCTCGATATGGAAGGCCTGCGCCACCGCCACCAGCCCGAGCAGGTGGTCCGGATGCGGGTGCGAAAGGAACACCGCGGAGATTCGGCGGACACCGGCGTCCCGGAGCCAGGGCACGACGTCGCGGGCGCCGGGGTCGGAACGCCCGCGGGCCTCGCCGCCCCCGTCCACCAGCACCGCGCTGCCGTCGGGTAAGAGGAAGGCGGTCGCGTCTCCCTGGCCCACGCCCAGGAAGACAACCTCCAGCCCGCCACGCCGCATCGCCAGCGCGTGGTGCAGCGGCGGCGCCCCGAGGAGGGCCAGCGTCGCTGCCACCGCGGCCAAAGTACGGAGCCAGCCCCGGCCGCGCCATGCGGCCAGGAGCGCGAGGTAGCACGCCGCGCAGCCGGCGAGCCCGGGCGACCCGATGCCCACCACCGCCCAGCGCGGCGCCGCGAACGCGTCGTTGACGGTGAGGAGGAGCCAGGCGAGGCCGCGGCAGGCCAGCAAGAGCGGCGCCGTCGCGAAGGGTGCGATCGATGCGGACGCGGCCGTCAGCGCCGCCGCCACCGTCAGGGCTGAGCCGATCGGCACGCCGGCCACGTTGGACGCGACGGCGAGCAGCGAGAGGCGGCGGAAGTGGAAGGCGACGATGGGCGCGGTGGCGATCGTGGCGGCGGCGCTGGCGCACACGCTCCCGAGGATCGCCTCCCGCAGCCGGCGCGGCCAGCCTTGGCGGTCAACCGGCACCGGCAGCGCGGCGCGGAGCGGGCCCGAGCCGAGGGCGAGGCCGGCCACCGAGGCGAAGGAGAGCTGAAAGGACGGGTCGAGCAGCGCGCCCGGCTCGACGGCCAGGACCGCCAGCGCCGCCAGCGCGACGGCGTCGAGCGCGTCGACCTCGCGGTCGCACAGCACCGCCCCGAAGCTGAGCGCGGCTGCCAGCGCCGAGCGCACCACCGGCACGTCGGCGCCGGTGCCGAGTGCGTAGAGCAGGGTGAGCGGGAGCGCGGCCACCACCGCAGCGCGGCGAGGGTCGAGGCGCGCAGCGAGCCAGTCGCTCTGCGCCAGCAGCGCCCGCAGGAGCCGCCAGGCTCCGAGCGCGACCACCGCCAGGTGCAGCCCGGAGACGGAGAGGAGATGGGCGAGGCCGCTGCGGGCGAAGGCGTCGGCGGTGGCCGCGTCCACGCCGCCGCGATCGCCGCTGCCGATGGCGCGGACGAGTCCGGCCTCGCGAGGAGGGAGGGACGCGTCGGCCGCGGCGGCGAAGCGAGTCCGGCCGAGCTCCAGCCACGAGAGCGGCGAGGGGCGGGCGAGGCGCACCGGCGGCGAGGTGGCGTGCGCCTCGAGCGCGACCCCGCGGGCGGCGAGCTCGGCCGCGCGGTCCCGCCCACCGGGGTTGCGCTGCCCCTCGGGCGCGCGCAGCCGGGCCTCGAGGCGCACTCGGTCGCCGAGCGCGATCGGCCACGGAAGCGCGGGGGCGGTGGTGAGGACGAGTCCGCGGTCGGCCGTGCGCAGGAGGAAGCGGACGTCGCCATCGAAGCGCTCGGGGACCGACGTCACCCGGCCTTCCAGCACCCGCACCTCGGGTGCAATCCGGCCCGGAGGGACGCGAGTCGCCCCGGCGGCCGCCAGGCCGGCGCAGACGAACGCGAGCGGCGCCAGCGGTGGTGAGAGCGCGAGCAGGGAGGCGCCGGCGGCCAGGGGCAGCGCCGGGAGGAGCTGCTGCGGCAGGGCCGTGCCGAGCGCGAAGCCCGCCGCGAGCGCGAGGAGCGGCCGGCGCTTCACGGTGAGGCGCTCGGGTCGAGGGCTGCGGAGGGTGCTCCACCACCCCCGAACCGCCCGAAGTTTGCCACATTGACTGAAGGGTCAACGTATGGTAGGGTCCCGCGACTCGGCACCCTGCCCGTTCCCCCCGAAAGTGGGGTGAGAGCGGGTTTCGCCACTCCTGGCGAGGGCCGGAGGACCTGATGCCCGCATCGCAGCAGCCCGCAGCACAGTCTATTGCACCCGGTCACAATTTCAAGGTCGGGGACAAGGCCGTCTACCCCGGGCAGGGGGTCGGCGAGGTCATGGGGATCGAGCACAAGGAGGTCGCCGGCCAGCGGCAGTCCTTCTACGTGCTTCGCATCCTCGACAATGGGATGAAGATCATGATCCCGATGAACAAGGTCGGGTCGGTCGGCCTGCGCGAGATCATCGGCGAGAAGGACGTCCGGCGCGTCTACTGCATCCTGCGCGAGAAGGAGGTCTCGGTCGACTCCACGACCTGGAACCGCCGCTACCGCGAGTACATGGACAAGATCAAGACCGGCTCGGTGTTCGAGATCGCGGAGGTGCTGCGCGACCTGTACCTGCTCCGCTCGGACAAGGATCTCTCGTTCGGCGAGCGGAAGATGCTCGACACGGCGCGCTCGCTCCTCATCAAGGAGCTCGCCATCGCGAAGGACTGCGACGAGCAGGACGTCGAGACCGACCTCAAGAAGATCTTCAACATCCAGTGATCGGTGCCGCCCGGCGAGCCCGGGCGCCCCGGCCACGACACCGCACCCGCCGCGTGGACTACCGTCCGCGCGGCGGTCGCTTGTGGGCCTGGCCTGGTCCGTGGCGGCGCCGTTTCGCTGCATGTACAGGACGCGTAGCAGGGACGGTGCCAAGCGCCGGAGGGAGCGCATGATCGAGGGGGAGCGCGTCGGCGCCATCCTGGCCGCGGGAGGCTCGGGGAGCCGCGCCGGGGTGGCCAAGCAGTGGCTGAGCCTGGGCGGCGAGACGGTGCTGCGGCGCAGCGCCCGCGCGGTGGCCGCCGGAGGCCTCGTCGACCTCATCGTGGCGGTGGTGCCGCCCGGCGAGGAGGCCCGGGCCGAGGCGGAGCTGCGCGGTGTGGCACCGTCCGTGCGCGCGGTCGCCGGCGGGCCGGCCCGGGCGGATTCGGTACGAAACGGCCTCGCCGCGCTCGATGGCTGCGCGCTCGTGCTGATTCATGACGCCGCGCGGCCGTTCGCGTCGCCCGCGCTGGCGGAGGCGGTGCTGCGCGCCGCGGCCAGCGCCGGCGCGGCACTGGCCGCGCTCCCCGCCACCGATACCGTCAAGCGCGCCAGCGCGCCCCTCGACGCGGGCGCGCTCGGTGCCGGACGAGCGGAGGCCGGGCTCCCCGTCGCTCGCGTCGCGGAGACCCTCGACCGCCGCACGATCTGGCTGGCACAGACGCCGCAGGCGTTCCGGGTCGAGCTCCTGCGGCGGGCCTTCGCGGAGGCGGGTCCCGCCGCGGCGGGCGCCACCGACGAGTGCGCCCTGGTGGAGCTGCTCGGGGCTGTCGTCGCGCTCGTGCCGGGCGAGGCGGGCAACTTCAAGATCACGACCGCCGACGACGTGGCGCGGGCGCGGGCGCGGCTCGAGGCGCCCGTGGCGATGGGGGTCGGCTATGACGTCCACCCCTTCGGTGCCGGGCGCCGCCTCGTCCTGGGCGGGGTCGAGTTCGAGGGCGACGGCCTGGTGGGCCACTCCGACGCCGACATCTGCGCGCACGCCATCGGCGACGCCATCCTGGGCGCCGCCGGGCTGGGCGACCTGGGCCGGCACTTCCCGGACACCGACCCACGGTGGAGGGGGGTCTCCTCGCTGCTCCTGCTGCGCGAGATTGCGCGCAAGGCGGGCGAGGCGGGCTGGCGGGTCGGCAACTGCGACGTGACCCTGGCCGCGCGCCGCCCCAAGATCGCGCCGCGCGCCGAGGAGATGCGGTCGCGGCTGGCGGAGGCGCTCGGCGTCGCCCCGGGACAGGTGAACGTGAAGGCCACTACCGGCGAGAAGCTCGGGTTCGTGGGGCGGGGGGAGGGGATCGCCGCACACGCGGTGGCCGTGCTCTTCCGCGCCGCGCGCTGACCCGGCTGAGCTAGGATCGAGCGCGATGGCCATCCAGATCCACGACACCCTGGCCGGGAAGAAGCGCGAGTTCGTGTCCCTCGAGCCGGGCAAGGTCCGCTTCTACGCCTGCGGCCCGACCGTCTACGACCACGCCCACATCGGCCACGCCCGCAGCTACGTGGTGTGGGACGTGGTGGTGCGGCACCTGCGCGCCCGCGGCTACGAGGTGAAGTACGTCCGCAACTTCACCGACGTGGACGACAAGATCATCAAGCGCGCGAACGAGCGGGGCGAGGACCCCATCGCGCTCGCCGCCTTCTTCGCCCGCGCCTTCGAGGAGGACATGGACGCGCTCGGGAACCTGCGGCCCGACGTGGCGCCGTGCGTCTCGGCGCACATCCCGCAGATCGTGGCGCTCATCGAGCGCCTGGTCGCGAACGGGTTCGCGTACGCGCCGGGAAACGGCGACGTCTACTACACCGTCCGCAAGTTCCCAGAGTACGGCCGGCTCGCCAAGCGCAACCTCGACGATCTGCTCTCTGGCGCGCGGGTCGAGCCGGGCGCCGCGAAGCACGACCCCCTCGACTTCGCCCTGTGGAAGGGCGCCAAGCCGGGCGAGCCGGCCTGGGACTCGCCGTGGGGGAAGGGCCGGCCGGGCTGGCACATCGAGTGCTCGGCCATGAGTGCCACCCACCTCGGCGAGCCCATCGACCTGCATGGCGGCGGCAAGGACCTCATCTTCCCCCACCACACCAACGAGATCGCCCAGTCGGTGGCGGCGGGCGGGCGCGGGCTCCGCGCCGAGGGCTTCGCGCGCTACTGGATGCACCACGGCTTCGTCGAGATCGACAACGAGAAGATGTCGAAGTCGCTCGGCAACTTCTTCACGATCCGCGACGTGCTGGCGACGTTCGACCCGGAGGCGGTGCGGGTCTTCCTCCTCGGCACGCACTACCGCAACCCCATCAACTACAGCGACGCGGTGCTGGTCGAGGCCGAGAAGCGGCTCGTCTACCTCTACGAGACGCTGCAGAAGGCGGACCGCCTCGCCGCCGGCGCGCCGACCGGCGAAGGCGCCGAGACCGATCTCGTCGAGCGCTGCCGCGCCGCGCTCGACGACGACTTCAACACGGCCGCCGTGCTGGGCGTGCTGGCCGACAGCTTCACGGCCGCGAATGCGCTCGCGGACAGGAAGGGGAACAAGACGCCCGAAGACAAGGCCAGCCTGTCGCGCTTCGCGCGCGATGCACGGCTCGTCGGACGGGAGCTCGGGCTCTTCACACGCGCCCCGGCCGAGGCGCTGCTCGCGCTGCGCGGCAAGGCCGCCGCCCGGCGCGGCATCGACGAGGCGCTCGTCGCGCGGAAGATCTCGGAGCGCGCCGCGGCGCGCGGGGCGAAGGACTTCGCCCGCTCCGACGCCCTCCGCGACGAGCTCCTCGCCATGGGCGTCGCGCTCATGGACGGGCCGCAGGGGACGAGCTGGAAGGTGGAGTAGGCGGAGCTGCAGCGGCGACCTTGCGCTCGCGGCGCTGAGAAGGAGCGCCCGGCGCGTTACAAGGAGCGGGTGGCGTTCGACATCAAGAGGGAGTTCCAGGCCGCCGGCGACCAGCCGCGCGCCATCCGCGAGTTGGTGGACGGGCTGCGCCGCGGCGACCGGGCGCAGGTGCTGCTCGGGGTGACCGGCTCGGGCAAGACCTTCACCGTCGCCAACGTGGTGGGCGAGGTGAAGCGGCCGACGCTCGTCATCGCCCACAACAAGACCCTGGCGGCCCAGCTCTACGGCGAGTTCAGGGAGCTTTTCCCGGACGCCGCCGTCCACTACTTCGTCAGCTACTACGACTACTACCAGCCTGAGGCGTACGTCCCCACGACCGACACCTACATCGAGAAGGACTCGTCCATCAACGACGAGATCGATCGGATGCGGCACGCGGCGACGCACGCGCTCCTCACCCGGAACGACGTCCTCATCGTCGCCTCCGTCTCCTGCATCTACGGCCTCGGCACGGCCGAGGCGTACTTCGGCCTCCTGCAGCAGCTCGAGCGCGGCCAGGAGTTCGTGACGAACAGGTTCATTCGGTCCCTCATCGACATCCAGTACGAGCGGAACGACCTCGACTTCCACCGCGGGACGTTCCGCGTCCGCGGTGACACCATCGAGGTGTTCCCGCCCTACGAGGAGGAGCGGGCGATCCGCATCGAGTTCTTCGGCGACGTCATCGAGAAGATCACCGAGTTCGACCCGCTCCGCGGGGTGGCCCTGGGCGAGCTCGACAAGGTGGCCATCTTCCCCAACAGCCACTACGTCTCGGCCCCCGAGACGCGCCGCCACGCCATCGGCGGCATCCGCGAGGAGCTGCGCGAGCGGCTGGGCGACCTGCGGGCCCAGAACAAGCTCGTCGAGGCTCAGCGGCTCGAGCAGCGGACCATGTTCGACCTCGAGATGCTGGAGCAGATGGGCTTCTGCTCCGGGATCGAGAACTACTCGCGCTGGCTGTCGGGGCGGAAGGCGGGCGACCCGCCGCCCTGCCTCATCGACTACTTCCCGAAGGACTTCCTGCTCGTCATCGATGAGTCGCACCAGACCGTCCCGCAGATCGGCGCCATGTACCGCGGCGATCGCTCGCGCAAGGAGACCCTGGTCGACTTCGGCTTCCGCCTCCCCTCCGCGCTCGACAACCGACCGCTCAAGTTCGAGGAGTTCGAGCGCATCGTCGGGCAGGGCATCTACGTCTCGGCGACGCCGTCCCGCTACGAGCTCGACCTCGCCGGCGGGGTGGTGGTGGAGCAGATCATCCGCCCCACCGGCCTCGTCGATCCGGAGGTCGAGGTGCGGCCGGTGGGGACGCAGGTCGACGACCTCCTCGGCGAGGTGCGGGCGCGCGAGCAGGCCGGGGAGCGCGTCCTCGTCACGACCCTCACCAAGCGCATGGCCGAGGATCTGACCGAGTACTACACCGACGTCGGCGTGAAGTGCCGCTACCTCCACTCCGACATCGACACGCTGGAGCGGAGCGTCCTCATCCGCGATCTGCGCCGCGGCGAGTTCGACGTGCTCATCGGCATCAACCTCCTGCGCGAGGGGCTCGACATCCCGGAGGTGTCGCTCGTGGCGGTGCTCGACGCCGACAAGGAGGGGTTCCTGCGCAGCGAGGTGTCGCTCATCCAGACCATCGGCCGCGCCGCCCGCAACCTGAACGGCCGCGTCCTGCTGTACGCCGACAAGGTCACCGCCTCGATGCGGAAGGCGCTCGACGAGACGAACCGCCGCCGCGAGCTCCAGCGCCGCTGGAACGAGGAGCACGGCATCACGCCGCAGTCCGTGCGGCGCGCCATCAGCGACCTGCACATGGGGGCGGCGCCGGCGGAGGAGGTGGCGGTGGTCCTCGCCGCCGAGGGCGGGGCCGAGTACCAGCCGGAGGAGCTGCCGCGCATGATCGCGGAGCTGGAGCGCGAGATGAAGGCCGCCTCGGAGGCGCTGGAGTTCGAGCAGGCGGCGCAGCTCCGCGACCGCGTGCTGGTGCTGAAGGACCTGCAGCTCGGCGTCGTGCGCAAGGGCGCGATCGGCGCGCGGGGCCTCCTCGGATCGGGCGCGAACCTGGCGGCGGGCGGGTCCCGGCCGCTCCGGCGTGCGCAGGCGCTGCGCCGGCGGAGGCGGTAGCGCCACCGGGCTGCCGTCGAGCACGGCGGGTGCCCTCCGGGTTAAAAAGCCGTCGGATGGACACCGCGCTCCGACAGAAGCTCGCCGACCTGCCGGCGGAGCCGGGCTGCTACCTCATGAAGGATCGGCAGGGCGAGGTGGTCTACGTCGGCAAGGCGTCGAGCCTGCGGGCGCGCGTGAGGAGCTACTTCGGTGGGCTCGGCGGCGGGGGACAAGCCCCCGCCCTACAAGCTGCCCGGGGCGACGAGCGGGCCTTCGTGGCCCTCCTCGACGAGCTGCTGGGAGACATCGACGTCATCGTGACGAGCTCGGAGAAGGAGGCCGTCCTCCTCGAGAACGAGCTCATCAAGAAGCACCAGCCGCGCTTCAACATCCGGCTGCGCGACGACAAGGACTTCATCGTCCTGCGGCTCGACGAGCGCCACGCCTACCCACGGCTGGAGGTGTGGCGGGCGCGCCAGCGCAAGGAGGACGGCGCGCGCTACTTCGGCCCGTATTCGAGCGCGAGCTCCATCCGCGAGACCCTCCGCGTCGTGAATCGCTGGTTCCAGCTCCGGACCTGCACCGATCACGTCTTCGCCCACCGCAAGCGGCCCTGCATCCTGTACCAGATCCACCGCTGCCCGGCGCCGTGCGTGTACGAGGTCCCGGCGCAGGACTACCGGCAGGCCGTGGAGGACGCGATCGAGTTCCTGGAGGGCAGGGAGGGCGAGCTGGTCGAGCGGCTCCGCCGGCGCATGCGGGAGGCCGCCGAAGCCCAGCGCTTCGAGGACGCCGCGCGCGTCCGTGACCAGCTGGTGGCGGTGGAGCGCAGCCTCGAGAAGCAGCGCGTCCTCATGTCCGACGAGGCCGATCGCGACGTGTTCGGGCTCTACCGCGAGGGCCCGGAGCTGGTGGTGGCGGTCCTCTCCATGCGGCGCGGCAAGCTGCAAGATGCGCGGACCTATCCGTTCCGTCACCAGGAGTTCCCAGCCGAGGAGACCCTCTCCTCCTTCCTCGCCCTGTACTACGAGCAGAATCCGGCTCCGGAGGAGGTGCTCCTGCCGCTCGAGGTCGAGGGGGCGTGGGCGCTCGCCGAGGTGCTCTCGGATCGCCGTGGACGGAAGGTGAAGCTCCTCACGCCCCAGCGCGGCGCGAAGGCCGACCTGCTCGAGGTGGCGGCCCGGAACGCCGCCCAGGGCTTCAAGAGCTGGCACGAGAAGGACGAGCGGCGCGACGAGGCGCTGGCAGCCCTGACACGCGCGCTGCACCTGGCGAAGGAGCCGCGCTGGATGGAGTGCTACGACATCTCGACCTTCCAGGGCGCGCTGGCGGTCGGTTCGGGCGTCTCCATGAAGGACGGCGAGCCGGACAAGGCCGGCTACCGCCGCTACAAGGTGAAGGGCGTCGCCGGCCAGGACGACTTCGCCATGCTGCACGAGGTCATCACCCGACGGCTCAGGCGCGCGCTCTCCGAAGGCTGCTTCCCGGACCTGCTCGTCATCGACGGCGGCAAGGGGCAGCTCAACGCGGCGCTGGCCGCGGCGCACGACCTCGGCGTCCCGACGAAGCGGGTCGCGGGCAACGAGGGGGCGCCGTTCGTGGAGATGGTCGGCCTCGCCAAGAGCCGGCTGGTCGACTTCGGCACGGCGCGTGTGATCTCGGGGCGGCGCAGGCTCGCCTCCGCTCGCGCCGGGCCCACCGCGGCGGACGCGAGGCAGGCGGCCGAGCTGGTGGACGTGGCCGACCTGGCGCAGCGGGGCTTCGTGGCGGAGGCCGAGCGCACGCCCGAGCGCGTCTTCCTGCCCGGTCGCAAGGATCCCGTCGTGCTGCGCCAGAACTCGGCCGAGCTCTTCCTCCTCACCCGCCTGCGGGACGAGGCGCACCGCTTCGCCATCACCTTCCACCGCAAGCTGCGCCGCTCCCGCAACTTCCAGTCCGTCCTGGAGGAGATCCCGGGCGTGGGCGCCGGCCGGCGCAAGGCGCTCCTGCGCGCGCTCGGGTCGCTCCGGCGCATCAAGGAGGCGAGTCTGGAGGAGCTCTCGAGCGTGGAGGCCTTCGGGCCCAAGGCGGCGGAGGCCGTGTGGGCGTTCTTCCACCCGCCAGAGGCCGCGCCCGCGCCCCCGGCCGCCGAGCCGGGCAGCGGCGCGGCCCTGGACGTCACCGAGGACGACATCGACGCCGCGCTGGCCGACGAGGCGGGCGGGGTCGGCGGGTGAGCCGCGCTTGCGGCGACGCGCACCTTGCCGCACACTCGCGAGTCCTCGCCGCGTGCCGCGGAGAGGCGGGAGGAGCACTTGGAACAGCACACGAAGACGAGATCGCTGTCGCTGGCGCCGGTGGTCGACGAGCTGTGCCGGGCGGCCAGCGCGCTCGGCGCGAGCCGGAACGGCGGCGGCCGGATCGTCCTGCCCTCGCGCGACGTCGTGATCGGGTGCGTGGAGGGGCTGCGGTCCGTCTTCTTCCCAGGCTACTTCGGCGCCACCGACCTCGCCGACGAGCACCTGCACTACTACATCGGCGCGACGCTCGACCACGTGCTGCACGCGCTCGAGGAGCAGATGCGGCGCGGGATCGCCTTCGCCGAGCGGCACGACTACGAGACCTGCGTGCACTGCGCCGAGCGCTCGGCCGAGGTGGCGCGCGCCTTCGTGGCGCGCATCCCGGACGTGCGGCGGCGCGTCAGCTCCGACGTCGACGCCGCGTACGAGGGAGACCCGGCGCTCAAGATCAGGGACGAGGCCATCTTCAGCTACCCCGGCATCCTGGCCGTCACGAACCAGCGTATCGCGCACGAGCTGTACGCGCTCGGCGTGCCGCTCATCCCCCGCATGATCACCGAGCACGCGCACGCGCTGACCGGGATCGACATCCACCCTGGCGCACGCATCGACGAGCGCTTCTTCATCGACCACGGCACGGGCGTCGTGATCGGCGAGACGGCCGTCATCGGCGCCAACGTCCGGCTCTACCAGGGCGTGACGCTCGGCGCGAAGAGCTTCCCCAAGGACGAGAAGGGCACGCCCATCAAGGGCATCGACCGGCACCCCATCGTCGAGGACGACGTGGTCATCTACTCGGGCGCGACCATCCTCGGCCGCATCACCATCGGGAAGGGCTCCTCCATCGGCGGCAACGTCTGGCTCACCCACGGGGTGCCGCCCGGCAGCCGCGTGACCCAGGCGGAGGTGCGCGAGGCGGGCTTCGAGTACGGCGGCGGGATCTGACCGACCGTCGTTCCCCCACCGCCGTGCGGTCCTGAGGTAGTCTCGCGCCCGTCTCGCCCTACGAGGAGGGCCGTCCTTGCCCACGCACCCGTGGCACGATGTGGAGCTCCCCCGCTTCGTGGAGGACCCCGTCCCCGCCATCATCGAGATCCCCACCGGGACGAAGGTGAAGTACGAGCTCGACAAGGCGTCGGGCCTGCTCATCGTCGATCGGGTGCTCTTCTCCTCGGTGCACTACCCGGCGAACTACGGCTTCGTCCCGCGCACGTACTGCGACGACGGCGATCCGCTCGACATCCTCGTCTACTGCCAGGAGGCCATCCAGCCGCTCGCGATCATGCGCGCCAAGGTCATCGGCGTGATGAAGATGCGGGACGACAAGGGCGAGGACGACAAGCTCATCGCGGTCCACGCCGACGATCCCGAGTATTCGCATTATGCCGACATCTCGGAGATGCCCCCGCACCGCATGCGCGAGCTCCGGCGCTTCTTCGAGGACTACAAGGCCCTCGAGAACAAGAGGGTGCTCGTCTCCGAGCCGCAGGGTCGCAGCGTGGGCCTGCAGGCCCTGCGTGACGCCATGAAGCTCTACCAGCGCGAGAAGGATCGCCTCATCGGAGCGGAAGGGACGGCGCCCCGCCGGCGTCGCCCCCGCCGCAAGCCGGCGCGGCGCCGTGCCGCGCGCTCCAGCTGAAGACGGTCGGGGTAGGCGGGGCGACGTTCGGGGCGGAGCTCCCTTGGGTACGGCTCCCGGCCGCGCTACACTCGCCCGGGTGCAGCGCCCCCAGCGATCCACCGACTTCACCCTCGAGTACGTCGCCGACGTCCTGGCGCGCGGCGGTCTCATCTCCGACGACGCCCGGCGGACGGCGTTCGCGCGCGAGGCCGTGCAGCGGGCGCGGCTCCTGCGCGAGCAGTCGACGCGGGCGGGGGGGCGCGCGCTCCGCAGGGGCGAGCTGTCGCCCATCGAGGTCTTCGCGTCGTTCCAGTTCCCGGACGTGCGGCGCGAGGGCGAGTCGATCGACGAGGACAAGGCGGCCCGCGCGGTGGCGGAGGCGACCGGGATCGACTACCGCAAGATCGATCCACTCAAGCTCGACGCCCACCTCATCACCCGCACCCTGTCACGGCCCTTCGCGCGGCGCCACGCCGTGCTGCCCCTGGAGCGCCGCAACGGGGCGCTGGTGGTGGCGTCGGCGAACCCGTTCGACCGGGAGCTGTTCGAGAACCTGCGCGCCCTGACCGGCGCCGAGATCCTGCCGGTGCTGGCCTCGCCCACCGACATCCACCGCGCCATCGCGGAGGTGTACGGCTTCCGCCAGCAGATCCACGCGGCCCAGACGCAGCTCGACGCTGGCGCGCCGGCGGTCGACGTCGGCAACCTGGAGCAGTTCGTCGACCTGTCCGGCATCGAGGCGCTCGAGGCATCGAGCGAGCCGATCATCGCCGCCGTCGAGTACCTCCTGCACTACGCCTTCGAGCAGCGGGCGAGCGACATCCACGTCGAGCCGCGGCGGGAGGAGTCGATCATCCGCATGCGCATCGACGGGATGCTGCACCCCGTCTACCGCATCCCGAAGGGCGTGCACGGCGCCATCGCCAACCGGTTCAAGATCATGAGCCGGCTCGACATCGCCGCCAAGCGCCCGCAGGACGGCCGCATCCGCACCGCCCGCGGCGACGCCGAGATGGAGCTGCGCGTCTCCACGGTCCCGACGGCCTTCGGCGACAAGATCGTCATCCGCATCCTCGATCCCGCCGTGCTCGTCCGCGACCTCTCCGAGCTGGGGTTCCTGCAGGACGAGCGCGATCGCTTCGAGCGCTGGCTGGAGCGGCCCCACGGCCTGGTGGTGGTCACCGGTCCGACCGGCAGCGGCAAGACCACCACGCTCTACTCGGCCCTGCAGGCGCTCGCCTCACCCGAGGTGAACGTCGTCACCATCGAAGATCCCATCGAGATGGTGCACGAGGACTTCAACCAGATCGCCGCCAACCCGAAGACCGGGACCAGCTTCGCCGAGGCGCTGCGCCATGTCCTGAGGCAGGACCCCGACGTGGTGATGGTGGGCGAGGTGCGCGACGCCGAGACCGCCAGCCAGGCGGTGCAAGCGGCGCTGACCGGGCACATGGTGCTGACGACGCTCCACACCAGCGATACGGTGGGCGCGGTGGCCCGCCTGCGCGACCTGGGGGTGCCGAGCTTCCTCATCGGCGCGACCTTGACCGGCGTGGTGGCGCAGCGGCTCGTCCGACAGGTCTGCCCGTCGTGCGCCGAGGACGTGTGCCTCACCGCGGACGAGGTGTCCGAGCTCGGCGTCAGACACCCGGAGGACTGGGCCGGCAAGCTCATCGGGCGCCGCGGCCAGGGCTGCGCCAAGTGCCGCTACACCGGGTACTACGGGCGGACCGGCATCTTCGAGGTGCTGCCCATGAACGCGCGGCTGCGTCACCTCGTGGCGGAGGGGGCGACCCCGGAGGTCCTGCAGCGGACCGCGCGCCAGGACGGGCTGCGCTCGCTCCGGGAGCACGCGGTTCGCAAGGTGGCGACCGGCGTCACCTCCTTCGAGGAGGCGGTGCGCGGCACCGCCGACGCCGAGAGCTGGCGATGACGCTGCAACCGCGCGCGCACCGCGCGCTCGCCACGTTCAGGGCGCCTGGGCGCCGGGAGACGACGTGTCCTTCGTAGACGAGCTGGGAGAGCTGCACCGCACCGGCGCCCGTATCCTCTACGTGGTGACCGAGGAGGAGGAGCGGGCCGAGGCGCTCTGCCGCGCGGCGCTCGGACCGGGTCCGTCCGGCGCGGGGGCGACCGTGGCGGTCTGGTCCCGCACGCGCGGGCTCGAGCCCATCGCCCCGGCGGCCCGCGCGCCCCTCGCCGCGCTGGAGGCGCTCTTCGCGGGCCCGCCCGAGCCGCCGGTGGCGGCGCTCCTGCTCGACTTCCACCACGAGCTGGAGGACCGCGTGGTGGCGCGGCGGCTGCGCGATCTGCTGCCTGCCTTCTACGCCCGGCGACGCTCGGTGGTCATCATCGCGCCCACGCTGCGGCTCCCGGAGGGGCTCGCCGCCGAGACGACCGTGCTGCGCCTGCCGCTGCCCGACCGCGCCGAGCTCGGGGCGGTGCTCACCGCGATGCTGGCCGGACGGCCGGCCGCCGAGGCGGCCACCCACGCGCTCCTCACCGCGGCGGCGGGGCTCGGGTACACGCAGGCGCAGCGCGCCTTCAACCGCGCGCTGTACGCCGATCCCACGCTCGGGGCCGCGGCGGTGTCGGTGGTGCTGGCGGAGAAGCAGCGCCTGCTCGCCCACGATCGAGGGCTCGAACTCGTGGAGGTGACGGAGCAGCCGGACGACCTGGGCGGCCTGGAGAGCTTCAAGGCGTGGATCCGCGAGCGTGCCCTCGCCTTCGCACCCGATGCCAAGCGCTTCGGCCTGCCGGAGCCGCGCGGCGTCCTGCTCCTCGGCGTGCAGGGCTGCGGAAAGTCGCTCGCCGCCAAGGCGGTGGCGGGCTTCTTGCGCATCCCGCTCTTGCGACTCGATCTCCCGCGCGTCCTCGGGGCCTCCGACGGCGCGGAGGAGGGCCTGGCGCGCGCGCTCGCGTCGGCGGAGGCCATCGCCCCGGTGGCGCTCTGGGTGGACGAGATCGAGAAGGGCTTCGCCGGCAGCGCGCCAGGGCAGGGGGGCGACGCGCGCGCGGCGCGCCTGCTCGGGGCCTTCTCCACGTGGCTGCAGGAGCGGAAGAGCCCGGTCTTCGTGGTCGCGACCGCGAACGACGTGACGCGCCTGCCACCCGAGCTGCTGCGCCGCGGCCGCTTCGACGAGCTGTTCTTCGTCGATCTGCCCGACGTCGAGGCCCGCACCGCCATCCTCGGCCTGCACCTCGCCAAGCGCGGGCGGAGCGCGGAGGCCTTCGACCTCCTGGCCGTCGCCGAGCTCTGCGACGGCTACTCGGGAGCGGAGCTCGAGCAGGTGGTGGTCGGCGCGCTCCACCGCGCCTACGCCCTCGGACGCGAGCTCGAGACGCAGGATCTCCGCCGGCTCGCGCAGGACCTCGTGCCGCTTTACCGGACGTACGAGGAGCAGATCAAGTCGCTCCGCGAGTGGGCGCGCGGCCGGGCCCGCATCGCCGGCCGCGAGGCGGTGGTGGTGGACCTGTTCCGCCAGATGGTGCCGTAGCGACATTCGTCGCGGTCGCGGTCGCGGTCGCGGTCGCGGTCGGGGTCGGGGTCGGGGTCGAGGTCGAGGTCGGGGTCGGTGGTTTCGCAGGCTCGCGCCAGCCGGAGGCTGGCACTGCGCCTGCCATCCGAGGTTCTCTCTCACGCGGAACCGTGACGTTCATGGCCGTCGTCTCCTCCCGGCTCGCGAAAGGAGCCGCCGGCCATGAACGACACGCTGTTCCCTCGGGTTTCTAGCTCTTCCTCCTCCTCCTGTTCCTCTTCCTCTTCCGCTGTTTCTCCCCCGCTCCCGCACCACAGGTTGCTCGCCTACGGAGTCGCGGTGGAGCTCCTGCTCGCGGTGCGCCGCGCCTCGGTCCGCGACGCCAAGCTGCGCGACGAGGCGCTCCGCTCCGCGAAGAGCGCGTGCCTCAATTGCGCAGAGGGCGCAGGCAGGGTCACGCGGGGCGACAAGGCGCGCGCCTTCGCCGTCGCACGTGCGGAGGCCACCGAGGCCGCCGCGGCCGTCGAGATCGCAACCCTGTGCGGTGAGGCAAGCGCCGCCAGCGCCGCCGAGGTGGCGCGGCTCGCGTCGCGGCTCGTGGCCATGCTCACCCCGCTCGTGCGGTGAGGAGCGCCCGCAGCATGCGCTTCACCCGCACGGCGAGCGCCTGCGCCCGCCGCGCGGATTCTGGCGCGAGCGCCCCGATGGCGCAGGCGAGGTCGAGCGCGCCGACGAGCTCGTGGAGCGACCCGTTGGCGAGCGCGAAGTGCTTGCGGCGCATGGGCCCGCTGTCGCTGGGCAGCCCTTCGCACAGGTTGAGAAACACCGACTTCGCGGCCCGGGTGGCTTGGTCCCGGAGCTCCGCGTCGGCGAGGCGAGCAGCGTGCACGAGGGCCGCGAGCTCTCGAGCAGCCACGTAAACGTCCAGGGACTGAAACGCGAACCGAGCCTCGACCTCGACGGCGATGATCTGTGTATGAGCCATTTCGGCCTCCTCACAATCCCGAAGGGATGGGAGGCGGAAATGGCGAGAGCGCAGAGGTGAGCCGTCGAGGTCGAGGCGAAGCGCCAGATCGCGCTCGAGGTCGAGGTCGGGGTCGCGTTCGAGGTCGGGGTCGCGTTCGAGGTCGAGGTCGAGGTCGAGGTCGAGGTCGAGGTCGAGGTCGCGGTCGCGGATCGGACCTCCCCGCCGTGCTAGACAACGGCGCATGCCCAGCTACTCGCTCACCCTCGACGTCCCCGAATCGGAGGCCGACGACCTCGCGGCCCTGCTCCTCGGGGAGGGCGCAGCCGGGGCCGAGGTCCGCGACGCCTCCGTCCTCCCCATGCCAGGCGCCCCGCGCCCCGCCACCGGCCGGGCGCACGTGGTCGCCTTCTTCGCCGCGCGGCAGGAGGCCGAGGCCGCGGCCGCCGCGGTGGGGGTGCAGGGCGCCCTGGCCGAGCTCGCCGACCAGGACTGGGGAGAGCGCTGGAAGGAGGGCCTGACGCCCTTCGCCGTGGGCCGCGTGTTCATCCGCTTCTCCTGGGCCGCGGCCGCGCTGCCGCCGGGCGCGGTGGAGGTGGTGCTCGATCCCGGGATGGCGTTCGGCACGGGCACCCACCCCACCACCGCCCTCTGCCTGGCCGGGCTCGACGCGCTCCTCGCTGTGGCGCCGGGTGCGGAGGTGCTCGACGTGGGCACGGGCTCCGGGCTCCTCGCCATCGCTGCGCGCAAGCTCGGGTCGCGACGCGTGGCCGCGACCGAGAACGATCCGATCGCGATCCGCGTGGCCGGGGAGAACGCACAGCGGAACGGCGTCGCGATCGAGCTCCACCTCGCGTCGCCCTCGGCGGTATCGGGGACGTTCCCGGTGGTGGTCGCGAACATCCTCGCCAACACCCTCGTCGAGCTGGCGCCGCAGATCGCCGCGCGCCTCGCGCCCGGCGGCACGCTCCTCCTCTCCGGAATCCTGGCGGGGCAGGAGGCGGAGGTGCAGAGCGCCTATGTCGCGCAGGGCCTCGCGCCAGACGCCAGCCGCGAGCGCAGCGAGGGCGAGTGGCGGCTCCTCGCCCTCGGGAGGCCGGCGTGAGGAGGCTCTTCCTCCCGCGGCCGAGGCTCGAGGGCGACCGCGCGACGCTCGAGGCGAGCGAGGTGCACTACCTCCGTGACGTGCTGCGCCTCGCGCCCGGCGCGGTGATCGAGGTGTTCGACGGCGAGGGTGGCGCGCGAGAGGGGCGGCTCGCCGCCGGCGCGGATGGCGGCTTCCTGCTCGCGCTCGGGCCCCGCCGCGACGCGCCTCCGCCGGCGGCGCGCGTACACCTCGCGTTCGCCCTCGCGCGGGGAGACCGGCCCGACCTCGTGGTGCAGAAGGGGACCGAGGTCGGAGTCGCACGCCTCCTGCCGTTCGAGGCGGAGCGCTCGGTCGTCCATCTGGATCGGGAGCGCGGCGCCGAACGGGCCCGGCGCTGGCAGCGCATCGCCGCCGAGGCGGCGCGCCAGTGCGGCCGCGCCGACGTGCCGGAGGTCGCCTCGCCCGCGCCGCTGGCGCAGGTGCTGGCCGAGTCGCCACCGGGCTTCCGGATGCTCCTCTTCTTCGAGGGCGGCGGCGAGCCGCTGGCGCAGGCGGTGGATCGCTCCGCCGAGGGCCACCTCGTCCTCGTCGGGCCGGAGGGCGGGTTCGCGCCGCGCGAGGTGGATGCGGCACTGGCTGCAGGGGCCCGCCTCACCACCCTCGGACCTCGCACCCTGCGCTTCGAGACGGCCGCGATCGTCGCGGCGGCGCTCGTGCAGCACCTCGCCGGCGATCTGGGATGACCGAGACGGGCAGCGCCATTCCGTGGCGCCTCCCACCAGATCTTTGACAGCGCTCACCGCGGGTCTAGCGTGACCGGGTGGAGTGTCCGCGCTGCCATCTCCCCGCAACGCCCGTCGATCCGGCCTGTCCAGGCTGTGCGGCGCCGCTGGTCCTCCCCGCCGATCCACCGCTCTCCCGGCTCGATCATCCGCTCGAGCTCGACCGCCGCCTGCGAGCGCGGGCCCCGAGCGCGTCGGCCCCGTTCGTCGACGGGAGTCTCGAGGCGTCCCAGCTCGAACCCCACTTCGTGGCGGACGCATCGAGCCTGCTCGGCGATGACCTGTCCTGGGGCGAGCCTCAGCAGCCGGCCGCGGATCTCGAGCCGTGCTCCCTCGCGGGACGCGCCCTCGCCGCAGCCATCGACGCGGCGGTGTCCCTCGCCGTGGCGGCCCCACCCCTCGCTGCGGCTGCCCGGATGCTGCCGGCCGGCGCAGACCTCCTCGGCGCGCTCGCCTGGCCGGGAGCGGGCCTCTTCGGCCTCCTCTGCTTCGCGCACGCGGCGCTCGGGCAGGCCCTGATGGGCGCGACCATCGGCCAGCGGATGGTCGGGCTGCGCGTCGCCACCGCCGACGGCTTCTCACCTGGCCTGGGGAGGGCCGCCCTGCGCGCGGCGCTGGCGCTGCTCGGTATCTTTTCGCCGCTCTTCACCAGCAGTCGGCGCACGCTCCACGACCGGATCAGCGGGACGTGGACCATCCGCGCGCCTTGACCACCCGCACACCGGGGCCTAGAACCCAGCCGTGCCGCTCGATCTCGCCGCCCTCCTGGTCGAAGCGGGCGCCGCCTCCGCCGCAGATCTGGAGGCCGCGCTGGCGCGGCAACGCGAAGCGGGCGGGACCCTCGACTCGGCGCTGCTCGAGCTGGAGCTGGTCGAGGAGGGCGAGCTCCTGCGCCTCCTGACGCGCGCCTCCGGGTTTCCGCCAGCGCCGCTCGACCCCGCGCCCGATCCCCGCGCGCGGCGCGTCCTCCCTGCTCGCGTGGCCGAGCGCCATGCCATGGCGCCCTTCCGGCTCGAGGGCCAGCAGCTCGCCGTCGCGGCCGCTCACCCGGTGGACGTCACCGCGCTCGACGAGCTGAGCTTCATGCTCTCCCTCCAGATCGTCCCGCACGTCGCGCCCGAGTGGCGCGTGCGGGAGCTCTTGTCGAAGGTCTACGGAGGCCCTCTGCCAGCGCGGATGGCCGCCCTGGCCGTGCGGGTGAGGGCGAAGGCTCGAACGCGACCGCGAACCCCTCACCCCGACCCTATCCCCCGCCAGGGGAGAGGGAGGAAGGCACCGCGACCTCACCGCGCGCTTCGACCCGGCTGCTGCGCTCTTCTTCGGCCGCGCGGATCCCGAGGAGCCGCTGGCGGCGGCGCTGGCTCAGGTGCTCGAGGGAGCCGAGGGTGAGGCGCTCCTGCGCGGAGCATTCGACCAGGAGGCGCCGATCGAGGCGCCGCCCCGCTGGAGCCGCGACCAGGCGTTCGCCGCGCTCGAGGCGGCGGATGGGCGGGACAAGGTCGTGGCGGTCGCCCTCCGCTACGCCCGCGACTTCTTCGAGGCGGCCGCCCTGCTCGCCGTGACGACCGAGCACGTCGGCGGGCACGACGCGCTCGGCTGGCCGGAGGCGCGCGCGCGCTGCCGCTCGCTGCGGCTCGACCGGGAGCGCTCGTCGCTGCTCCGGGCCGTCCTCGAGACGCGCGGGCCCTACCTCGGCCCGGTCGCGCGCGACCCCGGCAACGACGAGCTCCTCGCGGCCCTGGGGCGCGCCTGGCCGCGCACCGCGCTGGTGTATCCGGTCGTGCTGCGCGACCGGGTGGTGTGCATCCTCTACGCCGACAACGGCGAGGCGCCCGTCTCGCCCGGCCGGCTGGGCGACCTCCTCCTCGTCGCCGGCGCGCTCGGCGTGACCTTCGAGCGGATCCTGCGCCAGGGGAAGCGCGATCGCTCCGACGCACCGCCGGTCGCTCCATCCCCCGCCGCCGAGGAGCCGGGGGACGTGACCGGGCTGGGCGCCGCCGAGGCCGTGCAACACCTGCTCCGTTCCCCGCCGGGTTCGGCGGGTCGGGCGCGGCTCGTCGCGCACCTGGCGCAGCTCGGGCCCGCCGCGGCCGCCGCGCTGCGCGAGGTCTTCCCCGGGCCGCTCGACGGCGCCGAGGGCGACGCTCGGACGCTCGAGGAGCGCGGTCCGGTGCTCGCCGCGTTCGTGGCGCTCGGCCCGGTGGGCACGAGCGACCTCCTCGCGCTGCTCGCGCACGGGGACCCCGATCAGCGCCGCCTGGCCGCCGGCACCCTCGGACGCACCGGCGATCCGGCGAGCTTCCTTCCCCTGGCCGATGCGGCGCTGGCGCTCGACGGCGCGCCGGGCGAGGCCGCGGTCGCAGCGCTCGTCGCGCTCCGCGAACATCTCGACTTCCGGCCGGTGCTGCCCCGCCTGCGCAAGGCCCTGCTCGGCCCGGCCCCGGCTGCCGCGGCGCGCGCCGCCAGCGCGGTCGGCCGGCTCGGGGACGCGGACGCCGTGCCGCTCCTCGTGCAGGCGCTCGACATGGCCGATCCCGCGCCGGGGGCCGCGAGCGCGGCGCTCGAGGCGCTCACCGGGCTGCGCGCAGCCGGCCCCGCCGGCTGGCTCGCCTGGTGGAAGGCGCGCCGGTGACGCACCCCGCTCGAAGACCGACCTCGGCACGGAGCGCGCCATGAACAGGCCCCTCGATCCCGATCCGCGCCGGGCCCTCCTCGACCGCCTGGAAGAGGAGGCAGAGCGAGGCGGCGGGCTGGAGCGCATCGCGCGCCAGCACGAGGCGGGCAAGCTCACCGCGCGCGAACGCATCGAGCTCTTCTGCGATCCTGGCAGCTTCGTCGAGCTCGACAAGCTGAAGACCCACCGCTGCGCCGACTTCGGGATGGAGCAGCAGAAGATCCCGGGCGACGGGGTGGTCACCGGCCATGGGCTCGTCGAGGGGCGCCAGGTCTTCGTCTTTGCGCAGGACTTCACCGTCTTCGGCGGCTCCGTGTCGGGCGCCTACGCGGAGAAGGTGTGCAAGGTGATGGACCGCGCCATGCAGGTCGGCTGTCCCATCGTCGGGCTCCACGACTCGGGCGGGGCACGCATCCAGGAGGGCGTCGTCGCGCTGGCGGGCTACGCCGACATCTTCCTGCGCAACACGCTCGCGTCCGGCCTCGTGCCACAGGTGAGCGTCATCCTGGGGCCGTGCGCCGGGGGCGCGGCATTCTCTCCCGCCATCACCGACTTCATCTTCATGGTGAAGGACACGAGCTCCATGTTCGTGAACGGGCCCGAGGCGCTCCGGACCGTCACGCACGAGGAGGTGACGCGGGAGGACCTCGGCGGCGCGCTCGTCCACGCCCGGAAGTCGGGCGTGGCCCACTTTGCCTTCGACAGCGAGGAGGCGGCCCTGCGCAGCGTGCGCGAGCTCCTCTCCTTCCTGCCGCTCAACAACGCCGACGATCCCCCGTTCCAACCCTGCTCGGACGATCCCGGCCGGCGCGAGGCCGTGCTGAAGACGATCGTGCCCGATGATCCTCGCAAGCCGTACGACATGAAGGATGTCGTCAGGGCGGTGGCCGACGACGGTCATCTGTTCGAGGTGGGGGAGCACTTCGCGGCGAACCTGGTGGCGGGCTTCGTCCGGCTCGACGGGCGGCCGGCCGGGGTGGTGGCCAACCAGCCGGCCGTGCTGGCGGGGGTGCTCGACTCCGACGCCGCGGTGAAGGCCGCTCGCTTCGTGCGCTTCTGCGACGCTTTCCACCTCCCGATCCTCACCTTCGTCGACGTCCCGGGGTTCCTGCCCGGCACCGGGCAAGAATGGGGCGGCCTCGTCAGGCACGGCGCGAAGCTGCTCTACGCGTACGCCGAGGCGACCGTACCCAAGGTCACGGTCATCACCCGCAAGGCCTACGGCGTGGCCTACGACGTGATGGCGTCGAAGCACCTCCGCGCCGACGTGAACCTCGCCTACCCGACCGCCGAGGTCGCGGTGCTGTCGCCCGAAGCGGCGGTGAACGTGCTGCACCGCAAGGAGCTGTCGGCTGCGGGGGGTGATCCGGCCGCACAGGCCGAGCTGCGGCAAAAGCTCGTGGCCGCATATCGGGAGCAGTTCGCGAGCCCGTACCAGGCGGCGGCGCTCGGGTACCTGGACGAGGTGATCCGGCCCGAGGACACGCGACCGAAGGTCATCCGGGCGCTGGAGCTGCTGCGCACGAAGCGCCAGCAGAACCCGCCCAAGAAACACGGCAACATCCCGCTCTAGCCGCTACGAGGAGCCGCATGGCCAAGCCGAAGATCGAGGAAGTCGTGAAGGGGAAGGGACCGGAGGCGTCGCGCGGCAAGACGGTCGAGGTGCACTACACGGGGTGGCTCACCGATGGGAAGCAGTTCGACTCCTCGGTAGGCGGCTCGCCCTTCTCGTTCCGGCTCGGCGCGGGAGAGGTCATCGAGGGCTGGGACCGCGGCGTGCTGGGGATGAAGGTGGGTGGGAAGCGGAAGCTGACGCTCCCGCCGGAGCTCGGTTACGGCGCGGCCGGCGCGCCGCCGGAGATCCCTCCCCATGCGACGCTCGTCTTCGAGGTCGAGCTCCTCGCCGTTTACTAATAGCGGAACCCACTTGGCCCGATCCCTGCTGCGGCGCACGCTGCCTTGCTGCGCCGGGCACACCCACGCCGCTTGCGCGGCGCGGGTACCCGCTCCGTCCGCTGCTCGACGTGCCTTTAGGCACGCCTCCGCTGCTCCGTCGTCGTGTGCCCGGCTCGCCTGCGGCATCGTGTGCCTCGCGACGGGCCAGGCCAAGTGAGCTCCGCTGTGAACGCGAAAGCCCGGTCCCCTGCGGCGCAGAGGACCGGGCTCCCAGACGGACCGCGGGGAGGCGTCTAGCCCTTGCGGACGTTCGCCGCCTGGAGACCCTTCGGGCCCTTCACGACGTCGAACTCGACCTTCTGCCCCTCCGCCAGGCTGCGGAAGCCGTCCATCTGGATGGCCGTGTGGTGGCAGAACACGTCCTCACCCCCGTTGTCCTGGGTGATGAAGCCGAAGCCCTTCGCGTCGTTGAACCACTTCACAGTACCAGTAGCCATTCGCTGTAACTTTCTTCGCTCGAGAGCCCTATTGCGCTCGGTCAACCCTGTGCGCGCGGGTAGACAAATCCATCTATTCAAAAATGGATGCGAAGTCGAGCGCGGACTATCACCCTAAGTAGAGTGGTCGCGTCGGGTTTTTCACTCGCAGCGTCGACGCGCTGCGGCGCGGGCGGGCTCCCGGTCAGAGCGCGGCGGCCGCAACCGGCTGCTCGGCGCGGGCGAGCAGCGCCTCCATCATCTCGAACAGCTCGCGCACGCTGGGGAGCGCCGCGACCGAGGTCTCGGGGATGCGGGTGACGCTCTGGCCCGTGTAGAAGAGGCCGTTGTCCTTGTCCCCCTTGAGGGCGGCGAGGAGCAGGGCGTCGGTGATGCAGAAGCTCTCCTGAAAGTTCGAGGCTCGGCAGATGCAAAGGTCCACGGCCAGGCACTCGACGCAGGCCTTCTTGCGGCCGTGATAGCCGTCGGGACCGTAGGCCCAGGCCTTGGAGCGGGGCGGGACGCGCTCGCCGCGGGCGAGCTTCTCGGTGAAGGCGTTGCGCACCGCACGCGCCTTCATGCCCTTCACGGTGCTGATGATGATGGTGACGTCGTCGTCGGCCTTCCCGAGGTGCATCTCCTTGAAGTTCTCGTGGACGTCGCCGTCGGAGCAGGCGAGGAACCGCGTCGCGAGCTGCGCCCCGGCCGCGCCGGCCGCGAAGAGCGAGGGGAGATCTTCGGCGTCGATGCCCCCCGCCGCGATCACGGGCAGGGTCGTGCTCGCCACCACGTCGCGTAGGAGGGCCGGCAGCGGGTGACCGACGTCACCGATGTGACCGCCCGCCTCGGCGCCCTCCGCCACCAGGAACTCGGCCCCCCACTTCTCGTACATCTTGGCGAGGCGGCCGGAGGAGACGATCCCGGCGAACGGGATGCCGGCCTCCCGGCAGACGCGCACCACGTCGCGCGAGATGCCCGCGCCCTGCACCACGAACGAAACGCCTTCCTCGATCGAGATGCGCAGGCAGGTGTCGAAGTCGATCCGGTTGATCGCGGCCATCAGGTTCACACCTACGAAGCCGCCCGGCGCCTCCGCTCGCGCCCGCCGGATCTCCGTGCGCAGCATGGCTTCGCTCTTGACCACCGCGGAGACCGTGCCGACGCCCACCAGCCGGGGCCCGCGCATGGCGGCGACCTTGCCGGCCAGGCCGTCGGAGGCGTGGATTCCCATCGCGCCCTGCACGAGCAGCCGCTTTCCGGAGCGGACGACGTCCTCGATGGCACGCCGATCGAGCCTGGGCGCCCGGCGGCGCAGCTCCTCGATCGAGGTGACGGAGGGCGAGGAGGTCGTCTCGGCGCTGCTGTCCATGGGAGCTCCCGAAGGGTACGACGGGCCCGACCAAGCTACCGGGCCCCTGTCACAGGGGCGTCATGGGGACCCGGCCCTGCCCAACCAGCGCGGCCCTTGGCGAGACGCGCCGAACCCAGGTGGTTCTCGTACCCGGGTCCGGATGACCTCGCTGCGCCGCGGCACGGCTCCGGCGCTGCTGCTTTGGGTGTACTGACCGGTCGACCCGTCTGGTACGCGGTTCGCACGACTCGCCGAGCGAACGCCCAGCAGCCTGGCTGGGGCCCGGACCGACATGCATTCCGCTCGGCACACACTCCGATGGACGATGGCCGCCCTGGCGACCGTCGCGCTCGCCGCCGCGCCGTTCCTGAGCCACGCCGAAGGCCACGGTTTCAAGATCATCGTGAACGAGGACTGCCCCGCGCAGTCGCTCACTCGCGACCAGGTCTCGCGGCTCTTCCTTGGCAAGGCGGCCGAGTGGCCGAACGGCGTCCGCGCGCTCCCCGTCGACCAGCAGGAGGGGAGCCCGGTCCGCGAGGCCTTCACGCGGGCCATCCATCGCCGATCCGTCTCCGCCGTGAAGCTCCTCTGGCAGCAGGCCATCTTCTCGGGCCGTGGCCTGCCGCCGCCCGAGGCGAGCGGTGACGCGGGGGTGCTCGCGCACGTGAAGAGCCAGCCCGGGGCCATCGGTTACGTCTCCTCCACGTCCCCCACCGACGGCGTCGTCGTCGCGACGCCGGGAGAGTGAGGGAGCGTGCACTCGAACCTCGGCTTCAAGCAGAAGCTCCTCCTCCTGCCGGTGACGGCGATGGTGGCGCTCCTGGCCGTCGCCGGGATCGACCAGGTGCTCGGGGCACGCACCAGCTTCGTGCTGCACGAGCTCGAGACGGAGCTCGTCCCCGGCGTGGCGCTCAGCCGGGATCTCCAGGAGCTGCTGGAGCGGCTGCAGCGGGCGCTGCAGGACGCGGTGGCAGCCGAGGACCGGGAGGCGCTCGCCGAGACGGCCGGGGCTCGCGACGCGTTCCTGGGGCGGCTCGCCGAGGGCGGCGAGGCGGAGGGAGACGCCAACCTGGCGGCTGCCATCGCCCAGGAGTTCAAGGCCTACTACGCAGTGGCACGGCGCGCGAGCGAGGCGCTCATCGCGCGCGCTCCGGGCGACGCGCCGCTGCGCGAGACCGTGACGCGCTACCAGGCCGTCCGCGGCTTGCTCGCGCGCCGCTCGGCGGCCGAGCGCGAACGGCTCACGCAAGGTTTCGACGAGGTGCGGCGGCTGCAACGCATGAAGGCGCTCGCGATGGGGTTCGGCACGGTGGCGGCCGTCGCGCTCGTCGGCCTGCTCGCCGCGTGGGTCGCGCGGAGCGTGGCACGCCCGGTGGTGGCGCTGTCGCGCGCCGCGAAGCGGGTGGCCGATGGTGACCTCGCCCAGGAGCTGCGGGTCGACTCGACCGACGAGCTCGGCGAGCTCGCCCGCGCCTTCGCAGTGATGGTGGACAAGCTCCGCGTCGTGCCCACGTCCCTGCGGGAGTCGATCGACGAGCTCTCGACGGCGGTGCAGGACGTGGCGACCGCCTCCGGCGCGCAGGGGGCGGTGCTGGAGAAGCAGCAGGCCGGCCTCGCCCGCTCGCGCACGAGCGCCGAGCGGATCCTGCGCGAGTCGCAGGAGACCTCGCGCCGCGCCGATGCGGTGCTGCGGATGGCGGGCCAGGTGGAGGCCTTCGGCGACGCGGCGCAGCTCGCCGCGCGCGAGACCTTGACCGGGCTGTCCGAGATCGGCGAGCAGGTGCGCGCCATGACGGGTGGAATCGCCCGCGTCGATCACCACACGCAGGCGGTTCGCGAGCTCGTGGCGGCCATGAAGCGGCTGGCGACCGAGTCGGGCGAGCTGGCGCTCTCGGTGTCGGTCGAGACTGCCCGCGCCGGCGCCGCCGGTGGTCCGCTGGCGGACTCGGCCCGGCAGCTCAAGGACGTCGCCTCCCGCCTGGTGGCTGCGAGCGCCCGGGTGGGGAAGGCGCTCGGCGAGGTCGAGGGCGCGGTGGCGGGCGTGGGCGCGCTCTCGGACGACAGCAAGCGGCGCATGGAGCGCGGCCTCGAGCAGATCCGCACCTCCGGCGAGAGCCTGCGCGAGATCACGGCCGTGGTGCAGAAGAGCGCCCGTGCCGCCCGCGCCATCGTGAAGAGCGTGTCCGAGCAGGGCCACGCCATCGCCGAGATCACGAGCAACGTCCTCGAGCTGGACAAGGCCATGGGCGACGCGCTGCGCGGCAACCGCGCCGCGGAGCGATCGGCCGAGGCGCTGAAGCGCACTGCCAACAGCATCGCCGGCGTCGTCCGAGCCTTCCGGGTGTGAACATGCGAACGAAGCTCCTCCTCGCCGCCACGCTCTTCACCCTGGCGGCTCCCGCGCGCGCCGCGGCCGCCGAGCTCGGCTCCGGCCAGCTGTCGCTGAACGGCTTCGGCTCCTGGGCCGCCGGGTACACGAATCGCAACGCCTACCAGACCGGCTCGGTGCCGGGCCGCTGGGACAACGCCGAATTCGCGATCGACGTCGCGGCCCAGCCCGACGAGCGGCTCGCCATCGTGGCGCAGGTCTTCTTCAAGGCCGGCGGCGACGGCGGCGACCTGACGGGTCGCATCGACTGGGCGTTCGCGAGCTGGCGGTTCTCCGACGCCGTCACGCTGCGGGTGGGGAAGGTGAAGCAGCCGTTCGGCATTTACGGGGAGATCTACGACGTCGGCACGCTGCGCCCGTTCCAGTCGCTCCCGGCGGGGATCTACGGGCCGGCGGACTTCCTCGGCGAGAGCTACTTCGGCGCCGGGCTCACCGGCAGCTTCTTCTCGTCGGGCGGCTGGGGCCTCGGCTACGACCTCTACCTGGGCGAGCTCATGGTGAACGAGGCGGAGCTGCCGGATTTCGTGGCCCATCCCGAGCGCTTCCAGCCCGGGGACGCGATCGCTGGAGAGGAAGAGTCGCATGGGCGCCAGGCCGGCGCGCGGCTCACGCTGCACACGCCGGTGGACGGGTTCTCGCTCCGCCTCACCGGCGCCGGCCGCCCGAATGGGCCGACCGTGGCCGGCGTCTCGGCCGAGTACCTGACCGACGTCTGGAGCATCCGGGCGGAGGTGTTCCACCAGCGGGATCCCGCCGAGGAGGTGCAGGCGTGGGCCGGCTACCTGGAAGCGGCGCGCCACTTCGGGAGGCACTGGCAGCTCGCGACCCGGCTCGACCTGTCGCGAGCCTCGATCCTCGGTCAGGAGAGCGACTCCCCGCTCCTGCGGCACCGCGATCTGGCGATCGGCCTGAACTACTGGTTCACGCCCCAGCTCGTGTTCCGGGCGGCGGCGCACGCGGTGGACGGGAACCGCTTCGCCCATGCCGGCGACGTGGTGGCGGCGACCCTGGCAGGGACGCTCGCCCGCCGAACCGCCCTCTACGAGCTCGGCGCACAGTTCGCGTTCTGACGGCACGTTTCACGTTCCGAGGCGGCCCCCGCCGCCGGTAGCGCCGGCCGGCCTTGCGGTGGCGCGCCGCCTCTTCCAGAATGTCCCCGTGCTCCCGGCCTTCAGCGTCGTCTACACGCTCTTCCTGGCGCTGACGATGCCGGTCTTCTACCTCGGCGCGCTCCTGGTC
>WNGL01003877.1_pt1 | contig 34007 bp, 42 predicted proteins | sample 5400591 | NCBI WGS metagenome assembly WNGL01 (sample SAMN13153377, study PRJNA577476) | soil metagenome | isolation source: 80 cm soil or saprolite under Garry oak tree replicate 1 | place: USA:California | collected 2016-06-15
GGAGGACGCCCACGCCAAGGAACTGACTGAGGCTAGAGTCACCAAGAGTACGGTGATCAGTGTAAGATGCTGCATCAATGGTTCCCCGGATGGTCAAAAGGGCGACAACCGACGTTCTTAAAGGAGACGAATCAGATCTTAAGGTGAGGAGGAGCAGCCGATTGTCACGCGGTCCCAGCAAGACTTCAGTTAAAGAGCAGAATCGTAGAGTGATCTTCCTCGCCCTGTGTGCGCTGGCCGTAGTTGGAGGATTCGTGTACATCTTTGCGGTAAACTATCTCGATGCACCCGTTGTATACCCAATTGATTGGCAAGCGAAAATTGCGATATATCACGCAGGGCGTCAAATGAACCTGACTATACCTCAGGGCATTGGGGTTCCCGGGAGCAATCTATGGGTGAACCATACCCTAGATTCGTTCGGCCCTCCAGGATATTCTCCCTTGAGTACTCGAGATCCCCCGGCCAAAGACGGCACGGCTACCATCCGTATCCAATCAAACACAGTTAGATTCTACTACATCGGGGATTTCTTCAACATCTGGGGATACCCCATCAGCAATAACTGCGTCACTATCGCCCACTATTGCGCTGGTGCAGGGAACCTTCCGCCGTTCATAACGGACGGAAATAGGGCGTTCTGCCTTAGTCCCCAGATCGTCTTCGAGAATTATCAAACCACTGGGCTAGAGTGGGAGATATTCATTAACTCGACTGGTATTCCAGGATTTTCGCCCAGTCAGTGCGGAACAACCGCCCACTAGAATTCCAAGGCTGACTCAAGCGGAATCACGAATACAGGGCCTCGAGAGGAACCTGAATTTATCAGGTCAACTGGCCAAAGGAATCCCTAGTAGGTGGCAGGACACCCAGTGACCCTTCTCCACCTCGATGAGCTGTGGTTCTTCATACGTGCATCTCGTGTGCGCATAAGGGCAACGCGTGTGGAAGTGGCATCCTGCGGGCGGGTTGATGGGACTCGGTATCTCACCGCTAATCACTTCGTGAATGCGCTTAGAGGCGGGATCAGGCACTGGAACGGCTGCGATAAGAGCGCGTGTGTAGGGATGCATTGGATTGTTTATGACCGCATCCGTGTCGCCGAGCTCAACAATCTTACCAAGATACATGACTGCAATCCGATCGCACATGTGTCTCGCGAGCGCCAAATCGTGAGTTATGTATAGGAAGCTTGACCCCCTTCTTTTCACCAGAGCAAGCATAAGGTTCAGAATCTCGGCTCTGATGGAAACATCTAGCATCGAGACCGGCTCGTCAGCAACTACGAACTCAGGGTCCAAGATGAAGGCTCTAGCAACTGCTATTCGCTGCCTCTGCCCCCCACTCATCTCGTGAGGAAACCTTAGCATGAATTCCTCGGGCGGAACGAGCTCTACTTCTCGTAGGATCTGTTTCGTTCTCTCCTCGACCTCCTTCTCGTTCTTGGCGACCTTTTGGATACGGAGGGGCTCGGCGACAATGTCTTTTACAAGCATCCGGGGGTCGAGAGACTCAAATGGATCCTGAAATATGATCTGCATTTGTCTTCTAAGAGGCTTGAGCTCCCTAGATTGAACCTTTGTAATATCCTTGTCCTTGAACCGAACCGTTCCCGACGTAGGATCGGCGAGCCGCAGCATCAGCCTGCCTGTCGTGGTCTTACCGCTGCCGCTCTCCCCGACGAGCCCGACCACCTCGCCCTTTCCAACGCTAAGATTGACGCCGTCCACAGCTTTGACAGATATGTTCTCTCCCCTGATTATGGAACTAAACAGTCCTCGCTTTATGGGAAAGTGCTTTGTGAGTCCTTCGACTTCAATGACCCTTTCATCGCTCAAAGCCCAGAGCCTCCATCAACACTAGTAAAGGAAGCAAGAGACATAGTGATCTGGGCCAACCTTCTTCAACTCAGGGTCCTCTTCCCTGCAACGGTCCATAGCGTAGGGGCATCGCGGATTGAACCTGCACCCTTTTGGCGGGTGTAGAAGATCTGGTGGCTGGCCTGGTATTGATATGAGCTTTTTGCGTTCTCCCTTTATGCTGGGAAATGCTCCCATCAGACCCTGAGTGTATGGATGAAGAGGCTCCTTGAATATTGTCTCTATCTCTCCATACTCCACGATTCGACCGGCATACATTATGGCGACCCTCTCACATACTTCAGCGATTATTGACAAGTCGTGGCTGATCATAAGCATGGCAAGTCCTAGTTTCTCCTTCAGTGCCCTCATCAACTGCAATACTTGCGCCTGAACTATGACATCAAGGGCTGTGCCTGGTTCATCGGCGATGAGAAGCTTCGGGTTTGAGGCTAGGGCCATTGCGATAAGGGCCCGTTGTCTCATTCCACCGCTGAACTCATGAGGATAATTGTTCACCCTTGATGCGTCGACTCCAACCATCTCAAGCAGGGACTCCGCTCGGCTATGTGCCTCGGACTTTGACACACTGGGCTCGTGAAGTCGGATGGCCTCGACAATTTGGTCGCCTACCTTGAAGACAGGGTTGAGGGCGTTCATCGCGCCCTGGAAAACGATGGATATACCCTTCCATCTTATCTTTCTCATCTTTGCGTCGTCGAACGGAACGATATCTGTTCCGTCGAAGATGATCTTGCCACTTCTGATTCTTCCACCAGGCGGAAGTATCTTCAGGATAGACAGGGCTATCGTTGTCTTTCCACAACCTGATTCCCCCACAAGGCCTAACGCCTGGCCTTTCTCAACTTCAAAACTTACATTCTCGGCCGCCTTTACCCACCCCCTGAGAATTCGGTAGTTAGTGGTGACACTCTCAAGCTGGAGTACTGGCATTCTAGCGATCCTGGTCCGCCGTCATGCGACAATTAAAGTTTGGAATCAGATAAGCTTTGGGTGCAACGAACGGGGTCCCTGAAATTATAATGACAGGTCAGGAGCGCCCAGAGGCAATATTGCTGAGCTCTAACGTCGCCTTCTCAATCTCGGGTTGAACATCTCGTCTAGAGAGTATCCTATTAGGATAAAGGAGAGGGACAGAGCGGCAATGCAAATCCCGGGGGGAATGATCCACCACCATAGGAGGAACCCAGCGCTGGCACCTGCGTTCTTGGCTTCTTCCAGCATTCTCCCCCAAGTAACTCCGGATGCTCCTAGCCCTAGGAAGCTGAGGGCCGCTTCTCCAACTATCGCCGCTGGAACGGAGAGCGCCAGATTGACATATGTTAGGGAGACTATGTTGGGAAAGATATGCTTGGAGGTTATGTAGAACGTCCCCGCTCCCGACGCCCTCGCAGCCTCTATAAACGGCCTCTCTCGAAGGCTCAGCACTTGGGAACGTATGATTCTGGCGAAACCCATCCAGCCGAGAAGGCCCAGGACCAAGATTATGTTGAGAGTGGACGCGCCCAGAACGGCGACCAAGACTATGAGGAGAGGGAGACCAGGGAGTACGAGCATCATATCGGTAAACCTCATAAGCACTTCGTCAAAAAAGCCCCCGAGAAATCCCGCCAATAAGCCCACGATTAATCCCACGCCAATCCCTAGGAATGTTGCGAGCAGGCCGACTTCAATCGAAACCCGGGCACCCCAGGCGAGTTGGGTGAACAGGTCGTGACCTGAATCATCTGTTCCAAGATATCCCCAGACTGTTCCGGGAAGAAACATCTGAAAGTCCTCGATTGAGAAGGAAGCGTTTGAAACGCCTGCTGGCAGGGTTATTTGAAGAGCATAGACGTAACTGCCTTTTTGATTGAAAATTATCTGGGCCGGCGAGAAGCCGCTGTTCGCTGGAAGATTGAAGTTTTTCTTGAGAACTGGATCGTCTGAGTAGAATGCAATTCCCGGCGTGTAGAGTCTAGAGGCATTGACTCCGGTTCTCTGCCACAAGAGCCATTGTTGGCTGCCTTCTCGTTGAATGTACACTCTGACTGTGGCGCCGACCGTACCATCAAGGCCTGTAGGCGTGATTTTGAGGTTTCCTGAGAAGGTCTTGGGCGGACCATTGTACTGGTAGGAGAGGGTTTTCTCTACAGTGAGCGTTTGTCCAGGCAACTGTGAAGTGCTAACGTTGAGCAGAACGGAGTCTTGCGATACGACCTGGAGGGTTGTTCCTGTGCTAGGGATGACAGGCGTGTCTGGAAATGCGAAAACGGAGTTGAGGCTCCAATCAGAACTCCCAGTGAAGAGAGGCGACCAAGAAGGCGCGTCAGACACACCTGAGACAATCGTCCCCTCTGGAACGTAGGGGGTGAGAATGGGGGCTGTGATGGCGAAGGTCAAGAACAAGATCAGCACGACTAGACCCACGAATGCCATCTTGTTCTTCAGGAGATGAAGGAGGAAGTTCTTGAATCTAATTAGCCTAAACGGGACTCTACTCTGCTCGGACATCAACTCACCCACGGAGCTGTTAACTGTATTTTATCCTCGGGTCAATGATGCCGTAGAGAACATCAGATATGAAGTTGGCCCCAATCACGCACAGCGCCACTATGTAGAAGATCGCCTGCATGACCGGAAAATCCTTGAAACCAATCGAATTGAAGATCCATAATCCCATGCCGTCCCAGTTGAAAACTGTCTCGGTAATGATTGCACCAGAAAGGATTGTTCCAAAGCTTAGCGCTGCGTTTGTGATTAAGGGAAGAGCTGCGTTCTTGAGGGCGTGCTTGAATATAATAGCCCTCTCCGAGACCCCTTTGGCCCTCGCTGTCGTGATGTAATCCTCGCTGAGAACCTCCAGCATGGAGGCTCTGGTAAGCAGGAGATGTCCTCCGTAGAAGAAGAGGGTCAAAGTGAGGACAGGCAGAAACAGGTACTGAATACGACCCAAGAGGAAATTCAAGAGGTCGGGACGGGCAAACGCCCAAGTCGCAGGGGCTGTGCTTCCCGGAGGGAACCAGTTCAGTTTTTGTGAGAATACGATGATCAACACTAGACCTATCCAAAAGGTTGGGAGGGAGAAAGTGACCAGTGATGTTGTAACCGCGCCGCTATCAAAGAACGTCCCTCGTTTCCGAGCGACTACAACTCCGAGGAGAGTTCCGACGAGCAGCGACATTGCAGTAGAAATGCCGAGCAGTAGAAGCGTATTCTCAAGCCTTCCAGTCTGAATCATATCGTGAAGAACAGGATTGCCTGTTTGAAATGAGTCGCCAAACTGGAAAGTTAGCATGTTGACGAAATATGTAGCGAAACGGTCCCAGACCGGTTTAGGAACGCACTTCCCGTTGACGAAACCGGTACAGAGATTGTAGAGGACGAGGAGCCTCTGAACTTCCGTCGGGTTCTGATTGTTCCTAGAGTTTGAAACCAGATTTAGAATGGCGCCCTGAACCCCGGGCATCAACTCGAAAATGATGAAGTTTATCACTATCACGAATATTATCAAAACAAAAGTGTTCAGGAGTCTTTTCAGGATGAAACCTCGAAGACCCATGTTGACCGAAACCTACTAGCTGGCTAGATTCCTCCCATGTTTTAGCCTTTGCGGTTGCTTTTTCGCGTTTTTTTGAAGCTCCTTAGAACTCTTCGATATTGCTACCGTCCGCTTGCTGAGAAAACGCTCCATAGCTCGAGTCTGCTGTCTTGCAGACAACGTACGCGGGCTTTCAGCAATCTAGTTCAGCGTCTCACCAGTGTTTCACAAAGCGGCTCGATTTGGGCGTCAGCCCATGTTTGCTTTGGGTTGCTGGATAGACCTTCCGGTGACGCGTTAGGACCCAAAAAAGGGGGAGGTTAGACTTGAGTTCTCTGGATTTAGACGTTCACTGTGAAGATTGCGTTACCGTTATACTTCACGGTGAGGGTGCCGTGCGCTGATCCAAGCCCGGATAAAGCTATCCAGCCTGGATGGGCTGAGTCTGCTGCTCCAGTGGATGATGCTGCGCCTAGTGTTGCGGTGAACAAGCTCGGTGTTGGAGAGCCGCTCATGACTGCCAGGTCTAGGGTTCCCGATGTCAAGCCCATGTAGTAGACGCTATTGCCACTACCTGCGCTGGCTTGGTACGCGTCGAGTGATGGGTCTGGGCCAAGCAGTGCAGCCGCGGGTGTTGGTTCGTTGGGCGGTCCTGGACAGGAGAAGCTGACGCACGGGGCGATTGTGCCCGAGTCGAAGGCGTTAGCCATGAATGCTGCCTGTCCTATGCCCACACTTCCGGCCGATCCGTACAACGGATGGCCAAAGTACCGGTCATTTGCGCCGAAGACGAAGGATAGCGCGGAGGCAGCAACAATGGTTACCTTGCCGATCTTGGTGGAGTCAGCCCAACTGAGTGCCTGTAGGACAGATCCCTGTTGGTTGTCGCAACATCGCATGTAGAACGGGAACTTTGCCTCAACCTGTACGAAGCCGACGTCCAGTGCTTGTCCTTGTAGGGCACCTGTCGCAGGGTTCACTGCGCAGCTACCCCCAATCATGCCCTGGGCAGGTCCGGGTCCGGTGTGTGCTGGTACTACGCACATGTATGCACCGCTTCCAACCATCAAACCGCTCACGTTGGGCGGTAAGGGCGTGGAGAATGGTGCACCGTTGAACGTTAGCGCCATCGGGTCGAATCCTGACAGGACACATGGTGCCCCTATGACGCCAACACCCGATGTGTAGGCTGTCTTGGGCTCATGGTTGCTGTCGTGGATGCCTGAGGCCCAGCCACAAGCTGTGCCCCAGAGATGGGCGGGTAGTATGTAGACTCCTCCGATGTTGATGTCCTGGAAGGCGCTCAGACCGTTGTGTACCACGACTACTGTCTGTGGATCAGGGAAGGTGCAGCTTACAATGTCCTGGGCTGCTATGTTGTTCCGTCCTGGTCCATCTCTCTGCATGAGCAGGGAGAAGCAGACGTCGTCAGCGGTCACTGGTCTATCGCATGGCTGTCCAACCGGGCTGATGGTAGAGTCTTGCCAGCAAATGTCGTTCCGCAAGTTCCAGATCTGAGTGTTGTGTCCAGAAGCAGGGTCAAAGCTAGAGCTGTGAGACTTTGTCATCCAGTCGATCAGCTGTAGATTAGACCCACCGGTGTTGGGATTGACGGCGAGCATGGTGTCGAATATTCCATTGATCAGATCGACTTCCCAGACAGTGTTTGCTGTGAACGGGTTCTGGTGCAGCGTGCCTGCTCCAGTGTTGGCGCGTCGGATGAGACCAGTCGTACCCCCACCAGCTTGATAGATTCCGCTGGTGACAAGTCCGCTCGGTCGCATGTTCAAAAGCGTCTGGAATCCACCTACCCCACTCGCCTCGAAACCTGTTCCAAAGGATGGAGCGAGGCTCGAGTGAGTGCCCTGGGATTCGGTGTTCCAAGCGTTGAGTGCTACGTATTTGTTGACGTTGCTGAAGATGGGTGCGAGGACGCCTCTAGTGGCGCCGAGTGTTGCCGCGTTCTGGAAGAAGGCGAACGATGCTAGGAACGAAGGTGAAAACTCGCCTGCAAATGATTGAGTGTCTACGACCGGGTCGCAGTAGAGGTCATAGTCGTTGGGGAAGTCGTTGAGCGTGCCAGCGACGCAGAAGGCGCCGCTCTGACTACTGCCGGCGAATACGCTGTGCCAGCTGTAGAGAAGCGCGTCAGCAGTGCTCCCGTGCGACTGTGCTCCGGTGTAGAGGTTCCAATGCGCTGATGCCTCGAACACGTCAACTCCGACTTGTCCAATGCTGTAGTAGTGCGCGAGGGTGTCTGCCACAGAGCAGGTGGCCCCTGGCCCTGGGGCGGGGGTGAGTATGCCGTAGCATATGGTTCCACCGTTCGAAGTAGTTGTGATGCCTGTTCCGAAGAGGAAGTTCAGCTCGTCAGCGGAGATCTGTCCGTATCTTGGTCTTGCTGGAAACGCTCCAGGCAATCGAACCAGGTACGACAAACGTTGGCCGTTGTTGCTGACGTGTGCTGTCACGCCACCGACAACATTGCCGGCGGCTACGTCAGCACATGTAGCGGTTGCTGGTACGATGGAGAAGCCCGCTAGGAGCAGCTGGTCACAGGCCGCAGTAAGGTCTGTTGGACCCTTGTATCCATGTTCTGCAAGTATGGTCACCGAGCCGGTGGTTCCCTGACTCGGGAAGCATGTTGCAGTGGGGATCTGCGCACCCAGACTGTTAGCTGCGCACGTGGCTGCTCCGTGTATGTCGGAGGACACCAAGCTGTAGAGCGAAACAGGGTTGCATGGGGAAATTACGCTGAAACCGATCGGTCTTCCGGTGGCGGCTGCGTAATCTGCGCATACTCCTGCGATCGTTGCAGCGCTAACCTCGACAGAGCCGGCTGGAGTCTGTGTTGTAGCACAAACAGTCGTCGGATCCGCGATAGAGGTCATGACGCCCTGTGATGGAGAACCCCAGATATCGTCGCAGACAGCCTGCCCGTTAAGAACCGGAATGTTCCTAAAGTTCGGCTTGTCTACAAGATGCTGGAGAGCTCTGCCAATGTGGATAGAAGCGACAGAAGGTTCCTTGAGGCTTGGACTGTTATAGTCGACATTGAAGTTGACATCGCATCTCAAGTTGTTCGCACAGAGTTGTCCGGTGCCACCAGACGAGGTGGAAATGGACACCTTGGCCGGATTGGAAACGCCCGGGGTCGCCGGATTCGTACCACCGTCACCGTACACAGCGGTCGAGACTACATAGCCTGGGGGAAGTCCTGAGAGGCATCCCAGGTCATAGGTCCCGGTCGTGGACTGCTTTGACGATGCGGCACCCGCAGCTGGAGTAGCAGTGATCAATTCGTTCTGATCAGCGATCACGGCAAGGTTCTCCTCAAAGTTCGTGAGGTGAATAACCAGCTGGAAGTGAGAAGCGTCGCAAGCGGCTGTAGTGAGCGAGTTAGGGGTGATCGTTGGAGTTTTTGGTAGGTATCCTGGCGAGCACTGAGTTGGGTTGCCAGCAGCAGGCAGAGTGTATCTGCCGCACTGCAGTGCCAAGCCTAAGAATGAGACTTGGTGGCTTATGTCGATCTGTTCCTCGCCAAGCTCAGCCTGACCATTAGTAACATAGTAGTTGGCGCTGTTCGTGTCGCAGTTGGGGTTGGCTGAACAGTTAACTCGGTTGACCAGGTCTGGAACATCGGTAATATCGATGAGACCAGCATCGAAGTCAGCGAGCATGGATTGGGTGTCCGCGTAGACCTTGAAGCTGATCTGATTTTGGCGAGGGCCGAAACCAGACCAGGCCGCGTTCGGCCCGGCTTGTGGAACAGCTCGAGCGCTTGGTAGATAGGCTGCTGGAATAGCGAGTAGAATTGAAAGGCTTAGAATTACAGTAATGCTAAGTGTTTTCGTTTGCAATTTTCTCGAAGGCAGTTTTGACCGCCTAACCTTTTAAGATTATCCCCTTGGCTGGTGGCTACGGATACCTCGGGGTTGATGAGGGAAGCCCACTGGCTATTCGACGTCGCGAGCTCGTCGTCTTCTCCTCAACAAGGAAACGGTGATCACGATCGCTGCAATAACGATGACGAATGAACCGACCAAGAGTAGAGGGAGGTCTGATGCAGGAGCTGGTGTGCCTAGGACGCGGACTGTCACTAGTGCGGCGTCGTTCGCGAGATCATCGTCTCTTGTTAGATTCACGACGGCTTGGATAGTGTAGAATCCAGGGGCAAGGCCGGCGCTAGCGAATGTAAAAGGGAAGATAGCGGACCCCTGTGCGTTGATAGTTTGGTTCAGAGCACTTCCCACGAGAACTCCAGGCTGACCATAGGTTAGGGTGAGGTTATATTTCTCAGCAAAGTTCCCCTTGTCAAGGACGACAGCGGTCAATGTGGTGTTCTTGCCAGGTTGGATAGAATAATCTGCAGCGGTGAGGGCCTGAATGGCCACGTCGTGGAAGTCTGCCAGTGCGACACCGACCCTTTGCACCTGCATTCCCTCGAAACCATCATCAGAGTCAATCACTATCAACCGAACAGAGAAATTTCCGGCGGATAATCGGTAATTGTATATTGGTGTTCGGCTTCCGAAGGAATTGCCGGCACCGAACTCCCAAGTGAACGTGTTCAACAAACCACCGTCCGGGTCAAAACTGCTTGTCGCGTTGAAGGTCACGACATCCCCCTGTTTAGGAGCCGTAGGGCTGTAGGTGAAACTCGCAACGGGACCGTGAAGTGCATCGACGCTGAGGTTTGATCCAAGAACCGGAGTTCCTGATATGACGATATCGCCAGTCGAATAGGTGCCGCTGCTGTCAGCGTCCCAGACCACTGCCTTGCCTGAAAACCACACGCTAGGACTGTTAGGAGATGGAGCTGGGGGAGTATCCACGAACTTGATGTTGGAATCTACGCTAAGGTTTGTCCCGATCAGAGGAGCTGTTCCGGCCATGACAATATCTCCCAGCGTATAGGTGCCGCTTCTGTCCACGTCGTAAATTACTGTCTTGCCCGAAGCCCAGGTACCGGGAGTGTTGGGGGCGTTGGCAGGAGGATTATCTACAAACTTGACCTTGGAGGAGAAATCGTTTCTGAAGTATCCATCAGAAGTGGTTACAAGTATGGGAGTCGTGTTGGTGATGAGCAGAGTGCCGCCCTGGGGAGCAGGGGCTATTGGCGCAGACAGGACGAGCGGGCTCACTCCCACTTTAAGGACTTTGAAAAATATGTTGGCCAAAGTTCCGTTATTCTTCGAGAAAGACGGCGGATTCGCAAAGTTTGCCACCGCCAAGTGCACCTGCCTCCCTAATGGGGAGAATACGTTCTGCACTAGGTTGGACGGGTTGCCGTTGGCGAAAACAGTGTTTTGAAACAGGTCAAAACCTGTTGCGTTGATAAACGCAGGATCGTAGAACAAGTAGAACTCGAACGCGTTGAAGATGATGGCATTCGTCACGTTGATCTGGACAGAAAAGGAGCTGCCAGGTGAAAGGTTCCCGCAAGTAATGTTAGCCGACTGGCAAGCGTCACTCCACACACTGACCATGGGTAGACCTGGCACTAGCGGGGCGAAAACTGTTCGAGGGAGAGAACTTGTTGCCATCGCAAGGCTTAGGAGCAAAAGGAGAATTGCTGAAAATCTCGCCTTGCGTTGGTTCAATTGGACCCCATTGCAAGAGGAACTTTTCCAAGGCGCGCTTAAAAGTTTATGCGGATTTTATCGTTGCAAAAAACCGTTGGCAATACAGAGAAATCTTATTGTTGGAGTAGGCATCGATCGATTCCATTAGCAGTTTCTGCAGATAATTCCACGAAACCTTTGACCCGGAACACTGGCTGAATGCGGCCCGAGGCCGCGGAGCAGTATGTGGGACCAATACATCGGCCGGAGAAGGGCGGGTTCTGGATTGTTTCGCGAAGGGCGCGGCGCGGAAAAATCGACCCCCGAGGGGGTCGAGAAAAGCATGCTTATTTTCGAAAAAGAAAAACTATGGAAAAAAGGCAGTGCGTAGAGTAGCGGTTGCTTGAGGCTCTTTCGCAAACACAGAAGTTTCGGCTCAAAGTGAGAGGTACAGATCAGGTCGAGGTTTTGAATGGGATTTCCAAAAGTCGTACTGGTCTTCGGAGGGTCTCACGGTCGGGTCTTGACGGGGGTAGAGACTCGGGACTTTCGTCGTCTAAGGAAGAGCAATCCCCCTATCAAGGCGGCGCCGACACCTGCGGCTGAGAGTGCGTAGACCACAACTAGTGGAATCAGGGGAGCAGGGTTGACGTGAATGGTGAGAGTGGACACGTTAGACGCGCCATCGTTGTCAGTCACATTCAGCTTCACAGTGTAATCTCCAGACGCGCTGAACGCGTGCGTAAGAGTCTTCCCAGAACCTGTTGAACCATCACCAAAATCCCAGCTGTAGGATGTGACTGTTCCGTCGCTGTCGGTTGACGAGCTAGCGTCAAATGACACGTCAGTGCCAGTGTCAGTTGTCGTTGTAGAGACTGAGAACTTGGCGACCGGAAGAGAATTGACCCGTAGCTGCATGCTCTTACTGGTACTTCCTCCAAAATTGTCTGTTACGGTCAAAGTGACCGTGTAGGTTCCCGAAGTAGAGAATGTGTGATTTACGATAACTCCGACGGCGTCGGCGGTCCCGTCTCCGAAGGTCCACGCGTAGGAGCTGAGAAAGTTTTGTTGAGGGCTGAATGAACGGCTCCCGTTAAGAACAGTCGGCAGTCCAGGCTCTGGCACGGCGGGTTTGACATCGATGACCGGAACGGGGGGTTGATCGGCGAAAAGCGTGAAACCACCTCTGATCTGGTTGTTAGCCGGAAACTCGTCGATTGTAGTCACAGGTGTTATCGTAACATTGGCTATGAGCGTGTATGTTCCAGGCGAATACGTCCGCGTGTTCCAGGTGAAGGTAAAGGGTGCGGTGGCAAGTGAGGCAAGCGTCCCACTACTCGTGAATAGTGTCTGCGTGTTCAAGAAGATACCGGCTGTGTAGGTATCGCTGGATAGCCCGTTGTTTTTGATCTGAAATGTCAGCGTTACATTCTGGCCGACGATGGCGCTGCCAGGCAACGAACCTGTTATCCCAAGATCATGATCAAAACGACTCTTGATCACGATGGTTCCGTCGGTAAAGTTGTCGTTCGCATCAGGAACCTCGCCCGGAACTGGTTTCACCGCGGCCTTCAAAACGTAACTCCCAACGGGAAAAAGCGTGGTGTTCCAAGACATGGCGACAGAACTGGTTGTCTCCGGATCGAGCAGGAAGGTCTGCCAAGTCTGATTCGAGGAGGTGACTCTCACGCGCAAAATATTATTCAGATAAACGGTGACATTCGCAGTATCCTGAATTGTGCCGAGATTCTGCAACACGAGGTTGAGCGTAACGGTAGAATTTACTCTTGCCGAGGCTGGCGCGGTCAGCGAGGTCACAGCGAGATCGTGAATGACAAGCTTGACCTGTTCAAGTGCTAGAAAGTTATCGCCCGCGAAAGCGTCCGAAGTGGAGGTAGTGGTCACTGTAGCATTGAGATTGTAGACTCCCAATGCGAAACCAGTAGTGTCCCAGACGACATTAACTGACTGGGCTGAATTCGAAGCGACAGCCCCCACCGACGTTGAACCCAAAGGAATTGGGGTAGTAGTGAAGTTGGCTACAAGGGTGACGGTAACGCCCGTCATGACGGCGGGTCCTATGTTCCGAATCCCGACAGCTACCGTCTCCTTGTCTCCCGGAACAGCCGTCTCATTCTTGACAAACATCGATGTGAGTACGAGATCATTGACGGTGGGACTGTTTGAGAAGAACCCGTTCGATATGACGTAGGGAACCGAGCTGGGCTGTGTGAGCTGCGATGCGGGGTCAATATTCATTTGGGTGGATCCCGGGGCTAGAATCTGAACCCCGAAGGCAAAAATCATACCGGATCCTGTGACATGGGTTCCGCCGACAACTCCAGCCCATCTCACGTGGTCCGGCTGAATCTCTCGGGCCAAGCTTTGAAACGTCGGTAGATCAAAAATTCCGCCAGTTATCGAAAGATTATAGCCCTTCATGACGGCAGGATCCCATGTGATTTTTACATCAAACCCGTCTAAGGGCACCCCTCCGGAAACGTTCAGCCTCATCACTAGGAACTTGTTGGCTACGAGAGTCGTATCTAGAACCGACCTTGAGTTGTATACGGAGCTCCACACGCTCAAACCTGTCAGGGCGGTCGCATGAGCAGGCCCAACCAGGGCTGCTCTGTTGGATATCGGATTGGGGATAGCAAATACTAGGAGTAGGATGAGAATAGCTTTCCCTGCTAGCGTTAGGGTACGATGCTCGATCTTTGTCATGACCCTCGTTTGCCTCTAACCATGTCTAGCTCGCCGACCGGTGGGCTTTAACGATTGTTCCGAGTCATGAGATGATGGCAAAGCCACGGTTTCCAACTGTTCCCTACGGTAGCGATGGCAACCTGCGATTAGGTGTGAGATGAAGGGATACCTTCTAGACTCCGTCTCCGTAGTAGAACGCGAGCGTTGCCGCGTCGGCGATGTTAATTATTCCATAGTGGCCTATGTCCGCTTCAGGATCCCAGAGTGGAGATGAAGGAGTTGCGCCATAGGCGAAGGCCAGACGGGCAGCATCGCCAATGTCAACCTTTCCATTACGATCCAAATCTCCGAGGGGAGAGATCCTCACCAGTCCCGCGGACCATGAATTGTCTCCCTGGTTGATCGGGCTTTCAAATGGCACGGGCTGTAGAGTGGCGGTGAGGTTGTACCTCCCCCAGAAGCCAAAGAATGGCTGGGAACTGTTCCAGCTGAACTTTACGATAAGCCTCTGGCCTATCGCAAGAGAGAGGGGCATTGTCTTGACAACCGTACTTGTGGTGGCGGTTGTGAGCTGAACCGCGAGATTCGTGCTTTCAGCGAAATCTCCAAAGTTGGCGACGCCGACTGTGACATTGACCACGTCATTTGATCTGATGAAATAGCTAGATTCTGAAAGGCTCGTCAGTCCCACGTCGTGGACATTGGTTATGGCGTTGGAGGTGGTGCTCCACATTTCTATCCCAGTTGATCCAACTTTGTTCCAGAATAGCCAGATTGTTTTGTCGCTCATCTGAGCAGCCGTGACATCGAACTCATCGACCGAGTTGTTGTCCAACGAAGCCGGTACGGTCCAGGTTGTGCCGTTGTCAGCCGAGCTTGTCCAGTATACGCCGAGGATAGTGGTGAATCTCTGCCAGAAAGCGTAGAGGGTCCCATCTCGAGCCTGGGCAATAGAGGGTTTTTCGTCCGAATATGTTTGGTCCGTGAAAAACTGGCCGGCGGCCGTCCAAGCGCCGGCAGGAATGCCTGTAGACGGCAGTATCGGGAGGGTTCCGTCTGTGGTGGTGTAGTATAGATGCGCGTTTCCATTAAGAGTGGATGAAGGTACGAAGGCCCAAGCGATCATCATTCTGCCGTCCTTCCTTTGTATAACTGTGGGATCGTAGTGGCCATCGGTTGGAGAAGAAGCTGGAGGTAGAGAAAATTCAGAAGACCAAGCAGTAGTGTCGAAGTATTTGCAAAAGATCTCATTACTCCTATTCCATACGACCCATATCCTACCGTTTCTGTCTTGGACTGCTGATGGCTGCGTGTCGTTGAGCGGGCCGTTTGTCAGCCTAATTTCGGCTGAAGTTGGCAGAGGTGGGCTTGAAAGCCCGGAGTATAGCTTGTAGTACAACTGGGACGTTCCAGTACCGTTGGCAGACCATACAACAAACATGTTCCCGTTCGAGAGAGACGTGATGGAAGGCGTCTCATGCATAGTTATGTTAGAGCTAGAAGTAACTTGTACCTTGGACCCCCATACTCCATTCACCCAGAGCCGATAGTAGATGTCCGCCCTGGCGCCCACGACCCCCTGAGGCTGCTCCGCCCAGGCAAGCCAGACCCTTCCAAGCTGGTCCTGGCTAGTAGAGGCCCACGTGTCGATACAGTTGACAATCTGGATACGGAAAATGCACTGGTTTTTGGGAATCTGTTGCGCAGGATTCCATGCAATCGCATGAACATCGGGAACACCGACCATTACAACACCTGCCAGAGACAAAGCAAGAATTGCCAGCAGCCCTGTTGTGATCACTTGTCTGTGGTTGGTCATCTGCTTGGCCGGGTGCCGCCTGCTTTCGAGATATAAAAAGGAGGGGGAGGAGGATGGGCTGTTCTCGTGCTATGGGTTTACGCGGAAGTGGAAGCCTGTGGCTTGCTGGAACGGTGCCATGTCGGTGTCGATGCCGCCTCGCCAGAGCGTTACGAGTATTACGTATGTGCCGCAGGAAACCGTGCAATCAGAACTGAACGGGAACGCAGCGCTGACAGTCTTCATGTCACCTGGAAGCAGGACAAGCTCGTTGGAGACGACTTCTATGGTGTTCCCGTGCGGGTCGACTACGTCAAAGACGACGAAGGCGAAGCCTGCAAGGGTCTCGCTGGAACCCAAGCTAATAGTGCTCTTCAAGGTGGTACTTGTCTGGCCTTTGTGAACGTGACTGGTCTGGGGGAAAGCGCCTGCAAAGCTGAAGTTCGCATATGCTGCGACTAGTAGTATGTTAGGTTCTGCGAAAAAGGCTCCATCAAAGGTATCGTGAGCAACTGGGGTAGATACTCCGTTAACGATGGCTGCGATGCCGTTGCATCCGCACTCATCGTCAGGGAATATGTGTAGAGGAGAGTTCGCCCTTGCGACCACCTGGAATGTCACGATGAAGACAGGCAAAGCGCCCGACAGAGCGTCTACGTTCATGGTATCGCCGGAAAGCAGAGATACGGCAGATCTGACTATTCCAGAGTCGACCTGGTTTATTTGTGCGAAAGTTTCGGTAGCTCTACAGCCGCCTGAGTGGGGAACGCCCTGAGCATCGAGACAGAACACTGTGTTGGTGCCAAAGTCCACGGATGTAGCGATTAGAGCGAGGTTGTTGTAGTGCAGCGTAACATCGTACCCAACGAGGGCGGTGACTCCCGAGATCAGTACCTGAACGGTGAACATATCGCCCGGATTCCCTGCTGCAAGCGAATTGCCTTGAGTGGGCCCAGCTTGGACAGCGAGCGCGGCGTTGTTTTGGGCGAAGACTGGGGCAACAGCTGTTGAGGATAGCAATGACATGCTTGTAATTATGGCAATCAGTATTGGAGATAGTGCTTGTTTATTCATTATAGCCAATATCCAAGCTGGATAGCCAGAGGAAGCAATATAAGAATTGCTACAGAGAAGGTCTCTTGCTGTATCTCCGGCAACCCGAGGTTATACACAGCCTACCGAAACCTCAACCCTCTGTTGCGAGATATAAGCCTCGAGAAGAACCCACGAGAGAGAGGCTTTGTCTCACGAGGCGGTCTTGCTGCTTCGACGTCTAGTGAAGAGCACGGCCCCGATTATGATGAGAAGCACCGCGACTCCTATTCCGGCGAGCCCAACGGGCGAGGTGAGAATCGACGTCAAAGATGACCCGGAAGATGCTATCGTGACCGATTGAGTCTTGGTCTGGGTTGCACCATCGTTGTCCGTAACTGTGAGAGTTACAGTGAAGGATCCCGCGTTCTGGAAGTTGTGGCTGACGACCTTACCCGTTCCGGTTGTTCCATCACCAAAATTCCATGAATAGCCCGAGGCAGGGATGGTTCCATCGCTGTCGGAAGATTGTGATGCGTCGAAGCTAACAGCTTGGCCGGCGGTGGGCACAGTTGTTGTAATTGTGAAAGAAGCAGTGGGAGCCGCGTTCAATCGGACAGAGCTGCTGTCGAGCAAATTATCGACTAGGTTTGTCTCATTCTTGAGAGAAGGAATCTCAATATGAACCGTGTAGGTGCCGGAGCTGAAGCCAGTGGTTGACCAAGATGCAGTCAGGGTCGTGGATTGCCCGGGGACAAGCATTGTGACCTGGAGGCTGGCCAACGAAGATTTCTGCCCGCCAGAGATAACAGCGAAAACGTTCACTGTGAAGTTCTCTGCGGAGACTCCGTGATTTGCGACCGTAATCGATGTTGTCACGCTTTGACCTGGATTGACGACTTGCGGAGTCGCTGCGACATTTGTTACCGCGGCATCAGCGAAGGCAAGGGTGACCATTCCACCGGAATTGATATTGTAGGTGTTGAGGTCATAAGGGGCCGGTGGGACCCTGGCGCTGACTTCGTATATCCCCGGCGAGAACGCAGTCGTGTTCCAAACAAGATTGACGGTCTGGCTCGATCCAGCAGACAAGGTAACCGCGGAGTTAGAGGCAACAACAGTGGAGTTTGCCCACAAGTTCACCGCGAAGGTTTCTAGAGTTGTCCCCTGGTTCTGAACGACTACTGAGACTGAAACAGGCAAGCCAATATCAGCCGACGTTACAGACGGCGTAACTGATACCACGACAAGATCTCGAACGGTGAGCGCGAAAATGGTAAACGTGGTGAACCCTGCACCGTTAACGCCGCAGCCCGCGCAGTTGCCTATGATATGCACCATATAGATCCCGCGCGGAGTAGTAGAGGCTGTTGTAATATTGAGGGAGGCACCGTAGTCAGTGGTTCCAGACGTAACGTTGAGCTTTGGCACGGCACCTGTTGGAAGCCCAGAGACTGACAAGTCAACGGGCACCGGACCCGCTGTTCCCCCACTGACCGTGATATTTGTAGCCATCGCGAAAGAGAAAAGCCGAACGGCGGAGTATTGTCAAAAGAGGCGTCTACCGTCGTGTAGGGCAGAGGAACGGGAAAACTGTTTAGCGGCCCGAGAATCTGAGAAGAAGAAGTATCGACCGCAATACTTGTGACCCCTATTCCCACGACCTTGAATTGAATCCTAAACAGAATTCCTGTGTTGAAAGCAGCAGGTGGACTGCTAGTGTCAAACCTATTGCTGGACCCGGACATCGTGACAACGGCCCTCGCTGTCCCGGTGGCACATGTTGTCAAAGGAGGACAAAGCTGATCGAGAAGAGTCAACTTACCGTCTAATAGACAAGTATCGGCTGAAGGACAAGAGGGGATGCGCTGAGCGTCATGGCTGATGCCCGTAGGTTGTAAAACGGTGTGGTCGAAATTCACTGTAATGTCAAAACCCTGAATCCCACCGTAGGTCGAGTTTTGGATAGCTGGGACATTATCTATATTGACATCTACAACGAAACTCGTCCCAGGCGTAAGGTTCGGGTCCTGAATGAAATTGCTAAGCGCATCAAGACTGGTTATGCGCAGAGTCGCGGGGGGCGGAGGAGGAGCCTGAGCCTTGGCCGGAGGAAGACCGAGGAGTATGAAACTGGATAGAAGAACGATCGAGAGCAGGGCAACGGTGACTGGAGATGCTCGGCCGTTTTTCATCCTGTTCTCTTCTGCATTTCTTATTATGGGCGTCTTCTGGATAAGCATTCCGCGAAGCTAGTGATCCCATATAATTCTTGGGAAAGCGTTTGACTAGTCAGGATAACGCGAGGAATCCACGGTTGACAATAAAGATAAGGTAGACAGGCAAGGATCACTCCTTTGGAGTCCTGGAATTCCGGTTTTGGACGTATCTCCCCAGCTATCCCAGTGACATGAATGCTGACCCGTGAACCTAGAACTCTCGCTCGAAAACGTGCGGTCTCCCTCGTATGCATTCTTTTGTTTCTCTTGATCGCCGTCGAGATCCCTGCGCCCGCAGTCATGGCATCTTCTCCTATTCGGGTCCCTCAAGACTACATGAGAATTCAAGATGCGATCAATGCTGCTAGTCCCGGAGACACCATCATAGTCTCCAGCAGGATATATTCAGAGAACCTTGTAATCGGAAAACCCATCAACCTCACAGGTGTTTCAGCACAGACAACCATCATAGATGGTTCCGGTGCAGGAGCGGGGATAACGATTGCCAACACGAGCTCTGTAACCGTGTCAGGGTTCACGGTCAGAAACACGGGCTTCTTCGACAGCGGAATAGTCATCTATTCCTCAACAAAGGTCGCGGTAACCGGAAACATCCTATCAGCCTCCAACGAGTCAAACGCAACCTACGTTTACAATTCTAACACCACGACAGTGAAGGATAACGTGTTGACCGGGAGCCTGAACGGGATCAGCGTCCAAGGAGGATTCGGAAACCTCATCCAGGAAAACAACGCAACGGGCAATCTCCAAGACGGGGTGAGAATCAACTTCTCACCCGGCAACAAGATCGTCGAGAACACACTCCGCAAAAGCGTGGCAGGACTAGAGCTGACAGCGTCATCCGGCAACATCATCGCCAGGAACCTCGTGGCCAACAATACGTACCTAGGAATCTCCGTCGTAAACTCGACCAGCAATCTCGTCATCGAAAACCGTGTCGAGTTCAACAGTGGACCAAACTTCCTCGCGGGGATAAGACTTCAGAACAGTCCGGGAAACAGGTTCTCCCACAACAATATTCTCAACAACACAGTCTGTTGCCCAACAGTCAACGAACAGATCTTCGCAACAAACGCCGCGGACATCGCATCCAACAACTGGGACAACGCCACAGCGTCAGCGTTGAGAGCGGACCCCCGGATAGGATTCGTAGACGGTAACAGCAACGGTATATGGAATTTCAACGAGACAGTTGTTTACGACACGGACAACAATGGAATCTACGACTTAGGCGACCGGGTAATTGCAGCGGCAAAAGGAACCACCCTACCGACCGGAACATTTCTCGCTACGGATCCAAAGATCAAATTCATCGACACAAACGGTGACGGCGTATGGAACACCGGCGAGCAAGTAGTCTACGACAACAACGACAACAACATTTTCGACGCAGGAGAACCCGCGATAGCTGGAGTGGGAGGAAACCATTGGAGCGACTATCCAGGCCTCGACAATGGCGCTCACGGATTCACCGGAGACGGGATCGGAGATACTAGCATACCCCATCCCTGCCCCGGAGGAGGAGGACCATGTTCCCTCAGCGGTTCACCCGGAGTAGACTGGTATCCCCTGATGGCTACGTGGCGGTTGACCGGCTTCAACGTCACAGCATCCGGCTCACCACTAGGGGGCGTCGTGCCAGTCCAAGTTTCCTTCACCGCCTCAGCAACCGGAGGTCTGTCGCCATACCAGTTCCTGTGGAGTTTTGGAGACGGCGTCATCTCCTCTCTACAAAACGCGACGCACACGTACATGACTGCGGGACACTATCTCGCAGCGGTGACAGTGACAGACAGCTCCTCAGCAACTGGATCCACGAATGTCGCCATAACAGCGCAGGCACCTGTAGGAGCTCTCCAGATACGAGTGATCGATGGAGGCGGGAATCCGATCAGTGCTGCAAATGTCACTTCGATATCCCAGCCTTCCGGTCAGGATAGGATTACGGAGATTGCGAACGCCCAAGGTATCGCGGCCTGGTCGAACCTCACGCCGGGCACTTACTTGATTGAAGTCTCAAGCTCAGGATACGCCACCACTAGAACAAATGTCGTGATAGTTCAAGGACAGACCACAAACGATCAAGTAATACTGGCCAAGAACGTGGCACCAAACAATTACCTGCTGATCGTGGTAGTCGCGGCAAGCGCTGCGGCCGCCGCCACCGTGGTTCTCGCCCTCTTCTGGACGCGCAGAAGAACGAGGAGAAGGCTGGAACAGACCGGATCGGGAACATCGCCAAGTCCCTTTCCTCAGAAGAAGGGGCGCAGACTGATAGCTCCGGCTGCCTTTTCGAGGATAGAAGAGAGCAAAGCTCTTATCCTGATAGGAAGAGTAGGCTGCCCCTGATCCTTGAAGAGAATAGTCGCGCTAATCCTGCTACTCCTTGCAGGAACAGTCATTTCCCACTTCGGCCTAGTGAAGGCCACAACGGTGCCGAACCCGATCATCTTTACCTTGAAGGCCGACGTCAACGGCTGGAACTTCACCACTGGGACAAATCCTGGCCTGACCCAGTTTAGAGGAGTTCAGTTCACAGCAAAAATAGTATGGACTAACCTGTCCCACGATTTCGCATTATACACAAAAGGTTACTCTCCTGATCTTGTAACCACCACGGACACTTGCAGCCCGTTGAACACCAACGGCTGCCTCAAAGCCTCCTCGTTCGTATCAACCGGCAATCCTTCGACGACTTTCAGCTTCGCGCCTGCCATTCCCAAGGACGACTTCTCGGGTCCTGGAACCTATGAGTACTTCTGTCAGCTTCATCCCACCCAGATGCACGGCCAGATAACGCTCTACAAGAGCCCCGACCTTTTGAACAGAGGAAAAGTGGACATTGTCGACGCGAGCACGCTTGCCTTCGCCTTCGACACTACCCCCGCAAACGCTACTTGGAGCATAGCGGCGGACCTCGATAACGATGGAAAGATTTCGATCGTCGATGCCTCCATTCTTGCGTTCTACTTCGACCAGCCTTTCTAGAAGATCGGACGGACTAGTCTTGCCGAGACTTCGCTAGCAAACGAACCCATACCAGTACGCAACAAGCGCAGCGTCTCCAATATCGACCCTGTTGTGCCCTAGCAGGTCCGCGATCGGATTCCAGTTAGGACTTGGACCGTATGTGCCATAGGCGTACGCCACCGTAGCGGCATCCCCAATGCCCACGTACCCGTCATGATCAATGTCCACTACAGGATTCCAGTTAGGATCGCCGGGGCGTGTGCCGAAAGCGTTAGCTACAAGAGCGGCGTCCCCAATCCCTACATACCCATCGCCATCGAAGTCCGCTGCGGCATTCCAGTTAGGATCAGGACCTCTGCTGCCGAACGCGAAAGCGATTATCGACGCATCGACTAGATCAACTTTTCCAGTCATGAAAAGGTCGCCTGGCGCGACTACGTGCACCTTCGCTAGGATCGTGTTGTGAGATTGGAAGTTCAAGGGCTGACCAAGAATACCAGGTATGGTGCAATTGACAGTATACTTGCCCGGATTTATTCCGACTGTGTTCCAGGCGAATCTCACGCGCATGGAGGCGCCCGGGGCGAGGGTTACAGTTTGTCCCCCGGTATACGCGATAGTCGCGTTTGAGGCTGAGAGATCCGTCACGAATGTTTCCGTATAATTGCCCACGTTCTGGACTGTCGCGTTCATGGAAACTGGTGTTCCGGGCCGAACATAGATCGGCGCCACGACGAGCGAGGTCACCGCAACATCATGCGCCGGAACGGGATTGGAGTATGAGTAGTAAATGTTCAAGTAGCCTTGCGGGTCCCGACTGGAAGACCAGAAGACCCAGATCCTGTGATCCTTTAGCTCTGCGGCTGAGGGGTGCGTGTCGTCAAAGGGATTGTTTCCATCGTTCGTGACCTGCCCCTCTGGGGACCACGACACGCCATTGTTTGTAGATGTGATATAGAAAATGTCTGCTTGGAAGCAGGGGGTAGTAGGGCTACAAGTGGCGATAGGAAGCCTCCTCTCCCAGAACACCCAGATAGACCCGTTCGTATCTTGGAGGATCGAAGGATGCCTGTCTACATTAGTGGAAGAAGTGAGCTGAGTCTCCCCGAGCCATGAGGCACCATTATAGATGTTGTAGTAGATGTGGATCGTTGTGAGCTGTGCGTCTACCGCCCGGGAATAGGAGAGCCAGATCCTTCCATCCTTCATCTGGAAGGCAGAGGGCTGCATGTTCTGCACCATGTTCGTAGCAACCGCAGTCTCGGGAGACCAACCAGTCCCCGCCCGATAGACCTTCGAGTAGATCCAAGTGCAGAAACTGGTCCCAGAGCAGGGCGGAGAGGCCACGTAACGCCTGTCCCAGAAGAGCCAGAGGCTAGCATCGTTCGCTGGGACCAAGGAAGAGACGAACTCGTCATCTGGAACGTTGGTGAGGCGAACCTCCGATGACCAGCCCGTACCCAGGGAGTAGGTCTTCATGTAGATGTTGAAGTTACTCCCAGCCCTGTTTGACGAGAAGGCCAGGAAGATCGTGCCGTTCTTGGCCTGGGCCACGGCGGGGGCAATATCCTGATTTGTACCACCACTGGACACTATTACCCGGTCAGAGGACCATGATGTCCAGTTGTAGATCTCGTAGTGAATATGCGGATAGACATTGCCCGGGTCAGGGACAGTCCAGAAGACCCAGACATTTCCGTCAAGCGCCTGAAGGACCTGTGGCTGCTGGCTCACCTCCGCCGTACTCGTGAATCTCTGAGGAGAAGCCCAGCTGACCGCGACAGAAGCAACCGGTGCAAAGAAACTCAACTGGGTAAGAGGGCTGACAAGAGTTATGATGAGCAGCGAGAGCGCGATGGTAATCTTTCTCGACATCAATGCTCACTCTGGCGACTGAGTGACTTTCCGTTTATGGCAGTGAGCCGAAAAAGAGGGGACGCCGGTCACCATATCGCAGGTGGCCGGATTATCCTTTGGTTGTTGCCGTAATCTGAAATAAGCCGGTTTGCGTTCCGATTGTTCCTGACACGAATGATCCGTTGGTGAAGGTAACCGTTCCAATGAACGAGTACTGGGATGCGAATTGTGGTGGAGACCAGTGAACGCTAATGATGGTTGACTGACCAGGCGCCAAGACTGCCGAGCCGGTGAGCTCTGTTACGAACGCGCCCGCACCGTCGTCGAATATGTCAATGGTCACGTTGACCGTGACAGTGAAGGTGCTCGGGTTGGTGACGTAGATTCTGAAGGTCTGCCCGTGTACGAAGTCTGTGTCATCGAAGAACTTGAAGCCATTAGGCCTAGAGAACACCGGAGCCTGGTCGACCACGACAGAGTGGGTCACGCTTGTCATCGAGCTTGCGCTGTCGGTCACGGTCAAGGTCACTGTGAATGTTCCCGCTGCTGCGTAGGTGTGGGTCGGGTTGCAACCTGTCTGGGCGGGGGTAGAGTCTCCGAAGCTCCAGCTGCACGCGTAGGGTGGTACACCTCCCGATATCGTGGAGGTGAACTGGGTCATGCCAGCGATGGTGTGGGTAGGTGTGAAGTCAGCAGTAAGGACCCCTCCCGAAGTTACTACGCTCAGTGTGAAGGTGGTGGTCCTCATGACTCCACCGGTGGATGTGCCCGAAATCGTTACGGTTACGCCTGATACAACTGGCGCTGTAGCCGCAGCGGTTAGAGTGAACATGGAGGTAGACGCTGGGCTGGCAGGAGTGACGGGGTTGGGTGTGAACGCGGACGCGGTGACGCCTGTTGGTAGACCGCTGATACTGAGAGTGACAGCTTGAGATCCAGTACCTGCTGCAACCAGCAAAGCGGAGACTGTGGATGCAGCACTAGTCGCGCCTTGGACCAAGGTCACGCCTGTTGGAGCAACACTCAGACTGTAATCAAACGAGGAGACAACGTTCAGCGTGAACGTAGTAGTTCTGATTACGCCACCAGTAGATGTGCCGGTTATCGTCACTGTAACGCCTGATACAACTGGGGCGCTCGCAACGGCTGTCAGGGTGAACGCGGAGGTAGCGGCTGGGCTGGCTGGTGTGACAGGGTTCGGTGTGAACGCAGAAGCGGTAACGCCTGTTGGTAGACCGCTGATGGATAGAGTGACGGCTTGAGATCCAGTGCCTGCCGCAACGAGCAACGCAGAGACAGTCGATGGAGCACTGGTAGTGCCCTGAACCAGGATCACGGTCGTCGGAGCAACGCTGAGACTGTAGTCGAACGAGGCGACGACGTTCAGAGTGAAGGTTGTGGTTCTCCCTAGAGGAGTGCCTGTGATTGTTACAGTTACACCCGACACTGCCGGCGCAGAAGCAGCGGCAGTTAGAGTGAACGTAGAGGTGGAAGCTGGACTCGCTGGATTGACAGGGTTCGGAGTGAAAGCAGATGCAGTCACACCGGTAGGTAGACCGGAGATCGACAGAGTAACCGGTTGAGAAGTGCCTGCGACGAGCAGAGCGGAGACAGTGGACATCGAACTAGTAGTGCCTTGAACCAGGTTCACAGTTGTCGGGGCAACACTGAGACTGTAATCGAACGACGGGACAACAATGTTTATCGTGAAAGTTGTAGTCCTAATCACACCACTGGTAGATGTACCTGTTATGGTCACGGTTGCGCCTGATACAGCCGGCGCTGTAGCCGCAGCGGTTAGAGTGAACGTGGATGTAGAGGCTGGACTAGCAGGAGTAACTGGGTTTGGTGTGAACGCTGAGGCGGTTACACCGGTCGGTAGACCCGAAATCGACAGGGTGACAGATTGAACGCCAGCACCGGCAGCAACTAGCAATGCAGAGACAGTCGAAGCAGCACTTGTCGTGCCTTGGACGATCGACACGGTTGTTGGAGCAACACTGAGGCTGTAGTCAAATGATGAGAGAACATTCAGAGTGAACGTCGCGGTTCTCACTAGACCACCTGTAGCGGTACCGGTCACGGTAACTGTTACCCCTGAAACCACAGGAGCAGTCGCAGTAGCCGTGAGCGTGAATGTGGACGTGGCCGCTGGGCTGGCGGGAGTGACAGGGTTAGGAGTAAACGCGGAAGCAGTGACACCGGTCGGTAGACCACTGATACTCAGAGTGACTGCTTGAGAACCAGCACCCGCGGCGACAAGTAGAGCAGAAACAGTGGACATAGCGCTAGTCGTACCTTGGACCAGGTTCACGGTCGTTGGAGCAACACTAAGACTGTAGTTGAACGAGGCGACGACGCTTATCGTGAAAGTAGTGGTCCGGACAACGCCCCCTGTAGATGTGCCGGTGATCGTTACAATAACACCCGACACCACTGGAGCGGTAGCTGCCTGTGTTAGAGTGAATGTGGAAGTGGCAGCGGGACTCGCTGGAGTGACTGGGTTCGGAGTAAACGCAGACGCGGTAACGCCTGTCGGCAGACCGGAGATCGATAGCGTAACGGTCTGAACTCCCGCACCGGTTGCAACCAGCAACGCAGAGACGGTGAACGGAGCGCTGGTCGTACCTTGAACGAGTACCACACTACTCGGCGCAACACTCAGGGTGTAGTCGAATGAGGCGACAACGTTCAGAGTGAAGGTCGTAGTTCTGCCGAGAGGAGCACCCGTGATCGTAACCGTTACGCCTGAGACTACCGGCGCAGTAGCAGCAGCAGTCAAGGTGAACGTGGAAGTGGACGCTGGGCTAGCCGGAGTGACAGGGTTGGGTGTGAATGCGGACGCGGTGACACCGGTCGGAAGACCGCTGATGCTTAGGGTCACAGGCTGAGCTGTACCACTAACGAGCAACGCAGACACTGTGGAAGCCGCACTTGTTGTGCCCTGAATCAGGGTCACACTGGTAGGTGCAACGCTCAGACTGTAGTCGAACGCTGCAACGACATTCAGCGTGAAAGTTGTAGTCCGCACAACACCGCCAGTGGAAGTTCCAGTGATCGTCACGGTCACGCCCGAGACAACTGGCGCAGTTGCAGCCGCAGTTAGAGTGAACGTAGAGGTCGCAGCTGGACTAGCAGGAGTAACAGGGTTCGGAGTGAACGCAGAAGCGGTCACACCAGTAGGTAGACCGGATATTGATAGTGTGACAGTCTGAACGCCCGCGCCAGTAGCGACGAGCAGCGCAGAGACGGTCGAAGCGGCGCTAGTTGTGCCTTGGACAACAGACACGCTAGTGGGTGCAACGCTTAGACTGTAGTTGAAGGAGGCAACAACGTTCAGGGTGAAGGTCGTAGTTCTGACTACCCCACCGGTAGAGGTGCCTGTAATCGTTACAGTGACGCCGGATACAACGGGAGCGCTTGCCGTGGCAGTAAGGGTAAACGTGGATGTAGACGCTGGGCTGGCAGGAGTGACAGGGTTCGGAGTGAACACGGAAGCAGTCAGACAACGTTCAGAGTGAACGTCGCAGTTCGACCTAGAGGAGCGCCCGTTATCGTCACAGTAACGCCCGAGACAACTGGTGCTGTAGCCGCAGCCGTAAGCATGAAAGTGGACGTGGAAGCTGGACTGGCTGGAGTTACAGGGTTAGGAGTGAACGCGGACGCGGTGACACCGGTCGGAAGACCGCTGATGCTTAGGGTCACAGGCTGAGCTGTACCACTAACGAGCAACACAGACACGGTCGAAGCCGAACTAGTAGTGCCCTGGACAAGTGTCACACTAGTTGGAGCGACACTGAGACTATAGTCGAATGCAGGAACGACGTTCAGCGTGAACGTTGTAGTCCTCACAACACCGCCCGTGGAAGTTCCAGTGATAGTTACAGTAACACCAGAGACAACCGGTGCTGTGGCCGCAGCGGTCAAAGTGAAGGTGGAAGTGGAAGCTTAGCTAGAGTGACGGCTTGGGATCCAGTGCCTGCGGCAACGAGCAACGCAGAGACCGTCGATGCGGCGCTAGTAGTGCCTTGAATCAGAGTCACACTTGTTGGAGTGACTGAGAGACTGTAGTCGAATGAGGCGACGACGTTCAGAGTGAAAGTAGTTGTTCTAACAACTCCACCAGTAGATGTCCCAGTTATCGTAACAGTCACGCCGGAGATAACTGGAGCTGTAGCAACTGCTGTCAGAGTGAAGGTGGACGTGGAAGCTGGACTCGCAGGAGTAACAGGGTTCGGAGTGAACACGGAAGCAGTGACACCAGTAGGCAAACCGGATATCGATAGCGTAACGGTCTGAACACCAGCACCTGTAGCGACGAGTAGAGCAGATACCGTGGAAGCAGTACTAGTCGTGCCCTGGACAAGGGTCAAGCTGGCTGGCGCGACGGAGAGACTGTAGTCAAACGAGGCGACGACATTCAGAGTGAAAGTCGTTGTCCTGACAACTCCGCCCGAAGATGTCCCAGTGATAGTAACAATCATACCTGAAACCACAGGAGCAGTCGCAGTAGCCGTGAGCGTGAATGTGGACGTGGCCGCTGGGCTGGCGGGAGTGACAGGGTTAGGAGTAAACGCAGAAGCAGTAACACCAGTTGGCAGACCACTGATGCTTAGAGTGACCGCCTGAGAACCAGCACCCGCTGCAACCAGCAATGCAGAGACGGTGGAAGCAGCGCTAGTAGTGCCCTGAACCAAGATTACACTTGTCGGGGCAACACTGAGACTGTAATCGAAGGAGGCAACAACGTTCAGTGTGAAGGTTGCAGTCCTGCCGAGAGGAGCACCCGTTATTGTTACCGTAACACCTGAAACAACTGGAGCTGTAGCCGCAGCTGTCAAAGTGAAAGTAGAGGTGGAAGCTGGACTCGCTGGAGTAACTGGGTTGGGGGTAAATGCGGAAGCGGTAACCCCTGTCGGCAGACCAGATATCGAGAGAGTGACTGGTTGAGACGTACCCGAGACGAGTAAGACCGAGACAGTGGAGGCTGCGCTAGTCGTTCCCTGAACCAGGTTCACGGTTGTCGGAGCGACACTGAGACTGTAGTTGAATGCAGGAACGACGTTCAGCGTGAACGTTGTAGTCCTCACAACACCGCCCGTGGAAGTTCCAGTGATAGTTACAGTAACACCAGAGACAACCGGTGCTGTGGCCGCAGCGGTCAAAGTGAAGGTGGAAGTGGAAGCTGGTGAATGTAGTCGTTCGGACAACGCCACCGGTAGATGTGCCGGTGATCGTCACAGTCACGCCTGAAACCACGGGAGCAGTGGCAGATGCGGTCAACGTGAACGTTGAGGTAGCCGCCGGAGAGGCTGGAGTGACCGGGTTAGGAGTAAACGCAGAAGCAGTCACACCGGATGGCAGGCCGGATATCGACAAGGTAACCGCTTGAGAAGTGCCTGCAACGAGCAGAGCGGAAACTGTGGAGGCCGGACTAGTTGTGCCCTGGACGAGAGAGATTGATGTTGGTGCAACGCTGAGACTGTAATCGAACGAGGCGACGACACTCAGGCTGAATGTAGTAGTTCTGACCACGCCACCAGTAGAAGTGCCTGTGATCGTTACCGTGACGCCAGATACGACCGGTGCAGTAGCAGTTGCAGTTAGAGTGAACGTGGACGTAGAGGCCGGACTAGCAGGTGTAACCGGGTTTGGTGTGAACGCTGAGGCGGTTACGCCAGAAGGAAGACCGGATATCGACAAGGTCACAGCCTGTGCACCTGAACCCGCAGCAACGAGTAGAGCAGACACGGTGGAGGCAGCGCTAGTAGTGCCTTGAACTAGGGTCACGCTCGTAGGTGCAACACTGAGACTGTAGTCGAAGGAGGCGACAACGTTGAGTGTGAAGGTCGTAGTCCTGCCGAGAGGAGCACCAGTGATCGTAACCGTTACGCCTGAGACTACTGGGGCAGTGGCTGTAGCAGTTAGAGTGAAGGTGGAAGTAGCCGCTGGGCTAGCAGGGGTAACAGGGTTCGGAGTGAAGGCGGACGCGGTGACGCCTGTTGGAAGACCGGAGATCGAGAGAGTAACCGTCTGAGCAGTGCCCGACACGAGTAAGGCGGAGACAGTGGATGCAGCACTAGTGGTGCCCTGGACCAAGTTCACGGTTGATGGAGCGACACTGAGACTATAGTCGAACGCAGGAACAACATTCAGCGTGAACGTTGTAGTCCTCACAACACCGCCCGTAGATGTCCCAGTAATAGTCACCGTTACGCCTGATACAACTGGCGCGGTAGCTGCAGCAGTCAGAGTGAAGGTCGAAGTGGCCGCTGGGCTGGCAGGTGTAATCGGGTTAGGTGTGAACGCAGACGCAGTTACGCCGGTAGGCAGACCCGAAATTGACAATGTGACAGCCTGAGCACCAGTACCCGCCGCAACCAACAACGCAGAAACCGTGGACGCAACACTAGTCGTTCCCTGAATCAAGGTCACACTTGTCGGGGCGACAGAGAGACTGTAGTTGAAGGACGCAACGACATTCAGGGTGAAAGTAGTTGTTCTAACAACTCCGCCAGTTGATGTTCCAGTGATAGTTACAGTCACGCCGGAGACAACCGGTGCTGTAGCAGCAGCTGTCAACGTGAATGTGGAGGTCGCGGCTGGACTCGCTGGAGTGACAGGGTTGGGCGTGAATGCAGACGCGGTAACGCCTGTTGGTAGACCACTGATAGCTAGAGTGACAGCCTGCGCACCAGTACCTGCAGCAAGGAGCAGAGCTGAAACAGTCGAAGCAGCACTAGTCGTACCCTGGACAATGGTCAAGCTGGTAGGCGCAACACTCAGACTGTAATCGAACGAGGAGAGAACGTTCAGAGTGAAAGTCGCGGTCCTGACAAGACCACCTGAAGCGGTACCAGTCACAGTAACAGTCACGCCCGATACAACTGGAGCCGTAGCTGCCGCAGTCAGAGTGAAAGTGGAAGTCGCAGCCGGACTTGCTGGAGTGACAGGGTTCGGAGTAAACGCAGATGCGGTCACACCGGTTGGCAGACCGGATATCGACAGGGTGACGGCCTGTGCACCTGAACCCGCAGTTACGAGCAAGGCCGATACGGTAGAAGCAACACTGGTTGTGCCTTGGACTAGGTTCACAGTCGTTGGGGCGACACTGAGGCTGTAGTCGAATGCAGCAACGACATTCAACGTGAAAGTCGTAGTTCTAACGACCCCACCGGTAGACGTGCCAGTGATCGTCACTGTGACACCAGAGACAATCGGAGCTGTGGATGCGGCAGTTAGTGTGAACGTAGAGGTCGAAGCTGGACTCGCAGGAGTAACGGGGTTCGGAGTAAACGCAGACGCGGTGACACCAGTAGGCAGACCGCTGATAGCTAGAGTGACAGCTTGGGATCCAGTACCCGCCGCAACCAGCAACGCAGAGACAGTAGAAGGCGAGCTAGTGGTACCCTGTGGGAGTGACAAGGATGTTGGGGCGACCGAGAGACTGTAGTCGAACGACGCAACAACATTGAGAGTGAATGTGGTCGTCCTTACGACTCCGCCAGTAGATGTACCGGTTATTGTTACAGTGACGCCGGAGACAACTGGCGCAGTCGCGGCCGCAGTTAGAGTGAAGGTCGATGTAGCAGCCGGACTAGCAGGTGTAACTGGGTTGGGTGTAAACGCGGAAGCTGTTACACCGGTTGGCAGACCAGAGATCGATAGTGTAACTGTCTGAACACCTGCGCCCGTAGCAACGAGCAGAGCAGACACCATGGATGCAGCACTAGTAGTGCCCTGGACGAGAGATACGGTCGTTGGAGCAACAGAGAGACTGTAGTTGAATGAGGCGACAACGTTCAGGGTGAACGTGGTTGTTCTGACAACGCCACCCGTAGATGTGCCGGTGATCGTCACAGTCACGCCTGAAACCACCGGAGCAGTAGCTGCAGCGGTCAGAGTGAAAGTGGAGGTCGCGGCTGGAGACGCTGGAGTGACAGGGTTCGGAGTGAACGCAGACGCAGTCACACCGGTAGGTAGGCCGCTGACGGCTAGGGTGACAGCTTGAGAACCAGCGCCTGTTGCGACGAGTAGAGCGGAGACGGTGGAGGCAGCACTAGTGGTGCCCTGAACAAGGGACACGGTAGTAGGTGCGACGGAGAGGCTGTAGTCGAATGAGGCGACGACATTAAGGGTGAAGGTGGTAGTCCTCACAACGCCACCGGTAGAGGTACCGGTGATCGTCACAGTTACGCCCGAGACCACTGGTGCTGTAGCGGCTGCCGTCAGAGTGAAAGTGGACGTGGAAGCTGGACTCGCAGGAGTAACAGGGTTAGGAGTAAAGACCGAAGCCGTAACGCCCGTCGGTAGCCCACTGATACTTAGAGTGACAGCCTGAGCACCAGCGCCTACGGCAACCAGCAAGGCAGACACGGTCGAAGCGGTGCTAGTAGTGCCTTGAACCAGGTTCACAGTTGTCGGGGCAACACTGAGACTGTAATCGAAGGAGGCAACAACGTTCAGAGTGAAAGTCGCAGTTCGACCCAGAGGAGCACCTGTAATCGTTACGGTGACACCGGATACAACCGGGGCGGTAGCAGCTGCAGTCAGAGTGAATGTGGAGGTGGCAGCTGGACTAGCAGGTGTAACTGGATTAGGTGTGAACGCAGAAGCGGTTACGCCTGTTGGCAGACCAGATATCGACAGGGTAACGGACTGAGAAGTCCCTGAAACAAGCAGAACGGAAACCGTGGAAGCACCACTAGTCGTGCCTTGGACCAGGTTCACGGTCGTGGGAGCGACACTGAGACTGTAGTTGAACGCAGCAGCAACGTTCAGTAGGAAGGTGGTAGTTCTAACGACTCCACCGGTCGAAGTGCCTGTGATCGTCACAGTCACGCCTGAAACAACTGGAGCTGTGGCCGCAGCTGTCAGAGTGAAAGTGGAAGTCGCAGCTGGGGACGCCGGAGTGACAGGGTTCGGAGTAAACACCGAAGCAGTGACACCTGTAGGCAGACCTGTTATCGATAGCGTAACGGTTTGAACACCTGCGCCAGTGGCGACAAGTAAGGCGGATACTGTAGAAGCCGCACTAGTAGTGCCCTGAATCAGCGTCACACTTGTTGGAGCGACAGAGAGACTGTAGTCGAAGGATGATACGACACTCAGCGTGAAGGTGGTAGTTCTGACGACTCCGCCAGTAGATGTTCCAGTAATCGTTACAGTCACGCCAGAGACAACTGGCGCAGTAGCAGCGGCAGTCAGAGTGAATGTTGAAGTCGCGGCTGGACTGGCTGGAGTAACTGGGTTAGGAGTGAACGCAGACGCAGTCACACCTGTCGGAAGACCCGAAATCGACAAGGTCACAGTTTGAACACCAGCGCCAGTGGCGACGAGCAGAGCGGAGACGGTGGAAGCAGAACTAGTGGTACCCTGAACCAGTGTAACACTGCCGGGCGCAACGGAGAGACTATAGTCGAACGAGGCGACAACGCTCAGAGTGAAAGTAGTCGTTCTAACAACTCCACCGGTCGAGGTTCCAGTGATTGTCACTATAACACCAGACACAACTGGTGCCGTTGCCGTAGCAGTCAAAGTGAAAGTGGACGTAGACGCTGGAGATGCTGGAGTAACTGGGTTAGGAGTGAACGCGGAAGCGGTCACGCCTGTAGGCAGGCCTGAAATCGAGAGCGTAACAGCCTGAGCGCTGGAACCTGCAGCAACTAGCAATGCTGAAACGGTGGAAGCAGCGCTGGTTGTACCTTGAACCAGGGTCACGGTTGTCGGGGCAACACTGAGACTGTAATCGAAGGAGGCAACAACGTTCAGAGTGAACGTGGTAGTCTTGCTAAGAGGAGAACCTGTGATCGTAACCGTGACACCGGATACAACCGGCGCAGTAGCCGCGGCAGTCAGGGTAAATGTGGAGGTCGCAGCTGGTGACGCCGGAGTGACAGGGTTCGGAGTAAACACCGAAGCAGTGACACCAATTGGCAGACCCGAGATCGACAGGGTAACAGCTTGAGAAGTGCCGGAAACTAGTAAGGCGGAAACAGTGGAAGCGACACTAGTTGTGCCTTGGACTAAGTTCACGGTGGTCGGCGCAACGCTGAGACTGTAGTTGAACGCAGCCAGAACATTCAGAGTGAATGTAGTAGTTCTAACGACCCCGCCTGTGGATGTCCCAGTAATTGTCACAATCACGCCTGATACGACCGGAGCAGTAGCGGCAGCAGTCAACGTGAACGTTGAGGTAGCCGCTGGAGAGGCTGGAGTGACCGGGTTCGGAGTAAACGCCGAGGCGGTCACACCGGTTGGCAAGCCGGATATGGACAGGGTCACGGTCTGGACACCTGTGCCGGTAGCAACGAGCAAAGCGGACACTGTGGAGGCGGTGCTTGTGGTGCCTTGGACCAAGTTCACTGTGGTGGGTGCAACGCTCAGACTGTAGTCGAATGAGGCGACAACGTTCAGAGTGAATGTAGTTGTTCTGAC
>WNGL01005473.1_pt1 | contig 34001 bp, 21 predicted proteins | sample 5400591 | NCBI WGS metagenome assembly WNGL01 (sample SAMN13153377, study PRJNA577476) | soil metagenome | isolation source: 80 cm soil or saprolite under Garry oak tree replicate 1 | place: USA:California | collected 2016-06-15
GAGCAGTGGATCAAGCTCTTCCCGCAGATGAAATACCCGGCCTGGGGTGGAACCTGTTGCGTGAAGACCTCAGCTTGCCGACAGCCGTACTTTACGAAGATAAGCTTGCGCACAATCTGGAGTGGATGCAGAAATTTGCCGGGGCATATGGGGCCAAGCTCGCGCCTCACGGCAAGACCACCATGGCGCCGAAACTGTTCATGCGACAACTCCAGGCAGGGGCCTGGGGCATAACTCTGGCGACTGCTCCTCAAACCCGCGTGGCGTACGAACATGGAGTTCAGCGCGTGCTCATGGCTAATCAATTGGTGGGGCGGCAGAACATGGAGATCATTTCGCGTCTGCTCGAAGACCCACGGTTCGAAGTTTTTTGCCTAGTGGATTCTGTTGAGCAGTTGGAAACTCTCGGCCGTTTCTTCCAGGATCGCGGACAGCGGCTAAACGTCTTGATCGAACTTGGAGTCGAAGGCGGCCGGACGGGGGTCCGCGATCGAGAACGTCTCCAGAAAGTACTCACGGCTCTGAGTTCCAGACACGATCATATTGTGCTCTGCGGGGTCGAAGTTTACGAAGGCATACTGAATGACGAAGCGTCCATTCGCGAATTTTTGCAGCATGCCGTGACGGTGACGCGTGAACTGGCGCAGGAGAAACATTTCGCGCGAAGTCCAGTCATCCTGTCGGGTGCCGGTTCAGCCTGGTACGACGTGGTTGCAGATGTTTTCTGCAAGGCAAATATTGGCGAGCCGCTGGAAGTGATATTGCGTCCCGGATGCTATCTCACCCACGACGTCGGCGTCTATCGTGACGCTCAGCAGAAAATCAAGATTCGTAATCCCGTGGCACAGCGCATGAATTCGACGCTGCTGCCAGCGTTGCAATTGTGGGCATATGTGCACTCGGTACCGGAGAAGAATAAGGCGATTATTGCTCTCGGCAAGCGCGACGCCGCCTTTGACGCCGGTTTGCCGGTGCCGGCACTCCATTACCGGCCAGGCAGTGCGAAGCCCATCGCCGCCCCCGAGTCATGGAGATTGAGCAAGATGATGGATCAGCACGCTTATCTGGAAATTTCCGAGCAAGGCAACATTCGCGTAGGCGATATGATTGGCTTTGACATTTCGCATCCTTGTCTGACATTCGATAAGTGGCGCTATCTGCCGGTGTTGAATTCTCAATATCAAGTTATTGATGTGGTCGAGACATTCTTCTTGTAACTGCGTGCCGCCGGTCGTTCGCAACCTTGCTGAACCCCAGACTCGCTGCCAAAAATGATTTCTTTTTCTGTGCGTCAGGGCTTGGAGTTTTCACCCGACTGCAACTGTCCCGCCAATTTCAATTCGCGCTCCGCATCTTCATTCCTGCCCAAGTCACGATAAGCCTGACCCAGCAGATGGTGGGTCATGGCATTGTTGGGATCCATCGAAGCTGCGCGTCGTAGTGCACGGACTGCCAGCTCGGGCTCTCCCTTTTTCTCAAGCACCTTTCCCATGAGAATATACGGACCGGTGGAAGTCGAATCCAGCCAGATAGAGCGCTGCAGCAGCCGTTCGGCATCGTCGAATTTCTGTACGCGTGAGTAGGCGTCGGCGAGCTTGTAATAGCTCGCTGCATGACCCGGATTCAGGGCGAGCTCCTGCTGGAAGTCCTGAATGGCCTGAGGAATTTGCGATTGGAATAAATGGATTTCGCCTAGAAGAAAGTGCGCCAGCGGCAATTTGGGATCAAGTGCAGCAGCTTTCTGCGCGTACTCCTCGGCGACAGGGCCAAATTCCTGCCGGAAAAGCATGCGCGCAGTGAACAGGTAGCTCGCCGCCGAGTCCGCCGGGACATCGAACATTTTCGCAAACGCCTGACGCGCATGTGGGTAATCTTTAGTCTGGATATAGCAGAGGCCCAATATATAAGAGGCGTCCACATTGGCCCGCGGATACCAAGTCTGAACTTTTTCGAGATAAGCGACAGCCTCTGCAGGACGACCGCTCAGATAGTACGAAAGACCAAGCAACTGTACGGCTTCGTTATCCTGCGGCTCCTCCGCAGATGCTCGCTTCAAAGCCTCGATTGCCTTGATGTAATCGCCCTTCCGATAATAGGCAGATCCGAGTTCATGACTGAGTCCCTTCATCCCCGGCTGCGAAGCCGATAGTTGCTGCAGCTCGGCGATCGCTTCGTCGTACTTGCCCTGATCGAGGAGCTGACGCGTCTGGGAGAAGTCTGGACTCGTGGACTGGGGTGGAGAGGACTGCTGCGGTTGCGGCCGCGCGACCAGAGTCGAGGACATCGCCAGTAAGAATAAGAATGTTCGCACGAAAATCATTGGTTTGGCTCACAGACCGGATCTGCTTCGTCGTCAGGGGATCTGGTTGGTTTCCGCCACTCCGATGTACTTGTCTGCGCCACCGTAATAGATCAGGTAGCGTCCGCTTGAGCGCACCAAGCCTTCTACAAAGACAACATTGGGCACCTGGCCCCGTTTTTCCCAGTCCCTTACGGGCCAAAAGACTGGAGTGTCGCTGCGCCAGAGCAGCTTTCGCGGATCGTCGTGGTCGAATAGAGCCAAGCCTGTGCGATATTCGAGCCTGTCATCGGTGCCATTATAAATAAGAACAATACCGCATAAATAAGAACAATACCGCGATCGGTAACAATCGGCGGCGGCCCAGGCTCGACGACCCTCGAATCAAATTTGCCGGCACGCTTCGGCAGCACGGGTTGCTGAGTCGCTTCCGTCCAATGGATGAGGTCGGTTGAAAATACCAGTCCGGTCTGGTCAGTCTTGTCGGGACTCGTTCCCAGAAAGTACATCCAACACTGTCCGTTGATTTTCTCGGGCACAATGGCGCCAGACTTTGTCCAGCCCACGTTCCAATTCCCTTTGTAAGCGGGCAGGATAACGCCTTTACGCTCCCAATGGATGAGGTCCTTCGATGTGGCCAAGCAAAGCTGCGCGTCTTTCTTTGGGATCGGCTGACGAAAGCCATTGAAGAATCCCTCGCGCTCGGCTGCACGGATGCGGCCGCGGTGCGGCATCTGGTCACGGCGAACGAGCTCGTCCGTTCGCGCCCGGAGTCGGTTGCGTTGAGCGGACTGGAACGGTATGACCGTCCGCTGCCCCAGATGCGGGAGTACGACCTGCTGCTCGGACCTTCTGCGACGGTAGGGACCTGCTCCCCTAAATCCGCACACAGCTGAGTATGATTTCACATTGCGGAAAGGGGAAGAAGCGTCCAAGAGCAAGCACACAGAGGCACAGATGATCGGAGCGCTAAAGCAAATGGAGGCGGGACGAAAAGCCGATGACGTGGCCCGCGAGATCGGGGTGTCCAAGCACACGATCTACGCGTGGAAAGCGAAGTACGGGGGAATGGATGTGAGCCAGGCGCAGGACGCCAAGCAGTTGCGGGAGGAGAACACGCGGCTGCGGAAGCTGGTGGCGGATCTGAGTCTGGACAAAGATGCGCTGCAGTGGGTGATCCAAAAAAACGGCTGGAGCTCGAAGCCCTGAAGGCGGCGATCGGGCAAGTGCGGGAGGAGTATGCCTTCAGCGAGCGGCGGGCCTGCGGGGTGATGACGATGGCGGCGTCGAGTTATCGTTATCGAACCAGGCGCACCGATGAACCGCTATGAACGCGGCTGGTGGAGTTGGCGCGGGAGAAGCCGCGGTTCGGGTATCGACGGCTGCATGTACTGTTGCGACGAGGTCAAGCGGCATTCAGTGTGCCTGTTCGCCTCCACCGCATTCGCCGGTAACGCCCCGGCCCCGCAGCAGGTCGTGGTCACCAACACCCCCCGCTCAACCTGTACCGATGGTCGGCCTCGTTAAGGATTCCGACGCCCCTGCGCGCAAACCGTTTCAGTGGAATGGTACCTTCAACCAAACCAGCGGCGTCGGCGGCTCCTTTAAGGTGACAACAGTCCCCCCAAATCAGCGGCTGGTAAATCGAACAAGTTTCTGGAAAGTGCAATTTCTCTGGGGTTATCTCCGTGTCAACGTCTCAGCCAGGTTTTGGGCCCACCAACTGGCAGTGGCTGCCTGCCAACTTCTTGACCGGTGCCTATTCACCGCTTCAACACCTGTTCGGTTCTACGTAAATCCAGGGATGGAGTTTAATTTCTCCATGTCCAACTTCAGCCCTTTCACGGGAAGTTGCAACCTGAGCGCGAGCGGCTACTATGTCGATCTGCCGTGACTTCAACGGGTTCCTGCACTGGACGGTACCTAGCAACAGCTCAGTGGCTACTGCCGGCTCTGGACATTGAATCCAGTGCCGGCCTTTCCTCTTTTGCTACTTCGATCGTGCATCTCCGTGAAATCCCTTCTCAAGAGAGGATCAATAAGGTTTGGCGCGCGATCACAGTCGTAGCCAGGAAACATATAGACTGCATACAAAGTATGCAGGGTGTTTCATTGCCAAAGATCCTTTTCTTGGCAGGAGCACCGGTTCCGTGGTGCCCCTACACCGCCCGCCAGGCCGGCCGGTTCATCCCTGATTGCTGAGGAGCCTGGCCGGCGCGCCGTCTACTGCGATCAGGCGTTTGGCTTCGCCCTTGACCCAGATGCGATCAATTTCGATCCGGCCCCACCCAGCGGGCATGGTCGCAGGATATTTGCGCCAATCACCTTCATTGATGCGAAGGCCAGTAAATCCCAGCATCGCGGTCTGCAGCAACGAGCCGAAATTTGTGAGGAAACACCCGTAGTCCTGCGAGGGAGCCTCCCGGATCATGCCGAACGGTTCAAGCCAGACATTTCTCCAGGACTCGTCGAAGAGCTCGGCCGCTCGTCGTTTCTTGCCTAGGAACGCAGCGGTCGCGGCCACGGCATCGGCGGCAAATCCGATCATGAACGATGGGTTGGCGTGGTGCACGCTTTCTTCATAGCGATACGTACTACGAAGCAGATCCGGGCTTACTGGAGCATCGTGCACAGTCAAGAAATCCAAGGTTCCCAACTGGCTGCCTTGCTGCGCCGGCGGGTTGTCGTAAGGCAGGACGATGTTCTTCGACTTGTCGATCGGCAGAACCAGATCGTTCCTGATCTTGATCCATGAACTGGGGACAGTCTCTCCCGCCATCTGCCCACAGCGGATTGCAGCCGTAAGCACCATCTTGCAAATCAAATTGACATAGGAGTCATTATTCACATTACTGACTCCCTCGTCGGGCCCCATGATGTGCTGAATTTCGAAGCCGCGATTCGTGGCAACGCCGCGGCTTTCGATCCACTCGGCTACGGCCTTCAACACCGGCCAAGTGCCTTCTTTCAGAAAATCCTTATCATTCGTGGCGAGCTGATATTCCCAGAAGCCCAAGGCAACATCGGGGGTCACGTGCTGCTCAGCCCAGCCCGTGGCGGCGAAAGTCGGGGTAGTTTCAAACCCACCCGTTTGCGCCGCTTCCCAGGGGAACTGCGCGCCCCGATATCCGTAAAGTGCCGCCTCGCGCTTAGCCCATCCCAATCCGCGGAGTCTATATTCCAGCAGCGCCCGCGCGGTCGCGGGGGCTGCCAAGGTCACAGGCAACAGCGACCAGCTTTCTGTATCCCAGAAGCTGTGGCCGTAATAATAGGCAAATTGCGACAGGCCGAACGGCGGCATGCCAGTACGTGTTGATGGATGAAGGCTTGAGTGCAGATAGAAGAAGGCAGCGTCGAGCACACGCTGAGCGGCTGTATCTCCAGTGATTCTTATACGAGACTGCCAAAGATCATTCCAATCCTCGCGGTTCTTCTTGCGCAAATACTCGAACCCGAGCATCGCTCCCCACTCCGCGAGCCGAATGGCTTCGAGTGCTGGTTCGGGATGATATAGATCCGAGATCATCGCTATGATCGTTTGCAAGCGAACGGTCCGGCCTCCTCCTGCTTTCAGGGCAAAGGCTCGCGTCATACCAGTCTCGGTACGGAACCGATCTCGTCTCTGAACCAAGCCATCCGGTATGACGGCCATAAGCGCTACGCCAAGCTTACTGAGGCTGCCTTCAGCGACGAAGCTGCTAACCAGATCCACATTGTTGGTTCGCTCCGGAGCATTGGTCATCTGCACGTGGCCGGGGACAGCTTCGCTGTCTATGCGCAACACAAATTCAATCTCCGCATCGGCCGACGAATTGACACGTATTTCCTGGCACACCAGGGAGGGAATAGAACGCGACGCAAATTGCAGAACTTCAATATCGAGAGTCAGACCATTTCCGGGAGTAAATGTCATCTCTGTTGTCAGCTCGCCGGAAGCCATGTCCAGGCTCTGACGCCTGGTTTTCAGCAAGTCCGCGCGCTTGAGGAGGCTGGTTTGATTGATCACGATGTCCGTTTCGAGCGGGTATGGGGCGGGCGAGAGACTTTCGACCTCGTACGGGATATGGGCGAATACGAAGCCGCTCACGTGCGTCATGGTTTTGGCCAGTGGGTTTGGGCCAGGACGGATTCCGATCAGCCCATTGCTCAGATAAGCCGGATCGAATTTTTTCGAAAAATCCTCAACCACCATCTTCGGAACTCCAAGCGCTCCGGAGCCTTGCAACGAGGAGGCAGAAGCACTGGGAGTTTGAGGGGATGCGGCGAAGACGCCCCGTGGAATCAACGAACATAACGTCAGAGCTGAAGATCCCTCGAGAAAAGACCGCCGGGACAGCTTCATGGCTGAGCTCCTCCCCACTTCAGACGCTACGGCTCGACGGATAGCCGATGTGAGACCGCGGAATCCATGAGCGCGGGGACGATGGTTCAGGCTCCGGGGAGCGTTAAGAAAGGTTCCTCACGCTCACCTAAACCAAAGGGACTGCGTGGCCCACTTTCGCGCCCACGTAGTCCCCTCATATTTGCGGAAACGCTCCCCATAAAGGAGCAGTTAAAACGTCAAGTGCAATCCGAACTGCTGATTGCGCATCGGGGAAGAGATGTCCTGGATCTTCCCCGCCGATCCACTTAGAACATCATTGACCGGCTGTGCAAGGTTGACACGATTGAGTGCGTTGAAAACCTCCCACCGGAATTGGAGGGCAATCCTCTCCGTAAAGTGGAAGTTCTTGTCCAAGCCCCAATCTGCAGTAAACAGCCCGGGACCGCGGATTGAGTTGCGTCCGGCATTTCCGAACACGCCCGCAGCCGGTGCCGTGTAGGCTGCAGGGTTGAACCACTGCGTCCGGTTGTGCGGTGTCCCCGCGTAGGGGTCGCCAGTTCTGTCAGGACGCGTCCCCATGTCCGAGTTCAGAGTGGAGTTGCTGATGGCAGGCGAGAACGGAAGACCACTTTCGACGGAGGTAATTCCCGTCCACTCCCACCCGCCGAATATTGCATCCACCGCTCGGTTTGCGTTGGAACCCCAAGGCTGTCCGCGCCCAAAGGGCAACTGGATCGTATGTCCCAAAGTGAAAATGCTCGCCCGATCAAATACCGCGGGACCGTGATCAATTCTAGGGTGGTATTGATCTGTCTCCGGCCCGAACTCTCCAAAATTGAGTGCTTTTGCCCAAGTATAGCTGGACAGTATGGAGTAGTTCCGCGAGAAGCGCTTGGTGAACTTGACTTGCAGGGCGTTGTAGCCGCTGTTGCTACAATCGCACTTTTCGGTGATGCCTTGCGTTATCCCAAATTTCTGAAATAAGGGGCGCTGGGGATCCAAGGATGTTACGGGCGTCGGAGACGGAACCGCGGCATTGATGTTGGGCCCATAATTCAGCTTGCGCCCGACATTGCCGACATATCCGACGCTCAGCGTGGCGTTGCTGAACACGGCGCGCTCCACCGTTAGATTCCATGAATCGACGTACGGAAACGGCTGATTTGAAGGAATATACGCAGTACTGATCTGGTCCGGCAGAGGCAACAACCCGTTAGAAGGTATAGTGGGAAACGCTGCTGCCGGCGGCGGCGTCCAGGAGGGGATTGCCGGAAAAAATTGAGTTGTAGGCGTTTGGATACGTTGGTTCACAATCGACGGGTACACATCAGCGTCAAGAGTATTAAATGTCCATCCAAACGTACCCTGGAAGTAGCTGCGGCCATATCCAGTGCGAATGACCGTCTTGGGATCGAGGGCGTAGGCGATGCCGATCCGCGGTGAGAAATTATTGTAATCCGTATTCACGCCGCCAGAGAGGGAGACACCGCCAACGCCGGGAATGCGAACCAGGTTATCGAGGGCGCTGTAGCGGCCTCCCTGTCCCCGGTTAAGCGACCGGTCGGCAAACCAGGTATCCCACCGCAGGCCATAATTCAAGGTCAGCTTAGGCGTCACCCGCCAAGTGTCCGACACATAGTAGTACATGCTCCATTGCAAATCTCGCTGGTTCGTTGAGACTTGAGCGAACCGATTGAACTGGCTCGCGTCTCCGAGAAGGAAACTAGCAAGAGCCAGGCCGCTGCCGCTCACGCTACTGTCGGCAGTAACGTTCGAAGAAAAGTCATAGACCCCAGAGCGATGCTGGTCGCTTGGCAGTCTCAGATTAACCCTGCGCCGGATATCCGCACCCCACTTGATGCTGTGATTGCTATGAACTTTCGTCCAATTCGTTGCTCCCTGAAACTCCGTCTCTTCTTCATCGAGGGGGCAATTGCACCGGTACCCTATCAGAAAGCCACCCGCGGAATTGCTTGAAACACCACCGCTGAGGCCAACGCCAATGTTCAGATCTGGTAGCCCCCACGTATCTTTCCGAGCGGGGTCATTGAGCCCCAGAATGCCAGCTTGTGTAGCAAGCATCTGACTAGCGTCGGGAGACGACACCAGAACGCGATACCTGGTTACACCGAACCGGAAATCTGAAAGCAAGGAAGAACCGAGAGTGTAGGTGAGCCCACCAACGCCATTTTGGTTGCGAACATTCGAAATACCTTCGAAGCTGAGGTTATTGAACTGCTGCCCTCCGGCAGTGCCGAGGGCTCCCGGCGTATTCAGGTGGTAGCCACCATAGCTGTATCGTCCAAAATAACGGACATTATTCGTAAGGTAGTGGTCCACTCGTATGTCGAACTGGTTTGTGTTAAACACCTGGACGCCGCCCGTCACGAAATTGTCCGCGGTGGGATCCGTAGGGGTCAAATTCGGTAGCGGCACAAGATTCGTGGCGAGGAGATTGGTCGCCTGCGACGTAATCAAACTCTGCGGGATGATGTTAAGTCCAAATGGGTTCGAAGGAGTTGCTCGGCTGAGATCGCTGAATTGCGTACGACCGGAACCACCCGACGTGCCGGTGGTTGGATCATAGATAGGAACGCCCAGATCGCTTAAGTCACCTGCCCGCTCAGCCGCGGTGGGAACTCGGATGGAAACCTCTCCCGCATTGTGTTGTCGCGTTCCCTGATAATCGAAGAATGCAAACAATTTGTCTTTTATGATTGGACCGCCTATCGACCCGCCAAACTGGTTCCAACGCAGTGGAGGAAGTTTGCCCGTTTGTTGGGTGAAAGGGTCCCGCGCCTGGAAAAAGTCGTTTTGTAAGTACTCAAAAAGGGAGCCGTGGAAATCGTTCGTCCCAGACCTGGTTTGAACCTGGATCACCGATCCTCCCGCTTGAGAGAATTCGGCGTCAAAGTTGCTGGTAGTTCCCTTGAACTCCTGCACGGAGTCAATGGGTGGGTTGATCATGATGATGCCCAGCACCGGATCGGTGTTATCCATGCCGTCTATCATGAAGTTGGTTCCGCTGAAGAGCTGGCCGTTGGTGTTGACCTGAATGCCGCCTTGGGGGTTTTCCGTCTGGCCATGCTGCCAGGGCATCTTGGCGCTGCCGGGCAGTAGTAGTTCTAGCTGCGTGAAATTGCGGTTCACAATAGGAAGTTGCCCGACTAGTTCGGAAGATAAGTCGGTGCTCACCGCGGCGCGATCGGTTTCGAGCAGCGGAGGGGCGCCGTTGACGGTTACGGATTCTGTTGCAGCCCCCACTTGCAAAGCCGCGTTTAGTGTGGAGGAAGTGCCTACGATGACCGGCACTGGTTCCTGCTGATAACTCTTAAAGCCGCTGGCTTCGACAATCACTTTGTAATTGCCGGGTGTCAGATTGCTCAGGGCATAGTACCCGTCCGGATTGGCGCTGGCGGTATAGGTGACGCCCTTCGCAATGTCGGTTGCCGTCACCTTTGCGCCCGGTACCGCTGCGCCGGATGGGTCGGTGACTGCGCCAATAATGTTGCCGTACGCGGCCTGCCCCGACGCTCCAGGGGCAATCAAGATATCGCAGATAAGCGCTGCGATGAACACAGCACAAAAGCTAACTAACTTTTTCATTGAGATTCCTCCCACGGTCGGAACATCCTGTATATGACCTAAGTACGCTGCAAAGCCAGACACTCCGACTCCCCGCCTTAAGCAGTTCGAGTTCCAATTTTTTCTCTGCGTTCATCTTTAGGAATCATTCACATGGCGGTCTTCGAGAAAATGGGCGATACGGCAAATTGAATTTTTCGAGAATCGCATACAAAAAAGTGAAGCTGGGCCGCTACACAAACGTTCTGGCAAGAACTCGAGGAGTCGAACCCACATCGCGTCAGAATTCTTGTGAGGACGCAATTCTGCCATCCTTAGAAGTAAAACTCTGAAAACCTGAGAGAGCGTGCAACTCACAAATTCTGCCTGCGATTCTCTTATCGCATGCAAAACAGGGGAAAACGCATTTGTCAAATTGGGCTGAGGACTTGAGAAACGTGCTGCGTGAGGAAAACAACGGTCTACCGCAGAATTTTGGCTTCGGGCACGGCTGGGTGGAAGGCGGTCCGCTGCTTCCGATAAAGACTGAGTTTTATCAGAGCAGCCTTGGTGCCGAGGCCATCTCTGCGCTTCCAACCTCGCTCACTCCGTAGGCAAGGACGATGTTAGCCAACAACTGGCGAAAGATTTTGCTGAAAAACAACGGCAACTGGACCAGGCATTCTGGTCGGCTGAATCCGGCAGTTATGCGTTCGCGCTCGACAACAACAATCAGAAAGTGATCGAGCCTAGCGTGTTGGCTACGGTTCCGATGTGGTTTGGCCTGCTTGATCATGACAAGGCCAGTTCGATGATCACGCAACTTGCCGGTCCCGACCATCAAACTGACTAGGGAATGAGGATCATTTCTTCTCACGCGTCGCGCTACGATGCTGGTGGATATCACTACGGTTCGGTCTGGCCACTCTTCACCGGTTGGGCTTCAGGGGTGAGTATCGCTATCATCGTGCGCTGCCTGCCTATTCCAATCTCCGGGCGAATGCTTTGCTGGCGCTCGATGGCTCTCTCAGCCACGTCACCGAGGTGCTCTCTGGTGATTACTATCAGCCGCTCTCGACCAGTTCTCCGCACCAGATCTGGTCTTCTGCCATGGTGATCAGTCCTGTGCTTCGCGGACTCTTGGGCCTCGAGACGGATGCTGTTGGAAACAAAGTTGTCTTCGCTCCACATGTTCCCGCCGACTGGACCACGTTTGCCATTCATCATGTTCGCTCTGGAGATGCCGTGCTCGATTTCAGTTATCGTAAGACCCTGGATGAAGTGGCGCTCGACATCCAGAGTAGCGCGTCTTCCTGAACTCGAGTTTTCTCCAGCACTGAGTCCTCGTACCCAGGTCCTCAGCGTGCAGGTTAATGGCCATCGGAGTCCCTACCTGCTGGTCCAAAACAGCGATTCGGACCAGCATGTGGTTGTACACACCTCGCTTACAAAAGGCAAGAGCACTTTGCGAATACGTATGCGAAATGACTTCGGAGCCAGTATCGCTTCTTCGCTGCCGCCGCTCGGCAGCTCCAGTCGCGGGCTGCACGTGATTTCGGACTTATGGTCGGCTTCACGCGATACCTCACCCTGAACGTCACGGGAGCGGCGGGATCAGAATATGAGCTGACAATTTGGAATCCTAGCCAGATTGCATCTGTAGATGGAGCTGAACTAAAGAACGAAAAACTAACCGTTCGGATTCCATCGAGCGCCACCGAAGCTTATCCTCGGGCGAAAATCCTGCTTCATTTTCACGGAAGCACTCAGAGCAGGCATTGATGCGCACACTACTCATGAAATCTTGGCAGCTTCAGACCGGGGCGGTTGCGGGCATTCTGTCCTTCTGCTTTCAATAAGGTTCTGTGGACTTTAGCGGCAGCTTTACTATCTGATCGCGTCCGTCGTATTCCAAAACAGCATCTGGTTTTCCCGTCGGTGTCCCGCCTGATCCACGATTGGCGGTTACGAGGACGACTTCGATTCGGCGTTTCTGGATCATATTCGGAAAACTTCCTTGACGCGCTTTGATCGATAAGGTACGTGTGCTGTCGTCCCAGCGAATCGGAATCACTGCCCGCGCGCCCTTCTCATAGTTATAGTTGTCGCCTTCGTCTTCGTAGAGATCAAACTCACCGTCGGCCCCAGGGTAAATGCGGAGCTCGACGGGATCGGACTTTTGGTCGGCATATTCTATCTCCGGACCGAGCGGCAAAATAGACCCGGCCCGAACATAGAGAGGAATACGATCAAGCGGCGCATCTGCTTCGATCACTCCATTCCCATCCACGCGCTTTCCCGACCAGAAGTCGTACCAAGCTGGCGAATCGGGCAAATAAACGGAGCGGCGCGTCGCCGATTCCTCGATGATTGGACTAACCAGGATTGAAGGACCAAACATAAACTCGTCCCTGACGTTCCACGTTTTCTGATCGGTTCGCCAGTCCATCACCAGCGGACGCTGAATCGTGTAGTCCTGGCTGGTAACCCGCCAGGCCAGGGAGTATATGTACGGCATCATGCGATAGCGCAGTTTGTCATAGGAAATCAGGATGGGCTTGATTTGGGTGTACGTCCAGATTTCGTTTTGTGCCCGGTGTCCGTGCGTCCGGAAGATCGGGCAAAATACGCCAAACTCAAACCAGCGAGCGTAGAGTTCCTGGTAAGCGGGATCATCGGGAGCGCGCTCGAATGGCTGCCAATAACCTCCAATGTCCGTGGTCCAGTATGGGTAACCTGACAGTGCAAAATTGAGACCGGCAGCGATCTGATGCTGCAGCCCCCAATATGTGCTGTAAACATCGCCGGACCAGACAGCAGCCCCGTTGCGCTGTTGGCCGAGAAACGCTGACCGAGTAAGCAGAAAAACTCGTTTCTGGGCGGTCTCTTTCTTCCAGTGCTCCTGAACACCACCAGTGTGCATGAGTGGAAAAATATTGGTGTACTGCGCCCCGCTGCCGATGAACAGTCGTTTGTCGCGAAGGATGGCGTCGCCCATGTGAGGCCAGTATTCTTCAGGTTCCGCACTGTCCAGCCAAAAAGCGTCCCACCCTTGGTTGAACAACTTACCGGCGAGATTATTCCAGTAAAAGTCGCGCGCTTTCGGATTAGTAGCGTCATAGACATGTGCGTTCGCAACTTCGAGGTGATCCGGGCCGGTCATGATCTTGAAATTTTCCGACGCAGGATCAAAGAGCCCCCATATGGAGAGCATGGCATGTACATGCTCCTCGTGGAGGGCCTTGAGTTCGCCCGCTACATCAAGGAAATGGCTATTGAATATCGGGTCGCCTTCCGTTTTCCACCAAAACCAATCCTGGACAATAACATCCAATGGAATGTGCTCGGCGCGATACCGATTGGCTATATCGAGCACTTCATTTTGAGAAACGTAGCGGTCCTTAGATTGAAAAAATCCATACGCCCACTTCGGAAACATGGGCACATGCCCGGTCATGGAGCGATAGTGATGAATGATCTCGTCCATTTCCGGCCCGAAAATGAAGTAGTAATCCACTGTCTCCCCGGCTAGTGACGTGAACTTAAACTCCAGCGGAAACCGGTTGTCGGCGTACGTAAGCGCGGCGGTGTTCCAGAGCACAGCGTAGCCCTTGCTGGAGGCCAGGAGGGGAATAGCCACATCGGTATTATTCTGCGCGAGTTCAACCGTGGTACCGCGGTAATTGAACATTCCACTCTGGTGCTGCCCAAGACCGTAGAAGCCCTCCGTTGCATCAGGTCGAAAGCGGTCGGTGACATAGTAATTTCTCTCGCTATTGGATTCGACTAGTTCATAGGTGCGCGGAACCTCATCGCCTTCTCGAAGAAGACTAACTCCCTGTTGATTGCTGTAGGTAAGATTGCCCCGATCGAGAGAGAACTCCACTTTCAGTTTCGCGGTGGTCAACGTTGCGGATTGCGCATTCTGCGAAAAGTGGAACTCCGCTCCGGGGCACGACTGTTGTTTTTCCAACAGCCAGGGCTGGAATGGTGAGTCGGCGTGTGAACCCGGGCCAGCCACCACGTGAATCACCGAGTCGGTGCACACTGAAACATGAATATTCTCGTCTCCAATTTTGGCATTTAGACCATCTTCCGCCGCAGTTACCAAGGTTGGCGGTTGAGGAGGTCGCTGCCCCACTAGTTGCGCTTGCACGAGTGGGAGACAGCTACACCACACTAGAACGCAGACTAAGAGGAATTTGAATGCGGCATTGGCTTGGCTAATAGGAGACATGGTTGCCCTTTATCATTGAGACCACACAAATCTGCCGCAAATTATTAGCGATGTCGAAGTTGGTGCAGGCCTGACCCGTACCTGAATATCCCTACTGGTGCAGACTGGCGGCATCTTGCAACTGATTGGCGAGTCTCAACTCTCGTTCTGCCTCTTCATTTTTTCCCAAATCGCGGTAAGTCTGCCCAAGGAGGTGGTGGGTGATGGAGTTGTTTGGATCCATCGAAGCAGCCCGCTCCAGGGCCCGAACGGCTAGTTCGGGCTCTCCCTTTTTCTGCAGGACTTTGCCCATCAGGATGTAAGGCCCGGTTGATGTTGGATCAAGCCAGATCGAGCGTTGCAGAAGCCTCTCCGAATCGTCGAATCTCTGAACCCTCGAGTAGGCGTCCGCCAGCTTGTAATATGTAGGTGCATGTCCCGGATTCAGCGCAAGCTCCTGCTGAAATTCGAAAATAGCAGGATCAATTTCCGACTTGAAGAGGTGGATTTCCCCTGCAAGAAAATGTGCCAGTGGAAGTTTTGGATCCAGCAGGATGGCTTTTTGCGAGTACTCCCGCGCGGCGGTTTCGAGCTCCTGGCGAAAGAGCATGCGCGCGGTCAGGAGAAAGCTGGCTGCTGAATCCGGCAGCAGTTCAAACATTTTCGCAAAAGCCTCGCGGCATCCACGTTCGCGCGGGGATACCAGGTCTGCACCTTTTCAATCAACGGAATCGCGTCACCCGGCCTGCCGCTCAGGTAATACGAAAGCCCCAACAGTTGGGTGACTTCACCATCTTGTGGATCCTGTTGTAAGTTCTGTTTGAGTAAATCGGCAGCGCGAACGTAGTCGCCCTTTCTGTAATATGCCATTGCCAGTTCGTGCGGAAGATCCTTCAGGCCGGGATTCGTCGCCGAGAGCTGCTGCAGTTCGGCAATGGCTTCGTCGTACTTGCCCTGTTGCAGGAGTTGGTGCGGGTGTTCAAATGCTGGGGCGGACGGCGCGGCAACGGACTCATGCGTGTCGGTTTTTGGCTCTTGAGCCAAAGCCCAAATAGAGGCGACAAGAAGATAAGAGAAAATAGAGATGCAAAACTGCTTCATTCGAATCCGTTCCAAAAAGGTTGCATATCTCAGTTTCGAGAGTAACGTCCCTTACGATCTCTTATCGCGCGCTCTGGAGTTGTTGAAGGTTTTCGCGAGCCAGCGTGTGAGCGGGATTGATTGCAAGCGCCCTCTCAAACTCATTCTTAGCTTCTGCAAACTGTCCTAACTCCGCCAGTGCGCTGCCCAAGTTTGCATGCGCATCCGCATCGTTTGGACTCAGCCGAACAGCTTTCCTGAACTCCTCTGCCGCCCCGACAAAGTCGTTAGCCGAAGCGAGCGCGTTCCCCAGGTTATAGTGAGCGTCAAAGTAGTCAGGTGCGGCCTCTATCGCCGTACGAAGATAAGGAACCGCTCGCTCACGCTGCCCGGAAGCAACCAAAGCGCCTCCCAGTGCGTTATTCGCGGTTGCATCCTGCGGACGAAGGCGGACCGCCAACTCGTAATGAGTGATTGCTTCGTCCATGTTGCCGCGGGCTTGCAGCATCGCCGCGAGGTTATAGTGTGCCTCGAAATCAGTGTGGTCTTTTTCAACGTCGTGCCGGGCCAGCGCCTCCTGCAAAGCCATCCGCGGATCGCCTGCCTGCGGATCAAAATTTCGCGGCAATACTTGCATCCAAAGGTGCGCCATCTCATCTTTGGAGCGATTGCCACCTCGGACGCGCTTCGGAGGGTGATTGGGATTCAACGGATTGCCCTCGGAGTTGTCATACACGTAGCGCATGTGGACCGTAGTTCCGCCTGGGAGAAAAACAGGCTCCTCGTAGCGATAAACTGCCTGCCAATTCAAATCCCACTGCGGAATGTGGATTAGTGTTTTGACGTTCCCATCGGGCAGAGTGGCAGTGGCCGTCATGTCTCTTCCCAGATAATGGGCATGAGGATAGATCGCCAACAAGTCCACATCGACTGGGAGTGTCAGGTCATCAGTCACAACGAAGTCTCGATCGCCGGCAGGAATGTCGAGCTTGGCGTCGTTTTGCAGTTGCAGCAACATCGGAAACCTCGTAGCCGGCTGATCAGTGAAGTAGATGCCAATCGTCGGCTTGATGAGCTCTGGCTTACCTGAGGGTTGCAGGTGGACATTCAGCACCAGGTCGGTTCCTTTATCCAGGCGGAGCGCCATCCCTTCGGGCTCGGCGTGAGGAGTGGTGCCAGGTTTCCAGAACAAGAAGTGGCTGTCGGGATCGAAGGCTTCGGACTCGATCTTGATCTCCATGCCTTCAAAACCGGCGCCCGGTGTTTTCTCCTTCTGCCGTGAATTTTGCTGGCGATCTACCAGAATGTTTGCATGATGGACGAAGCGTTTGTCTCCTGGGCGAATTTCGACTGCCTTGACCCAGCGCGTGCCGTCAATTGGAATCGGAAAGATGAAATTCCAATACATGTCGGAACCGCTCACGGGCAGGACAAATGGTTTAGCCGCTTTCAATACCAGATCAGGTTTACCTAACTGCCAGCCTTCGACGAATTTCGGTTGCTGGGGCAGGTCGCGGGCGTCGCCTTGCGGAGCTCCCTGATCTACCCACTTCTTAATTACCGCAATCTGGTCGTCTGAAAGGCGCAACTCGCCGGCAAAGTTTGACGACTGGCGCTCGGGCAGCCAGGGAGGCATGAAGCGTGTGCGAGTGACGATTTCGATCTGGCGGGCATGCTTCTTTGCGTCTGCATAAGTAAGCAAAGGAAAGGGGCCCGACTCACCCGGACGATGGCATCGGGCGCAGGCCTGAAACATGATCGGCGCAATGTCGCGGTTGAAGTTTACGGATGCTTCAGGCGAGGTCTGAGCACGGACGCCGGGCGTGTATCGAAGAGTGAGCAAGATGGCGAGAGCGAGTCCCGTGCTGGCGAACAGGCATAAGCGCTTCATTCCAGGTCCGAGATGTAGCACCCAACGCTAGCTGCTTCCGTTAGAGAAGGCGGACGGCCAGCGAGTGCAGCCTGGATCGCATCCTCCAATTCATGAGTTGTGGGCGCGGGGCGAGCATGGCCGAACGATTCGTAGAGATTGTCAATGCGGCCGTGGTAAACCAGACCGCCTTTGGCATTGAACACCGCGGCTTCTGGTGTGACATGCGCGTGAGCTAATTTGACCAGCGCGCGACTAGAATCGCGCAAGGCAGGAATTGAGTAGCGGAAATCGCGCATGTATTTGCGGATAGCTGCGGACGAGTCGGACTTATCGGGAAACACGAGATAGAAGCGCGCGTCTTTTTGGTGTTGAGCACTAGCTTGCTGGATCGTTGGAGCATATCGGCCTGAGACTGGACAGTCGGTGCGCACGAAAATCAGCACCGCAACCTTTCCCCCAGCTAAGTCCAGCGGATTGGCCGCTGGATGTGTGCTGATCGTTTGGGCCACAGAACAGCCGCCTAATAAAACGAACGCAAACAGCAGACAGAACAAGCGATTACAGCCTTCCATCGAAACGCGTACCTCTCGGTATTCGGTCCAGTTCAGTTTATTCAACACCGATAGGGGCACAGAATCAAGTGAATCTCCTGCCGTGGCTGATGATGAGAACACGAATGACGATCCTATGCTACTCAGCATGCCCGAGCGATCTCATGTATGGGCATACAGAGCGCGAGATTATGGAAATTGTCATTGATTGTTATTGTTGTTTTGGGAGGGGGCGCCATCCGACTTCTGTTCTCCGTGCATCTCCGCCCTGTTCAGCTCGTTGAACCTCCGGAAAACTGCCTTGGCCTCTTCGCGACGCCCAAGTTTCAAGTACGCTCGGCCCAGCAGAAGATAGGCTTCTGTCAACTTGGGATCAATCTCCAGTGAGGCTTTCAATTCTGGGATAGCGGCTTCGAACTGAGCATTCTGGACCAGCGCGTCACCGAGAGCAAACCGTCCCGCCGCGGAACGTGGCGCTATGGCAAGGGCCTTTCGAAACCATTCGACCGCCTCGGGAAATGCTTGCTTCGAGCTGTAGCAGGAACCCAAACCGTATGCAATGCGATAGTCCGACGGGTCAAGAGCTTCCGCCTGTGAGTAGTAGTTGATTGCTTCATCAAATTTGAATTGGGACTGCTTGAGCTCGGCCAGTTCGGTTAGGACTGCTATTGAGTGAGGATTCGCTTTCAGCGCATTTTCAAATTCCGTCTCTGCCTCATTCTGGTTTGCGGCTGCGAGAGCTGCTTCGGCCAGGAGTTGATGCGCGCGATCGGAATCCGGTGCTAGAGAAATAAGCCGCTGCCCTTCTTGGTGTGAGAATTCCTTTGCAAGCAGAGAGAGATAGAAGAGGGCGTCAATATTCCTTGGATCAGAGGCCAAAGCTTTCCGCAATTCCTGAAAAGCATCGGCGACCTTACCCTCGGCAATGTCCGCTCGCGCCAGGATTACTCGAACGGGGACATCACTGGGAAATTTTCGCAGATGGCCGGCTGCGACTTCGGATGCTTTCGTGTAATCTCCGCGATACAAAGCGCGGCTAGCCTGATCCAACGCAGAGGTCTGTCCGAAAGCGCTGCTGGAATTTGTCACAAAGAGCGAGAACAAGAAACCAATTTCCAGAAACGAACGCATAGAACCTTTCGACATCCAGAACTTTGCTTTCCAGATGCGTTTCTTTGTTTCACGGACGACCTTCAGTCGATCAACCAGCATGCCCCGCGCTATCATTCTCTGCATTCTTTTATGGACTGTGAGCGGAGTAGTCGCTCAGGAGGGCATTCCACCTAAGTTCGAAGCGAGGATCGCTGAAGCTGTTCAGGAGTTGAAGGCAGGTAATCTCGATTCCGCCGAGAAAATTTTCTCAGATGCACTCCGGAGCGGGATCAAACACCCAATGATCTATCATAATCTTGGGATTATTGCCGTGATGCGTGGCAATCACTCTGAAGCAGTCACGCGATTCCGTCAGTCGCTTGCCCTTCAACCGGAGGATGCATCTTCCCGCCTGCTGCTCGGTTCCAGCCTTTTGGCACTCAGAAAGAATGCCGAAGCGGTCAAGGAACTCAAGCGCGCTGCCACCAGGCTGCCGCAAGAGCCTCAGGTACATCTCGAACTGGGAAGGGCGTACGAAGCCTCGGAAAACTGGGTGGCAGCGGTTCAGGAATTCCAAACTCTAGTTCAGTTAGCACCCCAGGATCCAGAATATTCGTACCAGCTCTGCAATGCATGGACAAAGCTGTCTGATTGGTCTTTTCGTCGAATATTCGCCCTCAACCCAAATTCAGAGCGCTTGGCTCAGGGACTCGGGTTGGAATATGCTGCGCAGGGAAAGTACGATCTGGCCCTCGCTGCCTATCGAGAGGCCGCGCGTTTTGATCCAAAGATGCCGGAAATTCATCTGGCAATGGCTATGATCTTGTTGGAAACGAAGAAGTTAAATGAGGCTCTTTCGGAAGTCGAACTGGAATTGAAGCTTCTTCCTGAGAGTAAAGCTGCTCTAGCCGCAAAGCAGAAGATCGAGGCTGCCAAGGCCGACTCATCGCCTTAGGTCTTGCGTTCGACGAACGTCGCAAATTAAACGTCAGCCCGCGACAAAGAGCTTGTGTGAGTTACGGAAAGGACTCAAAAATAAAAGGGTTCCACTTGGAACCCTTTTGAGTTGAGCTGTCTTACAGTGTCAGAAAGTTACTTTGGCACCGAACTCCAGCCTGCGCATGATCGCGCCGGGGGTGAGGGCGTGGATTGAGCCACCGTCACTGCAGTCCACACAGCGGTTGGGCCGATCAAGGTTGACATGGTTGAAGAGGTTGTAGAATTTGAACTCGAGTTGGGCCTTCACCCTTTCGGCGACGTCAAACCTCTTGAAAATCGAAGCATCCGCGTTAAAGAACTTCGGACCTCGGAACTTATTTACCCCCGCATTTCCGAAGGCATCGAGAGTGGCGGTTTGGCCCCACGGTCCAGCTGTGGCGCCAAGAGACCCCAAAGAAACGCCATTGGTTGTCTGGAACCAATAGTTGGCGTTTGTGGGATCGCCCGACCGTGTACCGTCCTTGACACTACCGACCTTATCAGCGATACAGGGCCCTTGATCAATTGACTGTATGCATGAATTGAGTCCTGGCGTCCACGGCAACCCGCTCGAGAAGTTCCAAGCCGAATTTATCGACCAGCCTCCGACGATCGCGTTTGCGGCTGGGCCGACACCGGCTGCCCATCTCCTCCCCTTGCCGAATGGCAAGTCGTACACTTGAGTCAATATGAACTGGTGGTTGCGATAACTTTCGTTCGGCCCATAGTTTGCTGCGGGATCGATGTTATGGTATCGGCCCCAGCCAACATCCCCCGCCACTTGCGCAATTGCGTGTTGGAAGGTATAGCTCGACTGAAGCTGTAAACCGTTCGAGAACCGTTTTTCGAGCTCGACTTGCAGGGCCTGGTACTTTGCATTTTGATCGGCTGACTGGTAGCGGTCGCCTCCTAGCCAACCAAAGTTGCCTCCCAGCCCCTTCGGAAATGTCGCGGGCTGGAAGGGAAAAGCGGCAGATTTTCCGTAATAAGGCGTCCGCTGTCTAGGTGACAATGCGTTGAGTGTTGCACAACCGGGGGTCGGAAAACCGGTCACAGGATCGTCGCCGCAGCCTGGATTGTAGCCGACGTTGGTCCGACCATTCAGGTTATAGTCTGCGCCGTCACCGGTGCTGTGAGTGGCTTTGTTACCTACATACGACGCCGTCAAGCTGATTGTAGGCGTCAATTGGCGTTGTACGGAAGCATTCCAGGCATCAACGCTCGGAAGGATGTTCTTGAAGTTGCGAATGTCGCGAGAAACGCCGTCGGGAATCATGGGCCTTCCGTTCGGTCCCAGACATTGCGTCTTCGTGAGTGTTGAATCCGTGATGATGTTGCAGTTGCCGGATTGCAGGGCCGCTGCCGGATCGACGAGGAAAGGCCCGTTGTTCAAGAAGAACGCGGTCGTGCCATCCTGGGCCCCTGGACTTCCGCCGCTGTATTCTTGCGCCGCCAGCACTGGCAGGTTCTGGGTGACGATATGACCGAATGTCGTTCCAAAAACTCCCAAGTCGTAGCTTCGTCCATAACCCATGCGAACCACAGTCTTGTTATCGAACTGATAAGCGATTCCAACTCGCGGTGCAAAATGCTTGAAGTCGGTCTTGGTGTTGCCTCGCAGGTTGACACCGTTCTGTCCCGCTACCCGCATTTCCCCCGTATTTGTGTCAACCCAGCCGCCCAAGCCAGTGCCCTTTACCGACTCCGGGCGGTAAATTTCCCAGCGCAGGCCCAAGCTCAGCGTGAACTTATTGGTCACACGCCACGTGTCTTGTCCGTAAAAGAAGATTCGTGGCTGGGTTTCGTAAGCGTCAGTGGATGCGCTCACGAATCGCTGGAAGTGGCTCACCGACCCGAGCAGGAAAGTGGCAATTCCGCTCCCCGAACCAGAGACATTGGGGTTACCGGTGACGGCATTGTTAAATTCCAGCTGGCCCGCGCGGTGCCGGTCGCTGGGAACACGCAGGTTGTAAGCATAACGCACGTCAGCGCCAAATTTGAATGAGTGATTACCGCTGATCTTGGTCCAGTTGTTGACGAACTGATACTGGTGTTCATTTTCCAGGAGAGGGCAGTTGCACGAGTTCACGTCCAGCGCGTAGCCGAATCGGAAGTCGGACGATTGTGGCGAGTGAATCTGAAAGTACGGCATTCCGGAAGTAAATGTGTCGCCGAGATTCAATCCAGGAATACCTGCGTCTGTTGCCGGAGTCGCGTTCCCGCCTCCAGGACTGACGTTCACGTGGTAACGCAAGTAGCCAAAGCGAAAATCGGTCAATAAAGTTGGAGTGATCACGTAATTGAAACCACCGGCGATGCTTTGGTTCTTAACACTTGAGATTCCGGCAAACGGACCCAAATCCGATGGAGTGCTATTCCCTCCTAAGAGAGTTCCGTACAACCCGGGACCGATGCGGCTGTACTTCTGATAGCTGTACCGTCCGAACGCGTTGACGTTTGAACTGACGGTGTAATCCGACCGTACGTCGAACCCATTGGAATCGAGTACGTTAGTGCCCGAACCTGTAAAGTTGTCAGAGAAAATGGACGTGCCGGTCGTGTTTGGTAGCGGAAACTTATTAATTAACGTCTGGGCTTCCGCGGAGAGACGACAGCCGGGAATGGTGTTGTTCGGAAACGGCGTGCGAAGCGTGTCGACCTGTGGAATCGGTTGGCCATTCCCGCCCAACACCAGATTGCAATGTGCCGCATCGCTGGTCTGATACGGATCGTAAATGACAACGGGGTTAGCGCCGACGAGAAGATCGCGGAAATCCCCCGTTCTCTCTGCTGCAGTGGGTACACGGCTAATTCCCGTGGAGCCGACGTGACTCCGCTGGCCCTGATAGTCGCCGAAGATGAACAACTTGTTCTTAACAATGGGACCACCGGCTGTAAAGCCGAATTGGTTCCAGTTACCTGATGGAACCTTCACCAACGGCGTCTCCGTAAACGGGTTACGCGCGAAGTTAGAATTGGAGCGCTGGTAGTCGAACAAGCTCCCGTGGAGATCGTTGGTTCCGGATTTGGTCTGAGTAGTGGCGACTACGCCGATGGCCTTTCCGAATTCCGCGTCGTAGTTCTGGCGCGTGAGCTTAACTTCTTGAATTGCATCGAGGTTTGGGTTGATTACGATGATTCCAAGAATCGGATCCTGATTGTCGGTGCCATCCAACTCGAACGCAGTACCGGCGAAATGTTGCCCTTGGGTTTCAATCTGCGTGGAGCCTTGAGGGTTTTCGCTAGCGGCATGCTGAAAGCCCGCCATATATGCGTTACCCGGTGACAGGAGCTGGAACGTGGTGAAGTTACGGCCATACACCGGCAGACTCTCTACGGCACGCTCGCTGAATGTCGAGGCAACGTCAGCCCGATCAGTCTTGAGCTGTGCGACTTCGCCCGTAACCTCGATGGCTTCCGCCGCTGAACCAACTTGAAGCTGCAAATCGACGCGCGCAGAAGTGTCAACGTTCACGACCACGCTTTTGGCTTCGGCAGCTTTGAAGCCTTGTGCCTCAACCTTTATTTTGTACGGATCGGGAACCAAGTGCGTGACTGAGTAATTTCCGCTATCATTGGTCGAGGTTTCCTGAGTTGTACCTTTGTTCTCGTCAACGACGATGACCTTAGCCCCGACTACCGCAGCTCCCTGCGGATCGGTGACGGTTCCGTTGACGCCGCCATAGACCGCCTGAGCGTTGGCCTGAGGAGTCCAAACGTTACAGAAAAGAAACCCAACAATTAGGAGCGTACTTACTACGATTACTCTTTTCATTGATCCCTCCGGAGGCATTGGGAACACCGACCCGAATGCCCGATCACTTTTCTGTTTAGGATTTTGGCTTTCTCGAGCCCACGAATGAGACTGCATTCACATCTTGCAGTTTTAGTTCCGAAATTCTCGCAATCAGAAAACGTTGAAACCATTTATTGAACTCGCGAGTGAAGCAACCGACGCCTACCACGATTGGAATTTTTTCGAAGTGTTTCTATGGAAATCCAGATTTTCCACTAGTGCGTAAGCAATCTACAAAATCGTTCTTGTAACCAAAATTCGCCTCAACTAGAACGCTAACTTTGTCAGTGATCGCTCCGAGCACGAACAGAAATTTCCCTGAACCAAATTCTTGCGTGCACAATTCGAACGCTTTACCAAATCGCGCCGTAGCATGCTTCCGATTCGAAGAATTTGTAAGTCTCACTGGGTTTGTTACGGTTACTTCTTCTAAGTTGCTGTCTTGCAGGAGACGAAATAAGTTTGTTACTCTCTGTTAAGTGGGCGTTACCGGCCATGTAACTCATGAGGAGCAGCACCTCTCCCAAGTGGAGAGGCTGGTGAACAGCCATACCCTGCATGGTTCCGAGTCTCTTTGTAAGCTGCTGCGTTATCTGGCTGACCATGCGCTGAAGAATCCCGGAGTGGCGCTTAAGGAATATCAGATCGCGACCGAAGTCTTCGGCCGCCCCGCGGATTTCGATCCGCACTTGGACTCTCTGGTTCGAGTACAGGCGGGGCGGCTGCGTTCTAAGCTCTTCGAATACTACGCCTCGGAGGGCGCCGAAGATCCCATCGTCGTTGAGCTTCGTAAGGGCGCCTATACCTTGGGTTTCCACAACGCCACTAGTTCGACAAAAGCGATTTTGCATCCCGCTCAGGAAGTCGAACAGAATCTACAAACAACTCACGCGCGAAAGACTCCGCTGCTGACGATTGTGCTGGCAGCCCTTCTCGGGATTGCCATTTTCGTGATTGCGGGGTTGCTGCTTGCCCGAAACTCCAACGCAACGGGAGCAGCGAGTGCCGGCGAACGCGCCCCAGCTGCTTTCAGGGTTTTCTGGCAACCATTCACTGCCGGTCCCGAAGAACCCTGGGTAATTTTCAGCAACGGAGCGTTCGTGGGGCGTGCAGAGACTGGGCTGCGCTACTTCAATCCGGCACTGGACTCGAAGCAGACGATCGACGACCATTACACCGGCGTAGGCGAGGTGCTAGCAGTTTACGATCTGGACCATGTCTTCCGTCAGTTACACCGACAGATTCGGGTGAAGCGTGGCAGTCTATTTTCGCTGGATGATGCCCAGAACAACAATCTGATCTTCGTGGGTTCGCCGGCCGAGAATCTGACACTGCTCGATATACCCAGCACCCACGAGTTCCTGTTTCAGCGCCTTCCATCCGGCCCGAGGAGGAACGACCTTGCCGTGGTCAATGTGCATCCGCAGCCCGGCGAGCAAAAGGCGTTCCTCTCCACTCCTTCTGGCACACCTCTTACCGAGGATTACGCGATCATCGGCCTGGTTCCCGGGATGAACCCTGCCCGCTCGTTTCTGATCCTGGCGGGGACGACGACGATCGGGACGCAGGCGGCGGCGGAATACGTCTGCCGGCAAGACTCTCTTGAACAGTTATTGCTGCGGCTCAGCGTCTCGGAGAATGGCGAAATAAAGCCGTTTGAGGCGGTGATACGCGTGAAAGTCGCGCGCGGAGTTCCAGTTGGAACAGAACTGGTTGCGCTGCGAAAAGTCTTGCAGTGAAAACCGCCCCCGTGCTTCGGCGATGTGGGTGGGGCGTTCGCTCCTTGGAGTGAGCGCTAACCGACTGAATCGAATCTCACTTCGTGCCTCGAGCGATCTCTGCGGCCTTGCGCAACTCTTCTTCCGCTTCGGACTTTTGACCTTTGCGATCCAGTGCTTCGCCCAGAAGCCGATGGGCCGGAGCATAATCGGGCATTAGGGTAATGGCGGACCGAAATTGTGAGATCGCGCCGTCAAGGTCGCCAGCCTTGAGAAGCTTGCTTCCGGAATTGGTGTTGAACGTAGCAGCTTGCAGACGGTTGGACTGCTTGAATAGTTCCTGAGCACGCCGACTCTCCGCGTCAGCGGCCGCTGTGTCGCCTTGCTGCCTGAGAATCGCCGCCAGAGTTGTATGCGCGCCCACTAACCCGGAGTCGAGCGAAATTGCTTGACGCAGCGCGGAAGCTGCCTCTTCCAGCTTGCCATCCTGCTTCAGTACCGTTCCTAAAGTGTAGTGTGCTTCGGCATAATCGGGCTGGACCGCGATGGCGCGGCGCAGTTCCTCTTCCGCCTCAGGGAATTCACCCTGCTGCCAATATGTAATTCCGAGGGTGTAGTGAACGTCAGGTTGATTGGGATCAAGCTCAGCGGCTTTTTGGAATTCGGCGATCGCATCCGGCAGCTGGTCTTTGAGCTTAAGTGCGAGACCAAGATCATAGTGCGCGGTCGGGTCCCGGGGATCAATTTTCAAAGCTTCGCGAAATTGGGTTACAGCCGATTCGAAATCTGATTTCTGCAAATAGGCGGTTCCTAAACTGATGAGATACCCAGGGTCGTTGGGACGAAGAGCGAGTGCTGACCGGAACTCTGGGATTGCGCTGCTCGCGTCCCCAGCTTGAACCAGTGCGAGTCCCAAGTCATTGTGGGCATCGGGATTGGCAGGTTGAAGGGTCGCTAAACGGCGGAACGCGGCGGCGGCGGCATCCGCGCGGCCTAGTCGCTGCAACCGCAGCCCGAGCGCTTCCCAGGCTTCGGCAAAGTCTGGCCGCAACTCGGTGGCTTTCTGAAATTCCTGGGTTGCAGTTTCAAACTGCTGTTCGTTTTCCAGCACTCGACCAAAATAGTAGTGTGCCTGGGCGTTCTCGGGAGAAAGAGCAGCCGCGCTGGAAAGCAATTCGTGCGCATCCTGGAACGATTTCTGCTGCCATCGCAAAACACCCAGATGCAACTTTGCCGGCGCAAAGTCCGCCTGGAGTTCCAAGGCCTTTGAGAACTGGACTGTTGCTTCTTGCGATTGCGAGGCTTGGACCAGCAACGATCCCAAATCATCGTGCAAATCGGGCCTTTGCGGTTCCAGTTCCGTTGCCAATTTCAACTCAGCAATCGCTTCGGCGGGCTTGCCTTCCAGGCTGAGCGCGCGGCCCAGGGTGCGGTGCCCCTCAGAGTCCTTGGGCGCTAGTTGAATCGCCTTGCGCGCATGTAATTCGGCCGATGGGAAGTCTTTCTTTTGCACGAGTGCGTTCGCCAGGTTCAAATGCGCCTGCGGAAAATCGGGCTTCAATCGTAAAGCCGAGTTGAATTGGGAGACCGCTCCGCCCACTTCGCCTTGCATCATCAGCACCCAGCCAAGAGAGTTGTGGGCTTCGGGACTGCGCGGAGAGATACGCAGCAATTTTTCGAAGCTGGCGCGCGCGCCCGGCAGATCGCGGTTCTGCAGTGCTCCCATTCCTTGCGCATAGAGCGCCTTAACCCGAGCTTCGGAATTTGAGTCTTGGGGGTGGGAAGTTGTGCTTTGCGCCGCCAGCGAGAAGCTGGAACCGAGGATCAGAGCGAGCTTCCATGCGAATCCCATTATTCTCGACTGACCAGTTGAGATCATCACCGAGCACCAAATCTTATTATGTACCAGGAGAACCTGAGCCGCGTGAGAGGCTAATGGACTCTGACCACGACGATATCGTAGTGATATCTTGCCATCAGCGATAAACATGCCCCTACGCTACAGGTTTTGCCGACTAATGTTCTTGCTTCTCGTCGCCTCTCTATTGCCCTTTGCAGGAATCGTCAATACGCAAGCTCAGCCGCAAAAACCGCAAGTTGCGAACTTCGTAGATGTTGCTGAGAAAGCAGGACTCACGATGCAAAATGTGTTCGGCGGCGTCGATACCAAGAAATACATCATCGAAACTACCGGAACCGGCGTAGCGATCTTCGACTACGACAACGACGGATGGGCGGATATTTTCTTGGTAAATGGAACCACGCTGGCCGGCTTTCCCGCGGGCAAAGCCCCCATCAGCCATCTGTATCGCAACAATCACGACGGAACCTTTAGTGACGTAACTGCGCAATCGGGTTTGGGCGCCACAGGCTGGGGACAGGGAGTGTGCTTCGGCGACTACGACAACGACGGATGGGAAGACCTTTATGTCACCTATTACGGGAAGAACCGCCTTTATCACAACGAGCACGGCGCGTTCAAAGAAGTGGGAGAAACTTCCGGAGTTGCTGGTTCTGGAAAAGTCTGGGGCACAGGTTGTGCGTTTGTTGACTACGATCGCGACGGGCTGCTGGATTTGATGGTCGCCAATTACGTTGATTTCGATCTCGCAACCACGCCCGCGCCCGGTGAGAGGGCGTCGTGCATGTGGAAAGGCGTTCCTGTCATGTGCGGACCGAAGGGCCTTCCTGGCGCGAAGAATGTTCTTTATCACAACCTCGGCGGCGGCAAGTTCGAGGACGTGACCGCTAAGGCGCACATCGACAAGGCTGCGGGGCATTACGCGTTCAGCGTCTCAACCTTGGACTATGACGATGACGGCTGGCCGGACATTTATGTGGCCTGCGACAGCGAGCCCAGTATCCTCTATCACAACAACCGTGATGGAACCTTTACCGATGTCGCCATAGTTGCTGGCGCCGCTTTCAATGAAGACGGGCGCGCGCAGGCTGGAATGGGAAGCACAGTTGCCGACTTCAATGGTGACGGCAAACTCGACATCTTTCGCACCAACTTCTCCGATGACACGTCCACGTTATACAAGAACAACGGTAATGGCACTTTCGATGATGTAACCTTCGCCGCGGGCCTCGGTCTCCACACGCAATATCTCGGATGGGGCACGATGTTTTTCGATTTCGACAACGATGGCTGGCCCGATCTTCTACTGGTGAATGGCCATGTCTATCCCGAAGTGGATAAGCAGCACCTGGGAAGCAGCTACCAGGAGCCGCGGATCTTGTATCACAACGAAGGCAACGGCACTTTCAACGATATTTCCGCCGACGCCGGAACCGGCATCACGACCGCCACGTCAGCCCGAGGACTGGCGATCGGCGATCTGTGGAACAATGGACAACTCGCTGCCGTTATCAGCAACATGAACTCGCGTCCCAGCCTGTTGGTAAATCAAGTCCGCTCAGGAAATCACTGGGTGGAGTTTCGCACGGTGGGAACAAAATCGAACCGCGACGGAATTGGCGCGCGGATAAGCGTAAAAGCTGGCACACGCCTCCGAGTGGACGAGGTACGCACCGGCTCCAGTTATATTTCGAATAGCGATATGAGGGTGCACTTCGGCCTTGGCCAAACCGCAAAGATCGATTGGGTGCAGGTTCGCTGGCCTAGTAGTCTGGTCGAGCGGTTTGAAAATATTTCCGCAGATGCGATTCACGTTCTAACTGAAGGCTCGGGGACAGCGGAAGCTCCGGCTACCAAGACGCATTAGTTCTCCGACCTAATTTTCTCGATTGCAATTTCGCACCGTGAAGTAGCATGATGCTGCTCTGCTGGAGGTTGGGAGTTGGGCACATTTAAACGTCTACTGATCGCCGCATTGATCAACCTCGGATTCGCCGGATATGCGCAAACTACACAGTCGGCTTCCGTCCAATCTCCATCAGCCGTATGCTCGCCATCCAGCTCCGATCCTTGGTGGAAGCACGCAGTCGTTTACGAAATCTATCCTCGCAGTTTTCAGGACTCCGATGGCGATGGCGTGGGCGATATTAACGGGATTACGTCCCGGCTCGATTATCTGAAAGACCTGGGCGTGAATGCGATTTGGATTACCCCGATGTATCCATCACCGCAAGTGGATTTTGGTTACGACATTTCCGATTACGAGGCGATTGATCCGCAATATGGCACCATGCAGGATTTTGACCACTTAGCCAGCGAAGCCAAAAAACGGGATATTCGCATCATTATGGATTACGTTCCCAATCACACCTCAGACCAGCATCCGTGGTTTAAAGAGTCAGCATCATCGCGCACCAACCCGAAGCGGGATTGGTATATCTGGCGCGACGGCAAAAGACCGGGCAGGCCTCCGAATAATTGGCAGTCGTGGTTTGGGCACTCTGCGTGGCAGTTCGACGCGAAAACCGGCCAGTGGTATTACCACCATTTTTATGTGCAACAGCCCGACCTGAACTGGCGGAACCCTGAAGTCCGCAAGGCCATGTACGACGTTATCCGGTTCTGGCTCGAGCGTGGCGTTTCTGGCTTCCGTATGGATGCCGTGTCGCGACTCTTCGAGGACCCCAACCTCCACGATGACCCCATTCTTCCCGGCAAGAACGCGTATGGCGATCCTAATATCCAGCACAAGTACACGGATAATTTGCCTCAAATTCACGAGGTGCTTCGCGAAATCCGCCAGGTTGCTGACCATTACCCGGGCGATCCCGTGTTGATCAGCGAAGCCGACGAGCCGACTATTAGTGAATTGGTGAAGATGTATGGCCCCAACAACGACGAAGTGCAGCTCCCAATGGATTTTCCAGTTGCGGATGTGAACCGCCTTTCCGTATCTGAGTTCCGTCGCTTGCTGGACGAGGTGGAATTCAATCCGCTGCAAGGCCAACCATATTTCTTCTTCAGCAATCACGATCAAGTACGCGAGTGGGACAGATATGGCGATGGCGCTCACAACGACCAGATCGCGAAATTGATGGCCACGCTGTTGCTCACCACGCGCGCTACGCCGCAGATGTATTACGGCCAGGAAATTGGGATGCGAACCACGGCTCCAACCCGTAAAGAAGATGTGAAAGATCCAGTGGGCATAACAGGCTGGCCCAAGGACAAGGGCCGCGACGGCGAGCGCACCCCAATGCAGTGGGACGACTCGCAGAATGCCGGTTTCAGCAAAGCTGCGAAACCATGGCTACCAGTTCCTCCCAGTTACAGCGAATACAACGTGGACGCGGAGAAGCGTAATCCGGAATCCATTTTCAACTTTTATCAGCACGTGATCGCGTTGCGAAGCAATGTGCCCGCCCTGCGAAATGGAGAATACGTTGCCGTTAACCGTGATGATCAAAATGTGCTTGCGTATTTGCGGAAGGATCCCGCTTGCGGAGATTCCGTGTTGATTGCGCTCAACATGAGTTCCCAGCCAAGGACGGTGAAATTCCAACTCTCTGGCTTCGGGATCACCGGGACAGAAGCTCGAGTGCTGCTTGCTGCTCCTGGACAGGCGGGCTCCGTGGTAAAGCTGGATCAGGTTATGCTGGCTCCCGTTGCAGTTTTCATCGGAGCCGTGAAGTAGGGTGGTTGGACTGTTTCCCCTGAACTACCGGCTCTTCCTCTGCGCCGCAGGAAATTGCATGGTGCGCACTATTCCCTCACCTTCTTTGACGTAAATGCATTGATTGGCTGTAATGTCTTTAATCGCATCCACTTGCCCGCTGGGCCAGCGTACTTCCAGTAATTGCACCTTCTCTGCTTTACCCAGACCAAAGTGAACTCGCAAATCATTCTGCGAAATATAACTACCGCCGCTGCGGACTTCATCGATCTGACGATGCGCCTTGCTTTCACCAGGCACATTCGTAACGCAGGTCACGCGCGCACCAATGCCGCTGCGATTCGACTTGGTGCCGATGGTCTTGATCTTGATCCAATTGTTTCCCGAGGTCGAATCGCAGCGCAGGAGTTGTGGGGGACCATTCACGGTGTTCACCACAAAGTCGATATCGCCATCATTGTCGAAATCCCCGAAAGCGCAACCACGTCCCGCACTGGGCGCGGAGATTCCCGACCCGGCTTGCAATGAAATATCTTCGAAGCGCCCATTGCGAAGATTGCGGTAGAGCAGTTTTCGCTGGGCGTAGCCGGCTTCGGTTTTTAACTGTTCGACCTCGGGATAGACATGGCCGTTGCAGATCAGAATGTCCAGCCAGCCGTCGTTGTCCATGTCGAAGAAGCCGCATCCCCATCCTAGGTATTGCGTGTGCGCACCAAGGCCCGCTGTGAATGTTGTGTCCTCAAAACTTGCCTCACCAAGGTTGTGATAAAGCGACGGAGTGTCTCCAGCAAAATTGGTTTTGACAAGGTCGAGGTTGCCGTCGAGGTCGTAATCGCCCGCCGAAATGCCCATGCCGGCTTGCGGTTTGCCATCCGGACTCAGAGCGCATCCTGCTTCGATTGCGATGTCCACAAATTTCCCGTTTTTCTTATTCTGATAAAGAGCGCTTGGGGCGGAATCGTTCGCCACATAAATGTCGGGCCAGCCGTCGTTATCGAAGTCTGCAGTAAGCACACCCAGTCCGAATGTGCCATTCGCACTTGTGATTCCCGATGCTTCAGAAACGTCAGTGAATGTGCCATCGCCGTTATTGTGGAAGAGGATGTTCTTCCCTCCTTTCAGCCCCGGCGGCCCGCAGGCAACCATCACACCCTTGTATAGACAGGGCCCGGATTCAGGTACCGGCGCTGTGGCGAGATCCAGATCGATGTAGTTGGCAACAAACAGGTCAAGTTTGCCGTCGCGGTCGTAATCCACAAATGCGCAACCGGAGTTCCAGCGTTTGCCGTTGCCACCTACGCCAGCTTTGTCGGTCACATCCGTGAAAGTTTCGTTACCATTGTTGTGATACAACACGTTCTTCCCAAAGTAAGTGACGAAGAGGTCGTCGAATCCGTCGTTGTCATAATCACCGACGCAGACTCCCTGTCCCCAACCGTGGTGGACAAGGCCAGCTTTCTCGGTTACATCCGTGAAGGTTCCGTCGCGATTGTTCTTGAAGAGATGAGAAGTCGGCTCCGCACCGGAGGGAAAGCCCTCCAGTCGCGAGCCATTCACCAGGAAAATATCGAGCCAGCCGTCATTGTCGTAATCGTAAAACGCGACTCCGCAACCAGTCGTTTCAAGCAGATATTTGTTTTTGTGCTCGCCGCCAAAAATGGTCTTTGTATTCAAGCCAGATTCGCGGGCGACATCGAGGAAACTGATTGTGAGATCGGAGACGTGAGTTTCGGGACTCTTACCTGACGAGCCAAGGGGCGCTTGGCCGACGGCGCGGGCCAGCCCAAGAATATTTTCCAGGGAAAGCACCAACGCAGAACGGCTCAGCGACTGCAGAAAACCGCGGCGTGAGGAGAACAATAAGGAACCGCACCTTCCCAGAGCGTGATCGTGTTAAAATTCGCCGCTTTCATTTATATTGAAGCGCTTTGCAGTTTTGCAAATTGCAAGAAATCTATGAAGTCTTTGGAAACCAGGATCCATGCGACATTTCGTTTGTCCCCGCGATGCAAGGTGGCTTACCTTCTGGTGGTTTGCCTTGTGGTCTTCTTGTTCACACCGGCCTATGGCGCTGCAGAACAAGCGCAATCGCTTGAGCTTTCGCGGACGGCCCGGCCATGGGAGTTCTTCTGTGCAACTGGCCAACGGGCCGCTCTATTCGGAAATGAGTCGGGCGTAATTGAAGCCTGGGTCTATCCCCTAAAAATATTCCGCGACTTCCATTTGCGCGTTCATACTGACGGCCGCAGCCTCCCGGCGGAGACCCTGATACGCTCAGTTACAATCCGACCGGAATCGAGCTCCATTCTTTATTCAGGAGATACCTTCTCCATCCGCGAGACACTTTTCGTTCCCGTGAGCGAAGCTGGCGCTGTAATCTCTTTCGAAATTGAAACTGCACATCCTTTGGAGATCGAAGCGACGTTTCGACGCGATTTTCAGCTAGAGTGGCCCGCCTCTTTGGGTTGAACCTATGTCGGGTGGGATGCAAACCTGCGCGCATTCTATCTTGGCGAAGAACAACGCAAGTTTGTTGCCCTCGTCGGTTCACCTTCCGCTGCTGAGATCAATGAGGAGTACCAGACCAACTATTCGGCCGGCGATGAGAACTCCATGCGACTGGGAGTGACCAACAGCGGTAAGGAGACGAAGCTCATCGCCATTGCAGCTTCCATAAACGGGCGTAGTGAGGCGGAGACCACATATCACCGCCTAGCCGAGGACTACCATTCGCTCACTAAGAAAGCCGCCGATTATTTCTCCTCTTATCTGGCGCGGACAACGAGCGTCGAATTGCCTGACACACAGCTTCAGCACGCATATGACTGGGCGCGAGTCAGCGTGATTCAAGGGCTGGTCACGAACCCATATCTCGGGACCGGTCTCATCGCCGGATATCGCACCTCGGGAATAAGCCAGAGGCCGGGGTTCGCTTGGTTCTTCGGACGCGATTCCCTGTGGACCTCGCTCGCGCTG
>WNGL01003063.1_pt1 | contig 33985 bp, 28 predicted proteins | sample 5400591 | NCBI WGS metagenome assembly WNGL01 (sample SAMN13153377, study PRJNA577476) | soil metagenome | isolation source: 80 cm soil or saprolite under Garry oak tree replicate 1 | place: USA:California | collected 2016-06-15
GGAACTGGCGAAGCTAGTCTCATATTACGGAATTTAGTACGATGCCCCGGTCATGGTGAAAGTGATGGGAATGTTAACCTTGGAAACTGTTCCAGGTCTAAATCGCCACTGCCGAAACGCGCTAGTGGCGGCGTTATCCAGTATGGGACTCCCTGTGCTTGACGAGACGGAAGCGCTAGTGACGTTGCCGCTAGCTGCATCCACCTGGGCGACGATCACTCCACTACCAGTGACGTGTCGCGAGCGCGCTTCGTAGGGATACTGGGGACGCGGCGCATACAAGGCGAGCGCTTTTGCTCGAGACATCGACATCGGTCCAGGGGCTTTGATCGGCGTAAATTTTTGCGCGTTCTGTGGCTGCCGCGGTGGCGGTGTTCTTTCTTCGACGAATTCAGGTTGAATGTCTGGCGGAGGAGGAGGTTCTGGAATGGGAATATCTTCTGGCGGAGGAGTGGACTCAGGTGGCGCTAAGACGGCCTCGACAACCTGCGGCGGCTGTGGAGGAAGCTCTACCGCAGGCGCCTCATGTCTTTGAGAGACTGCAACCGCCGTGAGGTGGATCGCCAAGGCCGCGCCAAGGGCAGTCCAGAAATACCACCGAGGCGGTGGCCGGTAAAATAGCGGTTTTACCGGTAAAATAGCGGTTTTACTTCCGTTGTTGCCATGCGCGATCAGTGGGGCGGTCCCGGAACTCCTTTGAGCGATTCACTCCTAATTTCAAACGAGATCTTATAAAAACCAGCCGAGCGGATTATATCAAGCGCGTGGGTAACGTTCAGATGAACCGAGTCCCGATCGCCCCGAACGAACACCTTCGCATCAGGGGCTGAATCGTGCACCTTGCGCAGGCGACTGATGAGTTCTTCGTCTTTCACTTCGTCCTTATCGAAGAAGTAATGGCCGTCCTTATCAACAGAAACGCTAATGTACTCGCGCTTTGTCTGCGTCTGGCCTGAAACACCTGAGGGGAGATTAACCTTAATCCCCTTCATATGCACCTGGCTCAAGCTCACCATCATGAAGCTGGCGAGCAAAAAGAACATGATGTCGATCAATGGGATGATCTCAATCCGCGCTTTTTTGTGAGGAATTGGCGAGCGTACGTGCATTGGATAGCTTTAAATCGACGAGCCTTTCCCGGAAGATGGGGCTTGCGCCGCGAAATCCAGTTCGCGCGCCGCGGTTTGTGATCCTAACATCACTTCCAGGTTTGTGGCCGCCGTCTGCAATTCGAACTCCAAGTTAGACACCCGGGAAGTGAAAAAGTTAAACGGAATCAGAGCGAAGATGGCGATACCGAGACCGCAGGCTGTGGCAATGAGCGCCTCGGCGATACCACCGGTGACGGCTTGCACCGCCAGCTCTTCGTTACCGAGAAAGCTGAACGACCTAATAAGACCGGTAATCGTGCCCAACAGACCGAGCAACGGCGCCAAAGTTACGAGCGTGTCCATGACGACCAGGAATCGACCGGCGCGTTTGATCTCGATGCCCGCAGCGACCTGTAGTGCGCCCTGCAACGAGGCGTGTTGGTGATTGAGACCATTCCACATCATGCGCAAAACTGGATCGCGCGATCCGCGGGAAAGCCTCGAGGCCTCCGCGACATCGCCATGCTCAATCGCGGTAAACACTTTCTCGATCCGTTTGGGATCACGACGAAACCAGCGGCCACTCCACCAAAAAATTCGCTCGATCACCACAGTGAGCCCGATGATCGATACAATCAAAATCGGCCACATGATTGGACCGCCCTTATGGAACTTGTCGATCAACCAGTTACTGCCTAAGAGGCCCGGTTCAGCAGCGGGCGAAGCAGCTGGTGCGGCACTCGCTGCGGCGGCCGTCGCAGCGGGACTCTCTGCGCCAGCTGGTGCAGGGCTCGTCACCGCGCCCGGCGCTGCTGGCTGTCCTACTGCTCCGGGTTGTCCAGCAGCTGCCGGCTGTCCTACCGCTCCGGGCTGTCCAGGCGCTGCCGGTTGCAGCGCTGCAGGTTGCCCCGGGGCTGCAGCCTGCCCTGGCGGAACGTTTGTAGCCGGCGCCTGCTGCGCGGCCGCAGGATTTGTTGGTGCCCGAGCAGCCGGATTCGTGCCTGCTGCAGGCGGAGCTTGTGCCGAGGGTGAGGTTTGCGCGAGCGAAATCGCTGCAAACACGAGTGTGCATAGACAGGTAGCAAGTAGTGTTTTCATAGTTGAAGCAGGAGTTTGATCTGACCGGGTTCGGTTTCGAGACAGGTTTTCTCTTATCGCAGACGAGTTGGTCGCGAGTCGAGCAAAACTTTTCATTTTTTTCAGCGACGCAGAGGTCGCATCTTTTAATCGAAATATCTCTGCCGCAGGGATGTAAGGCACTTTCAAATTATCGCTGCCGAGCTTCCTTCAGCGCCGCGATCCGCACTGCGCTGCGCGACGACAACACGGTTCCGCAGACGCGGCCAGTCGTCGATCGCTGCTTCCAATGTATCTCCCGCATGGATCGGGCCGACCCCGGCAGGTGTTCCAGTCAAAATCACGTCGCCCGGCAGAAGTGTAAGCGACTGACTCGCGAACGAAATAATTTCCGGAACCGAATAAATCATTCGGCTCGTGCGCGTGCTCTGGCGTAGCTCTCCATTCTGCCATAGCTCCAGCGAAACATCGCTTACATCGACATCGGCATTCACAAATGGACCGATTGGCGTGTACGTATCGAACGATTTGCAGCGGCCAAACTGTTTCTCGCTCTTTTGTAAATCGCGATCGGTGATATCGAGAGCGACCGTGTAACCGAAAACAAAATCGAGCGCGTGTTCCGCAGCGACGTTTTTCGCGGTCCTGCCAATAACGACTGCCAACTCCACTTCGAAATCGGTTTGATGTTCGGGAAACGCAATCTCGATCACCCCGTTGTGCGGCAGAACAGAGGTCGGCGATTTAAACCAAATCAAGGGCGTTCCGAGTTCAGTCCTTTTCATCTCCGCGACGTGATCGGCGTAATTCAATCCGACGGCGACTAATTTCGACGGCGCTGTGGGAAGACCGACGCGCACGTTTGCAAGCGGCAACACTTGGCCAGTAGCTCGGATGTCAACCCAATACGGTTGTGCCAGCTCGTGGACTTTCTCGCCGCGTAATTCACCGTAGAAAAAACGATTGTCTGATCTGAATCCGCCAAACGTTCTCATTCGCCGAATTTAGGGCAACCACTCCGGTTGCCGAATCAAAATTGCCAGGCGAAGCGTCTGCCCTACAATTTATCTCGACATTACCGCCACAAAATCGCGCACAGGCTTTTGCTCGGGAATCGAGAACACGCTGCCATTCTCCCGCACAAACCAGAATGCACTCGATGAACCGCCATCAAGGTTTATTGCCCGTGGAATTTTCGATTCCACGATAATTGCGGTCGTCGTAAGAATGTTTGCCAAGTCTGCGAGCGAAACGTCCGAGCAAACGCCGAGCAGCGCACCGTCATTGCTGACAGTTGCGGCAAAAGTTCGACGCGCCGAAGCTGAATCATTCAAGCCGCGAACGGGCCGGGACGCATCGACCAAAAACGGTCCACACTGAATTGCAGCACCAATTTTCTGGCGCGGTGAAAATTCACGGGCACGCACGATTTGGATTCCACGCGAGGTTGCGAGCAAAACGCCGGTAATCAGCCGCGCGCGCCGGGGCGGGGCGATAGTTTGCCCATTCACGATCCGCAACCCGATCGGCTTGAAGTCCGCATCGAAGTAGCCGCCATTCACAGCGCACAGGCAGTTTTTGTGCGTCATCGCGCCGCCGAGTCTTAGGCCGTCAATATTATCGACGACACGCAACGTGCATGATTTGGCAGAGAAAATTGCAAGATCTAGATCGGCCCGCCGACCGGCTGCTGTCTCTTCAACAGCAACGTGCCGATGCTGAATTCCGGAGCGACCGGGCTCCGATTCGACTGAGAGAACCTTCCAGTCCGCACGCGCGGCACAGGCAACGGCGAAGAAAAGGACAACGGTCCTAAGCTTTAGCACCGTACTTGTCGATTAAAGCTTGAAAATGGGGATCGCCTCGCAGCGGGTCCCAAATCGGATTTACCTTTAGGAGCTGCGCGGTGACGCCACTTGGCCGGGTCAACAATCCTTCAAGAATTTCGATCGCGCGATCGTTGTTTCCCAAGACCGCGTGAACTTCGGCGACTCCCTCCATAATCTCCGGACCGCCAAATGCATCCTTGCTTTCGGGTCGCAGTTCGCTCGCCCGTTGCGCCTCGGCCAGCGCGGCATCCCTTTCGCCAAGAAACGCGAGCGTTTTTGCCAGCTGAATGTGCGAGTCCTCTGCATCAGGAGTCCGTTTCACTTGTTCCTCAGCGGATGCTTTCGCCTTTAAAAACGCAGCTCGCGCGCCGTCCTCATCAAGCAGTCCCCTTCGCGCAAGTCCGATGTAAAAATATTTGCTCCACACATGTGGTATAAAAGCCGCGAGGTCGTCGTCGCGTACGCTTTCCGCTAATTGCAACGCTTCTTGATACTTCCGTTCCGCAAGGAACACATCTATCCGCGAGCCGGTGGTCTTGAGTTTCTGCTCCTTGCTCATGGCGACCGATTTCACAGCGTCGAATGCTTTCTCCGCGACGCTGAAGTCCCCGTTCTCCGCGATGGCCAACTTGGCTTTAACTTCCAAGGGTTCCAAGCCGGTTGGATTCAGAGCAAGTGCGCGATCGATAGTGTTGTTGGCTTTCTTGTAATCTCGCAGCATCTGATAATTGAAAGTGAGTTGTTGCAGCGACCAGACGTCTTTTGGATTCAAACTGACTGCTTTCTCCAGATTCCCTGTGGACTCGGCCCATTTGCCCTGCCGACGCTGGATTGCGCCAATGTAGAGATAGATTTCCGATTCGTTAGGTAATCCGCGCTGCGCGATCTCGAATTCTTTCAGCGCCGCTTCGTAGTTATTATCGCCGTAGTAGTACGAGATCCCACGGGCCAGATGCGCCTCCGGCAAATCCGGCTGCAGTTGCAGAGCGCGCTCGGCAAGAGCACGCGCCTTTTCGCGTCGCGCAGGGGTGGGGTCGAACGTGTGCACGATCCAGCTTTCCAGTTGCGAGTAGCGCGCAATCGCAAGCGCGAAGTTCGGATCAAGCTCGACGGCGCGCTCGAAAAGCTGCTCGCCCTGTTTGAGTTTTTCCAAATCCTCAAAAGCGCAGGAAAGATCGCGTGCCTGCACGAAAGCTAGATAGGCTTCCCCATTTTCAGTGGGCTTGCGCGTCATCTGCGACCTTTCCCCGGGCGACAGCTTTGCCTGGAGGGCTTCGGCGATCTTTTGCGCAAGATCGCTTTGGATCGCAAAAACGTCAGTCACATCGCGATCGTAATCGTTGGCCCAAATGTGCTCGTCCGTGTTTGCGTCGATCAATTGCACGTTCACTCGCACCTTGTTTCCGGAGCGGCGCACGCTGCCCTCGAGAATGTTGGAAACACCGAGAGCTCTACCGATTTCACGAACGTTTGGCGTCTGGCCGCGATACTGCATCACAGACGTGCGAGAAATCACCTTAAGGTCGCCGATCTTGGATAAGTTTGTCAGCACGTCGTCCTGAACCCCGTCCGCGAAATAAGCGTTCTCTTTATCATCGCTTAAATTCGTAAACGGCAGCACGGCAATCGACTTGTCCACTTTGCGCGCGGATGCGCGAGGCAAAAGAAAGAATCCTGCTATGAGCAACGCTGCCAGGCATGACCCGGCAAGCAAGAAAGCGTTGCGGCGGCGGCGCCGCCGCACTTCGATTCCAGTTGGCTTCAACCGCGGAGGATTCGGATTGCCGAGGTCTTTCGTATACAGGTTGACGATGGAGATCATTTCCGCGTGCTTGACCTCGCATTGACCGACGTCGTGCAGGTACGGTCGCCATTCCGAATAGTGCTGAAGGTCTTCGGCGACGTGCTTCGAAAGGAGAATGTGCCCGGCGTCTCCGCAATCCATTACGCGCTGCGCAATATTAATCCCCGCCCCCGCTATGTTCGCGCGCTCATTTACATCGGCGACCTCGTTAACAGGTCCGCTGTGGATGCCCATTCGAACATGGAGCTTCGGGTAGTCCTTAAGCGCCTGACTAATCTCCAAAGCGCAGCGCGCCGGTTGTTCCGGGCTGTGTCGAAAGACCAGAGCCATCCCGTCACCTGTAGGTAAGCGCACCAATTGACCATCCGCTTCGGCCGAACGGGACTCTCCTGCCTCTCGAACCGCATTATTCAACACGCCCAGCAGCTCGCTTTGCTCGCTAATTAGCAGACTGGAGTAGCCTACGATGTCGATGAACAGAACGTGTGCAATTTCGAGCTGAACTGCGGCTTTGGTTTCAGCAGGCATAGGGCAACGGGCGAATACACGTTCGCTAACAATAAGACAACGGCAAGACCAACATGTTCGCTAAAAAATCTGTGTAACCGGCTCACTGACCAGATTGTAACACCATTGTCACTTGGGCAACGGGTTGATGGGCGGCGCAGCGAGCTTTCTCGGAGCAGGCACTGACACTGGCTCCTGCCCGAACAATTATTTTATTCCCGTCGCGAACACCGTTTGAAAATGCGGGCTTTGTTTTTCCCGCGAAACGACGCTGACTTCGATCTCCCGGAACCCGCTTTTTTCCAGTAACTGATGCAACTGCACTTCGCTGAAGCCGAGCCAGTGATCTGCGTAGAGCTCGCGAGCTTTTTCGAACCGATGACTTAGCAGGTCGAGGATGACCAGGCGACCGCCGCGCTTCAACATCCGGTGCGCTGCATCAATAGCGCGGTCAGGGTGAATGGCGTGATGCAACGCCTGGCTCAAGATTGCAAGATCGATACTGTTTTTCGCAATTGGCGGATCTTCAATATCGCCAAGCCGGTATTGGAGATTTTTAAACCCATGTTTCTTCGCGAGCCGTGAGCCGAACTCAACCATGTTCGGCGAGTTATCGACCGCGATGACTTTGCGCGCTTTTTTCGCCAGCAACTGCGAAAGCGTCCCTTCGCCCGCCCCGAGGTCGGCCACGTTCAGCGGCGGGAGCAACGTGATCAGCGTGTGCGCAAGAGCTTTCCACGACCGGCCCGGCACGTAACCTCGGCCGAATTTGCCGGCAAGTTCATCGAAATATTTGCGCGCTTTGTCCTGACGCTTGTGCAGAACGAGTTTGAGACCTGTGCGATCGCGGGATGTCTCCGGCAATTCACGCGCAAGCAGGCGCGTGATTTCCGCCACACGCTCCCGCTGTGCGCTTCGTCCGTTATGGCTCGCACCGTAATAAACATTTTTACCGACGCGCCGATCAGCGACGACGCCAGCGCGTTTCATCTGAGCCAGATGACTGGAGATCCGCGATTGGCCCATACCCAAAACTTCCTGCAACTCTGCGACAGAAAGCTCTTCCTGTTCGAGCAGAAGCAACAGGCGCAGTCGAGTAGGGTCTGCCAGCAACCGCAACAAATTAATGGTTGACGCCATGATCGTGGCCAACGATATATCGACGCATCATGATTGGTCAATATGTCTGTCGACAGCGCTGAAACGTTGAAGCGTTGAATCGTCGGACTGACCGTGAATAGAAATCTCTTTAACGCTTCAACCATTCAACGTTTTAACGTTTGATCATGTCCCGCCGTTACATTTTTTCTTCCGAGTCCGTCACCGAAGGCCATCCGGATAAAGTTTGCGACACAATCAGCGATTACATTCTGGACGTATGTCTTGAGCAAGATCCGCTGAGCCGCGTGGCTTGTGAAACTCTTGCAAAAGGCAACCTCGTCGTCTTGGCCGGTGAAATTACGGCCAACGCGAAGTTTGATTTTGAAGAGCGCGTCCGCGCTGCGATCCGTGACATCGGATACGTGAACGGTGATTGCAGTTTTCACGCAGACACCTGCCGGGTGATTTGGGAGATGAGCGAGCAATCACGCGATATCAAACAGGGTGTCGATAGTGTTGCAGCGGACGGAAAAGCTACTGCTGAGCAAGGCGCCGGCGATCAAGGGTTAATGTTCGGCTTTGCCTGTGATGAGACGCCGGAATTAATGCCTGCCCCGATCTCGTTCGCGCACAAACTTGGACGCGAACTAACGCGCTTGCGAAAGTCTGGCGAAATTCCCTGGCTGCGTCCGGATGCCAAAACGCAAGTCTCGATCGAATATAATGGGTATAAACCGGTACGCGTAGCCGCAGTGGTGGTGTCCACTCAGCACACTGCTGATGTGAAACAAAAAGAAATTCGCGAGACATTGATCGAGCTCCTGATCAAGAACGTGATGCCGGCGGAATGGCTCGATGCGAAAACGACTTACCTCATCAATCCGACTGGCCGGTTTGTGATCGGCGGTCCTGAAGGCGATGCAGGAATAACCGGGCGCAAGATCATTTGCGATAGCTACGGCGGAATGGGACGGCACGGTGGGGGAGCGTTTTCCGGAAAAGACCCGAGCAAAGTGGACCGAAGCGCCGCTTACATGGGACGCTGGGTTGCGAAGAACGTGGTCGCAGCCGGCCTGGCAGACAGATGTGAAGTTCAGTTTGCGTACGCCATTGGGCACCCGGAGCCGGTCAGCGTGAGCGTCGATACGTTCTGCACAGGCAAAGTGGACGAGGAGAAACTGGAGCGCGCGATCTGGAACGTCTTCAATTTCAAACCTGCCGAGATCATTAAGCAACTGAATCTCCTTCGCCCGATCTATCGGAAGACAACCAATTACGGCCATTTCGGACGCGTTGACGATGTCGATGCGCTCACGTGGGAAAAAACGAACAAGGCGGAAGCGTTAAAGCAGGCCGTAGCATAGAAACCCCGAACAATTTTATGAGCACAACAATCACTGAATCAAAAGCCAAACAGGATTACAAAGTCGCCGATATTTCGCTCGCCGACTTTGGCAGAAGAGAAATTTCCATCGCTGAAAAGGAAATGCCCGGCTTGATGGCGATCCGGGAAAAGTATGCGCCGCAGAAACCGCTTGCTGGGGTGCGAATCACTGGGTCGCTGCACATGACGATCCAGACGGCCGTATTGATTGAGACGCTGACCGATCTCGGCGCGAACGTGCGCTGGGCAAGCTGCAACATTTTCTCCACGCAAGATCATGCAGCCGCGGCGATCGCCAAACGCGGCCTATCGGTCTTCGCATGGAAAGGAGAATCGCTGGAAGACTACTGGTGGTGCACTTACCGAGCGATTTCGCACCCCGCTGGCAAGGGTCCGCAGCTGGTGGTCGATGATGGCGGCGATGCGACGCTGCTCATCCATAAAGGTTACGAGCTGGAGGAAGGCAGCGATTGGGCCAAGACGAAATCGTCGAACAAGGAAGAGCAAGTCATCAAGGATCTGTTGTTGGAAATTCATCGTGAAAATCCTTATCGCTGGCACGAAATCGCAAAGGACTGGCGCGGCGTTTCGGAAGAAACCACAACCGGTGTGCATCGCCTTTACAAGATGGCGCAGGAAAATCGGCTGCTGGTTCCGGCCATTAACGTGAACGATTCCGTCACCAAATCGAAATTCGACAATCTCTACGGCTGCCGGCATTCGCTGGTCGATGGATTGAATCGCGCGCTCGATGTGATGCTTTCCGGCAAGGTCGCCGTGATTTGTGGTTACGGCGACGTCGGCAAGGGTTGCGCGCAATCATTGCGCGGCCAGGGCGCGCGCGTCGTGATTACGGAGGTCGATCCGATCAACGCATTGCAAGCGGCGATGGAAGGCTATGAAGTCACGACCCTCGAAGACACGCTCGGTCGCGGCGATATCTACATCACCGCCAGCGGCAACGTCGAGGTGATCACGCTCGAGCACATGCAGCGGATGAAAGATCAGGCGATCGTTGCCAACATCGGCCATTTCGACCACGAGATTCAGGTAGAAGCACTAAACACCGCCAAAGGCGTGAAGAAAACCAACATCAAACCGCAGGTCGACAAGTACACGTTCCCTGACGGTCACGAAATCTTTCTGCTGGCGGAAGGCCGACTGGTAAACCTGGGCTGCGCCACCGGTCACCCGAGCTTCGTGATGTCCAATTCATTTTCCAATCAGGTTCTAGCGCAGCTTGATCTCTGGAAGAACCGGGACACTTACAAAATCGGCGTTTACGTGCTTCCGAAGAAGCTCGACGAAGAAGTGGCGCGCCTGCACTTGGAAAAAATCGGCGTGAAACTAACAAAGCTTTCGCAAAAGCAAGCCGACTACCTCGGCGTCCCAATAGACGGCCCGTTTAAGTCCGAGCATTATCGCTATTGATGGTGGGGACGGCGCGCTGCGCCGTCCGGACATCGCAGCGCGATGTCCCTACCCCTGCTCCGGCGTGATCATTGAGTCCGTCACGTGCAGACGAGTGATTCGCAGCTCGCCGATTTCGAGACGTTTGATTTTTGCGCGGCCGATGACCAGTCGGCCAATAGCTATGAAGCCAATAGCGACCGCGCTGAGCGCAACCGCGCCAACTGCAATCGCGCCGATGGATTGCGCGCCTACGGCCAGCGCGCGAATAGCAATGGGTCCGATGGTTCCCTGTGCTTCCTCAATTTCGTTTCGCTTCATCTGGTGACCTCCGCTGCCATGACTTCAACGTAGCTACAGTTTGATTGTCCGCCACGTCGCCATTTTCCCAAGACATGAACGCGCCGGTTTTTCTTCGCCGCGTCGGTGAGGATGTCTGTTTCATTCCTTGGCGCCGCCAGCCAGGCCGTTGATCGTGTTCCGCGAAAATCGAACATGATTTGCGGTGTGCATGGCTCGCCGGCATACAGCGAAACGCGTCCAACTTGGTCAAAGCGTAAACCGGCAGGCGCTGCCCTGGCCTGCGGCGTCGGCTTCTTTATCTGAGCGCAACCCGCCATTCCGGCCATGACGATTCCTGTGATAAGCCAATTGAATGGAAAGTTTTTCATACCAAAGAACATCCACATTCGTTAACGCCTATTCTTTCAACCGCGAAACATGACCGGCAGCGAGGCGCCAGCGGCCGTTCTGTTTTACAAAGGTATCCGTGAACTGAACAATGATGTCGAGTGCTTTACCCTGAGCGTGGCCTTGTACTTTTGTCTTGCCGGTCACGATCGCGGTGTGATCGCCGTAAACTCGCACCTTCATATCGTAGTTTTCGAAAACGTCGTAATGAACGCTGCCGGTTTTGGCGTCTTCGATATCGTCGGCCGCTGTGGTGATTTCACCTTTTGAGTTTGTAAGCGTGTAATCGTCCGTCAAAAACTTCGCGATTCTGTCCGCGTCACCGCGCAAATACGCAACGCATCCGTCGCGCTGGGCTCGCAGCACCGCCGCGCTCTCATCCGTCGCCGTCTCGGCGAGGGCCGCTGCGACACAGGCTAAAGAGAAGGTCAGGAAGAATTTCATCCTTCGAACATAACCATAAACCGAACAATCTCTCCCGTGGTCATCCTGAACGGAGCCACTAGCCACGCCGTGGCTGAGGCTGCGGCTTTGCCGCCTAAAATCGCGCCTTCGGCGGTTACGTTTGGCATGGCCTTCGGATAGCCGATCCACCATAACGCTGTCGTGGCCTTCCGCCTTCCGGCGGTTGACACAACCGCCGCTACAACGTTGCGTTGATTCTTCGCGTGCAATGAAAAATCGACAGGCTGCAATTCCATTCATCTTCGTCACAGTCATGCTCGACATGCTGGCGCTGGGGTTGATCGCGCCGGTGTTGCCGAAACTGATTCTCGATTTTCTGGGCGGCAACATGAACTCGGCTGCAAAGTGGAATGGCATTTTCGGCACCGTGTTTGCCCTGATGCAATTCTTCTTTTCACCAGTGCTTGGTGTTTTGTCTGATAAATTCGGCCGCCGTCCGGTTATTCTTTTGTCGAATCTTGGGCTCGGCCTTGACTACATCGTGATGGCGCTCTCGCCCACGATCGGGTGGCTGTTCCTCGGGCGCATCATTTCCGGAATCACGGCATCGAGCATTCCAACAGCGATGGCCTACATCGCAGACGTAACACCGAAAGAAAAACGCGCCGGCGCCTTCGGCATGATCGGCGTAGCGTTCGGTCTCGGTTTTATTCTCGGGCCGGGAATCGGCGGGCCGCTGGGCGACATTGATGTTCGGCTGCCATTCTGGGTCGCGGCTGGATTTAGTCTGGCCAACTGGCTCTACGGCTACATTTTTGTGCCCGAATCGCTGCGAGACGAACATCGCAAGGAATTCACGTTGCGCCGGGCGAACCCGATCGGCTCGCTTGTCCTGCTTCGATCCCATCATGAGCTATGGAAACTCGCCAGCCTCCAGTTTCTCGCCTACGTCTCGCACGAAGTGTTCGTGATCTGGGCGCTCTACGCCATTTATCGATACGCCTGGAGCTCAGGCATGATTGGCCTTTCGCTCGCGATCGTCGGCATTTTTACCGCGGCGATTTCCGGCGGACTCACAGGACGAATCGTTGGATGGCTCGGTGAGCGTCGCACGCTTTACATCGGCCAATTTTTCGGTGCGATCGGTATGCTGGTCGCTGGTCTCGCGAGAACGAGCGCTGTTTATATCGCGTCGATCCCGGTCATTTCGATGTGGAACATTTCTTTCCCTGCAGCGCAAGGGATGATGACGCATCGCGTGAGCGAGCGTGAGCAGGGCGAATTGCAGGGAGCGATTCAAAGCCTTCGCTCCATCGCCTTCGTGATCGGACCGTTCCTGTTTTCTGGAATATTCGCCTGGTTCATTGATTCGAAGCGCTCGTTTCATATTCCCGGCGCGCCATACTATTTTGCAGCGGCGCTGTTGTTCACCGCGATGTTGCTCGCCCTGCGTGTGGAACAACCAAAATTTGATCAGCCAAGCGGCAAATTAGTGGAACCAAGCGAAGCCGCGCCGCCGGGCGGGATTGCTCCCGGTGAAATCGCGCCCGTCGCGAACCCTACGCAAGAAAATGTTTGAATGGGCACAGGGTGCGATCTATTTGGAGTGCGGTGACGTGTCACCGCTTTCAAAAGCGCGGACATGTCCGCGCAGTCCAAAACCGATATGAAAGCAAGCGTGCGCTGGGCAACTGTTACACTTGCGATCTGCTCGTGGATCGCGATCTCGAATCATTGCGCGTTCGCAGCGGTCGCAACGGAAGTCGCCAAGGCGCAAACCGAATGTCCATTCCATTCCAAGCCAGCGAAACAAAAGGAACAATCCTCGCATGTACAGTGCTGCAAAATCCTGCGCGCTGTTGTCCGAACTATCGCCAAGAGTTGGGCGCGAAGTGACAGCGATTTTTCCGATATCGACTTTCCGTTCGAGGATTGCAGGCTGTTCACACATTTCCGCGATGCACTCGCACCCCTGTTGCTGGACACTGGGCCGCCCAGCGCGCGCTCATTCGCTGAGTTGATTTTGCAGCGGAGCCTTCTCGCTCACGCTCCACCGTTTCGCGCGTAGAACGCGCAGCATTCGCGTTCTGCTTGTAGGGCAACCGCTCCGGTTGCCGTTTTCCCCGCTGGCAGGCGAGGCGCCTGCCCTACAACCAGACCAAATGCGAAGAGAAATCACAGCTCTAGTTACGAGCGCAGTTGCGCTGGTCACACTCGCAGCGCGTGGGCAGGTAGGGGCGATTGACCTCAATCGCCCGCACAACGAGCACGATTACGACCATGAGCAGGAGCAAGAAGAGACGCAGAAGTACACCTGCCCGATGCATCCCGAGGTGATAACCGATCATCCCGGCAATTGTCCGAAATGTGGGATGAAACTCGTGCCACTGGCGGAACACAAACGTCCAACGTCCAACTCCGATAAATCGCGAGCAGGCGTCCAACGCTCAACGCCTGATCATCAGTCGCATATGTCGCATCCGTCTCACGAAATGCACCCGCCTTCGCACGCCGGCCGTGAAATGCAGATGGAAATGTATTCCTCAGTAGATCTCGCAGATCCCATGACTCGCGAAGGCTCGGGCACAAGCTGGTTGCCGGATTCGAGCCCGATGTATGGCAGAATGTTCATGTTCGACGGCGACATGCTCATGTTGCACGGCGCGATTTTTCCGCGTTACACCAACGTGAGCACGCGGCGCGGCGATGATCGCATCGATGCGCCGAACTGGATCATGGCGATGTATTCCCATCCACTAACCGAGCAGGGGCGCGGTTATCCCCTTCTCTTTCAAAGCGGCGAATCGTGGAACGGAGAGGCATTGCACGACCGCCAACATCCGCACGATCTCTTCGACGAACTCTCGTTCAGTGTCTCGCAAAAATTCGATCATGATCTGAGCGCGTACATCTATTTCGGTTATCCCGGCGAACCGGCGCTCGGCCCCCCTACATTCATGCATCGCCCATCAGCGATGGATGATCCCGACGCGCCGCTCGGGCATCACTGGCAGGATTCGACTCACGTTACCTTCGGTGTAGCCACCGTCGGTCTGGTTTGGTCCCGCTTTGGCGGGATAAAAATTGAAGGCAGCATTTTCACCGGCCGCGAGCCGGATGAAGACCGTTACGATTTCGATCGGCCACGTTTTGATTCATTCAGTGGACGGATATCCTGGAACCCAATGCAAAATCTGGCGCTGCAATTTTCCCACGGCTATATCGAAAGTCCCGAAGCACTCGAGCCCGATCTGAAACGGCATCGCACGACCGCGTCGATCATTTACAACCTCCCGCTTGGACACGATAGCAACTGGTCGAACACATTTGTTTGGGGCCAAAACCACGATACCGGCGAAGGCAAAACGCAATCGTTTCTGGTCGAGTCAAATTATCAACGGGGACGCAACACCATTTATCTGCGCTGGGAACGCGTCGAAAAATCCGGTGACGAGCTCGTTCTCAAGCCACCTGATGAATCAGGCATCTTTCCTGTGAGCGGGTACTCGCTCGGTTACGTCCGCGACCTATCGCATGGCAACGGCATCGACATCGGTCTCGGCACGCAATTCACAATCAACGACCGTCCCGATAGTCTCGATCGCTACTACGGAGACGATCTTGGCTACGCCTTCCAATTTTTCCTGCGCATACGGCCATCCCTGCACGGTCACGGTGTGCATCAGCACTCGGAGCAGGCTGTCGCCGGAATGGAGAAATAAAGTGAGTCTCGAGATTCTGGCTTCGCCATCCGCCACACGCATGTGTTAAAACATGCGAGATGAAAAATTTGTTGCTCGGGATCGCGCCGTTCGTCGTTGGAACCAGCACACTCTTAGCCAATGGAGGCGCATGGCAGACCGGAGTCCCGGGAACTGGCAGCGCAAGCGCCACCAATAAAGACCGGCATACCGACGTCGCGATCGAGAACGAGACACTGAAAATTGATCTGCATCCGGAATATGCGGCCGTGGAAGTGCGCTATCGCATGCACAACACTGGACCGAAGGTGCAACAGGATTTCTTCTTTCCTGTCGAGCGATGGGGAAAAAATCCAGACGCCGATATGGACGCAATCAGGAGCGATATCGATCATTACCAAATCAGCGTTGATGAAAAGGACTTGAAATCGACAAATGTGGCCGGACCCAAGGAAGAAAGCAGCAAAACGAAAGAAAGAACCAGCGATGCGAACAAGGAAAGCAGCCAAGCGCAGGGAGAAGGCGGCGAAACGACTTCGGGGCCGTTCTGGCAACAACAGCTCTCCACGATCAAGTCATGGAAGAAATCGGTGATTCCGCTCGAGCGAAATCAGACGCGTGAGGTGGCGATTCATTACAAAGCGCCGTATGCCGAGAACGACGAATCGGTTTCGGATGATTTACACAAGAGCGACGCGACGTTTGCATACTCACTCTCGCCCGCAGCGACATGGAAAGACACGATCGGCAAAGGCAAAATCGAGATCAACATTTTGCACCCGGAGCCGGAAGACGTTTCGATCGAGAAACCAAAGGAGCGGTTCAAGAAAATCAGCGACACGCATTACGAATGGGACTTTGAAAACCTGAAGCCTACGCTCGCGGACGACATCCGCATTGTGGCCCATTCAAAATATGATTCATATCCGACCGGTTATTCGGAAGAGGAACTCGATAGTCGCGCCTCGTATGTGATTCGGGGAAACCAGTACTTTCTCGATCACAGAAATTACGATGCGGCCGCAAGTTCGACTCTCGCGCCCCAAGGCAAACACCATTACGAGGTCGAAAACATCAAAGCCGATCCTCAGCGCGAGGTGCTAAGTCCCTGGTGCGAAGGCGCCAACGGCGACGGGGTCGGCGAAAGCATTACGTTAGACGTGAAACGTCCTTTGCCGCTGTATGGCATCCTGATTCGGCCGGGGTATTGGGATTACGGCGACGATAAGGTATGGAAGAAGAACAACCGCGTAGCTGCTCTCGAGATTACACTGAATGACGACCAGACGTTCACTGAAACCATTCCCGACGAGACGTTCCAGGAACCGTATTTGATTCGCGTGCGCGATTACACGAAACCGGTGAACAAAATCAAGCTGGTGATCAAGGGTGTGCATCGCGGCACGCAATTCCGCGACACCTGCATTTCGCTCGTAGAGTTGCGCGTGCCGCTTGAGAAAAAACCTGAAGTTCACGGGGCGCGATGAACAGGCGAGCAGCCGAGTTCTGCGTGGCAGTGCTGCTCGCGACTGTCGGTCCCGCGATTGCAGAGGCAAACGCTTTGCCCATTTACATTGAGGACAATCATGCAGGGACTTTTTACTGGCTGGCGCAAAACATCGATCTCGTTCAGCATTACACACTGATCCTTTTCGACGCGCACAGCGACGCATCGGGCATCTTCGATTCAGATAAAATTCGTGAAGCGCTAAGAAACGTTGCGTCCGGGGAGGATCGGCATGCGCTGCTCGACCGCTGGCGCAGCCATGGCGCTGTCCAATGCTTTAACTGGATCGAGCCGCTGATGCCGGCGCCGATCGCCAAAGTGATTTGGGTGCCGGCTGAGGAGCTTTCTCCAGCTGAGATTCGCAAGCGCGCGCAAGAAGCAACGGCGTTGCTGGACGGGCATCTCGAAGCAGCGCCACGGAAATCGGGATCGTTCCGTGAATCGTACGCGGTTACCGATTTCGAAAATCTAGAGAAGCATATTGATCCAAGCCGGCCGCTGATCGTCACAATTGATCTCGATTACTTTGCTGGCCTGCCAGCCGCACAACAGGAAAAAGCGTTCGCACGAATTTGGAATTTCGTGATCGAGCGGCCAAACCTTCGCGCCCTCACATTCGCCATTTCGCGTCCTTACTTAAGAACGGAGGAGGAAGCGTATCGGCTGGTTGAGCTGGCATTGACTTCCGCGCTCTTGTTGCCTACCGCGCAAATCGAGTTCGAGCCGCTCCTGACAGTTCCCAACGATCACTCGAATCTCGCCAAGGAATTGATGGTGAAAGGAGAGAAATTACCGGCGTTCGATGTCACGCAAGCACCGGCTGAACTCCGAGCGCGAATTTTGTCCGAATCTAAACGCATCACCGTGCGCCACGATGCCGCGCGTTGGGAGCGATTATTGCGCGAGTGGAATGAGGCGCCGCAATTGCATCTTCAAGTTAAGAATCGCCAGCCGTCCACAGACAATGTTTGGCGTATACCGACGCACGAGGGAGCTGAGATCGAACTCGTCGTCGAGCCCTGGACAGCGAAGCCGGAGAAGATTCAATGGTTCGCGCTCACAACGAAATATCTGCGATGCAACCTAACAGATTTGTCGAGCGATCAGGTTGGCTTTGTCGCGAACGCAGCGCCGCGTCCAGCTTGGAATGAACTTCAGATTGACCATCACGATTCCGTTCTGCCGATAACCAAGATCGACAGCTTGTTTGATCGGCATTTGCATTGCGGCTCGCTGCGGTTGCGAGCGCGCGCTGTCGTTGATGGGAAAATCCGCGAGACGCCCGTTTTAGAATTGCGGAGATTTATCAGCAGCGGTTTCCGTGCCGCAATCAGCGAGCAATTCGGTTTGCCGTACCTTTTCGGCAGCGGCGAATTGTCACAAGATTTGGATACTGGACCCGAAACGAATCTCGGCGCCGATTGCGCGAATTTCGTTGTTTACGCGCTGCGCCGGCAAGGCCAGCGCGTTCCGTGGTCGGATCCGAAGCGGCTGCGTGAATATCTTGATCCACTCGCGCGATCTGTCACGCCGGGTACGGCAAAAATTACCGCGGAGGATTTGCAGCGCGGTGTGATCGTTCATCTCGGCACACACGTCGCGGCGGTCATGGAGGATCGAGCGCCTGTCAGGATTCTTGATGAAAACGATCTTGTCGCGCACCAACTCGGGGGCGCGCCGGAAATGCTGACGCTTGGGCAACTCCTGCGTGAGCGCAGAAAAAATTGCTTCGACTTGTTCCGCGTCCCTCCATCCAAAACTGCGGCGACATTAGTTTTTGGTGGCGACGTAATGCTCGGCCGGAGTTGTGCAGCAAAGATTGAGAATGGCGTGGACCCTTTTGCCGGTGTCGCGGCTGAGCTGCGCGGCGCGTCGTTCGCCGCGGCGAATTTGGAATGCACGATTTCAGATCTCGGCGAGTCCGCGAGGCGCTATGCATTCCGCGCTCCAGCATCCTCAGCACAACTGCTCCGCAGCGCTGGATTTCGTGCCATGGGCCTGGCAAATAATCACGCGCTCGATTTTGGGTCTACGGCCTTGCAGGACTGCGCAGCGCGATTGATCCAGGAAAAAATCGAGCCCGTCGGAGTTGCAAAAACCGGAAGCAATACTTGCGAGCCGAGCTTTTTCTCCGTGCTGGATGGAAAGAAAATCGCGCTCCTTGCTATCAGTGCTGTTGGACCTGCCGCGCGAATTGATCGAGCTAATCTGAACTCCGCAATCGCCACTGCGCATTCACACGCAGACTTCGTCGTTTGTTTGGTTCACTGGGGAATTGAAAATAGCGAGAACATCACTGATGAACAACGCGAACTGGCCCGCTGGCTAATAGACCACGGAGTGGACGTTGTGGTTGGTTCGCATCCGCATTGTGTTCAGTCGCTCGATTTTTACCATGGCCGACCAATCGCATATTCCCTTGGTAATCTCGTATTCGACGGCGCGCCAACAGTCGCCTCGTGGAATCGCGGCGCGTTGCTCAAGGTCGGTTTAAGCGAAGATGCAAAAATTTCATCAGCGTCTTTGATCGCAGTGATTCTTCAAGATGGCCTGCCTCAGATGAACGTGACTGAGAGCGATCGTTTCGGCAGCCGTTGATTTAAAACTGACGGCTGCCGCCTTCACAAAGGATACAGCGAGCCACGGGGGAAACCGTCACTCCTTGATCGCTTGTCAGCACGCGCGAGATGCGTGAAAATTGACGCTCCGTGGCTCTGCGACTGCCAAAACAAGATTATCAAGACATCGAGCGCGTCATCGAGTTCGACTTTGTGCGCGCGACCGAAGCGGCGGCGCTGAACTCCCTGCGCTGGCTGGGACGCGGCGACAAAGAAGCAGCAGACGCGGCAGCGTGCGACGCCATGCGCGGCATGTTCGATCTCATGAACATTTGCGGTGAAGTCGTGATCGGCGAGGGAATCAAGGATGAAGCGCCCGGAATCTTAAAAGGCGAACAGCTCGGCACGTGGTATCCCGGTTCGCCGGAATTTCACATTGCCATCGATCCCATCGACGGCACTACCAACATTTCCAAAGGCGCGCCGAACTCGATTAGTTGCATCGCGGCGGCTAGCCCTGAGGAAGGCGTGAAGGTGGCTCTGCGGGACATCCCTTCATTCTACATGTCGAAGCTGGCGTACGGACCGCAGGTCATCGATTATATGAAAAGGCGCGGCGACTCGCTTCATCTCGACACGCCAATTGCGGAGATGCTGGCAATTGTCGCGCGCGCAGTGGACAAACGTGTGCAGGATGTGGCAGTCATGATGCTGGATCGTCCGCGTCACAAGGAGATCGTCGAACAAATTCGCGCGGCAGGCGCGTCCCTGCGTATGATCGGCGACGGCGATATCGCAGCGGCTATCGCTCCGTCGCTGCCCGAGCCCGATGTTGACCTTTATATGGGCATCGGCGGTTCACCCGAAGCGGTGCTCGCGGCGGCGGCCATCAAATGTCTCGGCGGCGATATGCAATGCAGAATGTGGCCGCGCGACGACAAGGAGCGAAAAAAGCTCATCGCCGATGGTTACGAGAAAGACCTGGATCGCATCTATTCGGCAGACGATCTGGCAAAGGGCCAAAACATCATCTTCTGCGCAACCGGAATCAGCGATAGCGCGCTGTTGCCAGGTGTGCGCGCGCGTGGTGGCGTGACTGCGGTCACGCATTCAATCCTGATGCGAGCGAAGAGCAAAACGGTCCGATTTATTCGCGCCCGACACAATCTGCAGACAAAAACGATCCGGCTCCGGTCGGATAGTCGCGAGCATTTGATTTAGACCTTGCTCACGCTTTGCGCGGTAAAAGCGCACTGATTCTGTTCATCAGTTTTACTTTTGCCAGGCACCATGAAAAGCGGCAGCGCGCTGCCGCACTCCAAAACGTGGCGGTCATTGCTGGCTCACATTACTCGCTTGCGTCTCGGAGTGCGCTGGTGTTCCGGCGCTTTGGGCAATTGCGGTCAGACATTTTTGGACGTACGTCGAATTTCGCCAATGCGGCGATTGTCTTTTCGATCGGCAAGCCGACTACGTTCGTGAATGAGCCCTCAATCTTTGCGATGATCTCTGCGCCACTTCCCTGCGCCGCGTAAGCGCCGGCTTTGTCGAGCGGATCTACTTTCGCAAGGTAATTTTTGATCGTTGCGGCGTTAAGCCGCCGAAAACGCACACGCGAAATGTCATGAAGAACCGTCGATCTTCCCGATGTCTGGTGATAAATCAAAACGGCCGAGCAAACTTCGTGGATTCGTCCACTCAGCCGCCGGAGTATCTGCGCGGCTTCATTCAGACTCGCCGGTTTACCGATAATCTCCTGATCTAGCGCGACGAGCGTGTCGGCTGCAAGCACGACGGCGTCAGGACGCGTTTGTGCAATGGACATTCCCTTGCGAATGGCGTTCCAAACGGTCAGCTCGCGCAATGTAACAGCGATATCGAATTTTTCCGCCACGCCCGGCGTGAGAATTTCGAATTCAAATCCGGCTTCGAATAACAAGGCAGCTCGCCTTGGTGAACTGGATGCCAGCACAAGTGACGGCATGGCTACCAATTCAACTCACAATGTCATGTTGAGCGAAGCGAAGAATCTCGGTTAATTCTGTGAGATAAAACGGCCAGAGATGTTTCGCTTCGCTCAACATGACAGCGGCATTTACCTGAAATCACAACCTCGCCTGACCGAACAAAATGTTCGGCTATGGATTCGGTGACACTGACGGAGCCGCGTTTTTATTGAAGATATCCGGTAGCTTTGTTTCCTTGAAATCAGCAGGGATGGTAAACTGTTTATCGGCAATGGAGTCGAGGCTTACGCTGGTGACGGTGCTCGTAATGTCGGTAGGATGATCAGGAGCGCTGGTCCCATGTGCGTCTGCCTGATTTCCCTTGCCAACGATCATGCGCATTCGGATCGGCAGACCTGGGAAATCGCGAAAATCTGGCATTTTCGTGTTGGCTGCATCCCAAAACTCAGATTTGATCGATTGGAGTTGCGCCAGCACGGCAGCGCCATTGGGATAGTTCGGCGTAATCCAGTACGTCGCCTTAAAATCGGGTCCGTCGTACGTGTATTGCTCCGTATCGTAACCGTTAATCATTTCCCGCTTGCCGGTGGGTGTAAGTCTTGGCGTTTCAGAGCCCGGACGTTTGGTGCTGAATTTATTTAACATGTCCGCGATAGCTCTCATTTTATCCGGCGAAATGCGGACGATAGTCTTCTGGTCATTCAACAGGTTGATCAGCTCGCCGGTTCCTCCATCGAAAATTATAGTGATTTGCGGAGAAGCATCGATTCGTGCTTTGTCGCCTTTGACCTTGATGGTCATGTTCGTGGCGGCGGCTACTTCACTGGGCGTTCCTTCTGCCTTTTGATCATGGGCCGGTGGTTGTACCGTTGTTGAATAGACGATCGTAAGGTCTGCGCGGGTCTGAAGGATGGCAAAAGCAGTTAAAACCAGCGAACAGAATACGGTCTTCATTATCTGACGTGACTAGATCGGAGCGCTCGATCAATCTGGCTGCTTGAGCCGCGGATTACACAGGCTTCCGCGTTTTTAGCAGCTTGATCGCGTCGCGTAACTCGGCGGCACGCTCGTAGAGTTCCTTTGCAATCGCACTTTCCATCTCGCGTTGCATGACCTCTAATTTCGAAAGCGGGCGTTTCGCCTTCACTTCCTCAAGCCATTCGTCGAGAAACGCGATCTCCGAGCTCTTCGAGACCAACTCTGGAAAATTTGACTGTTGCAGGAAATCGACAATTGCCTCGCGACCGCGCTCAATTTCGGCGATTGCCTCGGCAAATTTTTGCTGGCCGAGAAGAATGGATGCCTTGGCGCGTGTGCTCATCATGAGCACGTATGGACGAAATTGCTGGAGCGCCCAGGAAAAGTCCTCGCGATCCGTATGCTCAGCCACGAAAGTAAAAAGATCGAGATTACGTTGCGTATCGCGCACTACGCCGTCGAAATCGTTAATCTGAAACAAGCTCAGATAACGATGATAGTACTGGATGCCCTCCTGTTGGAGCTCGGCACATTCCTCAGGTGTAAGCTCGTAGGTTTCCCCTTTTGCCCCGGCGCGGGCCGCCTTTTTTTGATGATATTGTAAAAGCGACTCGCAATTGTGTGGATGCTGGCCATCTGGCCGGCCGCTCATTTCCATTTGTAAGACACCGAGATCGACTCGCAGTTGCAATTTCTCGCAGCCATCAAGGCCGGTGATCTTGCGCACTTTGATGCTGCCACTCTCATGCGGCCAATCTTTCAAGATCGTATTGAGATCCAGACTCATGTAGCGAAACATCGAACACTTCGCCTTGCCTTGTCAATAATTCGTAGCGGTCGCCGGAGCAGCGCCAACTTTTCACTAGTCACGATTCACTCCTCACTTAATTTTGGCTCGTGGAAGACGCAATTGACTCGTTCATTCGTTTCCTCGCAGTCGAGCGCGGTCTTTCTGAGAATTATCAGCTCTCGACTCAAAGATCGCTGAGCGAGTTCGCGCGATGGTGCACAGCCAGCAAGAAAATCGATCATCCCCGTGCTGTCACTCTGCCAGTCCTCAGCGAATATCTTGCCACGCGAAAACGCGCTGGCCTTTCCGCGTCGTCGATCAAGCTGATTGTAGTTGCGTTGAAGATTTTTTTTCGATTTTTGGCTGGCAAAGGAACAATTGAACGCGATCCGGCCGAAGCCCTGGCGCTCCCGCGGATCGAGCGTTATCTGCCTGAAACTCTAAACGAGTTACAAGTGGAGCAATTCCTGGAGAGCATCGACACGAAAGCAGTTCACGGCCTGCGAGATCGCGCGATGATCGAGTTGCTTTACGCAAGCGGTCTGCGCATTTCGGAATTGGCAAACACACGGCTGGAGAATTTCAATTTTGAAGAGCGCGTTGTGCGCGTGACTGGCAAAGGAAACAAGACCCGCCTGGTTCCGGTAGGTCGAAAAGCGTGCGAAGCGCTGGCAGCCTATCTCTCTACGGAGCGACCTAAATTTGTGAAACGACGTAGCGGCAGCGAAATCTTTCTCTCCGAGCGAGGCAGCAAGTTAACCACAGCGCGCATCTGGCAGATCGTAAAAAAACACGCAGAGCGCGCCGGACTCGAAAAAGACATCTACCCTCACCTTCTCCGGCATAGCTTCGCGACCCACCTGCTTGGCAATGGCGCCGATTTGCGGATCATTCAGGAAATGCTCGGCCACGCCGATATTTCGACGACGCAGGTGTACACGCACGTCGATCAACAACGGCTTAAAGCTGTGCATCGGCAATTTCACCCACGGGCATAGCGAGCGCGATGCCAGTTTCTGGATGCTAGATGCTCGATCACTTTGTGTTTGATCCAGTATCAAGCATCGAGTATCCAGCATCCGCCTTTGGGACGCGGTCGTGCTTATGAAACGAATTCTTCTTCTACTCATCGCGTTCGCTGCCGTCGCTTTTGCTGGCTGGTACTACTGGAATTTTTTTCAACGAATTTCGAGCGCTCCAGTCAGCACGCTCTTGCCGCGGGAAACAATTTTCCTGGTTTACATGCCGGACTTCAACCGGACGCGCGATGAATGGTATCGCAGCGATATTTATCAGCTCTATCGCGAAGCTGCAGTGCAGGATTTTTTGCGTCCCGGACTTGCGGGACTGGGCAAGCTTCCGAAAACGCATACGGCGTCTCAAACGCTCCGGGAAATCGAACAGCTCGATCCAAAGCACGCCTTCTTCGCCTTAAGCTCTGTAAGTCACAACAGCCCAAGATTTGTTAGTGGCTTTCGTTTTCGCGGAAGCCAGCAAGAGGCTGAGGCAATCATTAACAGGTGGCGCTCGACATTTTTGGCACAAAATCCGGGCGCAAAGCACGAAAAACTGCAATACCAGCAACATGAAATCGAGCTGGTGACGGCGGCTCCGTTTACTCTGGCGACGACATATGACGGCCCTTGGTTCTTTGCGGCAACAGACGTCACAGAATTAAAAGCATTGCTCGATCGTGCCGATCACCGCGCAAAAAATCCAGAAGCGACACTCGAGAAAGACGCAGCTTACCGAGTGGCGATCGCCCACCGGCCCTCGAACTATGCAGTATTCTTTTACCTGCAGCCAAAAGCGTTTTCTGAGCGGCTTGCGGCTTTGCGCGCCGCTGTTCGATCCAGCCCGGCTCCCGGCGAGTCCACGATGCTCGAGAAAATGCGCTGCATCGCGGGTTCGATGCGGTTCGACGACGGCAAAATACACGACGTGCTTTTTCTCGGGATGCCGAAGCTGGAGCGTGCAGCCACCCTTACCCGGTCGTCGTTATCGCTGGGAACAAAAGAAACCTTTTTTTATCTATCGATGCTTCTGAACGTCGGGGAGAAAATCGACACCCTCAACCAAGTGGCGGCCTTTGGCGCTAATAAGGTTTTGCAAAGCCTCGCGGACGGCGGCATCACGGCTGATGATTGGAAGGCTGCGTTTGGCACCGAGCTGGGGTCGTTAGCGGATTGGCCGTCGAGTGCACATTGGCCATCCTTGCTGCTGACACTGCCGGTCACGGATGCAGCCAAGGCAGAGACGATCGTAGACGCGCTCATACGGGGCGATGAAGGCGCCACTTGGACGCGGACAGAGAAGGACGGAATCCGCTACTTTTCCAAACAGTCAGCTTCGAGTCTGGTGGCGATCACTCCGACCGTCGGTCTCTCCAAGCGGATTCTTCTAGCCGGGCTTAACCCTGTTTCAGTGGAAGAGGCAATGAAACGCAGCGCGACCAGTTCGGCAGAACTTGCAGATTCCAAAACTTATAAGGCTGCGGAGCGATTGGTGCCGACTCCCACAAATTTATTCGCTTACATCGATACCGCACTTCTTTATTCCCGGCTCGATGCCTCGCTGCGTCCAATGTTGCTAATGGCTACGGCCTTCATTCCATCGGTGGCTAGTTTCATTGACCCTACCAAGCTGCCTTCGCCGGAGATCATTACCAAGCACTTGAGCCCAATCGTCTCATCCCAAAGATACGATCACGACGGCTACGTAGCCGAGTCAATCGGACCAATCACGCTGGATCAATCGGCCATCGGCGTAGCTATCCTTAGCGGTCTTGGCGCGGCAACACGCCAGAAAGCCGGCGCTGGGGTGCCTGGCTGGAACGCTTCTCCGACAGTTACGCCACAGATGACGTCAAGTCCGTCGCCCACGCCATAACGCCTTTGGATTGTGGTGCCACAGGCGCAACGCCGGCGCCCCCTCGTAAATACAGCCGAGATGCCTGTCGCTACAGCGCGCCGGGACTTCGGTGCGTCATTTCGACACCTTTTTCGGCTTTTCAGCGACGAGGTGCAGAAAACTGCTGCAGTTTTCTAAAAACCTGCTATGATTTCGACCCTTATGGCTATTCTAAAGAAAAACGCATTCTCCCGTCGTGTTCCTGACTTGGTAACTGAGGAGCTGGTTGCTGTCCTCTCCCGGCGCTCTTCCTTTGAGTTTAAGCAGCTTTTCGACATCGTGCACGAGAATCTGCGAGCCCGAAACGCTGCAAGCGGCGGCGAAGAAATGCTGCGCCTGCGAGCTTACGAGAAATTGCAGAATCTTGTCGCGCGTGGCGCGGTCAAAAAGAACGGCAAGAAATACAAGGGCTTGCCATCGGCTTTGGCCAGTGCGATTGCCCAACAGAATGGTCATCTCGCCGGTGTAAGATAAGCCGGCCTCTCGCAACAAGTTAGCTTCAGGCCAGGTTCCAGGATGCTGCGCGAATACTTGCCGGTTCTCCTGCAAATCCTCGTCGCGCTCCTGTTTGCCGTTTCCGCCTTACTGGTCAGCGTCTTGGTTGGCAAAAGCGGAAAACGCACTCCAGCCAAAGACATGGCCTACGAATGCGGGATGATCCCACAGGGGGAACGCCTGCCGCGTTTCAGCGTAAAGTTTTATCTCGTCGCGATGCTATTCATATTGTTCGACTTGGAGATCGTGTTCATGTATCCGTGGGCCGTAGTGTACCGGGACGCGATTAAACAAAGCTCGATCATCTTCTGGAGCATGCTCAGCTTTATCACCCTCTTGATGGTGGGCTACGTTTACGCTCTAAAAAAGGGCGCACTGGACTTCAAAAAGTAATCAGCTGCCTCTGACTTTCACTGCGGCTCCCCGGCTTCTTCCGCTCACGTTGCTGTTGAGCGCGCTGCTTTGGGTGTTTACCACAACGGGCGGAAGGCAGATTTTTGTTCAGGAGGTGCTGGGCGGTGCCTACGATTCACAGGCGGAACATTTTTTGCGCGGTGATGTCGATGTCGACGTTGAGGCGATCGGGCATGAGGCGATGATCGTTAACGGTAAAGTGCGGATGTACTTTGGGCCGTTTCCGGCGTTCCTCAGAATTCCCCTGAATCTCGTTTACCCGGCGGGGCACGAAAAGTGGTCTCGCGTTTCAGGGTTTTGCGCTGGAGTCGTCGCGTTGTTTGCCTTCGCAGGCCTGATAGGCAATGCCTTGCGTTCGTCTCCGCTTTCATCGCGCTCCCGTGAGTGGCTGGGTAACGCGTGTGTGCTCGGGTTTGGGCTCGGGTCCCCGTTTCTCTTGCTGCTTGGCAATCTTTCCATCTACAATGAAGCCATAATTTGGGGATTCTCTCTGTCACTCGCCGCACTTTTTTTTGCCTTTCGCTCGCGACAGGCCGAGGGTCGTGCACTGACGCGCGCACTGCTGGGATTCTCCGTCTGTGCAGGTGGTGCTTTGCTCTCGCGAGCCACCTTTGGCGCGCCTTTCATCCTGCTTACACCAATTCTCGCTGGGGGGCTGCGGCGGCAGAATCGGATAACTAATTTGATAGCGCTGCTCCTTCCGATTGGCGCCGCGCTCATTTTCTATGTGTGGCTGAGCTACGCAAGATTTGGCAGCGTAACCGGAGTAAGCTTTGATTACTACATCAACCCGGTGCATCGCGAGTTCGCCCACAAATATGGCGTGCTCAGTCCGCGTCGGATCCCGGCCAGCCTGACAGACTACCTCAGCCTGCGGTTCCCAACTCTTCAGCGTGAAGCGCCTTTTCTTCGGGCAGATCGCCACTCCTGTGATTATCCCTCTCTCTATTCCAATGACTTCAGCGAAGTTTATCTGCCTCTGCCATGGTCTTCCGGCTGGCTTGTTTTTGGTGCGGTCATGGGAATTTTATGTCTGGTTCGACGCAACGGCGCCGACACGTTTGAGCGAGCAGCGGCGATGGCTCTGTTCGCACAGTGTCTTTGTGTTTTATCATTTTTTGCACTCGCCCAACGTTACGCTGCTGATCTATGTCCGTTCCTGATCTTCTGTCTCATCGTTTTTCTCAGTTCAGGCGGAGTGGCGTTGCTCCGGCTGCGTCACGTAATGATTGCGCTCATTGCCTTCGGAGTCACCGTAAACTCGCTCGCGACCGTTTCCTGGCTAGTCGATGCGGACCAAAACGTGCCACCGCAGACGAGAGCTGCCTGGGAGAAATTCCTGGGCCGACATTCAAATGACAGTGAGAAGCCATGATAGTTCTCAGAAGCGGTAATACCATTCCGCAACTTTGGATTGCACTTGCTGTGTCGGTATTTGCGGCCGTCGCGTTTTATTTCTCGACTAATGCGATACTGCACGATCTGGATTACACAGCTGATATTGCGTCCGCTTTGCTTCGTGGCGACTTGGGCCTCCGGGAAAAGCCGCCTGAGTGGCTTAACGAAATGATCCCGCATGGCGACAGATACTATTCGGCCTTCCCGCTGGGAGCCGTGCTTAGCATGATTCCCATAGCGCTGCTGCAAAAGGCGCGCTTGATCCACAATTTTCCAGCACACGTTTTGGCATCGTTGATTGCTGGTTGCTGTGTTTACTTCTTTTTTCAACTCGCAAAGGCATTTGGAGCGAACTATTCCAGCCTCGAACCGAGTTCGTTCGGTCGACGGATTTTGTTGGCGTTGTTTCCCGTTTTCGGAACGTGGACGTGGTGCAACCTCGGTTTCGGCGGCGCCTGGCAGATCGCGCTGGGCCTCGCGTTGCTTGGGCAAACTGCCGCACTTTATTTCACCCTCGTGCGACCTTCTCCTTTGGTCGCGGGAACGTTCTTCGCGCTGGCTTATGGAAATCGCACCGAGTTGCTTATAACCGCGCCGCTGTATCTTTGTTTTTTCTGGCAACGCTCGGATCGAACCTCAGCGCTTTGGTCCCGTAGCATGATCAAACAGGAGCTCGGGAAAAACGGACGCATGGCCATCCGCTTTCTAAGTGTCCCAGTATGCCTCGCCATTCTTACAGCAGCCTATAACTTTGCGCGATTTCATTCCATTTTCGATTTTGGCTACACTCACATTCCCGAAGTGCACGAAGAACCGTGGTACGAGCACGGTCTTTTTTCGATCCAAGCTGTTCCCTGGAACATCTACACGATGCTATTTCAGGGATTTGCAAGTCTTTCCTACTTTCCATACATCGAGCCAAACGGGTTTGGCTGCTCAATATTCCTTGCCAGCCCCTTTCTGTGTCTCCTTTTTCGCGAGGGCGGAAAATACAAGATCGCTGCATGGGTGGCGATCGCCGTTTTGACGCTCGTCCTTTGGTGTCACGGAAATCCCGGAAGTTGGCAGTTTTCGTACCGCTATGCCATGATTCTGCTTCCCTGGATGTTTCTGCTACTGACAGGCAATGGCCCGCCGAGATTAACTATGATTGAAATATCGCTTTTCACCGTCTCCGTTGCGATTAATGCACTGGCCATGTGGCTATTCCTCTGGACCGACCAGATCCAAGGGGAATAACGCTGTAGATCATGATCGCACCCGCCCGTTTCGCCTGCGCAGTCGACAATTGCGGAGTGTTTGACGGGAGAAATCATGCGTTTACGGTTTGCGCCTGCGCCCGCCGCGCCGAGAGGTGGTGCGAATACGGGGGCTGAAACTAGAACACCGATGATTTGGGTATGCTGGCTTTAATATATTTGGGATTGGCCTTTGCTGTAGGAGATTTCCTTTGCCGGCGCTTTTACCGGTTCGCGTCCGTCGCGCACCGGTGTGCAGCAGCCATACTCTCAGGGCTCCTAATCAGCTCGTGGTTTACGTATCTGGCCGGACTGCTCTTCACTCGCGCACGGCAGCCGCTCCTCTGGGGTAATCTCTTGTTCGGCATCGCAGCGATCGCCGTGCTGTCGTGGAACAGATGGAAACACAAAGTCATAAAGCGCGCTCAGGACGACAGTCCCAACACTTTTGTCCCTGGCAGATACCTGCCGCGGCCCACGGGATCGAGCGTAGCTGACTGGTTACTAATCGCCGGATACGTAGTTCTCGTATCCTGGATGATGTTTGCTTCCTTTAATTCCAGCGATGGCATCCTGCGGATCGCTAACCAAGAGTACAGCGATTTCGGGCCGAACACTGCGATCATGCAGAGCTTCGCCGTGGGGCATAACTTCCCCACGGAGTATCCGCACTTCTCAGGAGACCGCATCCGTTACCACTTCCTTTTCTACTTTCAGGCGGGCAATCTTGAGTTTCTCGGGCTCAGTCCGGTGTGGAGTCTTAACCTGCTCAGCATGGTCACTCTAGTGGCGATGCTAACCCTGGCGATGACGCTAGGCGAGGTGGTTTTCAATTCCCGAGCAGTAGGGCGCCTTGGATCGCTTCTTTTTTTCTTTTTTGGCTCCCTCTCGTACGTTCCCTACCTTCAGAGACAATCTTCAGTTCGCGCCGCGATTCAAGCCATCAGGCAACAGCGCGATTTTCTTCCGAGCATCTTCCCGTATCGCGGGGACGCGTGGGGTACTTGGTCGCAGGTCACTTATCTCAACCAGCGGCATGTCGCCAGCGCCATAGGAATACTGCTGCTCGTTCTGATTTTTTTGGTCATCCGCTATCGCATGCGACCGAAGCGAGCTAAAGCGCCGCCTTCGATTCATTCGATTGCAGCGCAGCGAAATCCGTCTCCCGAAATCGCACCGCATACCTCTTCCGAGGATGCCCCTCGACCCGAAAACATTTTAGAACCAGGTAGTCACATTACTCCGGCTTCGGCCGCAACAGAACCGAAATGGGCTAACATCCTGCCTCCTGAGCCAGTTGCGGCGCAGCCAAACCTCTGTCCGGAAATCAGAGCGGATACCTGTTCCGAAAATGCCACTCAGCCGGAAACTTCCCCAGAATCATCAAAAGAGGAGATAGCTTCACTCTCGGATAGCGGGGGTGCTTCGGACAGCGAAGCGGCTACAGAAGGAGCAACGGAACCGAAGCAAGAGGTTGTCGCTCCGATGGAGCGCTTTCGCGATACTTTGCCAGGCTTCATTTTTTCGGGCGTCCTGCTTGGGCTGCTGCCGATGTGGAACAGTGCCGTCTTTATCGGCGCAGCCGCCGTGTTAGGAGTATGGTTCATCCTGTTCCCGCTGCGGTTGCAGATGCTGACAATGGCGGTCACCACAGGCCTGATCGCGCTGTCCCAGATGCTGTATCTGACTGGTGGGAGTGGACGGACACCCATGCCACGCCTTTTTCATTGGGGCTATACCATTGACCAGCCCACGGCAGCGAACGTAGTGAAGTATCTTGGGTTCACCTTTGGCTTTAAGTGGCTGTTAATCGCCCTGGCGCTGGTCTTCGCGAACAGCCTGCAAAGGCGCCTGTTCCTTGCAGTTTCAAGTCTCGTTGCAGTTGCCTTTTGTTTCCAGTTCACGATTGAGGTGTTGGCTAACCAGAAGTTTATACACACCTGGGTAATTATCGCGAATCTCTTCGTCGCCTTCGCCCTCTGGCGGCTGTGGCGTTTCTCACTGCTACGGACTACAGTGCCGGGGAAACTCATTGCGAGCGTTCTCTTTCTGCTAGTCATTCCCGGCGGTGTCATTGATTTCTTTCCGATTCATAACACCGGCTGGAGTGAAGTACAGTATCGGAATGATCCGTTGATCGAATGGCTTAAGAGGAACACGACACCGCGAGACATCTTCCTGACAGATCGATTCGTTACGCATCCGATACTTATGGCTGGACGCCGCGTCTTTTATGGCTGGCCTTACTTTGCGTGGTCAGCCGGTTATAACGCAAGTAACCGTGACCGGGTTTATACAGAGTTGTTCGAGAGCAAGGACCCTTGGAAAGTGTATCATCTTCTGAAAGAGAATGGCATTGAGTACGTGGCATACGACAATGCTGTTCGGCAGGCGCAGTTCATTAAGCGACCGAATCAAGAGCTATATGCTACTTATTTTCCGAAGGTTTACGACGCACCCAATTACAACGGGATGGTCATTTACAAGGTGCCAGATAAACCGCCTCCTAAGCTCAGTAATCTCCCTGAGAGTGTGAGCAACATGTTTGAAGGCGGCAAGGGAACAGGCAAGGGAGAATTTGATTCCCCGTCTGGAATCGCTGTCGATAGCAACGGAAATGTTCTGGTCGCCGACACTGGTAACGGACGTATCGAGAAGTTTTCTCCGACTAGCACTTTCATCAGCACCATAGGAATGAAAGGAGCCGGCAATGGACAACTCGGAGCACCAAACGGGATCGCCGTTGATCGCAACGGCAATGTGTACATAGCGGACGCTGGCAATCACCGTGTGCAAAAGCTGGCCCCTAACGGCGGATTCATTGCGGAGTGGAAAGGCCCGGAACCGGGATTTTATGGACCGCGCCGGATCGCTATTGGCCCCGATGACTCCATCTACGTCGTCGATCAGGGCCACACGCGAATTGTCAAGTTCAAGCCCGATGGACAGGTGCTGACGGTCTGGGGCACCAAAGGCAATGGCGACGCTCAGTTCGACGACCCCACTTCGGTGGCAGTTGATCCTACAACCAATAAAGTTTATGTCGCCGACCCACGTAATAAGCGTATCCAGGTATTTGATGCTAACGGGAAGTTTCTAACTAAATGGGAAATGCCCGAGTGGGGGCGGGCGGCAGGCTTTGAAGACTTGGCGATCGATGCAAAGGCGGGTCGATTGTACGCATCCAGCGCCAACATAAATGCAGTGTTCATTTTCGATTTGAATGGCAAGAGGATCGGAAGTTTGACGCCGAAGCCACCGGACCAGCTTGAAGGGCCATCAGCATTGGCTTTAAGCGACCGGAAGCTTTATGTCGCTAACATGTTTGGCAACCGCGTAAGCGTGATTGACTTATAACTAATTGCCAGCTTGCGTATCCGGCGACAGGTGTTGTTCACGTCGATTTGATTCCACAGAAGAGAGATTCATCTGGTGAACTTATCTGACGCGAGATCGCGACTTCTTGGACCGAGGACCCTGTTGCTCGGCTTGTCATTCATTGGGATCTCGATTTGCGCATGGGCTGGCGTGGCGCACTACCGGAAAGCCGCTTGGGGAGACCCGTGGCAGCCGATCGGGTGGCTGCTTGGCATGCTTTTTTTGCTGCTCGCCTTCTCACCAAGCCCGGCTCGATTGGCGACTGGCTTCAGGTCTTTGGTAAAACCGAAGACAGCGTTCTTTCTCTTTTGGATCCTGTTCTTTACACTGTCGCACCTCTGGAATTTTCGCACGGCCCCATGGAACGGAGACGCTCTTTTTGATGAGTCCGGCTGGGATCTGTGGTATCTCAAAACTTATGTTATTGGCCATCCATACCAGCCCGCCTGGTTTCATCTTGTTATTTCCCGAGAGACCCTGTTTCACTACTATGTCTGGGGTTTTCTTAAGCTGTTCGGGTTTAACATCCTGTCCTACCAGGCAGCCCTTTTTTGCCTTTGGTTGACGACCTATATATTCACTCTTTTGCTAGTTGACCTCTTCTTTGGGTCTTACATTGTCACCTCAGTCACGGCGCTGATCCTCAATTTCCTCCCGTTCGCGTTCATTTACACGTTCGCCGGGTACCGCTACCCTATGGCGACCACATTAGCAGTCGTCTCTTTGTATTTTCTGCACTTGGGGTTTAGAACTGCTTCTCGTTTCTGCCTTTCCCTGGGCGGCATCGCTGCAGGACTCTGCTTGGCGAGCTCGATATCCGGTAAGCAATATCTCCTGGCGCTTGCGATTGCTGCCCCTCTCTATGGCTTGTTTTATTGGCGGAGCCTGAAACGAAGCGTGACATGGACATCGCTAGCGCTGGTACTGTATGGCTTTCTAGCAGGTGCCGCCACAATCCTTCTCTACATCGTGTTTAAGCGGGAAAACTACACTTATTACGAGTCCGCCTTTGTTCGAGATTTTTGGAGCGCGGTGCAGTCTGCCCCGTTTCCCAATGGCATAAGGCCGTTCACTCGGCAGCTTTATGAGTGCTTTTTCGTCATTCCCGGTCCGCGATTCTTTATTCCCGATGTTTTGCCTATCCCGCTGCCGTATTATTGGCTCTTAGTGCCCGGCTTTCTGCTAGCCATCTGGCACAAGCGGTTTGAAATCGTCCTGCTGGCCATAATTCCAGTTGCAGGCGCTTTTGTCGCCAGGGCCATAGAGAACCGATTGCTCATGCCCATCCCATTCTGGGTAATCCTGATGAGCTTCACGTTTGCCGGAATATTGAAGCTGCGGCCATGGCCAAGC
>WNGL01001459.1_pt1 | contig 33984 bp, 27 predicted proteins | sample 5400591 | NCBI WGS metagenome assembly WNGL01 (sample SAMN13153377, study PRJNA577476) | soil metagenome | isolation source: 80 cm soil or saprolite under Garry oak tree replicate 1 | place: USA:California | collected 2016-06-15
GCGCCGTCGCTGAGCAGCGCCCGGCAGCGCGCGTGGATCCCCTGCCCCCAGTCGCTCTGGCCGGTGCCGGTGGCCTCGGCCAGCCGGGCGAGCGCGCCGGCGGCCAGCCCGCTCTGCCCGGTCCTGCTGGCCGCCTCGATCAGCTCGGCCAGCGCCCACATGGAGATAAACAGCTCAGGCGCCTGCCCGGCGGCTTGCCGCGCCTCGGCCAGGGCCTGCTCGTAGCGGCCGAGACTGTTGTACAAAATGGCAGATACCCACTGCGAATATTGGACTCCCATGCCCTGGCCCGCAGCGCGGGAGTCCGTGATGACGGCCTCGATCAGCGGGGCGGCCTCGGCTTCTGCCCCCCGCAAACCGGCCAGGAACACGGCTGCGTAGCGGGCCAAGCCGCTCCCTGTCACGGCCGCGATCGCCTCCGCCTCCGCGATCAGTGAAGCAGCCGCCGCGAAATCGCCCCGCCAAGCCGTATTGACGGCCATCGATTGCACCCAGAGCGGCAGATGGACCAGCAAGCCTGCCTCGCGGACGGACTGCAGCTGCCGGGCAACCGTCGCATGCCGGTACTCGTCCTCCCACACAATGTCCGCGGCGGTCGCGGCCAGCCAGCCCCATCGCAGGCCCTCTTCGACGGTGATCTCGCCCTCGGCAAAGACGCGCGCGGCCTGCCTCAGCAGGGGTGCCGCCTCGGCGTGTCCCTCGGTGACCAGGACGGCCAGCCCGTCCAGCAGCAGATCCGGCGGCCGGGGCGCACCTGCCGGCGGCGGGGCTGACCGGGCGGCCCGGGCGACTTCGTGCAGACTGCCGGCGCCGGCGAACTGGCCCGCGAGCATCGCGGCGACCCACGCGTCCAGGTAGGTCTGGCGTGCGAGCGTGGCATCGAGCGGCTCGAGCTGCTGGGCCGCCTTGACCAACAGCGCCGGAGCGTCGCTGCCCATGCTGGAAGCGAACGCGATCTGCCCGCGCAACAGGCCGGCGCGGGCCTGCTGGAGTTCATCCAGCGGCCCCGCCGCCGCCGCGGCGAGCAGGTCGGACGCGGCATCCAGCGCGCCAGCGAGCAGGCTCGCCTGCGCGGCGGCCAGAGCCCGCGCGGCCCGCGGTCCGGGTTCGGCGGTCAGCTCGACCGCGCGCCGCAAGAACGCCGCCGCCGCGGCCATCCCGCCGCGGGCCTGCGCCCGGCCCGCGGACCGCTCCAGCTCCGCGGCCACCGCCTCATCAGGCCCCGGCGCCGCCGCGGCCAGATGCCACGCCCGCCGATCCGGATCCCGGCCGGGATCGGTCACCTCGGCCAGCATCAGGTGCGCCGCCCGCCGCTGCGGCACCGACGCCGAGGAGTACACCGCCGACCGCACCAGCGGATGCCGGAACCGCACCCGCGTACCGATCTCCAGCAACCCGTCCACCGAAGCGGCCACCGCCGCCGAAGCCGCGATCCCGAGCCGCCCGGCCGCACGCAGGACCAGCACCGGGTCCCCGACCGGCTCCGCCGCCGCGACCAGCATCAGCGACCGCGTGTCGCCGGGCAGCGCCTCCAGCCGCCGCCGGAAGCCCTGCTCGATCCGGGCCGGGACCGCCTGCGCCCCCGCCAGCCCGAACCCGCCCGCCAGCTGCGTGAGGCTCAATCCGCGCGGCAACTCCAGCAGCGCCAGCGGGTTGCCCGCCGTCTCGGCCAAGATCCGGTCCCGAACCTGCTCATCGAGCCGAACCCGGACCGCCGAATCCAGCAGCGCGCGGGCGTGCTGGTCCGGCAAACCCCGCACCTCCAGGTCCGCCGGCCCCCGGAACTGCTCGCCGGGCTCGCGCGCGGCGAAGATCAATCCGACCGGCTCGGCCAGCAGCCGCCGCGCCGCGAACGCCAGCACCTGTGCCGACGCCCGGTCCAGCCACTGCGCGTCATCGACCACGCACAGCAGCGGCCGGTCCTCCGCCACCTCCGACAGCAACGTCAGCACCGCCAGCCCGACCAGGAACCGGTCCGGCGCACCCCCCGCCCGCAGCCCGAACGCGACCCCCAGCGCGTCGCGCTGCGGACCCGGCAGACCCTCCAGCCGGTCCAGCAGCGGCGCGCACAGCAGATGCAAGCTGGCGAACGCCAGCTCCATCTCCGACTCCACCCCCCCGGCCTGGGCCACCCGCATGTCCGCCGCCGCCCCGACCACGTACTCCAGCAGCGCCGACTTACCCACCCCCGCCTCACCCCGCACCACCAGCGCACCCCCGCGTCCCAAGCGCAGATCCCCCAGCAGGCCACCGAGCGCCGCCCGCTCGCGCTCGCGGTCCAGCAACACCGGCACCGGCTCAGATGGCATACGCATGCCCCTCCGCCCACAACTTCACCACCAGCCCGCCGACGCGGCTAACCCAGCCGACATCTGCTGCTCCCCTAATGGCGGCAACCAGGCAGACAGGCAGGCCACAGCCAACAGTACGGCGACCGCCATCTCCAGCCAACCGACAGGCCAACAGACCTATCAAGAGGATGTTCCCAGCTCGTGCCTACAGCCGAGCAGGTCGCCCCTGACACAGGCCGCCGCCCGTCTGACGGATATGACCGGCAACCCCTAGAGCGTCGTGGTTGCCGTATCCGGCCTGTCGAGAATCGAACGTTAGACGAACGCCCGGACGCCCGCGCCGATCCGCCCCTGCGGCCCCTTTCTGCCGTATTCCGGCCGCCCCCCCACTTGCGCTGTTCTCCGCCACCTACATCAGATGGAGGAATCTTTCATCTAAAGAGCCTGCTCGTAAGCCTCCGGGCCAGCACCCGAAGGACGTTCGCGATGCTGGCCGGAGCAGCAGCCGGCGGCGCCTCGGTCCGACGGGCCTTGGCGTCCGAGAGCCATCGCTCGAAGTCGTCGGTATAGGGTCCCGGGTTTGCGTGCATGTGCCGGATGAAGGCCTCCATGGCCCCGAAGACGTCCTCAGCGCGGGACCGCAGGCGGGCGGCATCCAGGTAGTCAACGCCCGCTGATTCCTCTGTCGGAAGGCGGTTGAGGCTGAAGTGGGCGACGTGCTGGCTGGCGAAGTCGAAGTCGGTGCTGAGACGGTGGTACAGGGCCAGGTCCACGGAGCCCAGGTAAAAGCCGCTCGCGTAGTCGTCACGATGGATTGCGGGATGATTACGGTTCGGCTTCTTGATCAGGAACTCAATGAGTAGCCGCAGGTGAATGAAGAAGGCATCGATGGCTGCGACCCGCAGGCCCACAGGGAGAGCCGCGTCGTCCACGTACCGGGGCAGCTCCGCAATCACGTTCAACGAATGCGCGACCTGAACTGCCCGCCGTTTGCTCAGCGGGACATCTGTCACCGCCAGAGGCTACCCGGCGGCGGCCGGGTTTCGGGCCTGGCTTCATCCCGGGACTACCTCAGACGATCAGGGCGTCATCACCCGGCCCTAGTCACCATGGAAGGTCCGACTCGGCGGGCGGGATGGTCTGTCCGCATGACAGGGTCCCGGCAAGGTTATTTAGCCTGTTGAGAGGCCCATTCGCTTGAGGATCTTGCGGTCTGATCCGTTGAGGCGGCGGCGTTCGGCGGCGATGTTGGTGACGCCGTGTATACGGAGCAGGTTCAGGACCGCGTTACCGACGGTAGCCATGAAGCGGGCCGCGCCGGGAGCGCGCGCCCGGGAGGAGTCCTCTTTCAGGTCGGTATCCCGCACCCAGTGGGTGGCCTCGGTAGCGGCCCAGTGCCCGCGGTTGAGGGCGAGCAGGTCTGCGGGCGGCGCCAGATCCGGGCTGGCGGTGGTCAGGATCAGCACGGTCTCGCTGCGGGTGACGGCCGTGCCGTTCTTGTCTTTGAGGGTGGTGTACCGCTCGATGAGGGCGGCTTGCTGCATGCCGGGGTACTTCAGTCCGGCGGGCGCGGCGGAGACCTGGACGGTGCGGGTCTCGACGCGGCCGCGGCCGGCTTCGAAGGTGGCTGCGGCGACGGGGATCTGCTCCCAGGCGATGGCGTCCAGGGCCTGGTAGGTGCGGGGCTGGTTCCCCTTGATGACGAAGATGACGTGCCCGCCGCGGGCCAGTACCCGCTTGTTCAGATCGGCCAGGGAATGCAGGGGCGTCCACGGTCAGGCACACGCCCCTCAGGTCCATCCCGTCGATCACGGGACCGATAACTGTGGTCTCGTTCGTTTTCCTGTCCACGGCGCGCTGGGCGGCGTTCAGCCGGGTGTCGTGCCAGAAGAACCCCAGGTGCTGGGGTGCCTCCTGGCCTTTGACCTTCGCGCCGCGGCTGGCTTTGCCGTCGGCGCCCAGGCCGCGCAGCGCGGGGACGTGGCGGGGGTCGCCGTACGCCGCGGCGGGCAGCGCCGGGTGCCCGGCCGGGACCGGGACGCGGCCGAAGGCCGAGCCGGCCGGGAGCTTGGCGCGCCCGCCGGCGATCGCTGCCGCGGCTGCCTTGCGTTCCCGCCTGGCGGCCCTGCGGGCCTGCTTCTGCGACCTGCCGCGCGCCGCCCGCGCCTTCTTGGCCGCCTTGCGGGCCTTGTCCCGTGCTTTGCGGGCCTTGGCTTTGGCCTTGCGGGCCGTGTCGCGGCGCTGTTCCTGCAGCTGCGCCGGGGACAGGACCCCGCCCGCGGCGGCCAGCTCGGCCGCGTGCCCGCACAGCAGGTCATCGGCCAGGTCATGATCGATCAGGCCGGCGACCCGCCGGATCGTCTTCTCCGACGGGGCGACGCGGACCCCGGCCCGCTTGTGCCGCGGGCAGCCCAGCGCCTCGAGCACCCGCTGCGGGCGGCTCGCCGCCCACTCCCCGGCCGCGGTGAACGAGTCGCACCCGGCCAGCCTCGCTGCTATCGAGATCGCGATCACGCACGGCAGGGTGAACCGCACGCCCCGCGGGTCCCGCGGGTCGGGCAGCCGGCCCAGCCACTGCCACAGCGAGGCGGGCGCGGCGGGATCAGGTGAAAGCACGTGAGCAGCAGTGACAGACTGGACGGGCAACGGGGCCACCTTCGGGACGGAGACGTCAGCAATCCCTGTCCTACCGGGGCCCCGCTGCTCACCGCCGACACGACATGCCGGAATCCGCCAGATCCTCCCCATTGTTCCCGCTGCGCACCCCGGACCCCGCGAGCACGCATCCGGCGCTCCCGCACCCGCCGGATCCCCGCTATCCCGGCCTGCAGGCCACCCCCAGCCCCGCTGATGACCCACCGTCACATTTACTTTGCCGGGACCCTGGTCCGCATGACGCGCAGGACATTATCGCGGATTCCTCCTTCTGGTGCTGCTAGCGGTCAAGGAAGTCGATCAGGAAGGAAGGCGCGACGAGCGGGTTCCTGAGCACGTCGAAGCTTCCGGCTGGCATGAGCTGGCGCACGGTTCTGATCAAGGTGCGGACCAAGATCAGCCCCAGGGCGGTGATGGCCGTGCCAGCCGGGCCCGGGTTCGGCTCCCGCAGCGCCACGGCCATCAGGAGGCGGGTGAACCCGAAAGCGCCCGTGATCCACTCCTTCGCGGCCTCGCCCGGCTGCCCGGCAGCGATCTCCCGCTCCACGGCCGCGCAGGCGCGGCCGGCCCATCCGGGCAGATCGGCGGCCAGCTGGAAAGCATCCCGCAGCTCGGCTGCTGGCACGGTCATGGCCAGGTCCTGGGCCTGGTCTCGCAGGTCCCGGCCGCCGGGCAGGGCCAGCAGGCCCTCATCCTCGGGAACGCCGCCGGGCTCCTCGCCGGGGCTGATCGGCCACCGGTACTCAACCTGCCCGGCCAGGGGCGCCACGCCGCCGGCGGGTGCCATGGTGCGGGCCAGCGCGCCGATGGTCCCCATCTCGATGCCCTCCCCGCCGGAGAGCACCAGCTGCACCGCGACGTAGACCCAATCACTGCCGGCCGGCCGGGACGAGGACCGCCCCGGGTCCAGCCTGGCGAGCTCGGGCAAAGACCAGTCCACGCCACGCTGTGCCAGGGCACGGTCGATGCGCCTGATCCGGGCCGGCACCATCGTGAACCGCGTCCCCGCCGCGACAGCCGCGTCGGCGACGTCCTCCGGCGCCGCCCCGGGCGGCATGCCGGCCTCGACGGGCAGCCGGATGCCGGTGACCGCGTCGGCGAACGAGGTCCGGACGGTGTCCTCGGGCACCGCCAGCCCGGCGGCGAACGCCAGCAGCGCGAGGTCGCCAGGCCGGCGGCCTGGCCGCGCATTCCCGGCCAGCCAGGCCACCAGCTCGCCGGCGCCAGGAGGCGGCTGCGACGTGCTCCCCGGCCGCGGCCAAGCGCGCGGCGGACGTTCGGCGCGAGAAGCCCCTGCGCCCGCCACCGCTCCAGCTGGCGGGCGGTGACGACAGCGCTGTGCCGCGCAGCGTCCGCGATCAGCTGCTGGTCGGCCTCGCTCGCCGTTGACCGTGGCATGCGGCCACGGTACCCGGTTTAGAACCCCCCGAGCTGCCCTGAGGCGGTGGCTGGTGGCCGCGCTCCACTGGAACAGGCGCCGATGGCGGCGCCGGTTCCGGAGATGAGGACGGCCCAATGCCAGTTGCCTTGCCACCCGCTAGCCTGACCCTGGCCCGCGGCGACCACCCGCTGGCGCACGCCCTGGCGGTCACGATGCTGGCGATCCCCGTGGTGATCGCCACCCTGGCCCTTACCCCCGCCCTCATCATCTGCCCGTTCCTGTCCGCCCGGCACCAGCGCCTGGTGATCTGGCTGCTGGCCAGCCTCCGCCAGTGGACGCGCACGCTCATCAAGCCCAGCCCAGGTGGCTCGTGAGGGCGAATCTTGACCCAACAAAGCGGATACCCGTGTTGACTAGTTGTTGCGGTTTCGGCTGCCGCGTGGCACCCTTTTAGATAGTTGCATACCCGAGCAAACTAGTCCATGGGGGCCATCGATGCTGCACATCACGCTCACGACCAAGACGCTCACCAACGATCCGGCCGAAAGGACCTTCTACGGGTGGGGGGAGCAGGACACTCTCGAGGAGAACTGGCGAAACAACCGCGGCTACTGGGCACTGGGCGCCCGTGCCCACCGCGAGTCGTACGTGCTGTTCTCTCATAACCAGCGACACGAGGTCGTCATGGCCGCCAGGATCGACAAGATCATCGACGCGCCAGGCAAGCCCGGGCGGAAGATCATCGAAGGCGAGCCGCTGCCCGAGGACCATGCCGTGTACCAGGCGTACGTCGGCCAGCCGACCCCGCGCAGTGCGCGCGTCCGTAACCCGGTCACCTACTTCGATTCGACCGTGGGCGGCTGGCTGTGCGGCTGTGGCTGTGGTGAGGAGATCTTCGCCGGCGAGTTCGTACGCGGCCACGAGCAGACCGCATTGCACCAGCGCGTCGCTCAGATCGGCACCATCCCCGAGTTCCTGCGCTGGTTCGACGCCGTTCGAGCTGGTACCGAACCGGCGGCCAGGGCAACTACCCCCGCCTCGGTAAGCCGAACCGGCCAGTTCGACCTCTCGATCGGCGAGGACGGCACTGTCCGCATCCACTTCACCCCAACTGGTGAGCTGGCAACTGATCTCCGACCCAGGGGCGTAGCCGCAAGGCTTGGGAGCGTGAGCGAACCAGGAATCGAGGCTTGGCGTTCAATTCCGGCCGAATAGTCGCAGCACCCCTAACCGCGCCGCTCCTGCTCACGCGGGTGAGCCGATCGGCTCGAACGCCGCGCGCGCGAGCCGTACGACAGTTCGCTAGCCGGACAGCCGACCTGTCAGCCCCCCTTGCCCTCGCTGCCCAGGTGCCGGTATACCGATGCCCGGCTGACGCCGAGCGCCCGGGCGATCTCGGTCGAGCTCTCACCGCGGACCCGGCGCGCCTTGGCGGCAGCGAGCTTGTCGGCGTCCATCACGGTGGGACGTCCACCATTGCGGCCCTGAGCACGAGCCGCGGCCAGGCCGGCCATGGTCCGCTCGTGGATGATGTCCCGCTCGAGCTCGGCGAAGGCGGCCATCATCGTGAAGAAGAACTTGCCCTCGCCGGCCGGCGAGTAGGTGCCGGACAGCTTGCCGGTGAGGATCCGGACGCCGACCCCGCGGGCGTGGAGGTCATCGCAGATGATCAGCACGTCTTTGACGGAGCGGCCGAGGCGGTCGAGCTTCCAGACTACGAGCGTGTCACCTGCCCGCAGGTAGTCGAGCGCGGCCACCAGGCCCGCGCGCTCCGCAGTGGCCTTGCGGGTGCTGACCTTCTCGACGTAGACCCGGGCGCAACCGGCCTCCGTCAGTGCGTCCTGCTGCAGCTGCGCGTCCTCGGTGACGATGGCCGGATGGCGTGGATAGCGGTAGCCGATGGCGGACGCCACGTAGGCGATCGCGGCCGCCTCCTCGGGGTCACTGAGCTGATCGCGCAGCGCGCGCGCCTGCTGCTGAAAGTCGGCGAGGCTCGCTGTTCGCCCCCAGAGCCGGCCGGCGGCAGTGACGAGGGGGAGGAAGGGATGGGCAGGCTCGAGCGCGTGACGAGCCCGGGTCGTGTCGCCAGCGAGGAGGCGGGCGAGGCCGACGGCACCGGGGTCGGTCGTTCGCTCGGCGAGCTGGGCGGCGCGCGCCGTGGCCATCCCGTCCCAGCCGGCGAGCATCCACAGGGCCAGCTCGATGACGCCGCGCATCGGACCGCGCCACCCAAGCGCCGCCGTCTCCCGCGGCACGGTCGAGCTCACCACCGCGTTGACGCCGGGCTGCAGCCCCAAGCCGCTCAGGAACGTGGGGACGTCCTGGTCGACGTCGCCGTAGGTCAGCACGGCCGCGTGGTCGTACACCTTATTCATGACGACGACGAGGTCCGGCACCACGATCAAGTGCAGATCGGTGACCGGCGGGGCCGACGCCCAATACTTCGTGACCACAGCCGTCGTGAGCGAGGCCTTGCCGGTGACGATCACCGCGTGGCGCGCGTGCTCCGGTCCGGGTTCCGCCGGGCTGTCGAGCTTGGCCAGGCTGATCGCCGCGGGCAGGGCGTAGCACTGACGGTGGTCGGGATGCGCCTCCATCACCCGAACGGCGGTCCGCCACGCCGACTCGAGGTACTCATCGGTGACCCGGCCGAGCGAGGTCGCGATCTCGTCCAGATCCGCCTTGGGGTGGCTGATCGTGGGCCGGGTCTTCACCTCCACGACGACGGCTTCCGGTGCCGAGCGCGGCACGGGCGTGAGCGTGAGGACGTCCGTGCCCTGCTGGGTCGCGCCGCCCACCGGCTTCGTGGACAACTTCTCGAACGGCACGACCTCGCCCATGCGCCCGCTATACAGCGCCGCGGTGAGGAACTCCCCGAAGTCGCCCTTCCTGGTGGTCGAATCACGTGATGCCAGGTGCGGCGCGACACGGGCCTGCGGATGACGCATGCGCATGTCCGGCGGAACGTGCGCCGCAGCGAGCGCAAGGCCGAGTGCCGGGATGATTCCCGGTCGCTCCACGGCGAGCCGCCAGGTCCAGACCCGGACGCGCCGGTCGCACGCCAGTACCGGCCCGCCGCCGAGCGCTTGGAAGTACGCGCCCGGGGCCGCGGGGGTGGCGGTCACCCGGCCCTCCGCGTCGGGTCGGCGCCGGGCCGAACGCCGTCAGGCTGCCCGCCGGGAGCGTTCGTGGTCGATCGTAGTGCCGACGCTCGGGCTCGCGGTGTCATGCGTGAAATCGTAGGGCCCGCCGCCGACCACCGCGGCGTGTGCGACGCAGGGCGCGGCATGAGCTTGGCCCGTGCTGGCGGCAAGCTCCACGCGGAGCACCTGTGCCGCGCTTGCGGCGTCCGGCCCGGCGACGGGCCGATGAGGCCGCCGGGGTAGAAGAGCCCGCCGCCATAGCTGTAGGCGCAGGGCTCGCCCGCGCGGAGCCAAAGGGTGGCCCGCGCCGAGGTGCGCGCCCAGAACGGGTGATGACATCCGGTTGGTCGGCCGCGGCGAGCGGGGCGCGGACCCGGTCGCCGTAGATGGGCTGCTGGACAGCCTGCGGGAGGCGGGCGCGATGAAGCAGGCCGCTGTGCTGGCCGACCGCGCCGACCGCGCCCGTGGGCGCGACGGGACAGGTCGCCGGGCCCGCCGAGCCATGGGCTGGAAAGACCTGGATGACGTGGCCGGAGCATCAGGTCCGATATGACGAGTCATCGACTACCCCGGCTACACCCCAGCTCAGCTCGATGAGATCTTCGCAAGCCCGGCCGCCGAGGCAGGATTTACGCTCGGGCCCGGGGCCGGAGCCAGGGCCTCGGCCGTGCTTGCTGCCGCCGTCGACGGCGCCCTGGGCAGCGCCCGCTGGCCGTCGAGCTGCTGAGCCAGGCCACCGCGGCGCAGGCCCGCCGGATCGCTGGCAGACCGGCGGACGTGAGCACGATCACCGCGGTGGACATCCCGGAGCGGCTTCGTTCCCGGAAACCGGCGGCGGAGAACCGGCCGAGGCGTTCGGCGAAGGACGCCGAGCTGCCCGTGGCCGCCCACCCGCCGAACCCTGACGACTAGTAAACGCAATGCCCAGTGGTGCACTAAGCACTGCACGGGGGCTATGGCCCGGCGGCCGCAGCCAGGAGTGCTCTGTTGTCTCCTAGTGAAAACGAGCCCGTCGCTCCTGTCGTCTTCACGCCGTCCGCGAGCCCCGCCGCAACGCGCCCGGGCTACTCCATAAAGGCCAATATGGAGTAGCGAAACCACGGTGTCTTGCCTCCCCGTCCGGGCATGGAGCGCCCCGAGCTCGTGGCCTTCGGCGTCCGCGTCAACTCCTGGCGTGCGCGGCGCCGGTGCACTTAGAGCGGCCGCGGCCCGGGTCAACCCGTGGGTCGAGATCGGTGTCAATCCGGACTCCCACCCGTGGGCCGACGCTCTGGACGGGCCCGGCGCGGCACCCTGGCGGCATGAGCATGAACATGTACCTGATCAACGCGATCCTCGTCCTGATGGTCATCCGCCAGATCCGCGAGCACTCACTGGACCTGCGGGCCCTGGCCGTCCCGGTGCTGGCCGTGGCCGCCGCCGCGGTCATGTTCCTGCACGCCGTACCCGTCGGCGGCAACGACATCGCGCTGGAGCTGCTCGGCGTGACAGTAGGCGCGGGTATGGGCGCGGTCGGCGGCCTGGCCACCCGGCTGCGCCGTGGCGCCGACGGCCGGCCGCTGGGCCGCGCTGGCGCGCTGGCGGCCAGCATGTGGGTCGCCGGGGTCGGGGCCCGGATGGCCTTCGCGTTCGCCGCCACGCACGGCGCCGGCCCGGCGATCGGCCGCTTCAGCATCGCGCACCAGATCACCGGCTCCGGTGCCTGGGTGGCGGCGCTGGTCATGATGGCCCTGGCCGACGTGCTGACCCGGCTGGCCGTGGTCTGGCTGCGCGACCGCCGGCTGGCCGCGGCCCCGGCCGCCGCCCGGGCGCTCATCCCGGTCGGCATCCGCGCCTGATCTTCTACCCGGGCCCGCCGCGGCCAGACTGTGCCCATGAAGGCACCGCTGGCTGCGGCGGGCTCGATTGTTACCGGCGCCTCAAACAGCAGCGCTACGACGACGTCATCGGCGACTTCCCCGTCTGACCAGCGCGATCACGCTCGTTTGGGGCTGGTGACACGTAGCCGGCACCCCAAGATTCCCCGCTCCCGCATCTGCAGTAACGCATGCCGTCGCAAGCTCCAAGCCACGGCACGTAAATAGCCTCTAAGACCCTTGGCGGGTGAGACACTGAGAGCCTGTGTCGACCATCACACCAGTCCCGTCGCCGGGCTGCCTCGCTGAGGTTCCCGCATGGAAGAGCGGCCTGCCGACCAACGGCCTGAACGGACCAGCTGAAACTGTCTGGGCCGGTAACCGCGCGCTGGGCATCCTGCTCGATGACGCCCGGGCCGGCCGCCCCGTCCATGTCGAGCACATTCCGGCGCGTCCCGGCCGGGAGGTGCCCTGGCCGGCGTGGGTGCCCGCCGAGGTCACGGGCGCGTTCGCGGCCCGTGGCATCCGCGCTCCGTGGAGTCACCAGGCGCTGGCCGCGGACCACGCGCGGGCCGGCCGGAATGTGATCATCTCCACTGCCGCGGCGTCGGGCAAGTCGCTCGGTTACCAGCTGCCCGCGCTCGCCTCGGTGCTCGCGGGCGAGACGGTGCTTTACGTCACGCCGACCAAGGCGCTGGCCGCGGACCAGCTCGCCTCGATCCGGTCGCTCGGCTTGCCCGGCGTGCAGGCGGCTACCTTCGACGGTGACTCGACCCGGGCCGAGCGGGACTGGGCCCGCAGCCACGCGAGGTACCTGCTGACCACCCCGGATATGCTGCACCGCGCGCTGCTGCCCGGGCACGCGCGCTGGTCGGGCTTCTTCAGCAGGCTGCGGCTCGTGGTGGTGGATGAGTGCCACGGCTACCGGGGGGTGTTCGGCTCGCACGTGGCTCACGTGCTGCGGCGGCTGCGCCGGGTGGTCGCGCATCACGCTCCGCCCGGCGTGCCGCCGGCCCCGGTCTTCGTGCTCGCCTCGGCTACCGTGGGGGCGCCGGGGGTCTGCGCCCGGCTGCTCACCGGCCTGGACGCCGAGGAGGTGACGGAGGACGGCTCGCCGCGCGGCCCGCTGGCCTTCGCGCTGTGGGAGCCGCCGCTGACCGACGCGCGGGGCGAGGCGGGCGCCCGGCTGCGCCGCACGGCCACCGCCCAGGCCGCGGACCTGCTTAGCCGGCTGGTCAGGGAGAACGTTCAGACGCTCGCGTTCATCAGGTCCCGGCGGGGCGCCGAGGCGGTCGCGCTCGCGGCGCGCCGGTCGCTGGAGGTGGCGCCGCCGGGTGAGAGGGGGGCGGCGGGGGCGAAGGTCGCGGCCTATCGCTCCGGGTACCTGCCCGAGGACCGGCGCCGCCTGGAGGCGGCGCTGTCCGACGGGCGCCTGGTCGGGCTGGCCACCACGACGGCGCTCGAGCTCGGCATCAATGTCACCGGACTGGACGCGGTGCTGATCGCCGGGTGGCCGGGTACGTGGAGTTCGCTGTGGCAGCAGGCCGGGCGGGCCGGGCGCGGCGGCCAGTCGGCGGCGGCGGTCCTGATCGCGCGGGACGACCCGCTCGATACCTACCTGGTCCGCCACCCTGAGCTGCTGCTGCGGCACCCGGTCGAGGCGACCGTCCTGGACCCGGCTAACCCGTACGTGCTCGCCCCGCACCTGTGCGCGGCGGCGGCCGAACTCGCCCTCACCGAGCCGGACCTGGCCATGTTCGGGCCGGCCGCCCGCCCGGTCGTGGAGGACCTCGTCCGCGCGGGGCGGCTGCGCAGGCGGCAGACGGGCTGGTACAGCCTGCGCCGGGACGCGGCCCGTGCGGTGGACCTGCGCGGCGCCGGGCTGGCGCCGGTCCGGGTGGTGGAGGAGGCGACGGGCCGGCTCATCGGCACGGTGGACGAGCCGTCGGCCTACCTGCTCGTGCACGAGGGCGCCATCTACGTCCACCAGGGCGACAGCTACCTGGTGACCACGCTGGACCTCGCCGGCCGGGTCGCGCTCGTCGAGCCGTGCGAGGCCGGCTACACGACCACGGCCAAGACCGTGACCCAGGTCGAGGTTCGCGGCGAACTGCGGCAGATGACCTGGGGCCAGGCCGAGATCCGCTTCGGTGACGTCCAGGTCACCCGTCAGGTGGTGAGCTTCACCAGGCGGCGCGCCGACACGGGGGCGGCGCTCGGCGAGACCCCGCTCGACCTGCCGCCCCGCCACCTGATGACCCGGGCGGTGTGGTGGACGATCTCCGACGAGGCGGCCGGGGCGCTCGCCGCCGCGGGCATCGACCTGGGCGGTGCCGCCCACGCGGCCGAGCACGCCTCCATCGGCCTGCTGCCGCTGTTCGCCACCTGCGACCGCTGGGACATCGGCGGGGTCTCCGCGGCCAGGCACCCGGCGACCGGGAGGCTCACCGTCTTCGTCTACGACGGCCACGACGGCGGCGCCGGGTTCGCCGAGCGGGGCTTCACCGCCGCGGCGGAGTGGCTCCGCGCCACCAGGGCGGCCATCGCCGGCTGCGACTGCGAGGCCGGCTGCCCGTCGTGCGTGCAGTCACCCAAGTGCGGCCACGCCAACCACCCGCTCTCCAAGCGAGGGGCGGTGGCGCTGCTGGACACGCTCCTGGCGGGATGCCCCGTCAATGCGGGCGCCGGGACGGCCTGAAAGGGCGGGCCCATCAAAGGCGGGCCCATCAAAGGCGGGCCCATCGGGCTGAAACCACCGGACACATGTGGCCTCGGCCAGCTCATGCGTGGCCTGGCACCCGGGGGGCATTCCGCGACCCGCGAATACCAAAAGCGACAGTCGTAACAAGAGCCTCACAAGTGACATCAGTGGCCACAGGAGGTAATTTCCGTCACACGGGCACGGAAAAGGAAGCGGGCGCCGCCGGGGGGGAGAGCGGCGCCCGCGCGCACGGTCCGGCCCTGGGGGGGGAGGCCGGTCCCGTCCTTATGTAAGCTTATCCGCAAAGTGCTCCCGTATGCGACCACAGGTGTCTTTTTCGCGATCACTTTTGGCGTGTCCGCCATCCGCGCGATCACTTGTGGCGTCCGCCACAGGCACCCTTGCAGCGTCAGCTAAGCGCATTACAACATATGCCGAAGGCTCTGAGAAGGGTCTATCGCCAGATTGGTACCCCGCAGTAGGAGTTTTCACTTATTGAGACGGCGCGGGCTCGCGGGACCGATCCATCCGACACTGTCGGCAAACGACCAGCGTGAACCATCGCGGGCCCTCCTGTCCAGCCCCCAAAAGCGGCCAGCCGCGCACCGCCCCGGACGGGACGGTGCGAGCCACTGGTTGACGGCATGTGATCGCGGCAACTGATTAAGATCACGAATTGATCACGCGGTAGGGCTTTCCAGGCCGGGGATTTCGTCGTAGAAAGGGGGTACGGACGCAGCGGCGTCCGGGCACGGCAGCCAGGTACCCACGCGCGACCAGCCGCGGGAGGCGTGTCAGTCCAGGTCAGGTCGGTAGCGGCCGAGCTGGATGACAGAGAAGGTGCACGCTTGGTAGCCAGGCTTGACGTGGCTTTCGCAGCGGCGCCCCGGCCAGGGGCGCCGCTCGCTATTCGGGGCCATCGCGAGCGCCTCCGGTTCTGGTGCTTCTCTGGGTTCCTTCAGACTTCTGCCCCGCCAATCATCACGCTATAATCCGGCGAATCACCACACACCGGTGTATACGCCGCATCAGACCCACGGTGCCAAATTAGGGGCCGCCGGCCAGGCCGGCCGTACGCCCGGTATGCTCACCGCCGCGGCGGTGGCTGAAACGCGGTCTCGGGGCGGGGTGCTGCCATGATGGCGATCAACAACGCTAGCCTTGGACTTTGCCGAACATGAGCTAGCCCCGAGGAGATATCGGACGCGGGCGGCCATTGCCGCGCCGAGCGCCGGTAAGCCGAGCGCGGATAAGTGGCCTGCCACGATGGGAGATGGACTCGATGGTCCGCAGCGAAACGCCGGAACCCGCAGGCGGTGATCAGTCACTAGGGGACCTCGTCGCCCTGGCCGCCAAGGACGCGTCCCAGCTGATCAGGTACGAGATCGACCTGGCCAAGACCGAGCTGAAGGGCGACCTGCGGCGGGTCGGCCTGGCCGGGGCGCTGGGCGGGGTGGCCGCCTTCGTCGGCTGCCTGGTGCTCGTCCTGCTCTGCATCGCCCTGGCCGAAGGCCTGGTCGCGCTGGGCATCTGGCGCTGGGCGGCCTTTCTCATTGTCGCGGGCGCGTGCGTGCTGCTGGCCGGGGCGGCGATCGGAATCGCGCTGCTGAAGCTGCGCCGCCTGTCCGGCCTGCGCAAGACGCGCAAGACCGTGACCGAGGGGCTCGGGATGCTGCGCCACGACGGCGAGCAGCCCGAGATCGCCGCGCCCAAGACCCTGTAAGGCCCAGTACCTGAAGAGGCCGAGACCTGAAGGGGTGAGCGCGATGGCCGGCGGCGCGGAGGCCGTGGTCCAGATCGGCGGTCCGTGGAACCACAGGTCCGTGAGCGCGAACGGAACCCGGTTCCACGCCGCCGAGGCGGGAGACGGGCCGCTGGTGCTGATGCTGCACGGCTTCCCCGAGTTCTGGTGGACCTGGCGTCACCAGCTGGCCGTGCTGCCGGGGGCGGGCTTCCGTGCGGTGGCGGTGGACCTGCGCGGCTACGGCGGCAGCGACAAGCCGCCCCGCGGCTACGATCTGGTCACCGCCGCCGCCGACGCGGCCGGGCTGATCCGCGCGCTGGGCGAGGCCAACGCGATCGTGATCGGCCACGGCCTGGGCGGGCTGGTCGCCTGGACGCTGGCCGCGTACTACCCCAAGGTGGTCCGGCGGCTGGCCGTGATCTCGATGGCGCATCCGCTGCGGATGCGCGCCTCGGTGTTCACCGACCCGTTCGGCCAGGGCCGCCGCACCGGCTACGCGCTCGGGTTCCAGCTGCCCGTCCTGCCCGAGCGCCAGCTCCTGCGGGACGGGGCCGTCCGGGTGGGCCGGCTGCTGGAGAAATGGTCCGCGCCCGGCTGGCCCGACGCCGAGACCGAGCAGATCTACGCGCGGGCCATGCGGATCCCGTCGGTGGCGCACTCCGCGCTGGAGTATCACCGCTGGCTCGCCCGCAGCGGCGTGCGGCCCGACGGGCTGCGCTACGCCCGGCAGATGCGGACCGCGATCGTAGCCCCGGTGCTGCACCTGCACGGCGCGCTGGACAGCTGCGTGCTCCCGCAAACCGCGCGGGGCGCCGGCCGCTACGTCGAGGGGCCGTACCGCTGGCGGGTGATCGACGGCGCGGGCCACTTCGCGCACGAGGAGCGGCCCGAGATCCTGGACACCGAGCTGCTCGGCTGGCTCGCCGACCCAGAACCCGAGCGTTGAGGGACCGCGACCCGGCCGGGCGGCCCAGGAGCGCACGTCCCCGCGACGCCCTGGGACGCCCGCTGGAGCGCGGCGCGGCGCAGGCCGGCCAGGACAGGATCCCTGACGACCTCACCATCAGCGGGCCCGACGCGGCCGCGCTCGCCGACCGGCTGCTCCGCGAGGGACGCCCGTTCCACGCGCACGAGGTCCTCGAGGCGGCCTGGAAGTCGGCCCCGCCGGACGAGCGCGACCTGTGGCAGGGCCTGGCCCAGATCGCCGTCGGGCTGACCCACGCCCGCCGGGGCAACGCCCGCGGCGCGGTGGCCCTGCTCCGGCGGGGCGTCCAGCGCGTCCGCGCGGCCGGACGCGACCGCCCGTACGGCATGGACATCCCGGCCGTCCTGGCGGCCTGCGACGACCTGGCCGCGCGCATCGAGCGCCAGGGCCTCGGCGCCATCACGCCGGCCGACCTGACGCCGCGCCTGCTGGCGTGAGCGCGAGGGACGTGCTCAGTCGCAGCCCATGGTGGAGACGGCCGCGGTGGCGTTCTCGCCCTGCCGTGCGTCGTCCGCGACCTGGGTGGCGGTGAGGGCGAAGCCGGTGTCGGATACGCCGACCGCGGCGGCGAACACCACGCCGTCGACGGTCCCTTCGGGCGACAGCAGCGGGCCGCCCGAGTTACCTGATTCGACCACGGCCCTGATCTCGTAGATCTGACGGGTCACCGTGCTGGTCTGGTAGATGTTCGGCCCCTGGGCGTTCTGGATGCCGCCGATCCTGGCCGGCGCGGCGCGCAGGGTCTGGGCGTCCAGCGGGAACCCCGCCACCACGGCGCTGTCGCCGGGATTGGCCTGTCCGGCGAACCGCAGCGGGGTCAGCCTGAGCCCGGGCACGTACAGGACGGCCACGTCGACCTGCGAATCGTAGAACACCACGATGGCCCGCAGTTTCCGGCCCGCGACGGTCGTCACCGTCTGCTGCTGCGTCACCCCGGCCACCACGTGCGCGTTGGTCAGGACGTGATCGGGCGAGATGACGAAGCCGGAGCCCTCGATGGACCGCCGGCAGCTCGGCGCCACCCCCCGCACCTTGACCACCCGGTCTTCGGCCGCCCGGAAGCCCGCGCTGTCCACCACGCTGGGGTCCGGGGCCGGGATGGCGAGGATGCGCTCCGCGCCGATCCCGCTGAATACCTCGGCGTACGTGCTGTTGCTGGCCAGCAGCCTGCGGAAGTCGGAGAACATGGTCTTCGCGGGAGAGGGCATGAACTTGTCGAGCGTCTGCAGCGCAATCGAGTTGTTCACCTGCTGATCGACCACGGGGAACGGGGACGCGTTCAGCACGGAGCCGACCACCCAGGCGATCAGCAGCACGGAGACCACGCTGACCACCGACCCGCCGGCCGAATCCAGCACCGTCGCCGAGCGCCAGGTCACCGTGGACCGCATGGCGGCGCCGATGGAGGAGGCGATGAACTGCCCGATGACGGCGAAGCTCACCAGCAGGACGACGGCGATGACATCCTGCTGCGTCTGCCCGCCCACCAGCGCCCGGGAGATGCTCGGGCCGAACTCCGCGCCGAGCAGCGCGCCGCCCACGAAGCCGACGAAGCTGAGTACGCCGACGATGAAACCCTGCCGGTAACCGGACACGGCGAAGGCGGCCACGACCACGACCAAGATGAGGTCGAGCACATCACCGCGCACGACCACCACCGTATAGGGTTTCCGCCGGTGTAGTGCCCGTTGGCAGCGGTCACAGGTCCATGACCGCGGTGACGTCCCAGGGCTTCTCCCAGCCGCCCAGGGCGAGCAGCCGGTCGACCAGCGCGGCGGTGAACCCCCAGATGAGCATCCCGCGGACCCGGAACGCGGGAGTGGTCCGCCCGCCGGGCACCCGCACCATCAGGCGCGCGGCCGGATCGGCCAGCTCGGCCACGCTGACCCTTTCCACCGCGGCCACCTCGCCCGCGTCGACCGGCGCGACCGCGGACGGCCGCCGCCACCAGGCCAGGACGGGAACGACGCGGAAGCCCGTACGCGGGATGAAGACCTCAGGCAGGGTGGCCACCACGTCGACACCGCCCGGGTCGAGGCCGACTTCCTCGACCGCCTCCCGCAGCGCGGCCCCGACCGGCCCCCCGTCCCCCGCGTCGATGGCCCCGCCGGGGAACGCGGGCTGGCCCGCGTGCAGTCGCAGCCCCTCGCTGCGCTGAATGAACAGCAGGTCCGGGCCGCCCGCGCCGTCACCGAACAGGATGAGCACGGCCGACTCCCGGCCGCCGGTCGCGGGCGGCACGAGCAGCGGGGATATCTCCATCGTCGTGGCCGCGGCCGCCAGCTCGCGCAGCCACGCCGGCGCCGCCCCGGCAGGACCACTGCGGGCGGCTGGCGCCGGCTCGCGGCCCCCGGTCACGAGAACGGGCCGGGCTTGACGAGTTTCGCGGCTACCTCGGGATCGGTGGGACCCTCGCCGAAGGAGGGGCACAGGCGGGCCAGCCCGCACGCGCCGCAGGCGGGCCGGCGGGAATGGCAGACCCGGCGGCCGTGCCAGATCATTCGCTGCGAGAGGTCGGTCCAGTCCTTGCGCGGGATGAGCGTGGCCACCTGCGCCTCGACCTTCACAGGGTCCGACTCCGTGGTCCAGCCGAACCTGCGGGCCAGCCGCCCGAAGTGGGTGTCCACGGTGATGCCGGGAACGCCGAAGGCGTTGCCGAGGACCACGTTCGCGGTCTTGCGGCCCACGCCGGGCAAGGTGACGAGGTCCTTGAGCCGCCCCGGCACCTCGCCGCCGAACCGCTCGCACAGCGCCTGCCCCAGCCCCATCAAGCGGGTCGCCTTGGCGTGGTAGAAGCCGGTCGACTGGATGATCTTCTCGAGCTCGTCGCGGTTGGCGCCGGCGTAGTCCGCCGCCGTGGGGTAGCGCGCGAACAACGTCGGGGTCACCGTGTTGACCAGCTTGTCCGTGGTCTGCGCGGACAGGATGGTCGCGACGAGCAGCTCGAGCGGGGTCTTGAAGTTCAGCTCGGTGTACACGTCCGGATAGAGCACGGCCAGCTCGCGGGCGATCCGGCGGGCGCGCCTGACCAGCGCGGTATGCGAAGGGAGCTCGGCGGTCACCGTTCCAGCTTAGGGGTTTTACGAGGACGGGGACGCTGACGCGGTGTCCGAGGGCGACGCCGAGGTGGGCGCCGGGGTGGGAGCGGGCGGCGATGGGTGGCCGCCCGGCAGCGGCCTCCAGCTGACCAGGACGGCCTGCGGTGCGGAGGCGGGCGGCTCGAACGAGATGGTCGCCCTCCCGCCGCCGCCGCCGCGGGTGATCAGCACCGTCAGCGTCACGCTCTGCCCCGCCTGCAGCGTCCCGGTGTAGCTGTCCAGGCTCACCCGGGACGGGGCGGAACTGGTCGCCGACCAGTCGACCTCGCCGCCCACCGCGGTGAGGGTGATCTGGCCGGCCGAACCGGTGCCGACGGCGACGTCGTTCGTCGAGAGCTGCAGCGTGCCCGGCGACGCCGGCGGCGTGCCCGCGCCCGCGGGCTGCTGCGGCGCGCTCTTCTGCGTGGCGGCCGCCTTGGCCGACGGCGGCCGGGTGGCGCCGACGACCATGAACTGGCCCTTGCCTCCCGTGGTGAGCATCGGCGGCGAGGCGGACAGCCGGGGCTGGGGACCGGCAGGACGGCCGGACGGGATCGACGAGGGCACCGCGCCTTCGCTGCCCGGACCAGACGCCTGCCGGGCCGGCCCGGTCGGCGTCCCGGCCGCCATCGTCGCAACGATGTGCCTGACCGCCGCGGGCCTGGCCGCCGACCCGGCCAGGGCGAGGGCCGAGGCGATCACCACGGCCGCGGCCGCGCCGACCCCGGCGATCAGCAGGCGGGCCCGGGACGCCCGCCGCGGGCGGCGGCCGCGCGGGGCGGGCGCTGGTGCGACCGCCGGCGCATCCGGTGCGACCGCCGGCGCATCCGCCGGAGTGAGCCCGGCGAGTACCTCCGCCCGCGCCAGCGGGGACAGGGCGGGCGCGGGCAACAGCGCGAAGACCCGGGCGGCGGAGACGTTGCGAGGCAGGTTCGGCCCGCAGGTCTCGCAGCCGGCCGCGTGCCCGAGCACCCGCTCCCGCAGCTCGGCCGTCATCGGGCCGGCCCAGCCGCCCAGCACCTCGGCGCGGTCCGGGCAGGCGTGGCGCCGGCCGAGGAGGATCTGCGCGCCGAGCGCCCGCTCCAGGCTGTGCCGGGAACGGTCCTCCAGGGCCCGCGCGTCCTGCGCCGGCAGGCGCAGGACCAGCCCCGGGTCCACGTCATGACGGCAGGCGAGGTCGAGCGCCTCGAACTCGCCGGCGTCCATGCTCATGACCGTGTCCCAGGCCGTCAGCCGGGACTCGGCGTCGCCGCGGCCGGGGCCGGCGGGCGCCTCGTCGGCTTCGGCGGCCGGAACGGCCCGGTGCCGGCCGCATTCCGCGCGGGCCAGCGAGTAAAGCCACGGACCGAGCGTCACCGGATCGGAGGATCCGGCCAGCCGCGCGATATGCGCCTGCGCCGCGACAAATGTATCGCGCAGCGCGATTTGCGCGATTCCGCGATTCCGCAGCCTGCTCCAGCAGTAAAGGAAGAGCCGGTCAGCGTAGGCGTCGAAGAGTCCGGCCGGCGCTTCAGGTGAGCTTATGCGGCGGGAAGCTGCGATCTCGGAGTCATTCATGGCGGAAAAACTAGAGCAAGACAAGTCCGCTCAGCCACCCATTCAATGTAACGCGCGCTTAAACTCGCACTATTTCCTTAGTGCGCGGAAAGGAATAATTGATGGCTACTGTGGAACAGGCTCAGGTTTGGCCGTGTACGGCGCATTTGGCCAGGTCGTAGGGCGCCGGGGCAAGGCGGACGGCCAGCGGGCCGCCCAGCCGGTCGGCCGGGTCGAGGTGGCGGCCGAGCACTACGACCGCGACGCGGCGGGCCCCGGCCCGCTTGAGCGCGGCGGCCGCCGACTGGGCGCTGGCGCCCGACACCCAGGTGTCGTCGAGCAGCAGCACACAGGCTCCCGCCGTGGCCCGTTCGGCCGTGAATCGATTCACGTTCGGGTCGCGGCCCTGCTCCCCCGGCCGGATGACCAGCCCGGTCACCGGCAAGCGCAGGTAGGCGGCGGCCAGCTCGAGCAGCGGGTGCGGCCCGGGACGGCCGCACCCGGTCGGGACCACGGCCAGGCGGCTGGGCGGGGGCATGCCCGCGTGCCGCCACACGCAGGCCCCGTGATCGTGCAGGAAGACGAGCAGCAGCGCCAGCACCGACGTCCGCGCCGCGGCGCTCGGCGCCCGCCAGGCCTTGTAGCGCCACAGGTCGGCGGCGAAGGCGGTGCCCTTGACCGCGTAGGAGATGGGCACCACGGCGTCGGCGAGCAGGCCCCGGCCGACCAGGTCATGACGTCCGCACTGATAGCAGCGGGCGAATCCCGGCCGGGCCGGGCCGCGGCACACGCTGCAGATATTCGGGCAGACGCCCGGGCGGTGCCGAGGCTCGAGCGGGTAGAGGGAGGGCGGCAGCCGCCGCAGGATCTCCCACACATCGGACATACGCCGATGCTACGGAATGGCACCGACAAAATACTCACGGCTGGCGCCGCCGCGCATATCGGCCCGGCTGTGACTCAACTCACACGGTCACCCGCGCCTATGATCTGGTCGCAGTTAGTGACGACACCAGGCAAATCTCGCTCATAGACCCGCCTGCCATTCCCCGATACGGCAGAATGAGGCCTGCCAGGAAGGCGGCCGGGCACTAGCGCGGCATCTCTCCCGCGGCCTGATGCGACTCATGACAAGGATGCTCTGTGATCGACAGGAGCGAAGCCGTAGCGCCTGCCGCCAGCCAGGACGCCGCGGCCCCGGGTCCGGTCCCTGCGCCCTCGCGCCTGGACCGCGCCACCTGGGCCGTCGCGGATCTCCTGCGCCGGCACTGGCTGCTCGGGCTCCTGCTGGCCGCCGGGCTCGTCCTGCGCCTGCTCGCCCAGATCGGCTACGAGCCCGCGCTGCTGTACATCGACTCGATGAAGTACCTGTTCGGGACGCACCTCGGCACCCAGTTCAACCAGTCCGACCTGGGCTCTTACGACCCGATCGGCTACTCGCTGCTCGTGCTGCATCCGGTGCTGATCTTCGAGAACCTGAGCTTCGTCGCGCTGCTGCAGCACCTGGGCGGGCTCGCCATGGCGGTCGCGCTCTACGCGCTGATGGTGCGCCGCGGCATCACGCGCTGGCTCGCCGCCCTAGCGGTGGCGCCGGTGCTGCTCGACGCCTACCAGCTGAACGCCGAGCAGACGATCATGCCGGACGTGCTGTTCGAGACGCTGGTGGTGGCGGGGATCGTGCTGCTGCTCTGGCAACCCAGGCCCGCGCTCGCCCTGGTCATCCTGGGCGGGCTCGCGCTCGGCGCGTCCGCGCCCGCGCGCCAGGTGGGCGAGGCGCTGATCGTGCCGGGCCTGGTCTACGTGCTGGCCGCGGCGCGGGGCTGGCGCACCCGGCTGCTGCACGGCGCGGTCATGACGTTCTGCTTCGCGCTGCCGATCGTGGGCTACATGACCTACTCCGCCGTGACCCTGCACTACGGGTTCGAGCTGTCCAACATGGGAGACGCGTACCTGTACGGGCGGACGGCGCACGCGGCCGACTGCGCCACGCTGAAGATCCCCGCAATCGAGCAGCAACTGTGCCCTGACCCCGCGCTCGCCGCCACCCTGGGCGTCGACGGCCTGGTCAACTCCATGGACTCGCCGCGCTCGACGTACCACCCGGTGGACGTCAAGGCGGGACAGCTGATGAACACCATGCCGCTGCAGGTCCAGATGGCCTACAGCGTGCTCAAGCAGCAGCCGATGCGCGTGATGGGCGACATCGCCAGGGACTCGGTGAAGATCTTCGCCCTGACCAGGAACGGCGAGGAAGGCGACACCCCCATCTCGCGCTGGCAGTTCCAGGCCAACTACCCCTACTACCCGTACTACCGGTCCGCCACCGCCCATTACGGCCGGAACAGCGCCAGCCGCGTCTTCGCGGCGACCGGGGGCGGCGGCAAGGCGCGCGTCTTCCGCCCGGCCGCCACCCTGCTCCGGGACTACCAGCTGCACGGCGGGTACACGCCGGGGCCGGTGTACCTGCTCGCGCTGCTGGCCGGGATCGCCGGGATCTTCACCTGGCGGCGGCGCCGCGACTCAGGGCTCGCGCTGGCCAGCCTGCTGATCACCGGCTCCGCGTTCGCCGTGCTGCTCGGCGCCGACCTGTACGAGTTCACCTGGCGCTATCAGCTGCCCGCCCTGGTGACGCTGCCCATCGCCGGGGCGTTCGGCGCCACCGCGGTGGCCCGGCACATCCGGGCACGCCGGCGGTCCGAGGTCGCCGCGGCGCCGGCCGCGGACCCCGTCGAGGAGCTGGCCGTGGCCGCATCCGAGCAGGCGTCCTAGCCGATGCCAGCCCCCGATGAGGGTGTCGATATCCGCATGCTCGCGTCCGGCGTCGTCTACGAGGACCGCTGGATGCGGCTGCGACGGGACGAGATCGAACGGCGCGACGGGTCCCGCGGCACCTACGCCTTCGTCGAGAAGTCCGACTTCGCGCTGGTCATTCCCGCCGAGCACGACGGCTTCCACCTGGTCGAGGAGTTCCGCTACCCGGTCGGGCGGCGTACCTGGTCCTTCCCTCAGGGCGGGTTCCCGCACGGGCAGTCGGGAAGTCCGGAGGAGCTCGCCCGGCTGGAGCTCGAGCAGGAAACCGGCCTGCGCGCCCGTGAGCTGGTCAGGCTCGGCTACCTGAACTGCGCGCACGGCATCAGCAGCCAGGCCGGCCACTTCTACCTGGCCACCGGGCTCGAGCCGGGCCAGCCCGAGCGGGAGACAGAAGAGCAGGACATGGCGCAGGCCTGGGTGTCCCGGGCCAGGTTCGAGCAGATGATCGGCGAGGGCCTGATCACCGACGACTCCACCGTCGCCGCGTACGCCCTGCTGCTGGCCGAGCGGACCCGGCGGGCCCGGCCCGCGAACGGCTCGTAGGCGGCCGCTCCCGGTATACCGTCGGGCGGTGTATCAGGCGCCGGGAACGCCCGCTCCATACCGGCAGAGGGTGACGTGCCACAGGCTGCGATCCCGGCCTGGCGTATCCGCCCGCCGGTGATGCGGACGGCGCCGAGGCGAGATCGCGATGCCCACATCATCCGGGGGGACGGGAGCAACGCGATGAAACAGCGCACGGGGGACGCTCCGGCCGTGAGCTCAGGCGGCGGTGATCATGACGTGGCCGCGGCGATGAGATTCGGGCGGCTGGCCGTCCGCGAGCGCCTTCGCCTCGCGTCCGCGTCCGCCGTGTCCGCCGCGGCTGCCTCCGCCGTTCGCGCCGCCCCGGGTCACCGGCTCCGGCTGTGCCTGCTCGGGCCCCTCGAACTGCACAGGGACGACCAGCCGGTGAGCCACCCGGACCTGCGCCGCGAACGGGTCCGCCAGATGCTCGGCTACCTCGCCATGCACCCGCGCAGCACGCGGCAGCGGGTAGCGGCCGAACTGTGGCCCGACTTCGACGACGAGGCGGCCGGCCGCAACCTGCGGGTCACGCTGACCTACCTGCAGCGGGTGCTCGAACCCGGCCGGCCGGGCAGCGCCCCGCCCTATTTCCTGCGCGCCGACGGTCCCGCCCTGGATCTGTCCGTCGGCCCCTGGCTCACCATCGACGTGCACGACTTCGACCGCTGCCTGGACGACGCCGAGGAGGCGGACGGCCATGCGTGCACCTCGCGGGCGCTGCCCGCGTACCAGCACGCCCTCGCCCTCTACCGGGGCGACTTCTGCTCCAGCCAGCCCGACGCCGACTGGGCCGAACTGGAGCGCGACCGGCTGCGGCTGCGCTACCTGGCCGCCGCGGTCCGGGTCGGCGAACTGCTGCTCGCGGACGGGGACGAGCACACCCCGCTGCGGCTCGGGCACGAGGCGCTGCACGCCGAACCCTGGTCGGAGGCCGCCTACCGGCTGCTCGTCTGCACCCACCTGGCGCGCGGCGAGCACGCCCAGGCCCGCCGGACCCTGGCGCGCTGCCACGCCATGCTGGCCGACCTGCAGGTCGATCCGGAACCGCAGACCCAGATGCTCAGCCGCCGCCTCGGCTAACGCCTCGCTAGCGCAGGCCCTCGATGGTGGGCACACAGAACCATCGAGAGCAGCGATACGCGAGGAGAAACACGATGGCGATCGGTAGTGATCACGTTATTATCACGGGCAGCGAGCGCCCGGCCCGCAGCGACGCCAAGCTGGTCGGACCGGCCGACGCGAGCGAGCGGGTCATGGTCAGTGTCGAGGTGCGCCAGCGCCCGGACGCCCCGCCCCTGCCGGACCTGGCGGCCCTCGGCGCCCAGCCGCCCCGCCAGCGGCAGCGGATCGACCGCGCCGCGCTCGCGGCGCGGTACGGAGCGGACCCGGCGGACCTGGCCAAGGTGGCCGAGTTCGCCCAGGAGTACGGCCTCACCGTCGAGGGGTCGTTCGCCGACCGGCGCACCGTACAGCTGTCCGGCAGCGTCGAGCAGATGAACAAGGCGTTCGGGGTCCAGCTCAACAACTACGAGTTCTCCGGCGGCACGTACCGCAGCCGGGAGGGCCACGTCCAGGTCCCGCGCGCGCTGGCGGACGTCGTCAAGCGGGTCTCCGGCCTCACCGACCGGCCGCTGGCCCGGGCGCACCTGCAGGTCCGGCCGGCCGCCGTATCGGAGTTCGACGCCACCCAGATCGCGCAGATGTACGACTTCCCGGGCGACGTCGACGGGGCTGGAACCTGCGTCGGGATCATCGAGCTCGGCGGCGGGTACACCCAGTCGGACCTCGACACGTACTTCGCTTTCCTCCAGGCCAGCACCCCGAACGTCGTCGCGGTCGGCGTCGACGGCGCGGTGAACAGCCCGGGTGGCCTGGCCGACGGCGAGGTCGAGATGGACATCCAGGTGGCGGGGTCGGTCGCCCCCGGCTCGAGCATCGCGGTGTACTTCGCGCCGAACACGGAGCAGGGCTTCATCGACGCCATCTTCTCGGCGGTCTTCGACACGACCAACAGCCCCACGGTCCTGTCCATCAGCTGGGGAGCGCCGGAGGACGCCGGCTGGACCCCGGCCGGCCTGAGCGGGATGGACCTCGCGTTCGTCTACTGCGCGATCTTCGGTATCACGGTGCTGGCGGCGTCCGGCGACAACGGCAGCAACGACAACGTCTACGACGGGAAGGCGCACTGCGACTTCCCGGCCAGCAACCCGTACGTCATCGCCTGTGGCGGGACGACGCTGGAGGTCAACGGCAACCAGACCATGGACGAGATCGTGTGGGACAACCCGGGGTTCGGCTGGGCCACCGGCGGCGGCGTCAGCGACCTGTTCGGCGTGCCCAGCTGGCAGGCGGGCAAGGGCGTGCCCGTCAACATCAACGATGGCGCCAGCGTCGGGCGCGGCGTCCCTGACGTGGCCGGCAACGCCGACCCGCACACCGGCTACAAGGTGGTCGTCGACGGGAGCTGGCAGGTGTCGGGCGGGACGAGCGCGGTCGCCCCGCTATACGCCGGCCTGATCGCCCTGCTGAACCAGAGCTTCGGGTTCCCGCTCGGCTTCATCACGCCGTTCATCTACAGCCTCTACGAGACGGGCGCGTTCGTCGACGTCACCAAGGGGACTAACCAGATCTATCCCGCTCCGGGCTACAGCGCGGGCACCGGCTGGGACGCCTGCAGCGGCCTCGGGCGGATCGACGGCAAGAACCTGCTCGCCGAACTGAGCTAGCCGCTCACGGTCAGCCGGCGTTTCCGCGGAGACGCCGGCTGACCCATGTCACCGGGGCCTGCCGCTTGATGCTCATCGTGGTGTCCTTTCTGATCGAATGGACCTCGACCAGGTAGACACCGGCCGCGCCGGGAACCTAACACGGGTGGAAGGGGCGTCGTGATGAGCCGATACGCGCAGGAGTTCCAGCGGAGCCTGGCCGATCCCGAAGGTTTCTGGGCCGACGCGGCGAAGGACATCGACTGGTATCAGGCGCCCGCCGTGGTGCTTGACCGCTCGAACCCGCCGTTCTACCGGTGGTTCGCCGACGGGGTGCTGAACACGTGCTTCAACGCGCTGGACCGGCACGTGCGCGACGGGCGGGGCGGGCAGGCCGCGTTGATCTACAACAGCCCGGTGACCGGGAGCCAGCGCACGTTCACCTACACCGAGCTGCGGGACGAGGTCGCGCGGTTCGCCGGGGTGCTGCGCGGGCTGGGGGTGGACCAGGGCGACCGGGTGATCGTCTACCTGCCGATGATCCCGGAGGCGCTGATCGCCATGCTGGCCTGCGCCCGGATCGGCGCGGTGCACTCCGTGGTGTTCGGCGGGTTCGCGGCGCCCGAGCTGGCCACCCGGATCGACGACGCCGCGCCCAAGGTGATCGTCTCGGCGTCGTGCGGCATCGAGGTCAGCCGCGTGGTCGAGTACAAGCCGATCCTGGATCGGGCCATCGACCTGGCCGGCCACAAGCCGGAGCACTGCGTGATCCTGCAGCGGCCTGCCGCGACCGCGGCGCTGGCCCCGGACCGCGACCTGGACTGGGCGGAGGCGGTGGCCGCGGCCGATCCGGCCGGCTGCGTGCCGGTCGCGGCGACCGACCCGCTGTACATCCTGTACACCTCGGGCACCACGGCGAAACCCAAGGGCGTGATCCGGGACAACGGCGGGCACGCGGTCGCGCTGCGCTGGAGCATGCGGGCCATCTACGACACCCAGCCGGGCGAGGTGTTCTGGGCCGCGTCCGACGTGGGCTGGGTGGTCGGGCACTCCTACATCGTCTACGCGCCGCTGCTGGCCGGGTGCACCACGGTGCTGTACGAGGGCAAGCCGGTGGGCACCCCCGACGCGGGCGCGTTCTGGCGGATCATCGCCGAGCACCAGGTCAAGACGCTGTTCACCGCGCCGACCGCGTTCCGCGCGATCAAGAAGGAGGACCCGGGCGGCGAGCTGATCCGCCGGTACGACCTGTCCGGGTTCCGGTACCTGTTCCTGGCGGGCGAGCGGCTCGACCCGGAGACCTACCGGTGGGCGGGCGAACTGCTCGGCATCCCGGTCATCGACCACTGGTGGCAGACCGAGACCGGCTGGCCGATCGTGGCCGGGCACCGGCTGTCCACCGGGCAGATGGAGGAGGTGCTCGCCAGCCATCCGGCCGTGGCGGAATGTGCGGTGATCGGCGTGCACGACGACACCAAGGGCCAGGTGCCGCGCGGATTCGTGGTGCTCAAAGCCGGGGTCAGCACCGAACCCGCCGCCGTGTCGGCCGAACTCGTCCAGCTCATCCGCGACCGGATCGGGCCGGTGGCTGCGCTGCGCCGGGTCGACGTGGTGGCCGGCCTGCCCAAGACCCGGTCCGGCAAGATCCTGCGCAAGACCATGCGGAGCATCGCCGACGGCGCGGACGAGCCGGTGCCCTCGACGATCGAGGACCCGGCTGTCCTGGACGCGCTGCGGCCCGTGCTCAGCGGCTGAGCTGCTCAGCCGGACAACAGGGGGGCGAAGAGGTCGCCGTGTTCGGCTACCCGGTCCAGGGTCTGCCCGGCGGTGAAGAAGAGGTCCTGGGGCTGGCGGCAGGCTTGTACTTCGTCCCAGGTGACGGGGGTGGAGACGGTGGGGAACTGGCGGGCGCGCAGCGAGTAGGGGGCGACGGTGGTCTTGGAGCCATTGTTCTGGCTCCAGTCGATGAGGACCTTGCCGGCCCGCAGCTTCTTGGTCATCCGGGACACGGCGCGGTCGGGGTGCTCGCGCTCCAGCCGTTCGGCATAATTCTTGGCCTGGTCGCTGGCCTGCTCGGACGTCAACCCGGAGATCGCCGCGCACAGCTGCAGGCCCTTGCCGCCGGAGGTCTTGGCCAGCGGGGCGAGGCCGTCGGCCTCGAGGACCGGGCGCAGGTCCTCGGCCACCCGGCAGCAGTCCACGACGTTCGCGGGAGCGCCCGGGTCCAGGTCGAAGACCAGCAGGTCGGGCTCGCGGACGTGCGGCATCCGCCACATCGGGACGTGCAGTTCCAGTCCGGCCAGGTTGGCCGCCCAGATCAGCGAGGGCAGGTCGTCCACCACCAGGTAGGTCACCCGGGCGCCACGCGCCCGCGAGCTGTCAGACTCGACCGTGGCGGTGCGGATCCAGTCCGGGCGGTGCGCCGTGACGTGCTTCTGGAAGAACGCCTCGCCGTCCACGCCCTCGGGGTAGCGCTTGAGCGTCAGCGGCCGGCCCGCGATGTGCGGCACCAGCGCCGGCGCCACCCGCTGGTAGTAGTCGAGCACCTCGGCCTTGGTGAACCCGGTGTCCGGGTACAGCACCTTGCCCAGGTTGGTGAGCGTCAGCGTCCGCCCGTCCACCTGGACGGCCACCTTCGGCTCATTCACGGATCACGTCCGCGGGGTCTATGTCGTCGCGCAGGCCCTTGTAGACCGGGGCGCGCATCCGGCCCGCCCGGGTCCACCGGTCGAAGGTCACGTCGATCACCAGCGTGGGCTCTACCCAGACCGCGGTGCGGGCATGCTCGGGCGGCACAGGCCCGTCGAACGGGGAGTCCGCCCGGCGCAGCGGCTCGAGCCGCTCGCCCAGCATGTGCAGCGTCTCGACGCTGAACCCGGTGCCGACGTGCCCGGCGTAGATCAGCCCGGAGTCGTCGTTCACCCCGATGAGCAGCGACCCGACCTGGCCGGCGCGGTTGCCCTTGCCCGGCTTGTGGCCCGCCACGACGACCTCCTGGCGCCGGTGGTTCTTGATCTTGCGCCAGTTGTCGCTCCTGGTCCCGGGCAGGTACCGCGAGTCCAGCCGCTTGGCCACCACGCCCTCCATGCCGTGCTCGGCCGAGACGGCCTGCACCGCGGCGAAGTCCTCGCCGGGAAACGAAGGCGGGGTCTGCCAGTACGGCCCGGCCAGGGCCAGCTCGTCCACCAGCGCGCGCCGGTACCGGTACTCCAGGTCGAGCAGCGGCCTGCCGTCCAGTTGCAGCAGGTCGAAGACCAGATACGTGACGGGGCTCTGCCCGGCCAGCAGGGCCGCCTGCGAGGCGTCGCTGACGTGCATGCGCGGCTGCAGCGCCTCGAACTCGGGCCAGCCGTCCGGGCCGAACACCACCACCTCCCCGTCCAGCAGCAGCTGCTTGTGCCTGGTGGCGTTGCCCAGGCCCGCCAGCTCCGGGTACGCGACGGTGATGTCCCGTTCGGTCCTGGACATGAGGCGGACCCGGCCGCGCTCGACGAAGGCCAGCGCCCGGACGCCGTCCCACTTCATCTCCAGCGCCCAGCTCCCGTCGTCCGGCGGCGGCGCCGTCGTCAACATGGCCAGCATGGGCCGCAGCCCGGCCGGGAGCGGCTGGCGCTCCCGGTGGATCATCCACTGTTTTCCCCCGGTCTGGAACAACGTGTATCCCCCCGTAACCCGTTGCCCGTGCAGCCTGACCTTGACCTCGTCTTTCGCCCACTTCAGCGTCTCGTAGCGGCCCGCGTCCCAGATGGTGACCGCGCCGGCCCCGTACTCTCCCCGCGGGATCTGCCCCTCGAAGCCCCCGTACTCCAGCGGGTGATCCTCGGTGTGCACCGCCAGGTGGTTGACCGCAGGATCGTCCGGCATCCCCTTGGGTACCGCCCAGGACACGAGCACCCCGTCGCGCTCGAGCCGGAAATCCCAGTGCAGCCGCCGGGCGTGGTGCTCCTGGATTACGAACACCCCGCCGCCCGGGTTCCCCTCCGCCGGAGCAGGCCCGGCGGGCACGGGCTCAGGCGTCCGGGCGGCATCGCGCTTGTCCCGGTACGCCTGCAGCTTGTCCGCGTCCACGTCCCCCTGTCTACCCGGGATAGCCGGCGCAGGAACGGGCAGCCCGGCCCGTTCGGGTCAAACGACCTGGGGCGTTACCAAGGTTTCCTATATTGCCCAGTTGTAAATTAATGTAGTAGGGAATGTAAGAAACGGGTGCGCGACGAAGGGAGCGCCGGATGGGCCTGAGCCTCTATGTCGTCCTCGGCAGCGCGGTGGTGGGGTTGCTGGTCGGGCTGACCGGCGCCGGCGGCGGCGCCCTGATGACCCCGATGCTCATCCTGCTGTTCTCGGTCAAGCCGGCCGCCGCGATCTCCAGCGACCTGGTCGCCGCGGTGGTGATGCGGCCCGTCGGCGCCGCGGTTCACCTGCACAAGGGCACGGTGAACCTGCGCCTGGTCGGCCTGATGTCGCTGGGCTCGGTGCCGATGGCGTTCCTGGGCGCCTTCCTGCTGCGGGAGATGGGCGACGGCGCCGCCGACCAGAAGAACGTGGAGATCGCGCTCGGCGCGGCGCTGCTGCTCGGCGCGACCGCCATGGTCTTCCGCTACGTCCTGGACCGCCGGTCCGGCCAGGCCAGGACCGAGAAGATCGCCGAGGTGGCCATCCGCCCGGTCCCCACCGTGCTCATCGGCATGGCCGGCGGCCTGGTCGTGGGCATCACCTCGGTCGGCTCGGGCTCCCTGATGATCATCCTGCTGCTGTTCACCTACCCGATGCTCAGCGCGGGCCAGCTGGTCGGCACCGACCTGACCCAGGCCGTGCCGCTCACCGCGGCGGCAGCCCTCGGCGCGCTGACGTTCGGGCACGTGCAGTTCGGGGTGACCGCGTCGATCATCGCCGGCAGCGTGCCCGCGGTGCTGATCGGCTCGCTGCTCTCCTCGCGGGCGCCGGACCGGTATATCAGGCCGGCCATCACCTTCGTGATCTTCGCGTCCGGCCTGAAGTACGCCGGCGTCCCCACCTACCCGCTGGGCTGGATCATGGGCACCATCGTGGTGGCCGGCCTGGCGTACTGGCTGGCCTGGGCGCGCCCCTGGCGGAAGGACTCCGAACCCGCGCTCGAGCCCGCTCTCGCCGGGCCGGCCGCCGCGGAGCCGCTCGACGACGTGCGGGTCAGATAGCGTACTTCTGCACCAGGGCGCCGAGGTTCGGCAGCGCGGCCGTGACGTGCTTGGACGCGCCGCCGCGGACCGCGCCGTACGCCTTCAGGATCACCGGCCGCTCGGAGATCTTCGCCCGCGCATCGGTCACCGACAGCAGCGCCTCGGCCACCTCATCGCCGCGCTTGACCAGGTAGTCGCCGAAGTCGGCGGCGCCTGAGGCGGTGAAGTCCGCCCAGTACGGGTCGAGTTCGGTCGCCAGGTCGGGCAGCAGCGATTCCACCGTGGCGTGCAGGTAGCCCGACGCGAACGTGTTCGCGGTCTTGTAGGCGAGCTTGACCGCGGTCCCCGACACCCCGGACTTGGCGGATACCTCCTGCTCGATCAGCTTCAGGCAGTCGGCGACGACGTGCGGCTGGGTGTCCGGCGCGAGCAGGGTCTCCTGCAGCGTGGCTGCCATGGCGCGTTCTTTCTCCTTAGTCACTGGGGTGTATCCGCATGCCGCCGGGAGCCCATAGCCAGGCCGAACTCACCCATCTCCCCACAGGCCGGACCAAGCTAGCGCACTCACGTGCCGCCTGTGACCCGAGTTTTCCCACTGTTACCTCGCGCCGGGGACGGCTTTCATGATCGCGAAGGGTTTTCAGTCTCGGCGGACTTAAAAGTCTTCGCGATCATGGGCGGCGCGGATGGCCGGGGACCGCACCTACAGTGGTCAGGGTGAGCGATACCTGGCAGGTGGAACCGTCCGGCCCGCTGCGCGGCGACATTCAGGTGCGCGGGTCCAAGAACGCGGTGACCAAGCACATGGTAGCGGCGATGCTCGGTGACGGGCCGAGCACGATCCGCAACGCCCCCGAGGTCGGCGACGTCGACATCACGGCCGCGATGCTGGAGGCCATCGGGTACCAGGTCAGCCGGTCCGGCGGCGACGTCACGATCGCACCGAACGGCCCGGCGCTAGCCAACACGGTGCTGCCTCGCGTGCCCGAGGCGTTCACCGGCCTGAACCGGATCCCGATCCTGATGCTCGGGCCGCTGCTGCACCGGACCGGGGAGGCGTTCGTGCCGCTGGTCGGCGGCGACCCGATCGGGCGGCGGCCGGTCGACTTCCACGTCGCGGCGCTGCGCGCGCTGGGCGCCGAGGTCGAGGCGGGCCCGGCCGGGATCAGCGCGCGGGCCTCCCGGCTGTTCGGCGCGCGCATCGACCTGCCCTACCCCAGCGTGGGCGCGACCGAGACGGTGCTGCTCTCCGCGGTCCTGGCCGAGGGCAAGACGGTGCTGCGCAACGCGGCCACCGAACCCGAGGTGGTCGAGCTCGCGCTGTTCCTGCAGCGGATGGGCGCGCACGTGGAACTCAGCCCGGACCGGCGGATCGTCAT
>WNGL01002152.1_pt1 | contig 33962 bp, 24 predicted proteins | sample 5400591 | NCBI WGS metagenome assembly WNGL01 (sample SAMN13153377, study PRJNA577476) | soil metagenome | isolation source: 80 cm soil or saprolite under Garry oak tree replicate 1 | place: USA:California | collected 2016-06-15
GTTGTTCATTCAGGTCTCGATTCCAATCAGCCTGGACAACGTGCTATTCGTGGGGCAGAAATTTGACATTCCTGTTCCAGTTCAGGTCAAGAAGAAATTGCTAGAAGATCCGGTTGGAGGAAGTCTCGCTGTTGCGGCAGACGCATACGAGGGTCTGCGGGGAGAAGCGAATGGTATTCACTTCTCATATCTTTACAGACACCGAAACCCAATCCCTGCATATCTCAACCTGCTGGAGAGAATCGGGATAGAGGGTCCAATGTTGGCTCCGATTGCCGCTTCCGCCGTAAAGACATAGCCTATCATCAAGAGTTTGGACGATCAAAGCGAGAGCCTGATTGTTAGTTTTCTGGTTTCGTTGTCTCGATGGATGTTTGTGGGTCTTCCCCAAGCTGGAGTGCCTTCTTCAATTCCTTTTTCATGAGCGACTGGTCATGATTAAGGTTGAAGTAGTCAGCGAACGTACTAGTCGTCCTTAGCATTTTGGTTCTCCCGATCCGCTCGTCGTTAATCAAGTCCTGATCCTTCAGTTGTTTCACATGGCCATAGGCCAATTTTCCTCTGACGCGCACCACATATGACTGGGTGACGGGCTGCTTGAGTGCAATGAAAGACAAGGTTCGAAGAGGCCCGGGAGTTAGAAGCGGCCTATTCGCCAGTTTCCGAACGTGCTTGCCAAATTCTGCCTTGAGCTGCATAACAAAGCGTCCATCAGGAAGCTCCACGACCTGAATCGGGCTCCCTGCCATTCTGTAGCGTTCAGCAACTGCGGTTGCGATTCCCCGTATTTTGTCCTCCGACCTGGCGCCAATGATGGACCCGATCATCTTCAGGTCTAGTGGCCTTCCGGAAACGTACAGCGCGGCTTCGCAGAGCTGCTGCTGTAGGTCACCGGTTTTCGGTTGAGCTGTGTTAGTCGAAACTTGTGCTTCCATGGTTTTTCAGCTCGATTTCGATATCTCCGAACTCGAGAGGCTGGGCGAGGCCAACTCTTCCCTCTACTGCCAAGAATAGTAGCATGATGAACATTCTCACCGCGTCAAGCGGGTCTCCCTTTCCGAGAAGCGCTAAGAAGGACAGTTTCTGCCTCGCAGGGCCAGCTTCTGCGAGTAATCTCCGGAGAAAGGCTTTGATGTTCTCTTCAATTTTGACGAGGAAATCGTCAACTTGCTCGAACACTTCGGGCGTTCTGAGGATCTGCTGTGCGCCGGGCGGAAGCATTCTCTCTGCCGTCAGCACCTCAAGTAGTCCTTTGATGACCTCTTCGACTGACGTTGTTGTCGATTCATATCTGAGCGGGAAGGCTAGTGGTGGTGGGACGAAGTCCGTGGGCCTCTCAAGCGGGGGCTTTGGAGGTTCTTCCATCTTGAGGATGAGTTCTGATTTCATGCGCAGAAGGATTGCCGAGGAGAGGAGGGCCGTTCCGGAGACGGAGAAGTCGATGAATCCTCTGCCCCTCATCTCGTGGAGAAGCTCGTCCAGTAGATTTGCGAGGTTTACGTCCCAGGGTTTGACGCGGTGAAGATGGATCAGGTCGAAGAGGACGGCATAAGGAGCTTTGAGCCAGTACGCCTCCTCGTGGGCTGTCAATTGTTCTCACTCCTTGAGGGTAGGGACACGATCTGGCTGCTGCCTTTGTCAATGAAGACTCCGAACACTCTCTCTGCTCTAGAGATGGTTGTGTCCTTGAGCGAGATGACTATGAACTGGGACATGCTGCTCCTCGATCTGATAAGTGTAGCCAACCGTATCGCGTTGAGCACGTCTAGGTGAGCGTCGATCTCATCCATTACGTAGAATGGCATTGGATGGATTTGTTGAAGCGCTAGGAGGTAGCGACGTCTAGTCCGCCTTCGAACGGGTTTTCGGGATTGTCCAGGACCATTCTTCCATTTCCTTCACCTGTCATCTCGCGAAAGATGCTCTGGAATGTCTCGTTGACCTTGTTGTAGGCGCTCATGAAGGTGTCAAGCTTCTTCCTCTCTAGTTCGTTCATGAACTCGAGAATAGCTAGCTTCTCTCGTTCGAGTTCTCCGATTCGGACTGAGAGGTGTTTGTATCCTTCTTTCTGTGATTCGTATTGTTGCGCAGCAAGCTGGTTGATAGCGCCTATCTCGTCCCGCTCCTGTTCGAGGACACGTTTCATGTCTTCAGCCTCCTTGATCAGGTCTGGATGAGTCTCAAGCGGTTTTTCGAAGCCTAGGCTGTTGAGTTGTCCTCTGAAGATTGCTAGTTGAGCGCCGACTTCTCTGAGGCCCGCTTTCAGATCGGTAACGCTCGCGTTTAGCGGATCCATCATCTGTAGAAGTTTCCGGGTTGCCTTTTCGACTTGTACAAACTGTTCTTCGTACTTCTTTCTCTCATCTAATACGCTGTCCAAGTTTCCGACCAAGCGCGCCTTCTCTTCGTTAAACTGCTTCATCTCTTTCTCTAGTGTTTCGAGTCGCTCATGCGCTTCGTTTGCGCGAGTCTCTTCGCGATGAATCTCAGAGTCAAGCGAGCGAAGCTGTATACGGATCTGATCGATTCCCGGCCTCAGTGTCTCAAGAGTAGACTGTTGATTGGAGAGACGCGATTCCAGCTCGAGCTTCTCCCGAAGAATAGCCTGGTTCTCCGCGACGACTTGGTCTCGCTCCGTTTCTAGCAGAGAGAGTCCTGTCCTACGTGAGTCGATTCTAAGCTTAGTCCTCTCTTCTTCGATCACTGCGAGGCGTCTCTTCATTTCTCCCTGTTTTTCCGCGGTCTCTTCTAGCAGAGCTCGTTCTTTTGTCATGGAGCTTTGAAGACTGTCAATTCGTCGTGTAGTCTGTTGGAGGAAGGTTCTTGTTCTCTCGAAACTTTTTTTGGCAGTTTCTACGTCTCTCGCGAGGGCTTCTCGGGTCTTGCTCGCGGATACTCGATCTTCCAGAAGCTCGTTCAGTTCTGTCTCGATCCGGTCAACGTCGGACCGTGAACGTTGTACAACGGTTTCTAGGGACTTCACTGTTTTCTCAAGCGTTTCAAGGGCGGTTGATCGGGGAACGATGTTTGAGATCTCGAGCGGGGCTCTGTAGTAGCCGCTCTCCAAGCCTCCTCCAGGCTCGTACAGATCTCCACTTGTCACGACGCATCTTTGTCCTTTGGCTGCAGTTAGAAACGCTGCTCTCTGGGTGGTTGCAAGTATAGTGTCGCCGAACACGAACTGGACAGCGGGAGCGATGGATCTATCGGACCGTATCACCTTCGAGAGCGGCCCGATTATTCCTGGAGCCTGGTTAGCGTCGAGTTCATCGTTTGGGAGCTCAAGATCGTCTATGGGTACTATCTTGACTCGTCCGAGCTTGGTGCGCTTTAGGCTCTCGATGCACTTGATTGCGACCTCCAAGTTCTTAACGACTAATGCTTTCATCCAGCCGGCGCTGGCTGCCTGGATTGCCTTGCCGTATTCTTCTGGAAACTTGACGAGGTCTTCGAGCCGTCCGTAGACGCCTTTCAGCGCGCCTTCATCAGCCATCTCTTCGATCTTCTCGATAGCCCTGTCTTCAGCTCCTAGGCTGTCGGCCAGGTTCTTCTGGGTGTTGAATTCGACAACTGTGACACGTGCTCTCTTCGCGATTTCAAGGGCTTCGTCGATCTCTTTTCTTCGCTGGTCTTTGAGTTCGCCGTAGTCCTTTGTTTTCTCTTCGATCGTTTCGAGTCGTTTCTCTTCTTCCTTCTGGAGCTTCTCCATTTCGCGGATTCTGCTCTTCAGCTCTTCTGAGAGCTGCGCGAACTCTTGTTGACGTGCTTCGAGGGTCTGAAGGTGGCTGGCGGTTAGGTCGAGTTTTGTGGAACTCCCCTTGCTTTGGGCGGCTAGGTTCGAAAGCTCTTTGCCGAGACCATCAATCTCGTCTTGAACTTCTCGGAGTTTCTTGTTGTCTTGGTCGAGGGATGCTCTGGCGGCTGTGAGCTTTTGGCTTATTTTTTCGACCTTGCTTGTGGACTCTTCCAGCTTGTCTTCAAGAGTTTTCTTGTGTGACTGGAGGTTTTTGATCGAGCTGGCTAGTGGTTTGATAGAGATTTCCATATCTTCTGCTTGTTTTGTGAAGGCGTCGCGTTGTCTTGTGCGGGTTGCAACTAGGTTCTTCGCTGTTTCTGCGGTTGATTTTGCTTCGACGATGCCTTTGCTGGCTTCGGCTATGCGTCTTTCGAGGTCGAAGAGTTCTTGGTTTCCTTGGGTGACTGTCTTTTCCTCGAATCGGCGTCTCCCTTCCTCGATCTTTGCTCTTTGCTGTGTTAGGTCTTCTCTTTCATGTCTCACTTGATCTAGCTTGAGCTGTTCTTGGTCGAGGGTCTGCAGCATTTCCTGGTGTCGTGTTTCGAGTGATAGGATCTGGGCGGAGAGAATGCGGGCTTGTTGGCTGTTTATCTCGGTCTTGAGAAGGTTAGATCGTAAGAGATCGTTTCTTTCTCTTTCTAGCTGTTCTATTCTCTGTCGGACCTCGTCAACTCTCGCGGAGGCGACTTTAAGGTTCAGGTCCGCTTCGGATAACTGGACTCTTGCTTCGGCTTTCTTGGTCTCGAAGGTTCCGATTCCGATTAGGCTTTCCAGAATTTTTCTTCGTTCTTCTGTGCTGATCTCTGCGAGCCGTGTGATGGCGTGTTGTGAGATTAGGTTGAATCCGGTGACTTGGATGTCTGCGGAGCTCATTATGTCCTGTACTTGTTTTCTGGAGAGGCGTCGTCCGTTGAGCCGGTAGATTCCTTCTCCGCCCTTCGAGAACTCTCTTGAAATTGTTACAAGGTCAGAGTCTACGGGTAGTTTCCGGTCGCTGTTGTCGAACTGGACAGCGACGTAGGCGGAGCGTGCTCCTTCGCCCTGGCTCTTGTGGACGAGGTCGGATAGGCTTCTGCCACGCAGTTCTCTAGGGCTGAGTTCGCCTAGTGCGAACTTTAGAGAGTCAAGGATGTTGGACTTGCCGGATCCGTTGGGTCCGGTTATTACGGTGAATCCTGTGCCGAAGTTGATGGAGACCTTCTTGTTGAAGGTCTTGAATCCTCGGATGTCGATTCGCTTGATGAACACCAAGGCTGGGGCCCTGGACTCTCACTCGGAATCGTGGCGTGTTCTCATCGGCCGAATCTTCTGTAGCGCCTCTGGTAGAGTCTGATAGCCCTTAAGAAATCGATTCTTCGAAACTCCGGCCAGTAAACGTCCACAAAGACAAGCTCGCTATAGGCTGCCTGCCACAGGAGGAATCCGCTCAACCGTTCCTCCCCCGACGTACGTATGACCAGATCCGGGTTCGGATTGGGAAGATGTGCGGTGTATAGGTACTTGTGGAATATTCCCTCATCGATATCTTGAGGTCTCAAGTGTCCTTGGTAGACGTCCTCTACGATCTTCTTGGTAGCGTCGACGATCTCTGCGCGTCCGGTGTATGCGATTGCGATGTTTAGGAAGTGTCCAGAGTACTGGCTTGTCTCATCTTCTAGTTTCTTTAGCGCGTCTTGGAGGCTTTCTGGGAGTAGGTCTGTTCTGCCAAGGGCTTTGACTCTCACCCTTTGTGTGTGGAGGCGCTTGTCTCTCCCAAGTTTCCGGGCTTCCTCTTCAACGAGCTTGAGAACTGCGTTTACCTCTTCGGCCGGCCGGTCAAAGTTCTCAGTCGAAAACGTGTAAAGAGTAAGTGTCTTGATTCCGTATTCGAGACACCAGTCCAGCACTTCTTCTCCCACTTTGGCGCCGATGATGTGCCCGTCGTTGGGTCGGAGTGCCTTTTCCTCCGCCCATCTTCTGTTGCCGTCTAGTATGATTCCGATATGTTCGGGTAATGGTTTTCCTTTGACCTGTTCGGTTAGCCATTTTTCGTAGGCGGTGTATACTCCTGCGATTCTGAGTAGGCTGTCTAACAGGTTTGTTCTTTGACCTCCGGTTTGTTCAGCTGGGCTTGGGCGAGCGCTCTCGCGCAGGAGCAGCCCTCTCTCATGTCAGGTATCTTGCCTATAGCTTCTATGAGAATCTTGTTCAGCATTTGACCAGTTTCTCTTCCTTTCTCTTCTACTTCCTTGGCTGAGAGTGTTCTCTGGAGCCCGGCTGCCATGTTGGAGATGAAGCTGATTGAGGCGTAACAGATCTCGAGTTCTCTTGCGAGGAAGGCTTCGGGGGCACCGGTCATTCCTACGATTCCGCCGCCGAGAGTTTTGAGCATCCGGATCTCTGCCGGCGTCTCGTATCTTGGGCCTTCAGTGCAGGCCATTACAACATCGCTTCGAAGGTTCTTCTTGTTGTCGGAGCCGGCGCTGGCGATGGCATTCCTGATTGTCGGACAGTATGGCTCAGATACGTCGATATGGGTGACCGGGGAGCCATCGTAGAAGGTTCCGCGTCGCGATTTTGTAAAATCGATCAGGTCTGAGGGTATGACGATCTCGCCTGGAGTGAGGGATGTGTCGATTGCGCCGACGGCGTTGGTCGCGATTATGCGTTCAACGCCTAGGCTCTTTAGTCCCCAGATATTGGCTCGATAGTTCACCTTGTGTGGTGGAGAGGTGTGTCCTTCGCCGTGTCGTGGTAGATAGATTGCCTCGCGCCCCTTGACTTGTCCAATGGTGAGGGTTGGTGTTGGACCGTAGGGTGTTCCGATGATCTTTTCTTCGCCCTTGATGATGGATTTGACGCCTGAGCCGCCGATTATCGCGATGGGTGGTTTCATTCTTCTTCCTCGTAGAGCGCGCCTAGCTCGTGGAGCGAGAGTTTCGCGCCCTGGCTGAGCTTCTTCTTCGCCGCCTCCTTGAGGTTCTGTTTGTGGGTTTCTTCTTTTTGGCGCTGGCTCATTTTGTCAGCTAGATCGATTGATTTTCTGACGACTTGATATTGCTCGTCAGCGTCTTTGTATTCTCCGCGGAGCTGGTTTAGGGACTTTCTCACATCGTCCTGCTTGGTCTTGAGGGCTCCAAAGCGTTCGGAGAGAATTACTGTCTCTTCATGATGCTTCTGGCTCTCTTCGGCGAGCTCTTGGATCTTGGCGTGGAGCTTGTCTGCTTCCTCGTTATCCTTGGCAACTTCGTCTCGTAATCGTAGGATCTTCTTGGACGCCGTCACCTGGATCTCGAGGGCTCGGATCTTCACCATCAGACGCTTCTCTTCTTCTTTGCCTAAAGGGACGGCCTGTACCTGCCACTCGAGCTGTTGGAATTCGTGCTCGGCGGTTACGGACGCAAGGAGTTTGGGTGCCGTTTTCTGGAGAGTCTTGAGCTTTGTGATGTTCTGTCTGGCCTTGTCTCGTAGGTTGTCTCTTGTTTTCTTGAGGGCTCTGACGGTCTCGTTGAGGTCGTCGCGAATCTTCCGGCTCTCCTGCAGCTCGCTACGGGTCTTGTCCAGCTTTTCTCGTGCTTCGGAGAGTTGTCCTAGAAGTTTTCGTTCGTCTGTTTTGATCCGCTGGCGCTCGTCTGCGAGCGTGTCGAGATTGGTCATATCTGGATCCCGCTATGGTTGTTGACGGGGTTCTGATCCTTGGGATTGGGGAAGCCGCCTTATAGACGTTCAACTGGCTAGATCTACGAGGAGGCTGGTGGGTGTTGGAGCGGGTTGGTAGTCGCTTGTCCATGATCGGGACAGTGCATGTGGACCCTGCTAGCGCCACTGCTGTTCGGGATAGTATTGTTGCGTTGAGGCCTGAGGTTGTTGCCTTGGAGCTGGATGAGGCTCGGATGATGGCTCTTGAGAATCCGAAGGCTCAGAGCGGACGGGGCGGCGGAGTATCATTCTTGACCATGGCGTTGTTAGAGAGGTTTGCGGGCGAGATGACCGGGTCGCCGCCGGGAACGGAGATGCTGGAGGCGGCGAGAGCTGCTAAGGCGGTCGGGTCTAGAGTGGAGTTTATCGATCTTCCCATCACGAGTACGGGTGCGGCGTTGAGGAAGCTGCCGAGGAAGGAGAAAACGAAGCTAGTGGTGGACGCGCTGGCGAGCCTTGTGGTCTTGCCGTTCAGCAGGATAAACTGGTCGAAGGTGACGGAGGATATGGACTCGCAGATCGGAGCTTTTCGGAAGAGGTACCCTGTGTTGAGCAGGATACTGATTGATACGCGTGAGGAGTACATGATCAACCGGTTGAAGAGCGTTATGGACTCGACGACCGGCCAGGTTTTGGCGGTTGTAGGGTTCGGGCATCGAGCCTCGCTGGCGCGAGCGCTGAGGGGTTACATGGAAGGACCAGGGTTCGCAACAAGCTTCTCCTGGCAAGTCTCAACCGGCGACTGAAGGGAGCCCGGGAAACGCCTTGCGTGTACGGTCCAGTGCGGGCGCGAGCGCTGACTCGATAATCCCGACCAGGCCTACGGTGACTTCCTTAGGAGCTTCTGCCTTTGAAGCCTTCAGCATAGGAATGACCGAGCCGGTGAAGATCGCTTTCATCTCGGAGGGAACGCCTGGCAAAGAGACTAACCTGATCGTGCCAACCTTGCTCATGACCCCTGGCGCGGTCCCAATAGGATTAGGCAAAGGCTCTGCGCCCTCAGGCAGAGTAGCCATTTTTCTACGAAAGCGGGTTAGACCCGTGGAAGCTTCTAGCGCGTTGTAACGGGCTTTGACCATGGCGAAGGCCTCGGGGTTGAGTACGAGCCGCTTTTTCAAGGCTAGGGCGATTCCCTTGAGAGTCATGTCATCATGGGTCGGCCCGAGACCCCCGAGAGTTATCAGAAGCTCCGGCTTTCTTCCAAGTGCACCTTTGACCCCATCCCTTATCGCCGCTAGAGAATCCCGAAGAACTGTGATCCTCTGGAGGGTCCAACCGAACTTGGTGAAACGTTTCGCGATCCAGTGAGAATTGGTATCCAGCGTATGCCCGATTAATAGTTCGTTGCCGACAGAGATTATCTCTGCAGTCGGCGGTTTCTTCATTCAGTCAGGCCCCTGAAAAACTATGACTTGTGTTTCTCCAGTGAGAGAACTGCTGCTAGTGCGCCGGAGAGGGCGCGGTTCGCGTCCTTCCCAAACCCGATAATTACGAGGTCGTTTTCGGAGAGTCGGAAGAGTTCTCGGATTCGGGCGTCTTCGCGGGGTGAGAGTTCGGCTACCTTCTTGTTATCAGGAGGTATCGAGAGCCTTCCGTTGACAAATGCGACTGTTAGGGTCCCTTCAGCACCGACCTTGATGGCTTCGTCCCTTTGCAAGACCCCAGTGATCCCGGGCTTGTACATTTTCGCCAAGTGAACTCCTACTGAGACTTTGCCAGGGACAAGCTCCGTCTCATCTAGAGTCTTGATCTTCCGTACGGATATTTGCTTGAGATACTTCTGTAGTATCTCGCGTCCTTGCTTCGATAACTTGACCCCAGTTCCTTCGCTAACCTCAACCAAGCCCTGTTCGGCAAGCCTCTCTAACAGGCCCCGGGTAACACCGTCGTTGATCTGCAGAGCTTGGGCAAGAGCGCGGCGTCCAACAGGACCTTCTCGATCGATGAGGACTAGGGCGTTTAGAAGCTGGACCGGAGTAAGCTGGGGAAGAGGACCCCTCGCTCCACGACGCCACCTGTCAAGCATCTCCTCAAGCATAAGATCCGACTCCCGGAACGGGCCAATGGAAAGTTAACTCTTCCCAAGAAGTGAGCGATGCTCGAGTCAATCTCCTCGTGGTCGCTAGAAATTGTAGAGGAGGCTTTGCCAAGGATCTCTGAAGAGAGAACTCCGTGAGCAATCTAATAGTTAGGCCAGTTCAGAAGGCGCTTGAGGTTTCCCCGAGAGTTGAAGCCGGAGATTTCTTTGAGGCCTCGAACGGAATTCCGATTAGGGATGAGTTGGAACTAGAACTTGACCTGTCGGGATAAGACGGTTCTTCGAAGACGGGATACTTTCAGACGGGTTTTCTAAGAATACTATCGCTACGGTTTCTTCTTATCGCTGAGCCACCATTTCAGATAGTCTTTGTGGCGTCGTTTCTTCTCTTCATCCGCGGATTCCTCTGTTCGAAGCATCTTTTCTCGTCCTTCGAGAAGGTTTTGCTGGGTGAAGGTTAGGCCGCAACTCTTGCACGAGTACGACTTGATTGCAGGGTCATAGCTTAGGTTTCCACCGCACTCCAAGCAATAGTTCGGCAAACTTCTCCCTAGACCGGACCATCATTCGCTGGTCAGTTCAAGGGATTTGAACAATCGTCAAGGAAAGATGATAATTCTGGAAACTGGTCTCGTGCTCAGGAGATAAGGCACCGGACGTCCATGGAATCCCGTTCGCCCTTTGTTCAATTGTTTAGGATTAAATCAGGAGTTCCTAGCCTCGGCGGGTGAGAAAACATGGCACAAGAAACGAATCAACCCTCATCAAAGCGAGGCAGAAAGAAGATAGTGCTAGCCCTTGTACTGGTACTGGTCGTCGTTGGAGGAGTCGTGGGATTCCTCTTCTACGCGCCCTCGAACGCCCAGATCAGCATCAAAGACCCTCCACAGCAACCCTACGACTCGAGCATTCAAGCGATCTACGTGAGCTTCACCAGTATCGAGATACACTCTGCTAACGCTGGCGACGCTAGCGGATGGCACACAATAATCACAAGCGCGACAGTGAACCTGTTTACGGTGCTAAACGCATCCAAGGTCCTCGGCAAAGCCTCACTACCAGCCGGAAAATACACAGAACTAAGATTCAATGTCAGCGCAGTCATAGTGACCATTAGCGGGATCAATGTGACCTTCACCATACCAAACGGATCCTTGAAGATACCGATCACAGGTGCAGGAGCACAAGCCTACGGCGCTTTGACAGTGAACGTAGTGCTGGACCTCTCCTTCAAGAACAGTGAGATGCTGAACCCCACATCGAAGCTCAACCCGGTCGCCACCGCAGAAGTAGCCTAACACTGGTACGCTGAAACGACCCGACAATTCTAAGAGCATCTATCGATTCCGCCGGAAGGACATTGCAGGCTACTTTCCCCTCTCTTTTTCGAGTTCAGACCCATATTATCCCAAGTGGACTCTTCGTCCTCTAGCGTCGGAAAGAAACAATTCCATTCTTAGTCTAAGTTGTTGTGTCTTCAAACTCGTAAGAAATTCTGCGTCGCGGATTATGCTCAACTCTTGATAGGAACGCAGTTAGCTATTGCTGGAAAAAGGGGGTTGTGGGCCCGTTTTGTCGAGCCCGAGAACTGATGAAGCTACTTGGTCAGTTTAGTGAGTGCCGCGGATATCGCGACTATGGCAGAAACCAGTACGAGCCCTGCGCCAACGATCAATGCGAAGACTTGGGCGATTATCTGGTTTGTGGGCAATGTGGCCCCGCTGCTGATGAGGAAGGTCCCTATCGCGTAGAGCACTGCTCCGACAATGAACATCTTCGCATGGTCGAGTACTCCTGGAAGCACTTGTGGTAGTGGACTATGCTCGGAGATGGCCGTGGTGGCGAGGTATAGGGCTGCGATGAACGCGTAGCCCGCGACGATGAGCACCGCCCATCCCTGGATGGCCGTAGTTGTGTCGGATATCATGTTGGTTGCTGCGGCTACTAGGTAGACGTTGAGTGCCAGTAGTACTGCGCCTATGGCGAGGTTCTGCCAGTGCTTGAACACTTTCGTCATCGGTTCCATCTTTATCATTTCTGCTGACATTTTCTCTTCGAAAAACCGCGACCTCAAAATCCGGGTGATAAACCCGTGGTTGTTCTAAACGTTGTACGGTGAAAAACGAACAATTACGCCGGCCGGCAACGTTTTCCGTCGGACAAATACCCAAACCAGCTTGACGCTAAAATTGGTGGAGATCTAGTAGAATCTCTCAGGCTTTGCGGTGAACCTGCCATTCCGGACTTCATACGCGGGTCCTTCACGTAGGCTCGTTCCAGCTCTCGTGTCGTGTTCAGAGTCTGAATTCATGGAAAAAAAACCCTCGCAGACAAGGAACGGTTAATATGTCAAGTCTATCGGACAGAAATCGATTCGATTGCCCCGATACCATGGCAACATGCACAAGAAGAAGGCCACCGGTGGGGTCAAGCGCCCGTGGCGCGGAAAACGCGCCTACGAGGCTGGTGGAGAACCAGTCGAGACAACACTAGGCAAGGTCAAGCAGAGAAGAGTCGGAATCCGAGGGGGGGCTCAAAAAATAAGACTAGCGTCGGCGGACTGGGCCGTCGTCACCGACAAGTCGACAGGAAAGTCGTCAAAGTCAAAGCTTCTACGCGTAGTGAAGAACCCGGCAAACGTCGATTATCAAAGGAGAGGCGTAATCACAAAGGGCGCGATAGTCGACACAGAACTCGGTCAGGCCCGCGTGACTTCTCGTCCAGGACAACACGGAGTCATAAACGCAGTCCTCGTATCCCAAGCCAGCAAATCCTAAGAAAGAACGGTGAAGCCAGGGTGAAAAACCCGGGTCACATTATCATCTGGCCATTCCACATCGACAGCACCAAGACCAGAGGCCAGGGAAGAAAACTTCCAATAGCGCGAGCGATCAAGCAGCCGAATCTCAAGGAGATCGTCCAAGCGGCGACGATACTAGGTTATGTTCCAGAACCTAAGGAAAAATCGGCAATGCCAAGCCTCCACTGGGAGAAGGCGGGATACATTACGGTCAAGAAGACGGCTCCGAAGGTTGCAATGTTGAAATCGATTGCTGGTGAGATCGTGAAGATCCGGCAGAAAGAGGCTCAGACTGCCGAGCCGAAGAAAGACCGGCGATAGACTGACCTAGCCGTGTTTCTTGTTTGGATACATGATGATCTTTCCGGACCGTCCCGATTTCATCAATGCAAATGCCTTTGAGAACTCTTCAAGATCGAACCGGTGAGTTATCAGCTTCGAGAGATCAACCTGACCGGCCTTCAACACCGCAGCTGTCTTGTACCAGGTTCCGAAAAGCCGACGGCCAAAGACGCCGCGAACATGAGCGTCTTTGAAAACAATCCAGTTGGCTACATCGAGCTCGATCTTCTTTGAGGGTAGTCCGAATAGGATGGCTGTTCCTCCGGGACGGAGAACTTTGAATCCTTCCTCAAACGATGGTTGCGCGCCTGACATCTCGAAAAACGCGTCAACTCCACGCCCGTCTGTTTGAGTCATGATCTCTTTCACGACATCTTGTTGAGACCCGTTGATCAAGACGTCTCCGCCCATATCCTTCGCCAGCTTGAGCCGGTAATCGACAATGTCGACTCCGAAGATTTTAGTCGCGCCGAACGACTTACAAAGTCCGATCAGACAAGCTCCGATTGGACCGCAGCCAAAGACTGCGACAGTATTCCCTGAGATTTCCGCGGCTGACGCGGCGTGAACTGCGTTACCAAGTGGTTCTTGAGCCGATGCAACTTCTATCGGAATCTTGCGATCGTTGAGCCATGCATGCTGTTCGTTGAGAACGTGATATTCAGCAAAGCAACCGTCTGTGTCGACTCCTCGGAGAAGCATTCTTTCGCAGATGTGAGCGTTGCCGGTTCTGCACTGGAAGCATTTGCCGCAGAAGATGTGGGTCTCGCCGGAGACAATGTCGCCTTCGCGAAGGTCGGAAACCTCCTTGCCCACTTCGATGATTTTCCCGGCGAACTCATGTCCCATGACCATGGGAGGCTTGACCTTGTCCCGGATCGACTCATGCCAGTCGTAGATGTGCATGTCCGTTCCACAAATCGACGTGGCTTCTATCCGCACGAGAATGTCCCGGAGACCGGGTTTGGGTGTTGGCCATTGTTCGAAGACTGCGCCAGGACCCGGCGACGGCTTCACGATGGCGTGCATCTTTTCTTTCAACTGATTTCCTCGAAACTGGGTGTTAGCCGCGCAGGGAGGGCTGTAAAACGTTTTAGATTAGCGAGAAAATCTCAACGTCGAGACTATGAGCCAAGAGTCCGGTTTACAAAGAGCACCGCTTCTAGATGCTTTGCGAGAAGAGCTTAGAGGACTGGACGAGCAGGATCTGTTGTGGCGCATCAGGACACTCCAGAGTCCATCCGCGCCGCACGCCAAAGTCGATGGCAAGAACGTCATTGTTCTCTGCTCGAACAACTATCTTGGACTCGCGAACCATCCCAAGCTTAAACAGGCGGCTATTGCTGCGACCAGAAAGTACGGAGCTGGCAGCGGGTCTGTACGCGTTATCGCCGGAACCATGGACCTTCACGTTAAGCTCGAAAAAGAACTGGCAGACTACAGGGGATCAGAATCTTCGATTACTTTCCAGTCAGGCTACGCTACGAACTTGGGAGTCATCATGTCCCTTGTTGACGAACGTGATCTGATCATCAGCGACGAATTGAACCATGGCAGCATAATCGACGGCTGCCGTTTGACGAAGGCGGAGAGACGAGTCTACAAGCACAAAGACATGGGCGATCTAGAAAAACAGCTGCAGGGGACGGAACGGTTCCGTAGGGTCCTCGTCATTACTGACGGCGTCTTCAGCATGGATGGAGACATTGCTCCGCTGAAGGATGTTGTCAAACTATCCCAGGAGCATAATGCGGTGTCATACGTGGATGATGCTCACGGGGACGGTGTCCTTGGTGAGAACGGCCGTGGAATTACCAATCACTTTCATTTGGAGGGGAAGGTGGATGTTGACATGGGAACTTTTTCGAAAGCCTTCGGATGCGTCGGTGGATATGTGGTCGGCTCGAAAGACCTCTGTAAATACCTCCAGAACAAGGTCCGCAGCTATCTTCTCTCCGGGTCCCACCCGCCGGCCGTCGCAGGCGCATGCATCGCGGCGCTGCAGATCGTCCAGAAACAACCGTCCTTGATCAAGAAGCTCTGGGACAATACACGCTACTTCAAGAAAGGACTGAAAGACATTGGCTTCGACACCGGAAACAGCGAGACGCCCATTACACCGGTGATAGTTGGAGAAGCCGGAAAGGCTCGGGAACTGGCTGACAATCTCTTCAAGCTCGGAATATTCGTCCTCCCAATCGTCTTCCCAATGGTGGCTCGGGACAAAGCCAGGGTCAGGACAATAGTGACAAGCGCCCATACAAGGAAGGATCTGGATGTAGCACTGGCAGCTTTCGAAAAGGTTGGCAAGCAACTAGCATTGATCTAGCAACGAGTCGTTGCTCGGGGTTCGAATTGGCTACAAAGAAAAGGAAACGAGGGAAGAGGCCCCGAAGACCAAGGTTCACTGTTCGCGAGGCCACCTTGAAGGATCTTCCCATCTTGGTTCACCAACGCAGGGCGATGTGGCGTGACCTTGGGGCGAGAGAACAGAGAGAGTTGGATAGAGCAGACAAGGTCTACGCGCGGTGGGCAAGGTCGAAGATGAAGAGTGGAACTCTGATGGGCTGGCTGGCCGAGAATGATGGTAAGGTCCTCGGCGGAGGATGCGTGTGGCTGCAGCCCGTTCAACCGAGACCAGGATACAATCTCATGATCCAGCCATACTTGCTCTCAATGTACACGGAGCCTCGCTCCAGAGGACTTGGCGTCGCATCAGGTGTTGTCAAGAAAGCGCTGGAGTGGTGCAGGAAGAACAGGTTTGCACAACTCCGCCTGCACGCTAGCGAAATGGGACGCAAGGTCTACCTCAAGCATGGCTTCGAGCGGACCTGGGAAATGAGGCGCAGAATCAAAAAGCTCAGAGAAGACAGCTAACGGGTTAGCCAAGGAAAGAAGTTTAGCTATCGAACCATCGTTGATCTGACCTTGTCACGTTTGGTTCCGAGATGCTCCTGCGGTGGAGAGCTGGTGATTGTAGGGGAGGATAGGAGCCCGGAAGGCTGGCGGACAGGCTTCAAGCTCCAGTGCAAGAAATGTCGCAAGAGATGGACCTACACAGGCGGAACTTACCACGCGGACCCAACCTCCGGTTGAGAAAGAAATGTCTATCCAAGCGATGGCAGAAGAGATCTCGAACCAAGCAGACGACCTTCCAAGATTCGCCTCTCAACTTCGGAAAGAACACCTTCCAAACCTCAAACCCTCTACCCTGATATTTGCGGGATCAGGGGATTCATACGCGGCCGCTGTCTTCGCCCAAGAACTCTCGCAAGGACAATCCGTCGCTTCGGACCCTTACGAGTTGCTGACGAACATCAGGCGAACCAAGGAAAAGAACCTCGTCATCGTCTCCGTCAGTGGCAGAACAAGAACCAACATCGAACTAGCCAGGAAGGCCAAAGGCATCGCAACGAGGAGGATTGCCATCACCGCCAACCCTGAAAGCCCACTCGCGAAAGAGTGTGATGATACTTTTCAGCTAAAGTATCGAACCACTGGAGTCCTGACCTCTGGTACAGTCAGTTTTACGACTAGCTTGTTGGCCTGCTCGTTCCTCCTCGGGAGTCTGCCTAGAACTGTCCAGGCAAAGACCGCTCACATTGACACCGCCCCCTTGACGACGAACTTGAAACAGGCTTCGGAAGGATCGTTTCTCTTCGCGGGATCAGGAGTAAACTATGCACTCTCCCTCTATGGAGCAGCAAAAATCAACGAGGTCTTGGGTGCCAAAGCGGAGGCGGTATACCCTGAACAACTCGGACACGCGAAGTTGTTCACGATAGACAAGAAACGGGACGTCGTTGTGGTCACCTCGTCGGGACTAGACAAAGCCATGGAAACTCATGAATTGCTCCTTCGAGAAGGTTTCCGAAGTTCAATGTTGATAAGTCCAAAAGGCCATGTGGTCAACCGATGCTTGAAGATCACGGTGTACTTGCAACGACTCACGATCGCGATTGCGAAAGAAAGAGGACTGACGGAATGCGCATTCCTTACAGATAAGAAACGACTCGAACTCAGCAATGAGATAATCTACCAGCATTCATGAAGAAGAATCGCCCCTTTTTTTAGACGCGAAAAACATATTAAAACTGACCCCTCTGCAAAATTTGCACAGTAGTCGCACGAACTGTGGGCCAAGCATATATTGCAGACGCTCGCCTTTTGACCCGAAGGACCCTTGAAACATCTGCTAGTTTCGGTTCTTGTCTGTATTACAGTGCTGGTTTCTACTTCGCCGCTGGGCCCAATTCCCGCAGTGTCAGCTGTGCCTTTCCATTTTCCCATCTTCATTCAAAGCAATGCCGATTTCACGGCTGAGAACGGCGTCGTTAGCGGCAACGGAACAGTTCAGAATCCTTACCTAATAGAAGGATGGTGGGTCTTTGCCGAATACTCGACCAATCCAGGAGCCGCTGGAATACAGGTCCAGAATACAAACGCCTCTTTCGTAATACGCAACGTGAAAGTGCAATTTGGCCGGTCATGCTATTACAATGGCATGACTGATTGCGATGGCATAGACTTCTATAATGTGAGTAATGCACGGGTGGAGAACAGCTCAATCGTAAATGACAACTTCGGTGGCATTTACGTCGATTCATCGGCAAACGTAACAATATCCAACAACACGATTTCCAACAATTACGCTGGTGCGGTGTCCCTTAGTTCGTGTAAGAACGTGACAGTTCAGAATAACGTCATATCCAATAACGGCTCGGGCATTTACGCAACTTCCCTTTATTACTCAAAGGGTTTCCTTAGTATTGGTTCAAGCAGCGGCATTACTATCACAGGCAATAGCGTTCTGGACAACTCCGATGGTATTGGTACCGACTTCTCTCGCGACGTTAAGGTGTCGAACAATACTGTGATGCGGAACTCTTCTTCCTCCGGTGGAATAACAGTCTGTTGTGAAAACATGAACCTGACCGGAAATGCAGTGAGTCAGAACGGGGGAGTCGGAATAGGTGTGGCTCCCAGTTTTTCGCCTTTTCCCACTCCTGTTGGTGCGCCGACGCGCCCGATTATATCTGGGAACCTCGTTGCGTCAAATGGGGTGGGGATTGAGATCAGCCAAGCTACTGGAGGAACAATATCAAGCAACAATGTCACGGCAAACATCGATCATGGAATTCACCTTGACCGCGTTACAGATGAAGTCATATCCAACAACCACATCGCAGCGAATGGGGGCTCCAACATCTACCTAACTGGGTCCGGGGGAAATCTGCTCTACCATAACGACTTCGTGCAAACGCGCCAAGACAGCGGGCAGGCGTTTGATGATCAGGGCGATCAAAACTCTTGGGATGCCGGTTACCCCTCTGGGGGAAACTATTGGTCCGACTTCATCGGCGTCGATCAATGCTCCGGCCCCCTGCAGAACGTCTGTCTCAACCCTGATGGCATAGGGGACACGAGTTACACATTCCCTGTTGGTGCCAGAGACCGGTATCCTCTCGTGAAGCCGTTCAACTCGGCAAGTATTCTCGTGAACGACTTCTTCACAGACCTCAACGCAAGCTCGCTTCACTTAGATGCCAAGGGAAACCCGACGGTCGATGTTCTTCTTACAGAGGGAAGGGTGAGGAGCACCAGCCCCCGTCAAGTTCTGGCATGGACCAAAATTACCAACGTAGGTGGTCCCCTTCAATCTTTGAAGTTGAACGATACCCTTCCAACGGACTGGACGATCCATCCGAGCTGGATGCCCGGAATGGGAGCCATCACCACATTTTTTGAGTCTGCGAATGGGACTCTCACAGACATTACAAACGAGACAAGAATTACCGTCACATCGGGAAACCCCCAGACAATATCTCTGTCAATTGCGAACATGACAGCTACAGGAGAAGAGAAGCCTCTCAATCGTGCCGAGAGCATACTACTGTCAGCAAAGTTGAGCTACAGCTTGATTGGGACAGCCCAAGCTTCCAGCACTTATCCCCGGAACTATAATGACACGACAAGTGCTTCTGCCTGGACCCGGACATCGTTCAACGGGAACCAGGCGTCGGCGAACAGCTTGACATTTTTCACCGCGTACGCAAGAGTTCCAGGCGATGTGAATAGCGACCTCCACGTGGACATTCTCGACGTAGCACTGGTCGCCTATGCCTACGGAAGCGGGCTAGGAGATGCCCGATGGAACCAAGCAGCAGACCTGAACAACGATGGAACCATTGATATTTTAGACGCTGCTTTGGTCGCCTTTTGCTTCGGAACACACGCATAACTTATCCGTCCGAGAACCGTACTAGCGGCGAGAGTGTACAAACCCTGTCGTCGCGCTTAGGTTTGCCTGTGAACCTGTACGAACCATCTAGGTGAAAGGTCGAATTAGAAATCAAACAAGTTGGGGATCGATAATTCCGGTCAACAAGTACGAGTAAGGAAAGATTCACAGCAATGAAGTATGTACCGCCCATGATTCTCCGCACCTCGTACACTTGAAACCCACTAGGTCGTTTGTTTCGTCGCGTGAGAGTTCTTGGATATTCTTCGACTCCCCGCACTTGGGACAACTCCGCAGGTTCGGCTTCGAGAAACTTGAGGACAAAGGCTTGACACTTGGAGAAGACACGCGCTTTCCCAGAGGCAGAAATGGAGACTTGAGAATCCTGTCAGGAGAGTTCTTGTCAAATATCGTATCGCGCCCAAGATATTCGATCAGATCTTGTTCGAGTTTTTCCGTTTCCGCCTTTGGGTAGTCCAGCGGGCTTGAACTCGTGAGAATCAGGAATCCACCATCAGAGAGTTCTTTCTTGGCGTAGACCGGTGCAGCTAGGAGTTTGGTTTGTGAATAGAAACTCACGAACTTGGGACCAAGAAAGTTCGCCCAGTATATCCCTGGCAATCCCCACGTTGGATTAACCGAAATGTGCGCTTCCTCATGTAGAATGCGGCCACTCACTTGGATTGGAGTTTCAAGGACTGTCTTGCGGTACCGGTCCCTGGTATGCCCAATGCTACCATATACTGGTGCGAACAAGGAGTATGCTGTTTCTGCAAAAGTCAGAAATTTCAATGCGTTCTCTCTTTGAAAATATTGTTCATCAATTCTGAAATGTAGCGAATGAGGCAAGACTCCTTTGCGAGGATTCAGGTGGACGGTCACTTCAAAGTTGTGCGTGGTCGACCCCTTGAGTATCAACTGGTCAGTCTCGGCAGACCACACCCGCGACACTAGACTTTGGGAAGTCTTGAACTTGTCTCTAGGCGGGTCTTCGTCTCCAAATTTCTTTATAGCGAAACCGAATCTTGCCAGTGAGTCTAGGAAATCCTGACCCACTTTCTTGTCTGACCAATCCGAGAAGGCCCAGAACTCCAGTTCGACAGCATCGGTCCACCAGGGACTCATGTTCCACTTCTCTATTAGATAGGTACCCGCACCTGGCGTAGGACTACACCGAATTTTTCGGCCCAATCCCAAACGTTTGGATGAATGAAGGTTTCAGACCGAGTGAATATCGTGAGATCTTTTCCTGCGAGAGAGGACCCTTCGATCATGATTCTAATCTGCCGTGTATTGTAAATAGTACCCTGGGTGAACTTGGCTTCTCCGAAGAAAGTGTCCCCTAGATAGTCAGGAATTGCGCGGGCCGAAGTCTCAATCCCCTGAAGCATCGTCCGACCAATACCGACGTTTCGAGTAAGTCCATACATTTCAGCGGTGTCCGCTTCAAAGCCCAATCCAGCGGCTCTGTTGGCTGCCAATCTTTCGCCTGCGGATAATGTACCAATGCTGAGCCCTGTATCGAGCAAGTCTCCGAACGCGTAAACACCTGTTCCGAGACTGAAGCCAAGGTTCGCTGCGCCTAGTGCTCCAGCGAGCGTTGGCGTGCCTCCCTCTGCACGGGTCACGTCGGCGTAGAGTCCTACCCCTCCCAAAGCGAAGATGCCGCCAATGAACAGGAGGTCAGTTCCTCCAGTGGCCCATGTGAGAGCCACAAATCCAGCCAGGAAGAGGCCCTGCTGTTCCTCCGGGCTCAGGCTATTCCAGCCATTGCTGGCGCAACCCAACCATGAGAGCGGATTGATGCTACAGTCAGCCATCCCTGAGGGGTCGATGAAACCCGTGGGCAGGTTCTCCGTATAGACGTACGGGTTGAGACTCTGAGGGTCGGAGAGATAGCCGACCAGAGGGTCTGCGCTAATGAACCGTCCTATTGTGGGGTCGGACCAGCGCTGGTAATCGTAGTACAAACCTGTTGCGGCGCTGTAGGGTTTGCCCGTGAACTTGTAGGTCTCGCTTCCACCGGGATTTCCATTGTCCTGTCCGAAGGGCTGGTAACTGTCGGAGAACTTGATGTTGCCGTTTACGTCGGTTTGGAGACGAGTGCTTCCCAGTGCGTCGGTGTGGTAGTAGTAGACCGTGTTACTGTACGAACTTGCGTCGGCTATTCGCAGACCGTTCGCATAGATGTAGTCGTTGGCGGCTCCCGATGTGAACTCATCCGACAGTGTCTCAGTTCCCGTATAGGAATAGAATAACAGAGAAGCCGCTTCCTTGGCCTCCACCCTACGTCCAAGACCATCGTAGGCATAGTATCCTTGTGCACCAGTGTCGTTGGCGACCTTGAGCAGCTGGCCGGGGACGTTCCAAGTGTAGCTCCAGTGAGTTGTCCCCGTGCTACGGGTAACGTTCTGCGCCTTCAAGGAACCATCGGGGAGGTATGAATAGTGATTGCTGTTGTTGGTGAACAGTGTCTGGTACCAAGACAACTCATTATTCGTCTGGTTGATGATGTAGTTGGTAACATTCCAACCGCCAGTGCCCTGCTTGTAACCCTGCCAGAGCCTGTTTCCCGCCGGATCATAGGTGAACGAGGCATAGGTCGTGATTCCATTACTCGTGACGGTTGAGTTGATCAGCCTTCCAAACGCGTCGTACTTGTACTGCTCGTTGATACTCACCGGTTTATTCGAGGAGACGGTGATAGATGAGCCGATCACGCTTGCCACCGTTCCAGTCTTAGTGTAACTGTACGTCAGGGAAAACATCTGGGATGCCTGTCTTGTACCATAGTTTGACGTGAGAGTGATGGTTGACGTCTGACCAAGCTTTGTGTATGTGTAGTTGCTCACCAGTCCGTTCCCATATTGAATGCCCCGAACCGCGTCGTTGGAGAAATAGGTGAACCGGGCATAATACGTGCCTGAGCCGCTGGTGACGTTTAGAACCCGGCCCAACCCATCATAAGACCAGACGACAGTTAGATAATCGCTGTATTCCAGGTTGCTAACCACCTCGCCGTTGTATCCGTAGAGGAAAGAATAGCCAAATCCTGAAGTGCCGCTGGGGGTTGGAGTAGACTGAGTCTGGAAACTGCCGGTGGGTATTTTGGGCGGGTCGAGGTAGCCGTCGGCTATGTAGTTGAACGGTGCAGTAGTATAGATGTCAAACATGACGTGTATTCCGCTGGGAGCTTTGTCGATACTTGTGACCAATGTCCAGTGCTGTGAGAGGGCGTTGTAGAGATAGTCTCCCGGTCTGAGCAGGGTCACGGACAGCCACCCGATGGTTCCGTCGCCTTGCTTGACCCATAGCTTCTGAGCTGTCGCGTTGTCCACTCGGAGGGGGAGCGGGTCTTGGGTGTGGATCTCAAGCATGTTGTGGGTTACCACTACAGCAAGGAGTGTTATGGTTGCGACCGCGTACTGGCTGGTTGTGACGTTGTAGGAGAGGAGTTGCATTCCTACCTTCAGGTTCTGGACTGGGATCGAGGTCCTGTTGGCGAGGGTGATGAGCGTGCCCTCTGCCACGCTTCCACCTCCGCCTCCTCCGCCAACGGGACCTCCTACCTGTCCACCGTTGACCGAATAGGCCTCGCTGGTAATCCTGTTTCTCGTATCGTAGGTATAGGTGATGGTTGCGTTTTGGCTCTGAAGCTGGAGTAGGTTGCTATTTCTGTCGTAGGTGTACTGGTCGATTGTCGTCGTGGTCCCGTGGTAGGCAATACTGACGAGTCTGTTAATGGAGTCGTAGGAGTAGTTTGTCTGAACGTTGTTCTTGTCAGTCTTCTGTACCAGATTATCGCTCGTGTCGTAACCGTACTTCTCCGTTGTGCCGTCTGGGTATGTGGTCGAGGTGAGACGATTTAGATTGTCATAGGAATAAGTCGTGGACTGGACAGTGGCGCTGGTTATCTTCGCAAGATTTCCCACTTCGTCGTAGTAATAGTTGCTTACGATTCCTCCTCCGCAGATCGTTGTGGCATTTTCTACTACGCTCAACAAACGGCCCAGACGATCACTAATCTTGCACTGGCCTACACCGTTTTCGTCGGTTGTCCTGACCCAAGAGCCGAGGTCGTTGTAAGTAATTGAAGTCGTGTTCAGGTCCGGCTTTGTAACCAAGGTGACTCGACCCATAGAGTCGTACTGGTACGTGACTTTGTTTCCGAGCGGGTCTTTGATAGAGATGACGTGGTTCTGCCAGTCGTAGGTACGAGTCTCGTTCGAGTATGGCTTGCCGTTCAGGAACCTGTAGGTTACCAATAGCCGCCCGAGTCCGTCATACTTCTGTTGGGTAAGCCAGCCGTTCTCGTTGGTGGTATTCGCGTAGTTGGAGGCATCGTTATAGGTGTAGGCGGCGAAATTGCCATTTTGGTAAGTCACCCGCGCAGGACGACCTAGAATATCATACTTGTAGGTTATCGTGTATCCGTTGGGGTCTGTGCTGTTGAGCATCGTTCCCATTGTGAAGTTGTAACCGTAACGAGTGGATAACAGAGTGCCTCCAGGAACCACAGTCTGGTTTAGGCTTGTCAGATATGCGGAGAAGTACTTGAAAGAGTATCCGTACGAAGTCATATTGCCCTTCGGATCAGTCAAGGTCTTAGGATTGCCGTAGACATCGTAGGTTCTAGTTGTCGTAAGCCACTGCGTGCCACCAAGCGAGTTGTAGCGTTGCTTAGTCTGGTTCAGGCCGCCCCAGTTGTAGTAACTGAAGTATGTTTCGATGGGGGCTGACCCTGTCCCGTTCTGGAGTTCCGCGATACCGGCGACAATCCCGTGTATGTTAGAGTTAGGACTTGTCGAGAAGAAGCTATTGCTGAAGGTATTGGACAGGGGTTGAACACAGATATTACTGAAGCCTATGTGTTCAGGGTTGGTCGGCGACGTCGCGGAGTAGGTTCCGAGGGCAAGGTATCTTCCCGTCAGCATACTGCTATCTTGGTCGGTGACCTGAAACTCGAAGGTTCCATTCAGGTACACCGTGTGGGTGTAGCCCGATGACTCTACTCTGATGACGTAGTGAACGTTCTTGGAGGGTGTAACCGTCGCGGCTTGCAGCCTTGTATAGGTTCCTCCGGTGACCTTGACGAAGCGGAGGGTGTTGTCATAGGCCGAGAGGTATACCTCGTAATGGTTCCCGTTAGTCTGGTACCTGAATCCGATGTAGCCTTCGAAATATTGGCCTGACAGCCACCTGACGGTCATCTGGACTGCCGCATTCCCCTGCGGAACTTCTATCAGCGACTGGTTTCCTCTCTCGCCGGCGAGACTGTACTCACCGTTCGCAACCGCCCATTGACCCGAGGTTATGTTCCAGTTGTTGTCGGTGCGAGTATGGTTCGCTTGGCTGAGGGTCTCGGCGAAAGAGTAGAATCCTAACGAGAGCGCATTGTTATTGTAGTCGCTGAAGGTTTCATGGTATTGGTTAGTTAGGGTATTGATGACTCTGCGACTGTAGATCTGGTTTCCCCAGAGATCGTACTCGTAGTAGTTAGTGTAGCCCTGTACTCCGTTCGGCCCTACAACTAAGGTTATCTCCTTAGTGACTTCGCCGCCAACGCCGAAGATATCCTCAACTCCCCGTAACAAGTGGTGACTGGCATCTGAGACGTTCCAGGACATGCCTTCAAATGAGTAAGAGTAGTCGTTGTAGCCCATCAATTGTGTTCCATTGTAGGCCGTGACTGTTGAGCTGGTGACTTGGCCGCTAGGGGCGTTATTGTAGGAGTATTGGAATTGTTTCACAATGGAGCCTTGCGATGCGGCGACAGTTTGCGCGGATATCCGATAGGTTAAGCTGTCGGAGCCGACCGTCGTAGGCGAGTATGAGTACGTTGTATACCAATTTGTCGGATAGGTTATTTTCGATATTAACCAAGCGTATGTGTTCGAATCATTCGTCCCATAATTGTAGCTGGTCGTTCTTCCGGCCGGGTCGGTTACGGTGAAGTAGGATCCGTACGAAAAATGGATCCCTCGCACGAGAGTCTCGTTATTGCACGATCCTGACGCGACCTGGTCTATCCTCGCGAGCAAATTGTTGGCATAGCAGAAAAGGAGCGTTCTGCCCACTGTGTCAGTGACGGTCGAAATCTGGTTGTTTTGGTATGTGAGCGTGATATTGTTCCCGGACAGGTCGGCAATTCGCGTTAGTGCGTGGCTAGAAGGGTCGAATCGAAACGACCTCCCATTCTTGGCATACAAAACTATGTCAGTACTGTTTCTCACCATGCGGAATTGTTCCCCCTGATGGTTCTCGAAGGCACCTGAACTGCCGCTCCAGAAGCTGGATGGTATGCCATAGCCCTCGCCGTCCCAGAGGTGCACAAATCGTGGACCGTTGGTAGTGCTCATCCAGGGAAAATTGAGTTGCCACCCGTTGGCCCCGGCGGGGTAGTGGGCCAATGGTACCCAAGGGTACGCTTCAAAATTGTAGACTGCCCCACTCAGGAAAATGTTAGGCTCAGTATAAACAAGCGTAATATCAAGATTCAGGCCCCGGCCGGGAAGACTGAGGACAGTTTGACGAATCGACAGCAACCCGGTGCTTGTAGAGACATATTCTCCCAGATTCTCGAAGTACGTTCCGTAGGGGGCGATGCCATATCCGTCCCAAGGGTCCGATGGAGCCCCGAAGGGGGACCAGACGGTCTGGATGGGAATCGATTCAAAGTAGAGGTCATATCCGGGCTGTGAGTTGGTCCAGATGATGGACACCGAGCTAGAGTTGGTGCCACTTGCCGATGCCATGTTCGACCCCAAGTCCACGGGGTAGTAGCCGGATGCGACGTTCAGAAGTCCGACGTCGTTCCAATTTTGGACGAGACTTTTGTGCCGCATGTATAAGGTAGGAGCTAGCGAAAGAGCCGCTGGAGGTGTGAATACTCCGAAAGCGTAGATATCGTTGGTGGAATAATCCACGGTTATGGATGAATCGCTGATAAAACATCCGGAATAGCCAGCAAAGGCTAGCGCGTTGCATGTTGGAAAGATATCACGCGTGTACGACCATGATGAGCCTCCAACTGGTCGGTACGCATAGGTGACGTTGTTGTCTGTGCCATCCAGAAAGACAACATGAGTTCCGTAGTTGGCGTCCACCGCCCCAGAGAACTGGCCCGCCGAATCTTCGTTGGTCTCCAAGATATCGGGCTGTCCCATGCAGCAGACATACGCCACAGAGAGCTTTGGGCTGGTGCTGGAGCCTGAATCTTGCGAGTACGGAGTTATTGAGCCGATAATGTATGCGGAGTTGGGCCCCATTCCCATGAATAATCCATAGTTGACGCCCCATATCCCTTCGGTGGAAGCTTTGACAGAATTCGTGACGCTGAAGGTGAAAGTCTTCCCGGCAGCAAAAGACGAGTTTCCAAAGTTCATGTTGCTGAAGTATGAGACAGTCGAGTAGATGACACTCGGCTTGTTCGATGAATCAAAAGTTAGCTTGTTTTCATCCCAGTCGGAATTCGGTTCATAGATGGTGAGGTTGGCACTACCCGCACCGGCAAGATATGAAGTGAGGGTTAGGTTGGCGCTAGTTACAGCCGACCCGCTAGGCAGCGAAGGGCTAAACTTGAGGAAGGAATCAGCTTCGTAGGAATACTGTGGAACCGCGATATACAAGCTAGTGCTTGAACCGAAGTTAGTGTTGTCAAAACCGCAACAAGCGTCGATGTAGGTGTCAGTTATCGGAAGAAGAGTGGTGGTGCCACTCGTAGACCCTATGATCCTAGTTTTGAGTTGTAGCTGAGAATTGCTATAAGACTGGTAAAAGAGACGGATTCCTCCTGATAGATCTGCGGGGAGCACCACCGATTTGAGAGGCGATGAAATGCTGGGCTCACAGTCTGCAAACCAAGTACCGCCCAAGTAGGTTACCGCTACATCATCCTCAATAGAGTAGCCTAGGAGACATACTCCCTCTCCACTCGATGGCCCGTCGACCCAGAGGTTGTAGGAAAAAGCGGGAGCCCCGGTAGAACTCAACGTCACGGAAACGTATCTTATCGAGAGTGTCAACGGGCATGATGTCGTTGTGGGACTCTTGCAAGCACGGAGGAAGCTCGATGCCGTGAAGACCCGGACACCTTGAACGGAGAGCCAGTTGATGGTGAAGCCTGAGATAGTCCCGACGGAGTAGTACAATGACACAGCACCCCATCCTATGCAGGGAGTAGTCGGACAATTCGTTGTCTGTTGGACCGTGCTCCCGGTTGCTACGATCACCGACTGTCCTGATGCGAAGATTGAGGGAGATGAGGAAGCAGCGTCAGTATAAGCTGGCCAACCAGTTGGCAATGATTGCGGGGAGGACCAGTCGATGCCATCGTTTGAGTAACTGTATACTATTGAAAGGCCATTGTAATAGAATACGAAGTAGTAACCTCCTTTCGGTTCGTAGAACACCTTCCGTTGAAACGTGTAAGAGGTAGCGCTTGATTGGCCAACCGAAACGATGCTCGGGTCGACTTCCAAACGAGACCCTTGGCTGATCTGTCCCAAGTCAATTCTGAATGAAAATCGACCAGGTGTAATGCCCACGGTGGTATTCAGATATGAGGGAACGTCCCCCCAGGATAGGGTATAGTTGGAGGCACCGTAAGCGGCGGTGAACTGTTTAGAGAGCGTTGACAGGCTTTGGACACTTGGAATGCTAATCCATGTGTAGGTGAGCCTGTAGCTTCCGGCGGTGTCGGCGGTGAAGGATAGGTCGTATTTCAGCGGTCCCGCGGATGTCGCTTTGTAGATGACCCTCAACACTCCCGAGAACGGAGGCGTAGCAACGTTCATCGTTCTTTCCACGTATGTGCCCGTGCTGTTGGTTCCGATGACGGTGAAGTTGCTTGAGACTGGGATTAGACGTGTCCAGTGACCGGTTACGTTCGCCTCAACATCCCAAGAAGAGTAGGGACTGAGGACCGTCAAACCTGGCCCCAAAAGTTCGTCATGTGAAAGGACACCACCTATGAGTCGCATTTTCACCGCCAGGCTGTAGATCGTAAGATTATCAGGAGAAGTCTGGACTACGCCACCAGAGCCTATGAGGCGGTCAACACTTGAAACGACCGTTTTAGGCAAACGCAGGTCCGGAACAGCATCTGCACCGACACTCTGAGGAACTTGAGACCCATAGGTCCCGGAAGTATTCGAGGCTCCGTTGTTCCCAGGCGAAAGAACAGCTGCCCCGGAATGGAACGGAACCCCAATTATGGAACTGAGAATGGCAAGTAGAACGAACAAGATACCCTTAGATATTCTCGTTACAATTCTGGTTCGACGGCCCGGACATGCCATTCTGACGGGACAATCTTGGTATCGATTCAACCTAATTTCTCGCCTAGAATGGGGCATTAGTTGACTCACGACGCTGAAGTGGGCTCGGCAAGCAGTGGAGTATTTAGCGTTATTTCTTTCACTTTCCTGTCGAAAGTAAAAGGCATCTCGTCAGATACGATAATTTTGTCAGGAATTATTCAGTATCGTGACTTCCCTTTGGGGAAGATGCACATGACTGTATCGGATTGGCTTGCCAAAATTCCCGATTCAACTGATTGGGCGTGACAGTCGACGAGCGTCCAAAAAAAGGAGCTCGTTTTCAATCTATCGATCGAAGGTACTGGTACACGTCGAGGAGATCATCGGTTTCTATATGGTGGGATGCTGATGCCTTGACCTTCTCGGTCTTCGCGTTCAATGCAATCGAGTAACGTACTATTCGAAAGACGGGGACATCGTTGACCCAATCCCCAATGTGAGCACATCTAGATAGAGAGATCCCGGTCCAGGCAGAATATTTACGCAATCCGAGCCTCTTGTCAGGTAGCGGTTCTATCTCGCCAGTAACGATTCCATCTTTGATGCCGACCTTGGATCCGACGTAGCCTTCGAACCCGAACCTTTCAATCAAGTAGGCGCATAGGAAATCTGGATTATCAGTCAACAGAATAACTCGAATCTGATGACCTTGTAGCTTCTCTACTGTTTCCCTGACGTTTTTGATAACTTCGACCTTCGAGACTTCTTGAAGAATATCTGCTAGCTTCATTCCTTGTAGAAGCTTGTACTGGGACGCGAGGCACTCTCGGAGAGTGATTCTTTGGCGATGGTACAATTCGTCGAGGGAATCCCATTTCTCTCCGATTCCTAGAGATCGAGCCGCTTGGGTAAGAGCTGCTTTGCGAAAGATGGTGCCATCGACATCGAAGGATACCATTGACAACGAGGAGAGGAGCGGGGCCTTTCGCTTTTCCATGACTTCGATTTGCCCTAGGCGATTGAACTCTTCGAGATCAGGTATACTCGATCGTCTTGAACTCTTTCCGCAACCTCGTCGCAGCTCTACGTACTCTACTCGGTTCTTCGCCCTTGTAGACTCTTATGAAGAGTTCTGCAATTCTCTCCATGTCTCGTACTTTCATTCCACGCCGAGTAGACTCGTTAGCCCCAAGCCGGATTCCATGATCCACAATCATGTTCGCTTCCTCTAGTTTCTCGGAAAGGCGGTTGACCGCGTCCTCGCCCTTAATGTCGAGAAAAACCTGATGTGACTCGGTAAAACCATAACCCGCGCACTTGACGGGTAGTCCGCCTTCGTGGAGCGCCTTGGCAAGAGCCTTGGCGTTCGCGATTACCTGCGAGGCGTATTTTGCGCCTCGCCTTCGAATCTCGTCCAATGCCCAGATTAGCGCGGCAATTCTGTTCCAGTGAGCGTTATCGACTAGGCCGGGAAACTGTCTGTCTTTGACAAGTTCTCTGACCCGATTTGTTCCTAGGATTATCCCTCCTTGTGGACCGAACAAGGTCTTGTGCGTAGATCCCAACATGATAGCTGCACCTTCTCTCAGTGGACGCTGAAACGCGCCTCCACCGATCAGACCCAGAACATGGGACGCATCGTAAGCGACCTGGGACCCTACCGACTGACAAGCACCTGCGAGCTCCGTGATAGGGTGGGGAAATAGAAAGTAGGATTGTCCGAAGACAACGAGCGACGGTTTCTCGTCTTCGATGAGAGCTTTGGCTTTGTCTACGTCGATGTTCATCCTCTCTGAATCAAACGGGAAAAAGAGATTCTTCACGTTGACGAATGGTGGATACCCTTTTCCGCCGATGCCGTCATACCCGCCGTTAACAGGGTTAACAGAGAGAATCGATCCACTCGGCTTGGTCAGGGTGGAAATCATGATCATATCAGCCACGTGCCCTGATAGCGGCCTCAGACTCGCCCAGTCTGCGCCATAGACTTCACAGGCCAGCTTCTCGCCTAAATTTTCCAGTTCATCTATGAATCGTGTTCCCTTGTAGAATCCGTCAGTAGCCGTGTATCGATGGCCCATGTCAATAGTGAGCAGTTGGCGGACTGTATGACTGGTTACGTTCTCGGATGGTATGAGGTTGAGGCATTCTTCTGCGCGCCAGCGTTGATGCTTGTCAACGATTCGTCTGATCTGGGACGCATAGGACGTTGAAAGTCTACCCTAGTTGGTTAGACTCTGCGACCGCGGCGACCGCCGGGTCTTCGGGTCCCATCGTGTGGGACTGGTGTGACGTCTTCTATTCTTCCAATTCTAAAACCGTGACGGGCGAGCATTCTGATCGCGGCTTGCGCTCCGGGACCAGGGGTCCTAGCACCATGTCCGCCAGGCGCTCTTACCCGGATATGGAGAGAAGTAATTCCTTTGTCTTTTGCTGTCTTGGCGGCTGCTGCAGCGGCCTGCATCGCAGCATAGGGTGTTCCTTGGAGTCTGTCGGCTTTCACGTGTTGTCCTCCAGCGCTACGGGATATTGTCTCTGCGCCTGTGAGGTCTGTTATGTGGACCATGGTGTTGTTGAAGGATGAGTAGATGTGGGCTATTCCCCATCTGTCCGCCGGTGCCTTAGGCTTCTCCGCCATACCAGTATTACCTGATAGATTGGGGCTTGAGCTTTACGCGAATTTAAACTCTCCCCGGCGAGTTCTGGACCTTAGAATGATCAGGATTCGAATTCAAGGTCTAGCCCGCAGCGGGGGCAGCTCATGCGCAAAGGTTCACCAGTGCCAGCTTCCACCATTCCTGTGGGAAATATCGAGTGAGAACCGCATCTTGGGCAGTCGAACTCCACAATCTTACCCAAAGCCATCATCTGGACCAAACTAGGCAAGGCTGAGAAAAGGGACTGAGGGCTACGAAAGTAAATCGAGTTGCAAAAGAGCTTACAAAATCCCGGCCGGAGGTCATCACAAGTTGAGACTTGAATTCTGGCTCCTAGACCTCAACCATGAGGCCCACGAGGGCAGGTCCGCGATCTGGCTATGGGGAGTCACCCATGACAACAAGCGGGTCCTAGTTATTGACGCCAACTTTCAGGCTTACTTCTATCTCATGACTAAGAAAGGGCAGGATGTCGGTCAACTCAAAGAGAGAATCGAGAAAGAAAAACCGCATCCGTCCATTGAGAGAGTAATTGTAGAACAGAAGAAACGCCTCGCCGAAGAGAGACAAGTTCTCAAGATATTATGCAAAGAGCCTGACACATTGGAGAAGTGCGCGCGAGAATGCGCAAAGCAGCCCGGGGTTGAGGCGAGTTTTGAGGACAAACTTCGTTATTCAATAAAGTATCAAATCGAGTTCGAAATCAGACCCTGCCAATGGTATAGTGTAGAAGGAACAGAATCAAGCGTTGATCCGAGAAAATATCTTGTCGACAAGGTGTTCGAGACAACTGGACACCCGGCATCTCTCCCAAGAGAGAACAATCCCAAGTTGCGACTCCTGTCCTTCTCGATCCTCGCCATCAGCCCTACAGGCTCTCCAAGCGCACTCCGGGACCCTGTGAGACTTGTCACATGGAAAAACAATGAGGGCCAAGCCAGCACCATCCAGTCAGAAAACAACTCCGACGAAGAGATGATCGAGGGATTGTCCAAGATTCATCAGAAATTTGAACCTGATGTTGACTTCTCGTTTGGCGGCAACACCTTCGACTGGCCCTACCTGATCAAACGAGCTAATCTGACAAAGGCGAAACTCTCCGTTGGAAGGGACGAGGGTCCGGCCCGCCAAAGCCTCTACGGACACTTCTCTCTTACAGGGCGAGCGAACGTAGACCTGATGGATTTCTCAGGAGATCTCTATGACGTAAAGATCAAAACCGTAGAAAACGTCGCCAAGTTTCTAGGAGTCGAAGCTTCTACCCCCACGATTGACGAGACAGAATACTACGACCGCTGGACCGGCCATGATCGCCCAGCATTGGTGGAACAGATTAAAGCGCAAGCAGCCTCCGTCTTCAACGTCGGAGAAGACGCATTAGACTATACACTGCAACTCTCGAATCTCTCAACCCTACCACCAGACCAGGTCCTTGCAGCTGCGGTTGGTTTCAGGGTTGACAGCTACCTGATGATGGAGGCGCACAAGCTCGGCGAGTTGATACCCGCGAGAGAAGAACTGAATATTATTCCATACAAAGGCGCCATTGTTCTCGAGCCCAGTGTTGGACTACACGACAGTGTTGCGGTGCTCGATTTCTCAGCCATGTATCCTAGCCTCATGGTCAAGTACAACATTTCCCCGGACACTCTTGTCGATACTGCGGGGGAAGATGTCTTTGAGGTTCCCGAGGTTGGTCATCATTTCCGAAAGAATCCTCCGGGCCTGTACAAGATCGTTCTATCCCAGCTCATAGCGAGTCGTCAGGCGGCGAAGAGGGAAGCGGCCAAGACGCCCCGAGGAACTCCAGAGCACAAAATCCTGAAGGCGCGTGAAAAGGCCACCAAAGTCATCACCAACGCCACCTACGGGTACGCGGGCTGGGCAGGGTCCAGATGGTACTCTAGAGAGGTTGCGGAATCAGCGGCTGCGCTCGGACGCGACACTATCCACAAGTCCATAGATCTCGCCAAGAATCTCGGGCTGAAGGTGCTCTACGGGGACACGGACAGCCTCTTCGTCGAGTACAACGAAAAACTCGTCAACCAATTCATCAAAGAGATCGACAAGAACCTAGGCCTCGAAATCAACCTAGGACAGCTGTACAAGCGAATCCTGTTCACAGAAGCCAAGAAGAAGTACGCTGGGCTAATGGACGATGGCGAACTTGATGTTGTCGGAATGGAGGCAATCAGAGGCGACTGGTCCAATCTCGCCAGGAATGTCCAGAACGAAGTTCTTAGGCTGGTTCTAGAAGATGCAAATCCGATAAGGGCAAAATCCTACGTAACGAACCTAGTCAAAGACCTAGAATCCGCAAAGGTTCCCAAATCTTCGCTGGTAATATGGAAGACCCTCACCAAGCGACCGGACGAGTACGAGGTCAACGCGCCACACGTAGAAGTTGCCCGGAAGATGGCGAAAGAGGGATGGCCGGTTAGCGTTGGAGACAAGGTCGGCTTCATTATCACAAAGAAGCCGGGCAAGCTCTACCAGAAGGCAGAGCCTCACTTCAAAGTCTCAATGGATCAGGTCGATTACGACTATTATGTGCGCAACCAGATTGTGCCGGCTGCGGTTAGAGTTCTAGAAGTCTTCGGAATAGCTGAGGAGGATTTGCTTGAAACGAGTCGCGGTCAGGCTAGCTTGTAATCGTAGGACCTGGACTGAACGAGGATAGATCGCTCAGCGTCATAACGTTCACGTTCGGTGGTTTCTTGGCTCCATCAGATACTCTGTCGCCGATGACGAATCGGATATTCTTGCCCGCTGCAATGTCCAACAGTCTCTGAGTGACGACTCCATCGAAGAGGACCAAGTGCGCGTTCTCGACGCTCGGAATCTTCTCCGCGAGCTCACTGACCGGCATTCTGCCAAGCTCTTTTCCAGCCTCATCGAATATTACCGCCTCCAAGGTTCCTCGAAGATCTTTCGCGACGTCAAACACTTGTGGTGCTAGGCTGGGTCTTGGGATGGGCGGGGCTTCTACGCGAGGTTCAGATGGACCGTACCCTCTTTCGTAGGGTCGTTCGTATCGTTCCTGTCGCTCAGGCCTTTCTTGGCGCACGAATTGTGGTCTCTCGGGCCTTTCGATCGGTCTAGCGAGATTGATTGGGACTCTCTCACGGAGAGCCTTCATTATCTCCTTTG
>WNGL01006516.1_pt1 | contig 33936 bp, 39 predicted proteins | sample 5400591 | NCBI WGS metagenome assembly WNGL01 (sample SAMN13153377, study PRJNA577476) | soil metagenome | isolation source: 80 cm soil or saprolite under Garry oak tree replicate 1 | place: USA:California | collected 2016-06-15
TCCGAAGACCGCCTCTGCGCCCTTTCCCACGCCTCTTGTCAGCCCAGCGGAGCTTCCGAAATCCTCCTGTGCCAGGCATGAGGTCGCCCAGTTCCGGGTTATTTGTGAGCTCATTCTGCAACTCTCGATACGCGTCATCGTCCAGGTAATCAGAAACATGCCGGGTAAACGCGGGGCTTCGACGAGTTCCATGGGGGTTGTATACGCTAATAGCGTACAGGTAGAAGTGTACGCTATTGGCGTATAGATGTCAAGTCTTGGCAAGGGCGATTGGACTGGGCAAGAAGAGGCACCTCTCCGTTCATCGTCAAGACACGCGGGCGGGGGCGCCCGCGCCACACTCGCAAGGCCACTCCTCAAAGGAGACCCGTTTCTCTAAGCTTGGGAAAATCTCGTCAAGAGGACAAAACTGTTGATATCCCGGCAAGCTGCTGATTGCAATCCAGAAATAAACTTCGGAGTCATGTCCCATTTCCCTGTCCAATTTGCTATGCTTAAAGTATAGGGTGAAAAGATTGGCGCAAGCCTCGGGACCTGCGCCATTTGTGTTTTTGGGCGATGAAAACCAGGGCGGGGGCGGACGGGCGCCGGGGGCCCGGGATACGGGTGTGTCTGGCGCAGCAGGGGACAAAGAAGAAGGGAGAGCGGCGGAGCTGGCCTTCATGCTGAAGGCGGTCAGCCTCGGATTCGGAGTGGCGAAACCGTGGGGAGACAGCGAACGATATGACTTCATCCTGGATACAGGGACGCGGTTGTGGCGGGTGCAGGTGAAGTCCGGGAGTCACAGTTTGGTGTCCCCTCTAGTGATTGAAGCCTCTCGAAGATCGCGTACTATGCAAAGGAGCGATCCGATGTATATCAGGCTGCTCTCATTCCGCATCGCCACTGGCCTGTACCAGCTTCTGCTCGCCGCTTTCTCCCGTCGCCGTGTCCAGCCAACAAACTTGTTGCCAGCTGGGATGGAAATCACATCCTATAATCATCATGCGAAGGCTCCTTCCTTTCCAGAAGCCTTGGTCCTCAACCGTAGACTACCGCCCACTTCTCGAAAATTGCGAGAAGTGGGGCAGCCTTTTTCAACCTTGGGTTTATTCGATCGCATCTTGATCTAACTGACGATCCCCATCAAATTGCACAAATCTGGTTGCATATTGCGAGAAGAAGCTACATTGCAACCCGTTCTGTGCATCTAACGTCGTTCTCAGGACCCGGCGATTAAGACGGGCTACCTGGAAGGACCAGAATATGAAGCGCCTTCTCTGGGTTCTTGTGCTCTTTGTCATTTCGCCAGCGCTGTATGCAGACAGCATACCCGTATTCAACATCACATCTGCCACCCTTCTGTTTACCGTGAACTCTGGATCCGGCGATAATGCAAGTTTCGGATTGTCGGGCCCAGGAACAGTCATCTTCGGAGAGGGTAGTGCCGGCTGCGATTGGTGTTTCGCCGGAACTAGTTTTCAGCCAGGCCAGTCGCTGAATGGGTCGGTTCCTTTTGTTGGAATTGATTTTATTCTTAGCATTCAGCTCGGAGGCCAAATCCTTGATGTCAACAGCACTACCCTTGGGAGTACTTCTCTGCTGGCGGGCAGTTTCCTGTTTCCATCGGATCCACAAACCACCACATTTACAGTCGCAGTTCCCGCCAACTTCAGCGGACTGCTGATGGGAAGCTCACAAGCCTTCCCGACATTCGGTCTAAAGATCCCCGCGGGGAAACTGTTTCTGACGTTTGATTCCAGCGGCGGCCAATTCTTTTTCTCTCAAGGGGTGTACTTCGCTACTACGCCTGAACCGGGAACGCTAATCATGGTGGGCAGCGGGTTACTCGCGATGGGAACGCTGGTATACAGGCGACGGTGTTAAGAAGCTGGACCGGCAGCGTAGCCTCGCCGATTTTAGAACGCCGCGTGATCAAAGCTCGACCACGCGGCGGTGTATGCGACTCCTAAGCGGCTTTGGCATCTGCCCACGGATCGAGAACGACCTTGGTGCAGTTGTCCTTTTTGTCGCAGAAGATTCTGTACATTTCAGGCGCCTGATCAATGGGGGCTCGATGACTGATAACAAAACTGGGATCGATGTCTCCGTTTTCCACGCGATCCAGTAGGGGCTTCATGAAGCGCATCATGTGAGTCTGACCGGTTTTCATAGCCAGACCTTTGTTCATGAAGGCGCCCATGGGGATTTTGTCGTCGAAGCCTCCGTACACGCCCGGGACTGAGACGGTTCCGCCTTTGCGACAGGCCTTGATGGCCTGGCGAAGGGCGATGGGGCGATCGGTTTCAGTCTTCATGGCTTGCTTGGCTCGGTCGACGAAGTACATGACGCTATTGTCGTGGGCTTCCATCCCCACAGCATCAATGCATGAGTCGGGTCCCTTGCCGGTCATGTCTTTCAAGGTTTCGACTACGTCGCCCACCTGCTCATAGTTAATGGTTTCGGCTCCGCCCTCTTCAGCCAGACGCAAGCGATAGTCGAAGCGATCGATGGCGATCACTCTTTCTGCACCCAGCATGAACGCGCTGCGCATCGCGAATTGCGCGACCGGACCACATCCCCAGATGGCGACAGTGTCACCCGGCTTAATGTCGGCATTCAGAGCGCCGAAATATCCGGTGGGGAAAATATCGGAAAGGAAAACTACTTTGTCATCGGGAATACCTTCGGGAATTTTTAGCGGACCGACGTCAGCGAAAGGCACGCGTGCGTATTGGGCCTGGCCTCCGGCATAGCCACCCATCATATGGGTATAACCGAACAGACCGGAAGGCGAGGAACCCAACAGCTTCTCCCATCCAGTAATTCGGGTTGGAGTTGTCACAGCAGGACCAGAGTTCACGCTTGCAGAAAAAACAATTTCCACAGGCAATGGTAAACGGCACCACCACACGATCGCCAATCTTCAGCTTATCGCGATCGACGCCAGCGCCGACTTCGACCACCTCACCCATGAACTCGTGGCCCATGATGTCGCCTTGCTCCATGGTGGGAATGAAACCGTTATAGAGGTGCAGGTCGGAGCCGCAGATACAAGTACTGGTAATTCGAACGATGGCGTCGCGTCGATTCAAAATCTCCGGGTCAGGTACGGTTTCCACGCTCATTTTTCCTACGCCCATCCAACAGACTGCTTTCATGCTATCCTCCGCTTCGCGTTCAAGATTTCTCTCATCTCTGCGTCTCCCCGAATCGGCCGATCGGGATCTGCCAAACGCATTGCCGCGGTCGCAACGGAGCGCGGGCCGTGGGTTTGTCCATCAATCGTGGGAATTTCGCCGGTCTCGATTAACGCTTTGAATCGGCGAAGGTCCTGTCGCATCATGAATTTGGGGTCCTTGCCCAGCATCTTCGCAACCGCCCGGGCGGCTGCGCCACCGGGTGGACGGTATAGCACTCGGGCGATAACCAGTGTTCCTCGGCCTGCGGGTGCAGGACGAAATTTCACATACCCATGCACTTCGATCTCCGAATCAGGAAGAGAACGCCATGCAATCAGCTCGTTTTGGCGCTCGTCGACGATTTCAGCGTCCCACCGAAGGGGTGAACCGAAAGGTCCGGCCGCTATCCAGCGGTATCTCCCGTCGCCAATTTGAGTTACCGATTCAAGGTGGTACATAAATAAGGGCAGATCCTTGAAATTGCGCCAAAGACGGAATGCCTCTTCCGGAGTGCAGTTCAGTAACAAACTGCTCGCGGCCTCGAAGTGGTCCGGCAACTTAGTTCGTGCGCCCGCGTACACAAGAGCTCCGCCAGCGGCGGCCAAAGCAAGACCGGACGCCGAACGTCGGCTCAGTCCCAGGAGCGTAAGCGAGCCGCCAGCCATTAAGGCTCCCCAACGCTGTTTGGGATTCAACCCTGCGCAGGTCGCTCCATTTCCGTGAGTGATTCGTGCAGCTTGGTTCATGGATTGATGCTTTCGTTTGGAATGAAGGTCAGATGAGAGGAGGCGAACAGAGGTGCACTGCTGCTTATTTTTTTCGGGCTCACTAGGATGAGCACCATCAGGTACTCTCATGATGTCGATGGCGTCACTTCAGGACTTATGCGGGAGCTCTGCTTGTTCGGAATCGCGGAAGAGTGGTCAGGGGTTAGCGTTGCTCTAAGCCGAGTTCTTTGGCTAATGCCTTCCACTTCGTATCCACCATCTGCTTGGTTTTTTCGTCCATCAAGATTTCGTCGGGCCAGGGGCGAGTGAAACCTTCGCTAGGCCATTTGCGGGTGGCGTCGATGCCCATCTTGGAACCGTAATTGGGTAGGCGCGAGGCGTGGTCAAGCGAGTCGATAGGTCCAAGAGTGAACTGGATGTCCCGCTCGGGGTCGATGTGATTGAGAGCTTTAAGCGTGACCTCAGCAATGTCCTGCACGTTGACGTCTTCGTCTAACACAATAATGCATTTGGTGAACATTGCTTGACCGAGAGACCAGATGGCGTTCATCACTTTGCGGGCCTGGCCGGGATAAGACTTCTTGATGGAAACAATCATTAGGTTGTGGAAGATACCTTCGACGGGAAGATTGATATCCACGATCTCAGGGATGGTGAGCTTCATCAGCGGCAGGAAAATGCGCTCCACAGCTTTGCCCATCCAGCCATCCTCCATTGGAGGTTTTCCCACGATGGTGGTGGCATAGATTGGATTTTTTCTGTGCGTGATGCAGGAGAGATGAAAAACCGGATAGAGATCTTCGAGCGAATAGAAGCCGGTATGATCGCCAAACGGGCCTTCAGAACGGAGCTCATCAAGATGGACGTGGCCCTCTAGAACAATTTCGGAAGTTGCGGGGACCTCCAGGTCAACCGTCTCGCACTTCACCAGCTCAACCGGCTTCTGGCGCAGAAAGCCGGCAATCAAATATTCCTCGACATCAGGCGGCGCTGGAACGATGGCAGAGAATGTGATGGCGGGATCGGTGCCGATGGCGACTGCAACTTCCATCCTGCCGCTGGGACGGTCTCCCTCCACCAGGACCGAACCGCCCGAAGTGCGGGCCATGATGTCCACCGCTGCCTTAGCGGGCGATGATGAGCCCTGATGCGAGGCAGCCGCGGCTCGCAGGGCTTCGCGATAGTGCTCTGCTCCGACTTTCTGCCGCTGCCAATGCATGCCGGTGGTGTGCTCGTCATATACCTGCATGCGATACATGCCGACGTTACGCTTGCCGGTCTTTGGGTCGCGCGTGATTACGCAGGGCATGGTGATGAAGCGGCCGGCATCTTTGGGCCAGCATTGCAGGATGGGAAAGTCGAGCACTGACAGGTGGTCACGTTTGATGACTTCTTTGCATGATCCGGTGGAGACTGTTTTGGGGAAGAACTTGCCCATTTCCGCCAGCATGGGAAGCATCTTTACTTTATCGAGGAAGCCTTGCGGGGATTTCACATCCATGAAATGTCGTATGCGGTCGGCGACTTCGTCGAACGAATCCACTTCGAGGGCAAGATTCATGCGTCGCGCCGAACCGAACTGGTTGATCAATACCTGAGAACCGGGATGACCTTCAACGTTTTGGAAGAGGAGTGCCGGACCGCCAGTTTTGCTGACGCGATCGGCGATCTCTGCGATCTCCAGAATGGGATTCACTGGGGTGCGAATCTTTTTCAATTCGCCCGCGCGCTCCAGTGCTGCCGTCCAGTCACGCAGGTCTTCGAAGGCCAACGATTCCTCCATTCACGAAACGCCGATTATACGTGACAAACCTTTGACTGCATGGCGTCCCCCTTTTGTGGTGGAAGTCGCATCCAAGGTATTAGGTCTGTTTAGAAATCGGAAATCGGAAATTGAAATCGGCAATCCGAAATCGTATATAGTCTGGTGCAAAGGGTGACTAGTGAAACGACGCGTGGTAATCACGGGCATGGGGACGGTAAGTCCTAACGGGGTCGGAAATGTGGCCTTTACGGAAGGCGTTCTACAAGGGCGCAGCGGGGTGCAGCGCATTTCACGTTTCGATCCGTCCGAAATTTCGGTGCAAATTGCGGGTGAAGTCCGCGACTTTGACGAACTGGCCTGGGTAGAGAAACGCGAGCGGAAGCATGTATCGCGGGTATTGCCATTGGCGCTGGCCGCAGCCACGGAAGCTTTGCAGGACTCCGGAGTTGATCCCGCTTCCCTGCCCTTGGAACAGAAACGCCGCTTCGGAGTGATTCTGGGATCAGGTGGAGGATCTCAGGAATTCACCGAAGAACAATACCGATTGTTCTTTCATCAACAATATAAGCAGATGAGCTTGTTCTGTGTACCCACGGGAGTGATGGGGACACTGTCCAGCGAACTCAGTGTGCGCTTCGGATTGCGCGGACCCAGCCATGTCGTGACCACGGGATGCACTTCGTCGACCGACGCGTTTGGATATTCTCTGCGGCAAATCCAGTCTGGCCGTTTGGATATGGCGCTCAGCGGAGGCGCGGATGCTCCAATTGCGCTCGGAATTGTTAAGGGCTTCCTGCTGATGAAGATTTTGACCGACTCATGGAATCAGGCTCCAGAGAAGGGTTCCCGCCCATTTTCCGTCGACCGCGACGGCTTTGTGTTGGCTGAGGGAGCTTGGATGTTCGTCCTGGAAGAATACGAACATGCGCGAGCGCGGGGAGCGAGGATGCTGGCTGAGGTTTCCGGATACGGTTCTACTTGCGAAGCTTTTCATCGAGTGCGGCTGCAAGAATGTGGCGAGGAACCAGCGCGTGCCATTGGGCTGGCGTTGAAGGAAGCGGGCATCGGGCCGAAGGACGTGCACTACGTCAATCTGCACGGAACCTCGACGCAATTGAATGATCGAATAGAGACGCGGGCGTTAAAGCTGGTGCTGGGCGGGCACGCGCCGCAAGTGCCGATGTCGGCCCTGAAGTCGCAGATTGGGCATCCCCAGGGCGCGTGCGGGGCTGCAGGTGTGGCAGCGACTCTAGTCGCGATGCGTAGTGGCCTGATCCCGCCTACTATTAATCTGGAGACACCGGATCCGGAATGCGATCTGGACTACGTACCGGACGCAGGGCGCAAACAAGCAATTCAGCACGCCATCTGCAATTGCATCGCGTTTGGATCGAAGAACTCCGCGCTGGTTTTGAGAAACTGCGCGTGATTTCGGAGTGGCCAACCGGGGCTGGGCCTTTTCTTTTTTGCAGCGCTTAAAGCACTGAAGCAGCCACTTTTTTGCATGGCCGGTTGAGAGGCCTTGTGTCGTGCCTCCGGCACTTTGCTGCAAATGTTCCGTGTACCCAGCGCTGAAGCGCTGGGCTAAGTTATTTTGCCCCTGCGGGCCGGCTGACAAAAAATGGTATTCATGTGAGTAGCCGGAACACGGCAAGATTGACCGGGGTGGTGCTTTCGACCTTCGGCTAGGTCGGGGAATGGGGATCGTTCAAGCTGAGGATTCGTCAGAAAACATCGAGGCATTCAACTCCAGAAAATCCCCGAGAAGTCAAAACTTGCGCGCGGAAATTCAGTTCTCAGGTCGCAGTTCCTGGTTCTCAGGCGTCAACTCTAGGTTCTGAGGTGTCAACTCTACGACTAAGCCGTCTCCCCAGCCATACTTGTCACGGGAGAGCTGCTGGATTGCCCGGGCTAGGTCAGTTTCAGGCGAGTGAACCCGAGCAACCGCCCTAAAGCTGTTCTCTGCCACTCGTACCTCTACCTGGGGACAGGCGACCAGATTGCGGATCCAGTTTGAAGTGGGATACTCCGCGATGAGATAGAAACGTCCCTCGCGATGAGTAAACCAAATCTCAATTTCCCTTGGAACGCCACTCTTGCGTCCGCGAGTAGTCAGGTAAAGATACTGTTCTTCTTGGAGGTTATTGTCCTTTGAGCTTGAGCTTGGACTTGTTTTCTTCAAGGAATTCACTCAGTTTGGGAGCGGCATCGAGGAGTCGCGTCCATTGTTCGTAATAGAGCGTGACGGGAAAGCGGCCTAAGCCATAGACGCTCACTCCGCCTTTTTCACTGACGCGAAATTCCAGACTAGCGGTGCGGCGTGGTCCCTGCTTTTCGAGCTCGGCCAATTTAGCTTTGAGTTCTTCGTAAGTCGGTTCAGGCATAAGATTACCTCGTATGATGACGTGCTCTGTCCATCATAGGAGCTGCAAAAGATTTCGTCGAGTGGCAGCGACGTGAGAGGCCGCTTCCCGGTGCTAGGCTGCGTCTCTAAGATCGTTGCGAAAGGTCTCTACGTCCTCGGTACCGTTCTGGTGTATCACCGCGCGTGCGCGGTCGGCTAATTCCTCGGAATCGACATTGACGATCACCAGCGAGCGGCCTCGTTTCAACAGTTCACGATATACAACGACGTCGTCTTTAGGGACACCTTCATCCATCGAGTGTTCCGTTGCATTGCCAAGCATGCCGCCGACCGCAGCACCACCCAGTCCGAGAGCAGCAGCAGCGCCGATTCCGACAGCTAATATCGGGCCTACCCCAGGAACGGCCAAGCTAGCCAGAGCGCTGCCCAGATATAGTCCGGCCCCGGCACCCATAATGCCGCCAACATAGGAACCAAGAGTCTTGCCCATACCATCGGGTTCAGCGTCAGTGGTGGGAACTGAGGCGATTTCGGCCTGGGATTGATCTTGGGTTAGAAAGATGATGGATTCCTGAGGTACTCCGTTTTCCAGAAGTCCATTTAGCGCCTGATCAGCAGCAACCCGGCTGCGGAAGATTCCGACGATGGTATCCATAGGCTCTTTCCTCCAGAAACGCCGAAACTAAGACGCCGAAAATGGTCTGCGGGATGCTGGACATTCAACGGGCTGGGGTTAAGGTGTTAATCCGCAGCCATTTGCCGTCTCAACTCGCGACGAGCCAGGGAACGCTGCAAAACGCCTGTGACCTCGTTCGCCTCGGCGGGTTTTACGACCAGATAATCTACCTGCAGATTCAATGCTCTCCTTAGGCGATCCAGAGTGGGATAACCAGTGGAGAGTATAACGACCGGTGGCCGGCTGAGGTCTTTGGCTTCCTTCGCCAGCACTAGTCCAAGATCTTCCCTTTCCAGTGAGATATCGATCAAGGCAGCATCGTAGTTTCGTTCTTTGAGCTTCTGATGCCCACACTTGTAAGTAGAACACGTGGAAACCTCATAGCCCTCTTCTGTTAAGAGCAGATTGTAGGTCGATAGAATCGAGGGTTCGTCTTCCACGACAAGTACGACCGGGCGGGGTTCTGTTGCCACCAAGCGGACACTCCATACTGCTTTGATTCTGGTTTGATTCCGGCGCCAAGCAAGGGTTTGCCAGGGGTCAGACCATTTTTCCGGAGTCACTGAATGTTCGGGTCCTTTAGCAGGGAACAAAACAGAGTACCAGACCAGACTATTTCCTCAGCGCCCACGCCAGACCGTCTGCGCCTGGAGCCGTTTTGATGACCTTGGAAACTTCCCACTTGCTGAGATCAACGACTCCGACCTCTCCGGCACCCATGCAGGAGATGTAAGCAATCGGCTGATCTGGTCGGAGCAGAATCTCGACTGGACGCGCGCCCACAGGGAGGGTTCGAATCACCTTCATTTGCTCGAGATCAATCACGGCAACTTGGCTGGCGCTGGGCATCGTAACCAGTAACCATCTACCATCGGGTGTGGGAGCAGTTCCATATCCAATGGAAGGCAACGAAATCCAACTGCTCACCGCATTGGATTTGGTATCAATCACGGCGAGGCGTGGCTTTTTCTGATCCGCGGTGAAGACCCAGCGATCATCTGTCGACAGCGAGATGCGTTGGGCAACGTCGGCGAGCCGACGTTTGACGTATAGGCACGCTTGCCATCTTTCGTGATCGCAAGCATGTGAGCCTCTGGACGTTCAGTAGCGATGGAGGCGACACGCTTCTGACTTCGTGGATCGATAATGTCAACCGCGTTATCGAGCTCAGCCGTGACATACAGGAGGCCGTCTGGTGCAAACTTCGCACAGTGAGGTCGAACCGGACGTCCGAGATCAATCGTGTTCATGATTTTTTGGGTGGCCAGATCGATTACTTCGACGGTTTGACCACTCGAGCCGGACTGGCCAACTCCAGAATCCCCGTAGATCGGGACGTAAGCGAGCCGCCCGTCCGGCGATGCAATGACTTCGTGACCTCGGATACCGCGGGTCTTTATTTTGCCCACTTGCTGGCCGGGGCCGGGGTCAACGATGCTCAAGCTCTGATCTCCCTGATTGACCACTAACAACAATGCATGCGGCATGGAAGGTTCGTCACTTTTCGAGCTGTCCGTCCGAAAGGCCATCAGAAGTGCCAACGCGCCGAGTGCAAGCGGCCAATTCATAATTTGCTCCGTGCAGCAGAACGTTCCCGATTACTCGTACCGGAGGGCCTCAATGGGATCGAGATTGGCGGCGCGAAAGGCGGGAAACATGCCGCTGCAAACGCCGACCAGGGCCAGAATCGAAGTAGAAATCAATAGGATTCTAGGAGCGACGATCAAGCGTATGTCCCCTGCCTCGCCATGTTTGGCCAAGGCGCTGTAGAGAGTCAAGGTTCCGACCGAAAAGGAAACTAAATAGGAAAGCAGAATGCCGCAAATTCCACCTACTGCGGTAATCACTAGCGCCTCGGCGAGGAACTGGAACATGATATCCCGTTTTCTGGCGCCAAGAGCTTTCTCCACACCGATCTCGCGGGTACGTTGAGTGACAGAGACCAGCATGATGTTCATCAGGCCGACACCACCAATGCCGAGAGTGATGGTGCCAATAAAAGCCAGTAGAATCTTCAGTCCCAGAGTGATGATGTTGAATTGCGATAGCTGCTTTTGGGCGTCAAAAACAAATACTGCGCGCTCGTCATCCGGCTTGAAGCCATGAGCCAAAGCCAAGGCATCGCGGACGGTCTTGGCGAGCTTCTGGTGGTCCAAACCCTGGGAATCGAGCCAGAGGCCTCCCACGTAATAGTTGTCCTGCAAGACATCCATCGAATTGAACGGAACATAGACAACCCGGTTGATGTCGTTATCGCCTTCTTGCATTCGCGCCTGGAGGACGCCTACCACCTGAAAACTGATTCCATTGATCCGAATCGTTTCGCCAATGGCGGGCATTCCGGAGAATAACTTGTCCTTCGCCTCCGAGCTGATGGCCACAAAGTGACCATGACTGAAATTATCTCCATCATCGATGAAGCGTCCACTTTCCATGTTGAGGTTCCAAATATATTGAATGGGCGGATCAGCGCCGGTTATCGGAAAAGAGAACGACCGAGAACCGTTTTGAACCGTGGCATCCATAAAGGAAGTGCGGGAGATGTGACGCGCCAGCGGAACTACGTTGCGGAGCAGTTCAACGTCGGCGTCGGTGAAGCGGACCTGCACTCCGGCTTTATTACCACCAGCCTGTTGCGAGGTGCGGCCGGGAAATATTCCGACCGCGGTGGCGCCGAAACTTTCAAAAATATTTTGGATGGCGCGTCCGAAACCTTCTCCGTAGGCTAGAAGCAGGACCACCGTGGCGATGCCCCAAGCCATGCCAAGCATAGTGAGCACGGTCTTGCGTAGATCGTGCCGCATAGCGCCATAGGCTTGTTGCATCAGATCGCGCTTCATGTTTATTCCTTGCGCAGGGCATCGACCGGTTGCAGCGTTGCCGCTTTCCGAGCCGGGTACAATCCAGCCACTACTCCGGCAAACGCTAGTGATCCGATGGCCAGCGCCGCTGTAGTAGGCACCAGCTTGGGAGTATCGAATCCCGGAGGCTGAGGCAACGTGGATAACGCAGCCATCAACGCGGCCGCACCGCCCATATCGAATCCCGGAGGCTGAGGCAACGTGGATAACGCAGCCATCAACGCGGCCGCACCGCCCATCCCAAGCCCTCCACTCAGCAGTGTGAGAAATGCGCCTTCAATGAAAAACTGAAACATGATACTGCGATTGGTGGCACCGAGGGCTTTTCGGAGGCCGATCTCGCGCGTACGGTCGGCTACGGCCACGAGCATGATGTTGATGATTCCGATTGCCCCCAAAGCCAGCGTGACTAGTCCAACGCTGCCCAGAAACAGGTTCATCGCGTCGAAGATCTTGCCCACCTGGTCTACGGTCTTAATCGTGTCCCATTCGTCGAAGGCTTCAGGTAGTGTGTAATCGAATCCATGATTGCGGGCAATGATCTTATGGACTTCGGTCTTTGCGACTTCATGTACGTCGCGGGTGCGGGGCTGATAGTTCATGAACGAAATAGCGTCCTGCACAGATCCCACATTCTGGGGAGGGAAGTACTGCCGCATGGTGTTAAAGGGAATAAATATGCGCAGATTTACGGTGTTGTTGTCACCATGTCCAATTCTTTTCAGCGTGCCGATTACTTCGAAGCGGATTCCATTCAGGAGTATCGTGTTGCCCACAGAGGGATGTCCGGGGAACAAAAGCCTACGAGCTTCATCGCCCAGCACGATGACGGCGCGTTTCTGGTTGTCGTCGAAGCCGTTGAGCCAGCGTCCTTCCGACATCGGCATATAACGGAGTTCACTGAAGGCAGCAGGAACGCCCATCAACTGACCGCTGCTGGTGAAGTAATCACTGACCGCGCGAATGTCTCCTCGTGAGATCACGGGCACGACTGCTTTGACGTCCGGCGCCTCGGTCGAAACATCCAGATAGTCTTTGTAGGTCAGATAGTACTGGCGCATTCCGGTGAAACTGCCTCCGACTGCCGGGGCGCGGCCAGACCAGATGAACATTACGTTCTCACCTAGCTCATCAAACTGCTTTCGATTGCCGGAACGAAAACCCTCCCCCAAACCAACCAGCAAGAGCAAGGAACCTACCCCCCAGGCGATACCGAACATGGTGAGAAATGACCGCAGCTTGTGCGCCCAGAGCGTACGTAGAGTCTGGCTGGAAATCTCAAAAAGCAGGCGCATAGCTTCTTACAATCATACGCGAGGCAAGAAGCTGCGGTTCCATGGGACAACGAAGCCATGTTTTGTTGAGGCGCCTAGAGGATCACGTAGGAAACGCGGAGGAGGATGCTGGACTAGGGCTAGTTGCTGGACGCATCCAAGCAAAAGAACGTCTCATTGCGGAGCAATGCCTCAACGCCCTGCACAACTTCGCGTCCCGTGCTCTTGGAGACTGCTCCGCGAAAACCTGCGCTCTCGGCCTCTTCGGCAAGCTGGTTTGACACTTCTTGCACGGTGAGAAGAATCAGCGGAATTTGAGGATGAGCCTTATAGATTTCGCGCGCTGCTTGCAGACCGTTCATCTGCGGCATGCCCAGGTCCAAGACAGCGAGGTCTGGAGCGAGATGCTCGATTTTCGCGACTGCATCAGCACCATTGACGGCTTCTCCGCATACTTCCCAATCCGGATGATCTTCGAGCAATCGCCTCAGCAGGCGGCGTATCGTGGAGTCATCGTCCGCGATCAATATCCGGATCGGCATTGGATTCTCTCCCAAAGGCCGAGGTGCCGACGCGAAGGTACAGATCAGATTTTCTGAACTTTTTCAGTAAAATCCCGCCATAGATTCGGCCAAGCCCTGTCACTACCGACCTTAAAGGCAATTCCTCGATTGGACATTCGAGCTGACAGATTATGGACCAAAGTTTTTGTGGGCACGATACAGGCAATACCCGATTACCAAGAAGGTTACTGGGCCCTCGTTTGGGGGTATGTCACCTTTCGTGACTCGGGCGTGAGATGCACGCTTGGCCGCGTCTCAAATCTATACGCTCCGATCCCTGCGGTTTCTCTAGGCCGCGGCACTCGATGCAACTTCGAGGGCTTTTATGAACTGGTTCGAATCCGACACCCAGCCAAACAGAGTTTGAATAACCAGAAGGGATGCTTCGTGATTGCTTCTCGGCAAACCGTATCCTATCGGCTCACCCATACAATCCGCCAGCAGCACGCATAAATAATCTCTGAACATCGCATCTCTGACCGTCGACTCCACGCATACGCTCGTGGTACATCCAGTGACGACGAGGTATTTGACGCCCTGGTTTTTTAAGATTGAATCCAAATCAGTTTGATAGAAGCCGCTGAATCGATGCTTGTAAAGCACTACATCGTCCGGCCGCGGCTTTAGTTCGGAGAGAATGTCTGTGTTCCAAGTGTCCCGGATAAGAATTCGGCTTTCCGTACCGTTCGGAGCCCGAACCGTCTTTCCGACGCCCAACCGCAGGTGTCGGACTCTGTTCGGAGAGTCGGAAACGCCTAAGTCGGCAAGATCGGGCCGGAAACCCATCTTGAGATAAACGATCTTTGCGCCGGCTTGACGGGCTGAGGTCAGGACTTTTGCGGTAGGCCCGACAACGCCTTGAATCATAGAAATATCAAGTCCCGCACGATCGAACATGCCACCTTTGCTGCCGAAGTCATTCTGCATATCGACCACGATCACGGCAGTCTTACCGATATCGATGGTTATTGGTTCTGGTTTTGCATCGACCCTGACAACCCGTTTCGGATTTTGAGTGGACTTACTCATCTGGTCCCCCGCCGATTGCTGGCCTGCTCCTCCAACCAGCGAGGCCGTCCCTGTTGCACCAATGGGGCCTAGCATTTCCCGCCGGCTAAGATTGTGGGTTTCAGGGCGCTCGTTTTCTGCCTTTGGTTTCATGGATGAAAGCCCCAGTCAGGACTGTTCTAAGCGGGCGACACTATATCAGTATTCAGTTTCTGCCGGAAGCGCGGTGACAGGAGTGCCGTGCTGGAATGAATTGGATGTAGCGGTGAGTACGCGGCGAGGATCGACCAACAACCAGGCGGCAGCGCCGAGCACGCATAAGACCGCAGCAACCAGAAAAGACGCGGTCCAGCCGAAGCGTTCAGCGATAATTGGGGTGAGAAGACTAGTCACAAAGCCGCCAATCTGATTGCCTGTGTTCATGAATCCGGAGACGGATCCGGAAGAGCCGCCGGCGATATCTGCGGTCACGGACCAGAATGAGCTTTGCGAAAGATAGAGTGCTCCCGCACCACCTGCGAGCACGATGCTGGCCAGCCGGGCACTTTCGACTTGTGAGCCCAAGGCCAGGAAAACGCCGGCTGTAACAATAGCGAAGGCCGCCAAGATACATCGTCCCGCGCGCGGACCCCGTCTCCTGGTGACGCGGTCGTTGATTATGCCGCCCAGCGGCGAACAGGCTGCCATCGCCAGAAATGGCAACATGGCGTAGAAAGCGCTCGCTTTCAAATTCAAGCCGCGCACTTGCGCCAGGTAGATGTAAAACCAGCTGAAGAATATCCAGGCGACGTAGCCGTAGCAGAAGTAACTGAAGGTCACGGCCCACACTTCCCTGCTCTTTAGTACCCTCCCCCAGGGTACAAGCTGTCTCTTCGCGGCGCTTCCTGTGTGGATCGTTAGCCCTGATTGAATAATTTCCAGTTCTTTTGAAGACACTCGAGGATGCTCAGAGGGTGTGTCCCGAGCTGTCAGGAACCAGACGGCTCCCACGGCGAATCCGATAATGGAGCAAACCCAGAACGATGATCGCCAGCCATGATGGACCATGATGTAGGTGATCAATGGCGGCGACAGCCCAGCGCCCACGCCGACTCCGGCGAAAATCAAGCCGTTGGCGATTCCGCGCTCCTGCATCGGGATCCAGCGTGAGACAAACTGATTGGAAGCCGGATAGATAACCGCTTCCCCTACACCCAGCAGAAAGCGCGCGGCAATAAAAAAGAATAGCGGGGCACCAATGCCGCTGGGCACAATGGCTATCAAGGCGGTGAAAATACCCCACCAAACTACTCCGCCGGCAAGGACTCGGCGGGGTCCCAGTCGGTCGGCCAGCCATCCTCCGGGTGTCTGGAATAAGGCGTAGCCTGCCAGGAAAGCACTGAATACTCGGCCAAGTTGGGGGTTAGTGAGGTGATAGGCAGCCGCAATGGAAATCCCCGCAATGGAGATATTTACCCGGTCGAGATAGGCGACAGCACTCAGAATGAAAAGCCAGAACACCAGGAACCAGCGTATGTGACTCGGCTTTCCGTCGCTCATGGCTGCTCCATGAAATCGCTCTGCCTAAAATCCGGCGAAAACCAAACGCCTGTGCTATCGAACTGATCTCTGGCCACTGACCACTAGTTCTTTTCTCTTAGGTTCCAGTGGAGTGCTCCCGCAAAATGCGAACCAACTGATTGGCCACGATCTTATCTTCGCCGGGTTGCAGCATAAAGGAATTCATCCCCAGACCGGGTTGCTCTTCTCCCACCGACATCACGATTGAGGGCTTGGAGTCTTTCAATAGCTGCGACACTTCCTTGGGTGTTACAGAGATTTTCGCTGGATCGAAAATGATTCGCATGTGGGGAACATGATTGGCGATTTCGGGAACAAAGAAGGAAGTGGTCACGCCGGGCACCTTGGTGATCTGCCGGGAGATTGATTCCAGGCGGTCCTGCCATTCTTTGGTGAGAGCTTCGTGGTCTTCGTTGAGATAGAGTTCCAGAGCTTTCACCATTCCGATAATTTCTTCTTTGCCAACTTTTTGGCTGCGGCCGATGGTGTCCTCGTGAGGACTGTTGTTGAGAAGCGCGTAAGCCACCAGATCTTTGCGGCCGATTAACATGCCGGCACATTGTGGTCCGCGAATGGCTTTGCCTCCGCTGAACGTAACGAGGTCATAGCCCATGTTGGCGTAGTCCCAAAGATGCGAGACGGGAGGCGTATCTGCTGCGGCATCGTTCATGCACGGAACTTTGTACTCTTTCGCCAGTTTTACCCACTCATCCACTTTGATCTGGCCCTGGGAATTGGCAAAGTTGCTGAAGTGCATCATCGCGGTGCGTGGGCTGATCGCCTGGCGCAGATCATCCCGGGTTTCGACGTCAATGAGTTTCACGCCTGTGGTGCGCAGCTGGTGATCGAAGGGATTGCGATGCGACTTCTGGATAATTACCTCGGACTTCATTCCAGTTAGATCCGGTATCTGCCGGATGAAGGCTTCATTGTCGCCGGTGAGAATGCCGGCGAGTCCCGACTGCATCGCTGCAGCGGCGCCAGAGGTAACCAGAGCGGTGTATCCCTCCGGCAATTTGAGCATTTCAGCAATTCGTTTCCCGGCAGCTACTTCCAGCTCCGGCATTCTGACAAAGTGGCGTCCCGCCTGAGCCATGACGGCTTCCAGTTCTGGGCGAATCACCGAGCCACCCAACATGGTCATGGTTCCCTGACAGTTGATGACGGTCGTGACTCCCAGTTCCTCGTAAGGATTGCCCGACTTCCCGAAGCCACTACTGCCGGTGGCACTTTTCGAGGCAAACAATTTTCGGGGCGCCAGTACAGAACCGGCAATCACTCCCAGACTGCCCAGAAAACTTCGACGATTCCATTTCGAACCGAGTCGCATGACGGATGCTCCTTCGCGCACGTTGCGGTTTTTACTTGCGGACGACTGCCGCGATGCAGTTAATTTCGATCATCGACTTACCTGGCAGCGCTGCCACTGCCACGGTAGTTCGCGCCGGACCGCCGTTTGGGAAATACGTCTTGAATATCTGGTTCATAGGCTCATAGTAGGCGAGGTCGGCAAGATAGACGGTGAGCTGCAGAATGCTATCCATGGTTCCACCGCCGGTTTGGACTAGCTCTTTTACGTTCTCCATTACCTTGGTGGTGTGGGTTTCGATGTCATCCTTCGACACCGGGCCGTTTGAATTGGCTCCCTGGCCGGCAATATAAATCAGGCCGTTATGGATGATCAGAGGAGTGATCATTTGCTTTCCGTCCGCTGGCTTGCCGTCACGATTTAATTTGCGCACGTCCGAATCCTTAGACTTCTTCGCCAGGGCCGTGCCCGTCATCAAGCTCCCCACACCGATGGCAGAGACCATGGCTGCCAGGCTGCCCATCAGTTTTCTGCGGCCGAACATTTTCGAGGTCATAGTCAATCCCCTTTCTTCGTTTTAAAAATTGCAAAACTCTTCCGGTAAGGCAAAGGTAAAAATGTCGCTGCCCGCCGCGATGGCTACGTATTGCTTGCCATTGATCGCATAACTCATTGGCGAGGCGCTAATAGTCTGACCGGTGTTGAAGTGCCATAGTGGCTTGCCGGTTTGCGCATCCACAGCCTCAAAGGAGTGAGCGTCGTTTGCAAAGAAAACGATGCCTCCCGCGGTTGTCATGGTTCCACCATTTGAGTATCCCGAACTCACTTGCGGATACTTCCAGGCAAAAGTCTCCGTATTGAAGTCATAGGCCAGAAGAAGTTTTTGTGGATGCTCTGCCGGATCGTGTTTAACGCCGGTCGAGTAGTAGGTCTGCCCTTCGGCAAATTCCTGTGGTTTTCGGAAGAAAGTGCCACAATCTTCGAGCGCTTTGAAGTAGAAAAGATGAGTTAACTCGCTGTACGACGGAGCATACCAGTTGGTCGCTCCGGTGAAACCCGGACAAATTCGCGTGCCTTCGGCGGTGGGCTGAACGCCTGTCCGTATGGGACGGCCTTGGGCATCGATGCCTCTTGCCCAATTCAGTTTTTCGACGAAACGAACCGCGGAAAGGAATTTACCGTTAGTGCGGTCAAGCACGTAGACGAAGCCGTTCCGATTGGCTTCCACCAACAATTTCCTCGGCTCACCTTTGTAGGTCGCATCGATGAGCACGGCTGTCTCGGTTGCGTCGTAATCAAATAAATCATGCGGCGTGAATTGGAAATACCATTTGAGTTTTCCAGTGTCTGGATCGAGAGCAAGCACGCAGTCGGTATAGAGATCGTCCCCAGGCCGGACCGCGCCATCGAAATCTGGAGAGGGATTGCTGGTCCCCCAAAATAAAGTGTTCAACTCTGGATCGTACGTGCCTGGCATCCATGTCGTGCCCCCGCCACGCAGGTACATTTGCCCAGGCCAGCTCGAAGATCCAAATTCACCCGGGCCTGGGATGGTCCAGAAGCGCCAAGCCTCTTTTCCGGTCAGGGCATCGTAAGCAGCAAGGAAGCCGCGAACGCCGTCATCCCCACCTGAGGTTCCGACGATCACCTTGTCCTTGATTACCAGGGGCGCACTGGTCGCGCCATAATTTCTGTTTCCGGTCGCGTAAGCAACGTCCCAAAGCAAGTTACCGGAACGGACATCGAGACACAGCAAATGAGCATTATCGGTCATCATGTAAACCCGAGAGTGCCACACGCCTACGCCTCGATTGAGGTGTCCGGAGGCATCGTCGATCAATCCATCCGTATTAGGACGTTCATAGTGCCAGACGGTGCGCCCGGTACGTGCATCCAGGGCAACGGCGTGATTGGCCGCGGTGACCAGCATCAGTCCATTCACGACTACCGGCGTGACTTCGAGTCGGTTCGAATTACTCGCGTGGAAAACCCATTGAGTGCGAAGCTGATTCACATTGTTCACGGTCATTTCGGCGAGGCTGCTGTAACGGCGTCCAGTGTAGTCGCCGTTGTAGGAAGGCCAATTGCTCGCGGGTGGCTGCGCGAGAAGGTGCTCAGGAAGGACATCGATCGCGGCGGAAATAGGTGCATTGAGCTTCTCATCGGCAAATGCCAATGCGACCCAGCAACCGCAAAACGCGATCAGCGCCGTCGTTCTGAAGCTAAAATGCATGTTGAACCTGATTAGCTTGCCAACTGCACTTTCACTCACTTGGCGTGCGGCATGCTTGTCGCCGAAGACTGTGTTCCCCTTGGTCGATGTTTTGGGGGGAAGACGTGATCGTTCCCCGAGCTAGAAGCTTGATATCCCATCTCTTTTGAAATACGTTTGCTGACAGCTTGAATAAGTGGAGCGAGTTGCCTAAGCCGAGTAACCGACATCCGTACGGCTGGTCCGGTTATGCTCACACTGGCATTCACGGCACCGGTGTGATCCCAGATGGGCGCTGCAATACAACGGATATGCGGCTCGTTTTCCTCGAGGTCGCAAGCGTATCCGTTCTTCCGAACCTTTTGTAAGTGGGTTTGCAGTTCCTGGAGATTTCCGATCGAGTTCTCCGTGAGCCTTCTGAACTCAAGTTGTGGCAGGATTGCGGATAGTTTGTCTGGCGGCATATAGGCGAGCATCACTTTGCCGACCCCGGTACAGTGCAACGGAACGGCCGCACCAATTCGCGAATAGATTCGAAGCGGCTCAGGTGAATCCAACTTCTCCACATACACCGCGGAAAGGCCATGACGCACCGTGAGGTGGATGGTTTCACGTGTGTTCTGATTGAGTTGCTGAAGATAGGGCAGGCTCAGCCGGCGAATATCGAGTTGACCCAACGCAGCCTGGCCAATGGAGAAGCATGCAACCCCCAGATGATAGCTTCCCGTGCCACTGCAATTTAAGAAGCCCGCTGATTCAAGATTTACCAGGAAACGGTGAACGGTGCTGACGGGCAATCCCGAAAGCCTGGCAATCTGCGATGCGGTCAGACCTCTCTCGGCAACCGCAATCAGGTCCAGCAGCCGCAGTCCGCGCTGCAAGGATGTGATGTTGTAAGTTCGTTTGGCTTTCATCGGCATGGCGTGATTCCGAGAACCACCGTTTTACAGGCGACCGAATTTCTTCACCGCCTCCTCGATAGATTTGTACTTTTCGATATAGGGATACATGGAATGTTCTTTGAAATCCATCTCTTGTGCCAACGCTAGAACTTGTTCTGCTCTGGCGCGCGGCACTACGACAACGCCATCGTTGTCGGCGACAACGATATCCGCCGCCTCAACCCGGACACCATCGCACACGACAGGGATATTGGCACCGGCAAAGCGGTAATGGTTCACTGAGCTTGAGGGCACCATTCCCAAAGCAAATACTGGAAAACCGATCTTGCGCAGATGCCCCACATCGCGGACGCCACCATCGATCACGGCCCCAGCAAAGCCTCGAGCCCACATGGTGGTTCCCATCAATCCTCCCATGCCGGCGATGTTCGCCCCGTCTTCTACGACCATGACGTAAACCGAGCCGGCTTGTCCCTGGTCAATCGCCGCCAACATCCCGCTTAGCGCCGCAGGATCATTATTTCCCTCGGCCTTCTTCAGCAGCACGGTTATGGCGAAACCCGCAAACTTGCTGGAAAATATCGGCTGCATGCGATGGGTCATATACATTCGCTGTCCGGCAATTTGTTCTAATGCGTCGGACACAGAAGCGACTTCCACGTGGCGAAAAGCTTCCAGCAGGGCGGCGTTGTCCTTGGCGGGTGGTTTCTCCGGAACCGCCTGGGCTGAGGCCAGCCATCTTGCGCCCACTATGCCGAGGGCCAATACGATTACACAGATCGCGGCGAAGGCTTTGGAAGAAACTTTAGGGAAATGGGATTTGTTCACTGAGTCCTCCTGGTTGTATATATGTGCGCGGACTCTAACACTGTTTTTCTTTGGGTGGAAGAGGATGCGCCCTGGGCTTGGATGGCATTCTCGAAATGGCGATGATTTTAGAAAAGGAGGCATCACAATGCACAAGACTTTTTCCAGCTGGCTTAGAATCGGCTTGGCGGCGGCAGTTGTGGTTCTGGCGATATCGGCAATTGGCTATTCGCAAGCGCGACGTGCAATCACCGTGGGCGAATCCAAAGGTCTTCCCTTTAGTGATGGCATGCTGGTTGGCGATACGCTCTACATCGCAGGTCAGGAAGGCACGGACGCCAACAACAAACTGGTGGCGGGGGGGATTGGACCCGAGACGCAGGCGGCGCTGGACAATATCCAGAAAGTTGTAAAAGCTGCTGGATTTGAATTAAAAGATGTGGTTGCAGTCACCGTGTACCTGGCTGACATTCATGAATTTGGCGACATGAATAAAGTTTATCGGAGCGTCATGCCGGATCCGAAACCGACTCGCGCCACTGTTCAGGTAGCGGCATTAGTCAACAACGCACGCATTGAAATCTCGGCAATTGCAGTCAAGGGTAAATAACTGCGGTTCGATCCCATCCACCGAGCTGATGTCAGGAGGAAGCCGATAGCACTCAAACGGTGGTACGCACTTCCGCCGATGGGCGCGGTCTTATTTCTCTTCTTGTGGGGCATGGTCCCTCAATCTCAGCCTCAGGCGCAATCGCCTGGAGCTCGACGAGTATCCAGTGCAACATTGCTGGAAGGCAAACAGATTTTTGCATCCAGTTGTGCCGCGTGTCACGGATTGGATGGACGTGGGGGCGAGCGCGCTCCCGATATTGCTACCCGGCGAGGAACGCAACGACTTTCCGACCTTAAGCTGGCTCGCATCGTAGACGCAGGTGTGCCCGGGACTGGAATGCCGAGCTTTCATTCGCTGGGCGCTTCCGCGATCAAATCTGCGGTGAGCTACCTTCGCACGCTTCAGGGCGGAGGCAAGTCTGCCAGTCTGCCCGGCAGTCCCCAAAAAGGTGAATCAATTTTCTTCGCCAAGACGGGTTGTTCCGATTGCCACATGGTTGGCGGCAAGGGAGGCTTTCTGGCAGCTGATTTATCGAACTACGGCCACACTCACTCGGTTGAGGAAATTCGCGAAGTAATTACGAATCCAGATAGCATGCGAAAAGCCGGTGACAAAATCGTGCTGGCGGTCACGCGGGACGGCACAAAGTATGCTGGACTTGTCCGCAATGAGGACAATTTTTCGTTACAGGTGCAGACTGTCGACGGCAATTTTCACTTCTTCATGAAGTCGGATCTGCAAACGTTGGAGCGACAAGCGCAATCCGTGCTGCCCGCAGGCTACCATTCCGCGCTGGGCAGCCGGGACCTGAATGACGTGATTAGCTTCTTGATTCATTCTGCTAGAACCAGCAAAACCGCGCCGGCATCCGGAGAAGCCGATCAGTGATCCTGAGGTCTGGTCAGTGATCGAAAGAAGGAGAGACATTCTGTGGATCGCCCGATTAGAGTCCGAAAGATTTGTCTGCCGATATTTCTTTTTCTTTCAACGATTCCGTTTTCTGGGTTCCTGAACGCCCAGGTGCAGGAGCGAAAGTTTGAGTTGCAGGCCAACTCTCCCCAGTTCTGGAACCTTCTCGATCGAGATGCCAAACTGTATTTAGTCGCAGGTGGATTCGGTTTCACGGAAGGTCCGGTGTGGGATGAAGCAGGCTTTCTCTACGTCAGCGACGAAACTCTCAACAAGATTTTTCGGGTGTATCCGGGCGGCAGGAAAGAAGAACTGATTTCCCTCGGCGATCCCGATGGTAACACTTACGATCGAAAACGTCGTCTCCTCGACTGCGCCAGTGTTCTGCGTGCCATTATCGAGGTCACTCGAGACGGACACTACAGGATTCTGGCGGACCACTTTGAGGGAAAGAAATTCAACAGTCCCAATGATGTGGTGATCGGGCCCGACGGCGCCACTTATTTCACAGATCCAACGCTTGATTTGGTCAAAGGCGAAAAGCAGGAGATTCCATTCCAAGGCGTTTATCGCTTGGATGACAACGGCAAAGTTCGTTTGCTCACCAAGGACCTGTCGCAACCCAACGGCCTGGCTTTCTCTCCTGACGGTAAGCGCTTTTATGTGGACGATAGCGAACGGAGGAACATCCGTGTGTACGACGTTGGGCCGGATGGAAATCTTTCCAATGGACGGATCTTCGGTGAGGAACCCGGAGGTCCACATGAGGGTGTGCCGGATGGCATCAAGGTCGACCACAGCGGCAACGTTTTTGTAACCGGACCAAAGGGTATCTGGATATGGGATCCGCAAGGCCGTCATCTGGGCACCATCGTTATGCCCGAACAGCCTGCCAATCTTGCCTGGGGAGATAAAGACTATCGCACGCTTTATATCACGGCTACGACCTCGGTTTATCGCTTGCGGACCAAAGCTCGAGGATTTATTCCTTATCTGAAGAAGTGAAGCCGGCGTTAACTAGGTCGCGGTTGAAGAGCCCAGTCAGTGGGGGCTATTTATCGGCAGGGTAAACGAAAAGACCGAGCCATGCCCCACTTGACTAGTTACGCGAATCGTCCCGGAATGCGCTTCCACAACCGCTTTTGCGATCGCCAGTCCCATGCCGGTTCCTTGCACGCGATAGCGCTCATTCTTGCCGCGGTAGAACTTGTCGAAGATTAGCGATTGTTCAAAGTCGTCGATTCCCGGACCGCGGTCTGCCACGCTTACGGTCAGAAAACGGCCGTCTGGCGCAGCAGTGATTTGAATGGTGGATCCGGCCGGTGAATATTTGCCGGCATTTTCCAGCAACTGACGAAGAACGTCCTTGATTCGCTCCAGGTCGATTGACACCAGAGGCAAGTCGGCAGCAGCATCGATCTCAATCGTGTGGTTTGCGATAGATTGTCTAGCTTCCTCAATCGCTCGATCAATCGCCTCCCGGATATCGTGGGGCTCGCGCTGTAGTTCAACCTGGTTGGCATCGAGCTGCGCCATCTCAGCGGCTTCACCGACAAGATGATTCAGGCGGTCGGTTTCTTCATTAATCACTGTAATTAACTCGTGCCGCTGTGCAGGGTCGAGGTTGCTATCTGACAGCAGGCTTGTCGCAGATGCCTTGATCGCGGTGAGAGGCGTACGGAATTCATGCGTGACCGAGTCGAGAATAGCGGAACGCAGCTTTTCGCCCTCGCGTGATGCCTCCGCTTTGCCCAGCTTTTCAAGGGCCGCGGTGCGCTCGATTGCAATTGCGATCAGTGTACCCAGTGCTTCCAGGGTCTCGCGGGAAAGTAATCCTCCAGAAAGGCCAATTGCTCCAACCGACCGAACTCCCAGCCGGAGAGGAGTGAAGAAAAGCTCATGTTCCCGATCCATGGTAGGTTCACCACGTGCGGCGATTGCTCGAAGCTGCTCGCCACTTAAGTCCCGTGTGCCTGGGCTAGAGCGATAAACATCCTCTCGGCCCACGACAAACAAAGCCGCGGCAGTAACCCCGAAGCTCTCCACGACGTACCGAGGGATTGAATTCAGTAACTCGGGCACGTTTTCGGTGGTCAACAGACGTTGGCTGAAGGCATAGAGTCGTTCAATCTCCCTTCGGCGTTGTGTAGCATGTTGGGCTTCGCTGCGAGCTCGTTCCGAGAGCTGACTGGCAACCACTGCGGTAGCCAGAAAGGCAAGCAGCGCGACCCAGTTTTGTGTGTCGGCAATTCTGAAGGTTCCAACCGGGGGAAGAAAATAATAGTTGAGAGCCAGGGTGGCGAATACAGCCAGGAACACGGCGTATCGCAGGCCCCACCCCGCTGACACAATCAAAACTGCCACCAGAAGAGTAAGAGCCACGGTTGTTGGATTAATCGCCCTTACGTGCCGATACGCGGCAACTACCGCGATCACGACTGCGGCGCAAACCACGAATCGCAACACTTCTCGACGCAAGGTCACGGCTGCATTCTACCCTCGGCATCGACAATCAAGAACTTCTCCACGACAATATCGCATAGGGCTCCCGAGCAATGGCTGGAAGAGGCGGCGCCTGGAGACAAGCGTCGGCGCGAGGTCCACCTTGCTCCCGACGAGTTTGAGCTTCTGGTTTACCTGGCGAGGCGTCTGGAAAGAGTGGTCGCGCATCGGGTTGCGCGCGGTGTGGAGACCAAACAGTACGGAGCAACCTGAGTATTTACGAGCTTTTATCGATCAACTTCGTAAGAAGATCTAACCTGAAGCCGTCGAACGTTATCTTCATACCGACTGCTATCGCTTTGATCCGGCCGGGAGATAATCTCCCGCTATTTCGTGTGTACTTTTCCCGCTACCAAACAATTCCTGGAAATCCTCAATCATGGTGAGAACCAAAACAAGGACTGAGCCAATCAAGCCCACGGCGAAAATTGTCTCCAAGAATCTGATCGCGATGGTGATCAGTAAGGCCATAATTGCAGCCTAGCATTCACATCGCGCTTCCAAAGCGGCCCTGATGAACTCTTTACGAGTTTTTTTGATCATGCGGCCTTCCTGGGTCATGTTCCAACACTTCGGTCATGTTGGTTTTACGGTCCTTTTATGATCTCTTTAGGTTATGTTTGTAACCTTTTTTCATGTGTGGGGCATCTCAAGATTTGTTCGTTTCTTCTAAGAGGGTCCCGGGATTGGTCAGATGGTCATTGACAGGTTCAAGGCTTCCGCGGTTCTGCTCCTGACAGTGTCGAGCTGGGCGGCTGCACAGGTGGAAATTAATCAAGCGCACATTCTGCCACGCGCGATCTCCGTATCATCGGCTTTTACACGCCCGGTTATCCGAGCCAACGTGGACTTAGTATTGGTGAATGTCACGGTACTTGATCATTCGGATCGAGCTGTTACTGGACTGGAGTCGGCAAACTTCACCGTGCTGGATGACAAGACTCCCCAGATCGTAAGTTATCTCTCCAGTGTAGACGAGCCCATTTCACTGCTTGTGGTTCTCGATGCGAGTGCCAGTATGGCGGTCAAGATCCAAGAAGCGCGGAAGGCGCTCACGGAGCTCATCAACAGCTCTAATCCGCAAGATGACTTCAGCCTGGTCATCGTACAAGATAAGCCTCGTGTTGCTTTCCACCTGGATGACTCCACAACCGAGATCGACCGGACGACGGATGCGATTCAGCCGGACGGCTTCACCGCACTGTGGGACGGCATGTATCTGGGCATGAAGGAACTGCAGAACGCGCGCTACCGAAGAAAGGCAATGGTCGTGATTTCCGATGGTGGTGACAACCACAGCAAGTACACGGAATCGCAACTAAAATCGCTACTGGAAGAAGCGGACGTAGAGGTGTACGCGATCGGCATGTTCGACAGGTTTGCGAGGAGAGCCGAAGAGCGGATGGGCCCGCTCCAACTCGACGAAGTCACATCGATTACTGGTGGCCGGGTATTTTCGGTTCATGACCCCGAAGAACTTTCCCGTTCTGTAATCCAGATCAGCCATGAGTTACGCAGCCAATACGTTCTTGGTTATTATCCGAGCAATCGCAACCGAGACGGTAAATGGCGCAAGCTCAAGATTCACCTCGCAGGATCGGCATCTCAAGCAAAATTCCGGTTGTATGCCAAGAAGGGCTATTACGCAGCCAGTGAGTAGAAAGCTAAGTGGCGATCCATCAGCAACCCCATTCGGCCTCACCCGGCTTTGCGAAATAGCGCCTTGAGTCTTCCGGTTCACTGGCCGTTGAAGCCAATTCCAATAGGGCCAGACGGGCAGCAGCGACCAGACGACCTTTTTCCGGTTGTGGTACTTGCTCCCATGTTTCAGCGTTCGGCTTGCTCGCGCAGCCAAAATCCGGTCCGAGCGCCTGATGATAGTGGTGGAAGAGTTCTGCCAATTGTTCTGCGGATACTTCTTGGATCGACATCGGATAACACCCTTTCTCGATTACTTAACCTATACTGCGCTTCCTTCGGTTCTAGAGCGCGAGGCGATGCTTTCCTCGCATCACGCAACCGGGAATCGTGCGGAAAATGCCATCGCTGCCCTGCACACCAGTCATTACCGCCGTCGGAGCATTTGAGCCTTCAGGCTCAATCTCAGCAGCTGTGACGTTGCCTGGAATCATGCAACCAGTACCATTGGATACGAAAACCCGTAAATTCTGAATAAACGGGCCATAAGTTGTTCATAAATTCGAGAGATTCTTGGTGGTTTCGCCTATATGCCAGGAAGGGCTACTACGGGCCGGGGGAATGAGAAAGGCTGTGGTCGGTGGTCGTCATGCCTTCTCACGACGGACCGGCACCCGTTCCTAGAACACCGTGGCGCTCACTAGAACTTAACCAGTATGGCAAAGTTCAGACGGTTTTCGGTCCTGCGAAGATCCGGCGTAAAACCATTTACTACTGATCCCGGCGGGCCTTGGTTGCCGCCTGGGGGAGTAACGCCACCCGGACCTGAGAAATAGGGGACACTGGCCGCGCGATAGTTGTATTCCCAGCGAAAGGTGATGTATTGGCTGGGCATGTAATCGAGTGTTGTGGAGGCATCCCAGGCCTTGTAGGGATCTCCCGGATTCTCGGTGAAGTACGGTGTCCCTGAAGTTGCGGTAGCGCCATTGATTGGGGGCAAGAGCACAAGATAACGCCCTGGATTATTGATCTTGCCTCCGCCCAGTGTCAGGCCGTACTTATCTTTTACGAACCAGAGCCGGTTGTACAACATGAAGCCGAGGAAGCTCTGCTTGGGCCAGATCACTCTTTGTCCGTTAATGATTTTCACGGAATCGCCGGCGCAACTGACTCCGCCTCCGTGCTCGCATCCTGCGTCGCCGGTAAGAGAAAATGCGGCCTTACTGATGAACTTTTCGGGATTGTCGTAGTACTTGATCTGAATGCTGTCATCGGTATGGTAGCGGATGCGGCCCGGAGTATTGAGCGCGTCCGCGCCCAAAGCGTACTGGTTCCCGAGAATCGAAAGCCAGCCGTTCGGACGCCACAGGATCTGACCTCCCACGCCCGGCCGGTTGTTGAATCGCCCATAGGATTGCCATCCATTTATAAACCAGGGCTCGATCTTCAAGTGCTCTGTCGGAAAGATCTGGACGCGGACTCCATTAAAGAACCACGGTGTGTTCGACGAAACATACGACGGCTGGTAGGCCCAGTTATCGAAGTTGTAGTAGCTGAACAAGCCGATATAGGAGACGAAGATTCCCGCGTCCACGTTGATTCCATGCAGGGCATTGAAGTGGTATCCGCCATATGCTTCGGTGAGATAGCGGTAAGCATCTGCAAGGTTCCACTGGCCGCGCGATGGGCTGGCGTCGTTACGTGGCGTCGTCGTTGAATACATGCCAAACTGAGTCATCAGGCGGGCGCGCACGTTGTCGTAGTGAAAGTCGCCGCCCACACCCAGTTGGGTCACCTAAACTTCGCTCGACCGAAAAACCTCGCTCGATCCGCTGATGGTGTCGTCTTTCGGGTGATGGAAATCGTAGATGTAATTGACATCGGCGCGGATTTCGGGCGTGAAGAACTTGGAATCGAAAGCCGGCGTTTTGGTTCGCGGAGTGCCGTTCAACCAAGTCCAGTCCGCGAAGGCGAACGGTTCAGCTTTCTGCGGCTTCTCTTGGGTGACGGCTTGCGGCTGCGCGTCTGCTTTCATCTCTGGGACGAGTGCTTTGTGAGCTGCAACAACGTCGGCTCCAACTTCGTTGGCGGAGGTGCTTTGCGGAATTGGTTGTGGGGTCGCGTTTTTTTCCAGGCGTTCGACTTTTTCCTTGAGTTCCTGGACCAACTGGCGGAGCTCGCGTACTTCATCCGCACTGGCGGCGTTTGACTGATTGGTCGTTTCCTGTGCGCAGAGGGGGAAGACACACAGGGCAGTCGCTATCGCTGCCACTACGATTCGCATAGCTATTAGAGTTTTAGACCGACGTTTTCTTGTTTTCACCTTAAGTCACCTTTCAAATAGTGATGATGCGAGCTAACCGCAGTTGGTAACAGAGTGAACCACCAATTTGAATACGAAAAGCGTAAGGGGGGAGTAAAGAGTCCGTTAAGAAGTCGTAAAAGGAGGCCATCTGTCTCTCTTATGAAAATACAACGCACGCTTTACAGCTTCCTTATTTGACCAGTGATGTAATGAAGGCATGGCAATAGGCAACATCGTGGCCTATGCTTTCGCTGTGGTTACGGTAGTAAGCACGGCTTTCCTGTTGTGTTGCTTTCGAGCCTTCGTCAGGCAAATTAGATCGTCTGCGTCGGCTGTGACACCGAATCGTGCCCCGCTACGACGAGATCTTCCGTTCCATCGTCCTGAAGTCGTAACGCGCATCTCTAGCCATTCGACGAGTGAGATGAGTGAAGCGAACTGGGCGCCGGCCAAACGAAAGAACCGGGCCAGCGGTTCATAAATCCACTGAAATTTCTTTCATTCTAAAGTAGGATTTTCCCATGCCTTCTACACCGCTTTCCCGGCGCTCTTTCCTGGCTTTGTCAGCGATGCTTACCTGGGCCTTCACTACCAGGGCATCAACATCTATCCCGGTTGGCCTTGAGTTGTATTCCGTTCGCGAGACATTAAAGAAAGACCCCGAAGCCGCTCTTCGAGCTGTCGCTCAGATGGGATACGAAGGCGTGGAATTTTATGCGCCGTATTTCGATTGGACGGAGCCTCAGACCAAGCAGATCAGGAAACTTTTAGACGATCTCGGCATGCGTTGCTTTTCCACCCACAACGACGAAAGTTATTTGAGGCCGCAAAGCATTGACCGAGCCCGCGACATGAATCTAATTCTTGGAAGTAAGTATGTGGTGCTCGCATCTGCCGGTCAGAAAACCAGTTTGACGGAATGGCGGTCGGTCGCAGATACGCTAAACAGTGCCGCGGAAAAGCTGAAACCAGCTGGATTGAAAGCCGGTTATCACAACCATCAGCTCGAGTTCACACCCATCGAAGGTCAGCGTCCGATTGAAATATTGGCAAAACAGACGAAGCCATCCGTCATGCTGCAATTGGATGTAGGCACCTGTCTCGAGGCGGGCTCGGATCCCGCGGCATGGATTCGGTCGAGCCCGGGAAGAATTCGATCCATTCATTGTAAAGACTGGTCGCCTGATGCTGGCAAGGGTTACACGGTTTTGTTCGGTGAAGGAGCAGCGGATTGGAAAAACATCTTTGCAGCCGCAGAAGGTGCCGGTGGAGTGGAATACTATCTCGTGGAACAGGAAGGCAGCAGGTTTTCTGAACTCGAAACCGCCCGCCGATGTCTCCAAGCCTTCCGGGAGAAGCATGGAGGCTGATCGGCTTTGCGAAGCAAGCCTTGCAGATAAGGCGAGACCGGTTTTAGATCCTGGACAAGGATAATCCGGTCTCGCAGGTTTCTGTCATGCAATTAGTTCTTGTCGTCTTTTACTTCAGCAATTCGTGCCTGGTGGCCCGCGTCTGAAACAGCTTTCATGAACGCTTCCGCACTTTGCGGGGTCGATACTCTGCCCGAAAGAATGTTGCGGAACTTTACGTTCTTGCCGTAAATGGCTTTGGTGGAATCGTCATCTTGCTGGACTACCACACCTTCGAGTGTGATGCCGGCGAACAGCCCCTTGGAGCGCGAGTAGGTCAGCATCTGAGTGTTCATCTTCCAGTCCGTTCCCGCGGAAGCGTGACGGCCAACCGGACCTGCAGCCGCCGATCCTTCGCCGCTCAATTGAAATTTACTGGACAGCAAGTGCTGGAAGCCTTGTTCGTTCATGACCAACATAACCAGGTCCACGCCTTCGACTCCGATCTGCAATCCCCAGCTTCCTCCACCAACGGAAACGAAAGCAGGCGCACTCCAACCACTGGATGTACGGCAGGTGGCCACGCCACGTCCGTGCTTGCCCCCAAAAATGAAGCCGCCTTTAATTAGGTTCGGCACGACCAGAATGCATTTTGCATTGCTCAATACTTCTTCAGGAATACCTTTGTCTGGCGTTGACATGATGGCGTGCAGAACATCCACGGACTTTTGCAGCCGGTCCACCGTGTCTTCTCGAGCCGAACCTGCCCAGGCGAATGTTCCAACCAGGCCTATGAAGCTCATCAACAACACTGACATTGTTTTGTTCATGAATTATTCCTTTACGGGCTGCGGAACTAAGAGGACAGAACCTCAGATGGGACTGACTTAGTTCAATGAATCTGAAAGAGCGAGAAGAGGTGCTCGTCTCTGCATCATGATGGCCCAGGCTGGCGAAAATAGCTGGTCTGAATTGCTCACTATTGATCGCTGCTTCCATTTTGGGAGAGAGTGCATCCACAGTTCCAAATTGACTTCCATTCTGTAATTAAGAGCAATTCTGCACAGAAACATTTGCCTGAACCTGTCATTGTGAACCATGATCAACATCCGTTCAGGGAAGACGGAATTCATCCATGGCCTCAGTTGTGAATCAATTTGTTGCTCGGGTTCAAAGAGTGGTGGCTTCGATTATTGAGTCATTGAGGAAGTCGTTGGGCATGAACCGCGGAGATTTCGGATCACAACGCATGTGCCCATTCTGCGGATTAATAACGTCACGCCGCAAGACATGTTGCCTGGAGTGCGGCAAGTCGTTCAAACCAACATAGAGCAGCACTACGACCCAGAATTGGACGGTTCCCTTCCGAATGCTCTGCCCAAGACTGTTGAGGATTCAATGAAAAGACAATACCTTCACCTCTGCGCTTATTCGTGTAACAAATGTCGAGGGCCAGTGGTTTCAGCTTCCCTCGGCGTCCGTGAGAATGAAATATCGAAAGAAAGTCCGATGAGGCAAGTAGGAGCCATTTGCCTGGAGTGCGGACATAGGCAAAACCAGGCAACCGAGCGCCTACGTGCTCGATACTTGCCGCCCATTGAATGGGGGCCAGCGGGTGCGATCAACGCGGGCGATGCAAGGAGCGGTTTCGTGGAGGCGCACCCAGCGGTGCAAAACTACATTGAGCAGGGCGCTGTGAACCTGCAGAGCGCCATCGTAGCGAATGAAGCCCAATTTCCTGAACCGGTTCATGAAGAAGGTCACTCGCGAACAGGTGGCGCCCACCATCTCGGCTAGGGCCTCCTGCTGACTTTATTTTCGCTAGAGGTCCGAAGTGAGCCATTCTGCACAGTATTTCAAGAGCAAATGAGCGAATCTATTGATGGCGCAAGGGTGGCGGTTCAGTCGCCAAACCAGACGACCTGGCTCCATCCTTGAGGCTAAGCTTGCCGCCGAGGATGCGCGGGAGAAGCGAAAATGGTCCGGGCAGATCTACTGAAACCCGATTTGGTCAGCGAACTCGTGCTCCTGGGAAGTGCTGCGTTGTTATTGCTTTCATTGTTGCTGGTCATTCTAACGGCGGCGGCGCGAGCTTAATCTCGCCACCGGTTTTGTCTTGAGAGTTATGCCACCAAGCATCCAAGTCGGATCAATTTTAATGAGGCAGTGGCCCCTGATGACGCAATTACCTGGGCTGGAGAGCGAGCCTTGCTCGGGGAACTGGAAGCTGCTCAAGGCGCTAGATGGTATCGTCCTGGATCGCAAGATTCATGCCGCGGGATGGAACTTCTTCTTCATGGCGACAGAAGTCAAAGTGATGTTCTTTGGCGCTCTCGGGGCTAAGAAGATCCTGAACGCATTGCATCGAATCCTCGAAAAAGTGAAAGGGCAGGACTTCAATTGTCTCGAAGTCACCGGGATCGTCGCCATGCGGTTTCTGGGCGTGCCCTATGCCATCATTTCGGCGCACTCGCGTCATGTGCAACCGACCTGCTGCCTGGATGGCGCCGAAGCACGACGCAGCGTCAGCTTGGCCTTCGCTAAAACGGCGCGAGGCGAATAGAGCCTTGCTCTAGTTCCATGCCTGTTACTTTCCCAAAATGGATAAACATCGTTCTTCGTGCTGCTCGGTGCGGGAGCTGCCATTGCTCAGACTGGCAAATGTAAATGTCTAGACCTGTCATTCTTTAATCTCCTGAATGTGTCGAGAGAGCTAACGCCGATTCGTAGCTCCCATTGTTAGGTTGCTGCGGGTGGATCCGCAAACTGTTTACATCCGAGCGATCACATACAGCGCATTGGCATTCTGTATCCGTGTCTATGCCGCGGACCCCCGACGGACACGATTCGACCCTAAAAGCTTTCGAATAGTTTGGAATTGGGCAACACCTCCAGGCGGATGCGAGGGGTTAGTCCGCAAAAGAAGAAAGGTCAAAGGTCATGCCGTTAATTCAACTCCTGGAAGTTCTGGTCGTGGTGGGTGTCCTGCTGTGGCTAGTAAATCGCTTCATTCCCATGCAGAGATCCATCAAGTCAATTTTGAACGGCGTCGTGGTGATTGCTGTAGTCCTGTGGCTACTGAATGTTTTTGGACTTTTTCATTCTCTTTCCCGAATACGCGTTGGAACGTAAAAGATGACGAAATCAGTCGAGACGTGAATGCACTAAACCCAAGATCGATACAACGCAACCTGGCAGACATCTGCCTCAAGGAGATACTTTGAAGACAAAGCTTTTGTTAGCAAGCGGAATCATCCTCAGTTTGAGCGCGTTTGCTCAGACCAATTCTCAAACCATAGCCGTCGAGCCGATGGCTGTAACACCGGTCTTCCGGGTGAATGTAATCAGCCGCACGGCCCGGGCGGTCAATTATCAGCATCGCGGTGGTGCTACGAAAGTGGACTTCGCAGGCACCGACCTGATGCCTAA
>WNGL01003145.1_pt1 | contig 33931 bp, 37 predicted proteins | sample 5400591 | NCBI WGS metagenome assembly WNGL01 (sample SAMN13153377, study PRJNA577476) | soil metagenome | isolation source: 80 cm soil or saprolite under Garry oak tree replicate 1 | place: USA:California | collected 2016-06-15
CGATCTCCTCGTCCACCGCGCTCGCCCGAGCGCCGCCGCCGATGCGGGCGGTGCTCACCGCGATGCCGTCGCCGAAGTCCTCCAGCAGCGCGCTCCGGCGCTCCCAGGGCCGCCGCGAGGCGAGGAAGAACGCGCCGGCGCCGAAGAGGCCGACGAGCAGCAGCGCCGCCAGCGCGAGGAGCGCGCCCTGCACGGCGCTCCGTCGCCGCGCGACGGTACGGGCGCCGGTCACCTCCGCCTCGACCCGCGCCTTCGCCTCCGCCTTGCGCAGGTGGACGAGGAAGCCCGGCACGTCCTGCAGCGGCCGCCAGGCCCCGTCAGAGCCGGAGACGGTCGTCTGGCCCGTGACCCGACCCTGCAGGAGGAGCTCGAGGAGCTGTGGCTCGGGGACGGGGCCGAAGACCTGTCCGTCGGACTTGAAGAGCCACTCGCGGGTGGCTGCGGCGATGTCGAGGTCGGGCATGCAGGAGGGATCTGGGCGCTGGATGGGCCCGAAGGAAGCGTGCAAGTTAGCACGCGATGGAAAAGCGTCGCTACGCGCTGCGCCTCGCCTACCAGGGCCACGCCTTTCGCGGGTGGCAGCGACAACCTGGGATGCCGACGGTGCAGGAGTGTCTCGAGGCGGCGCTCACCCACATCGCGGGTCCAGTGCGCCTCGACGCAGCGGCACGGACGGACGCCGGCGTGCACGCGCTCGATCAGGTGGTGAGCTTCAGCGCCCGCGCCGCCCTCGAGCCGGGCGCGCTCCGTGCCGCCGTCAACGCGGCCACCCCGCCCGAGCTCGTCTGCCTGGCGGCGGCGGCCGTCGCGCCCGGCTTCCACGCCCGCGCCTCGGCGCGCGCACGCACTTACCTCTACCTCCTGGGGTGGCCACCGCCCGCCGGGCTCGCGCCTTACGTCTGGTCGCTGCCGGACGCGCGGGCCTTCCCATCGCTCCAGGTGCAGGAGCCCGACCTCACCCGCGCCGCCGACGCGCTCGCGCGGGCGGTGGGAGAGCACGACTTCGGGGGCTTTGCGCGCCCGGGTGAGCAGACGGCGCGGCGGCGCTTCGATCCGCGCGCGACGGTCCGGACGGTCACCCGGGCCGAGGTGATCCGCGCCGAGGGCGCGCCGTTCGCCGCCTTCGTCCTCGAGGGACACGGCTTCCTGCGCGCGATGGTGCGGAACCTGGTCGGTACCGCGGTGGCGGCGGCGGTCGGGGCTGACCCGCCCGAGCGCGTCTCCGCGATCCTGGCTGCGCCGGGCGAGCGGTACCGGGGAGTGCGAGCGCCCGGCTGGGGTCTCACGCTCGCCCGGGTGAGCTACCCCGAGCCGGTGTTTTGAAATCTACGAGGTCGGCGTCGGACCAGCCTGCACGTGGCGGTACTTGGCGAGCAGGTCGGCTACCGCCTCGCGCAGGTACTCCGATTGGCGGATGCGCGTCGCGCGGGCGAGCTCGCGGAGCTGATCGGCGAGTGACGGCGGGAGCCTGATCAGCATCGGCTCCAGGCGAGAGGTCGGGGGCATTTCGGTCATGATCGGGTTCGTAGGTCCGTGAAGGTCCATGTGCGCTCTATCCTCCTTGAGATCACCTTTACCTACACGGTACCGCTCGATAGCCAGGTGTCAAAAAAAGAGTGGTGGACTCGACCGTGACCTCGATCTCGACCTCGACGGCGACCGCGACCGCGACGACGCAGTGGAGGCATCGGGCGACACGCTCCGCGCCGGGGTGCGCGAAGGGCGTATTGCGGAGCGCCGCCAAGGACGACGCGGTCGCCGGGACGCGCCGAGGATGAAATGGCGCGCGGCGAGGACTGCTCGATGTTCCGCGCTGCGCGAGCGGCGCGGAACAGGATTCCGCAGCCGCGCCGAGGACACCACCGACGCGCGTCCCGGCCATGCGAACCACTTCGGCGCGGAGCACGACGCCCGCAGCGTGCCCCGGCGCGGAGTGGGACGATCAGAGGGAGTCCTTCGACCCCGACCCCGACCGCGACCTCGACCCTGACCTCGACCCCGACCGCGACCCCGACCGCGATCTCCGGGGCGGCCCTCTACCCGACCACCGGCAACTGCACTCCCGCGAGCTCGTTCATCCTCCCCGAACGGAAGGGCTCGAGGTCGAGCACCGCCACCTGGAAGCCGGCGCCGCGGAGGGCCACGGCGATCTCGGCGCGGCGCGCGAACGCGTGCTCCTGCTCCTCGGCCGCGACCTCCACCCGGCCGATCGCGTCGTGATAGCGCACCCGGAAGCTGCGCAGGCCGAGTTCGCGCAAGGCCGCCTCCGCGCGCTCCACCTGCCCCAGCCGCTCCGGCGTCACGGCCGTCCCGTAGGGGAGCCGGGAGGCGAGGCAGGCCATCTGCGGCTTGTCCCAGGTCGGCAGGCCGTACGCCTCGCTCCAGGCGCGGACCTCGTCCTTGCTGAGCCCCGCCTCGGCCAGGGGCGATCGCACCGCGCGCTCCTCGGCCGCGCGGTGCCCCGGCCGGTGGTCACGACGGTCGTCGGCGTTGAAGCCGTCGAGGATGGCGCCGAGCCCCTCCGCTCGCGCCGCCTGCTCGCACAAGCGGTACAGCTCGCTCTTGCAGTAGAAGCAGCGATCGACGGGGTTCGCGGCGTAGCGCGGGTCGTCCTGCTCGTGGCTCTCGACCTCGAGGTGCCGGACGCCCAGGCGGGCTGCCAGCGCGCGCGCCTCGGCGCGCTCGACAGCGGGGACGCTCGCCGAGTGCGCGGTGAGCGCGACGGCGCGCGCGCCGAGGACCTCGCGCGCCACGGCGAGCACGAAGGTCGAGTCCACGCCGGCCGAGAAGGCGACGAGGGCGCCGTCGAGCGGCGCGAGGGAGGCGCGGCGGAGCTGGTCCAGGTTCGACATGCGGCGGGGAATGTAATCGAGGGTCGAGCCCAGGGAAATACCTGGAACTCTCGATGGTCTGCGCGGCCCCTACCCAAAGCCCGCTCCCTGGGTCAGGGAGCGGCGACGGTCCGGCTCAGCGGCGACGCGCCTTCTTCGAGACCGAGGCAGCCTTCGACGTGCGCGCGGCCGTCTTCCTGGGCGACTTGCGAGCAGCCACCCGCGCCGCCCGCGCCCCGCGCGCGGCAGCCCGGGCGCGCTTCGGACGCTGGCCACCGGTGAGGCGGCCGAACTCCGTCGGACCCAGGTACTTGAGATCGACGAGCGCCTGGAACATCCGCGCTGCCGCCTGCTCGACCCGCTCCTGATCCGAGTGCACCGTGACCTCGGCGTGGGTGGGCGGCTCGTACGGATCATCGACCCCCGGCACGTTCTTCGCCTCGCCCGCCATCGCCTTCTTGTAGATGGGGTCGCGACCGAGCAGCACCTCCATCGGGCAGTCGACGAAGACCTCGACGAACCGCCGCGCCTCGCGCCGCAGGGTCTCGCGCGGCTCGCGGTAGGGCGAGAGCGAGGCGCACACGGCGATGACGCCGTTCCGCGCCAGCATCTTCGCCACCTGGCCCACGCGCCTCACGGCCAGATCGCGGTCGTCCTTGCTCGAGCCGAGTCCCCGCGTGAGGAGCTCGTTGGGATCGTCGGCGTCGATGAGCTCGGCGCGGCGCCCGATCTGCGAGAGGCGCTGGGCGAGATAGCGCGCCAGCGCGCTCTTCCCGGTGCCGTTCATGCCGGTGATCCAGATGACGAAGCCGGTCTGAGCCTGCGGGTCCATGCCGTCCCCTCCGGGCGGTACTCGGTCCTCGCCAGCCGAGCTCGAGGATCGTGAGTATACCCGGACCGTGCACGCGCGGCCAGGAAAGAGCCGCGCCAACCAAACCCTGAATTGCCGCGTCCTTGCCCCGACATTGGGCTTCGGGCGGCTGGTGCCTCAATCGACCTCCAGCGCCACGAAGGCGGCGTCCGCCAGGCGATATCGCCGGATGTCGACCGCCCGACCGCCGCGCAGCGCGATGACCACGTGCTCCGCTCCAGGCCAGGCCGGCCGGCCGGCGCAGACCGCGCCGGCGAGGTCTGCGACCGACGGGAGGGCGGCGGCCTCGAGGTGCGAGTGGTAGATGGCGACGACCGCCCCACCCTCCGCCTCCAACCGCGAGAGCACGCGCAGTTGCCCGGCGGGGTCCATCGCGAATGCGGTGGCGGCCTCGGCGGGCGGGGCGGCGTTCGGCACCGGGGCGACCTCGAGCTCGCCGCTCGCTCGACGGATCACGAAGCCGCACACCTCCCGGTCCGGCTCCTCCTCGGCGGCCCTCGCCAGCCCCTGCCACACCGCCGGAGGGAAGCTCATGCCACGCCGCTACCCTTCCTCGCCTCGCAGGGGCATCCCGGAACTCGGGTGGTGGGGCGCGCCTGGGTCTGCCCGAGCACGAGGTCTATCCTGCGCCCGGGCTGCCCTTGCACCAGCCCGCCCAGGATGAGCAGCAGCTCCAGCGCACCCAGCGCGCCGAGCGCCGCGGCCACACCGGGCCGGGGCTGGGCCCCGGAGCCGGGCCGCGAGGCGCAGGCATAGCAAGGCGCGAAGGCCGGCACCGCCACCACCTCGCCGCCGTCCCCGTCGGCGAGCGCCACCACGTGGGGAACGCCGGCCACCCGCGCCCGCTCCGCCGCCTCGCGCGCCACGCCGAGAGAGGAGGTGCAGACGAGCACCGCGGTCGGATCCGAGCCGGTCGCGTACGGCCGCGCCTTCGCCCACGGCATGGCCTCCCGCAGCGCCGCCACCGCGCTGAAGAGGCGCGGCTCGCCCACCTGATCTGCGCGGTAAAGCCAAGAGGCCATGTCCTCCGGCGCCACGTCCAGCCCGTCGTCCAGGAAGAGCGTCCCCACCCCGGCCGCCGCCAGGTAGAGGAGCGCCGGTCCGGCGACCTCTCCCGCGCCGATGACGTGGACCCGCGCCGCGCGCAGGAAGTCCTGCGAGGTGGCCGAGAAGCCGGGGAGGATGAGCTGCCGCGCGTAACGCGCCAGCTCGGCGTCGTCGAGGGACATGGTGGAAACCTCCTGACCAGATCGTCGAGGCCGCGCGGCGAAGGCCGTCACGGCAAGAGCTCGCTCCCTGCCGCGGGGCCGCCCTTGCGCAGGACGACCCGCCAGGCGCCAGCGCCGGCGGCCGGGCACGGCTCGCGGAGGAGGACGCGATGACCCTCCTCCACTGCGGTTCGGGGCACGTTGTCGAGCGGCTCGCCGGCGAGGAGCAGGACCTCGATTGCCTCGCCCTCGCCGACCTGCCCGAGCGCCACCCGCGTCCTCACCCAGGTGAGCGGGCAGGCGACGTCGCGCACGTCGACGCGCAACCGGGGGGCCTCGCTCACGCGGCCCCCTCGCCACGGGCCCGATCGAGCTCGATGTGGTGCGCCTGCGCCAGGTCGGCGGCGTGGCAGGCCGGGCACCCTTCGCGGCGCCGGACCGGCACCGACCGCGAGCGCGCCCCGCGAGCCTCGTAGACGAGCAGCCGGCCGGCGTAGGCGCCGCGCTCGCCGGCGAGGACGCGCACCGCCTCGGCGCCCATCAGCGCGCCCGCGAACCCTGCCACCGGTCCCAGGACGCCCGCCTGGGCGCAGGACGGCACCTCGCCCTCCGGCGGCGGCGCCTCGAAGAGGCAGCGCAGGCACCCGGTCTGACCCGGCAGGACGGTGAGGAGCTGGGCGGTGTAGCGCAGCACGCCGCCGTGCACGAGCGGCTTGCCGGCCGCCACCGCCGCATCGTTGGCGAGGAACTTGGTCGGGAAGTTGTCGGACCCGTCGACGACCAGGTCGACCCCGCGCACGAGCTCGTACGCGTTGGCATCGTCGAAGCGGCGGTCCTGGGCGTCGACCTTCACGGTGGGGAAGAGCTGCCCCAGCCGCCGCGCCGCGGCGGCAGCCTTGCGCGTCCCGAGGTCCCCCTGCCCGAAGAGCGGCTGGCGGTTCAGGTTCGAGGACTCGACCACGTCGTCGTCGAGGAGCACGAGCCTGCCCACCCCGGCGCTCGCGAGCGCGAGCAGGGCTGGCCCGCCCAGCCCGCCCGCTCCGACGACGAGGACGCTCTTCTCCGCGAACGTGGTGCTCATGGGGCCGCTTTCATAGGGGACGAGGCGGCACGGAGGCAACCGGAGATCGCGTTACACGACCAGCGCTCGTCCTGCCCGGGCGAGCTGCCACAGAGACGGCAGGCTCATCACCGCATCCAGCGGCGGAACGCCAGACCCGGGGTCGAGCGCGCAGAGCCGGAGCGCGGTGTCGCAGGCCACCACCCGCAAGCCGAGATCGCGGCGGGCTTCGCGCAGCGTCTCGTCGAGCGGGGGGACGCGCGCCGACCGGGCCGCCTCCGGCGCGCCCTCGCCGAAGCGCCCGGCAGCATAGGCGCGCAGCGCCCCGGCGAAGAGCGCCAGGTGGACCTCGTCGCCGAGCGCGGCGGCGGTGATGGCGAGGCTCACCGCCAGGTGGCGCGCCTCCCACGCCTCGGAGTGCAAGAAGATGACGAGCGGAGTGGCCAGGAGGGACCTCGTGCGGGTCGTGGTCAGCGCCCTCGCGCCCACCGCCGTGACAGTGTACCCTGCGGGGCCGGCGCGCGCGCTCACCACCCCTGCGACAGATGGGGTCTTCAATCCCATCCCGATCGGATGGAGGGTGGGCACCCTCAACTGCGCCCGTCATGCGCCTTAGCGCGCGAGGAGAACGATCACGTGAATCAGACGAACAAGCCCACCATCGCGCCCGCCAAGGGACGGCTCGCGCTCCTCATGCCCGGTATGGGCGCCGTCGCGACCACCCTCATCGCCGGCGTGGAGGCCGTGAAGCGCGGCCTCGCGCAGCCCATCGGCTCGGTCGCGCAGATGGGCCGGGTGCGGCTGGGCAAGCGCACCGAGGGCCGGTCGCCGCTCGTGAAGGAGCTCGTCCCCATCGCCGAGCTCGCGGACGTGCGATTCGGCGGCTGGGACGTCTTCCCCGAGTCGGCCTACGAGTCCGCCGTCCACGCCCAGGTGCTGGAGAAGGACCTGCTCGACCAGCTGAAGGAGCCGCTCTCCGCCATCCGGCCGATGGAGGCGGTCTTCGCGCCCGAGTACGTGAAGCGGCTGCACGGGACGCACGTGAAGAAGGCCCGCACCAAGCTCGAGCTGGGCGAAGCGCTGCGGGCGGACATCCGCGGCTTCATGAAGAGGGAAGACTGCGACCGCGCCGTCATGCTGTGGTGCGCCTCGACCGAGGTCTACATCGAACCGTCGGCCGTGCACGGGGATCTGAAGTCGTTCGAGAAGGGCCTCGCCGAGAACGACCCCGCCATCGCCCCCTCGATGATCTACGCCTGGGCGGCCCTCAAGGAAGGCGTTCCGTTCGCGAACGGCGCGCCCAACCTCACCGTCGACGTCCCCGCCCTCCTCGAGCTCGCCAAGAAGAACGGCGTCCCGCTGGCAGGCAAGGACTTCAAGACCGGCCAGACGCTCATGAAGACCACCATCGCGCCCATGTTGAAGGCGCGCATGCTCGGCCTGCAGGGCTGGTTCTCGACCAACATCCTCGGTAACCGCGACGGTGAAGTGCTCGACGATCCGGGCAGCTTCAAGACGAAGGAGGTCTCGAAGCTCTCGGTGCTGGAGCACATCCTCCAGCCGAAGCTGTACCCCGAGCTCTACGGCCACTTCGACCACAAGGTGACCATCCACTATTACCCGCCCCGGAGAGACAACAAGGAAGGCTGGGACGCCATCGACATCGTGGGGTGGCTCGGCTACCCCATGCAGATCAAGGTGAACTTCCAGTGCCGGGACTCGATCCTGGCCGCACCGGTCGGGCTCGACATCGCGCTCTTCATCGACCTGGCGGCGCGCTCGGGGATGAAGGGCATCCAGGAGTGGCTGTCGTTCTTCTTCAAGAGCCCCATGCACGCCGAGGGGCTCTACCCGGAGCACGACCTCTTCATCCAGCAGTCGAAGCTCAAGAACACGCTCCGCTACCTGGCCGGCGAGGAGCTCATCACGCACCTCGGCCTCGACTACTACGAGGATTAGGCCGCCCGGCTCGAGCCGGGTGGGTTGCAGGCGGGCGGCGGCTTGCGAGGCGCCGCCCGTTCGTTATCGAAGAACCCGGAGGAGCCCCACATGCCTTACGTCGTCGCCGCGCCGTGCATCAAGTGCAAGTACACGGACTGTGTCGAGGTGTGTCCGGTCGATTGTTTCTACGAGGGCCCGAACTTCCTCGTCATCCACCCCGACGAGTGCATCGACTGCGGCGCCTGCGAGCCCGCCTGCCCGACGAAGGCCATCTTCCCGGAGGAGAGCCTGCCGGAGAAGTGGACAGAGTACGTGGCGCTCAACCTCGAGCTCTCGAAGAAGTGGCCGAACATCACCGAGAAGAAGGACGCGCTCCCCGAAGCCGATGCCTGGAAGGACAAGGACAAGACGCGGGGCATGCTCGAGGGCGCCTGACCCGCGAGGCGGCTGTCAGGCGGCTGCACGCGGAAGCTGGATGATGTGCACCCCGTCGGGCCCGCGCGCCAACCCCAGGTCGCTCACGAAGTGGCACGCGAGGCATACGCCGCGCGCTCGCCCCGGGGTCAGGCGTACGAGCACCTCGCCCTGGCACGCGGCACAGGCCGCCGGCAGGCTCACATCTCGGGTCGTCTCCTCCAGCTGCTCCGGGTTCATGCTTCACGGGTAACGCACGCGGGACGCCTGGCAAGCGGTGAACTCGTCTCTTGCGCCCCGGAGGCCCCTTTGCTAGATAACCCCGGCCGAAAGCCCAGGTGGTGGAACTGGTAGACACACCATCTTGAGGGGGTGGCGCCGTAAGGCGTGCGAGTTCGAATCTCGCCCTGGGCACTTCGCTGATTGCAGAAACGAAAAGGGGACCCGTCATCGGGTCCCCTTTTGCGTTTCCCACGATGAGGTGAGCCCCGCCGGGGGCAGGCCCCTGCCTTACTTGGCGGGCTGGCTGCTGAGGGGCGGGGGTGCGGGGGCGCTCGGGTTGCCGGCCGGCTGGGGGGCGGTGGGAGCAGGCTTCGTCGGCAGCCCGGAATCGGGCCGCACGACCGAGCTCGAGTGCGAGGCGTGGTAGGCGAGCGTGAGCGACGTCAGCATGAAGATGGCGGCGCAGGCGCTCGTGACCTTGCCGAGGAACGTCTGCGCGCCGCGGCCGCCGAAGACGGTCTGCGACCCGCCGCCGAAGGCTGCGCCCATGCCGCCCCCTTTCCCAGCCTGCAGCAGGATCACGAGGATGAGGACGACGCAGACGACGACGTGGACGATGGTGACGAGGGTGATCAACGGAGTGCACCTTTCACGATGTTCGAGAAATCCGGCGCCTTGAGGCTGGCGCCGCCCACCAGGGCGCCGTCGACGTCGAGCTGCGCCATGAGCTCGGCGGCGTTGTCCGGCTTCACCGACCCGCCGTACTGGATGCGGACCTGCTCCGCGACGTCGCCCGCCAGCTCGCGGAGGAGCTTGCGGACCGCGGCGTGGACCTCCTGTGCCTGCGCGGTGGTGGCGGTCCGGCCGGTGCCGATGGCCCACACGGGCTCGTAAGCCACGGTGAGCCGCGCCACGTCGGTCGCAGCGAGCCCGGTGAGCGCGCCGCGCACCTGCCGCGCCACCACCTCGAGCGTCTTCCCGGCCTCGCGCTCCTGCAGGGTCTCCCCGACGCAGACGATGGGGAGGAGCCCGCCCTTCAGCACCGCCACCGCCTTCTTGCGCACGCCGTCGTCGGTCTCGCCGAAGAGCTGCCGCCGCTCGCTGTGGCCGAGGATGACGTGCTTCACGCCCAGGTCGGCCAGCATCGGCACCGACACCTCGCCGGTGAAGGCGCCCTGCGGCTCGAAGTGGCAGTTCTGCGCCGCGAGCTCGACGGGCGTGCCGCGGATGGCCTCCGCCACCGCCGCCAGCGCGGTGAAGGGTGGCGCCACCGCCACCTGCACCCTGCCCGCAGCGCCTTCCAGCATCGGCAGGAGCGCGCGCACGAGCTCGCGCGCCTCGCCGGTGGTCTTGAACATCTTCCAGTTGCCGCAGACGAACTTCTGGCGCGCCATGATCGTCTAACCCTCCAGCACCTGGACGCCGGGGAGGACGCGGCCTTCGATGAACTCCAGGCTCGCGCCACCTCCGGTGGAGACGTGCTTCATCTTGCCGACGAGGCCCGCCTCCTCCACCGCCGCGGCGCTGTCGCCGCCGCCCACCACCGTCATCGCCGGCGACTCGGCCATGGCTCGCGCCACGCCGAACGTCCCCTCGGCCCACGGCTTCTGCTCGAAGAGGCCCATGGGGCCGTTCCAGAAGACGGTCTTCGCCGAGAGGACGCGCTGCCGGTACCGATCGAGCGTCTTCGGTCCGATGTCGAGGCCGATGAGGCCGTCGGGGATGGCGCGGTCGTTCACCACGACCCGCTGCGCGGTCTCCTTCGCTTCGCTGGCGCAGACGTGGTCGACCGGCAGGAGGAAGTCCACCCCGCGCGTCTTCGCCTTGGCGAGGATGGAGCGGGCGAGGTCGAGCTTGTCCTCCTCGACCTTGCTCTTCCCCACCGCCACACCCTCCGCCTTCAGGAAGGTGTAAGCCATCGCGCCGCCGATGCAGACCGCGTCGGCCTTGGCGAGCAGGTTCTCGAGCACCTTGATCTTGTCCGAGACCTTGGCGCCGCCCAGGATGGCGACGAACGGCTTCTCGGGCCGGCCGAGCGCCTTCCCCAGGTACTCGACCTCCTTCTGGATGAGGTACCCGGCCGCCTTCTCCTTCACGAACTTCGCCATGCCGGCGGTCGAGGCATGGGCCCGGTGGGCGGTGCCGAAGGCGTCGTTCACCCACACGTCGGCCAGGCTCGCCAGCTCCCTCGCGAAGCCCTCGTCGTTCGCCTCCTCCTCCGGGTGGAAGCGGAGGTTCTCCAGCAGGAGCACCTGCCCGTCCTGGAGGTCCTTGACGAGCTTCTTCACCCCGTCGCCGATGCAGTCGTCGGCGAAGACGACGTCCTGATCGAGCAGCTCCTGAAGCCGCTCCGCCACCGGGAGGAGCGTGAACTTCTGCTTGTCCTCCGGCTTCCCCTTGGGTCGGCCGAGGTGCGAGGCGAGGATCACCTTCGCCTTCTGGTCCAGGGCGCGGCGGATGGTCGGGAGCGCGGCGCGGATGCGCTGGTCGTCGGCGACCTTGCCCTGCTCGTCGAGCGGGACGTTGAAGTCGACGCGGATGAAGACGCGCTTGCCCCCGAGGTGGAGACCGTCGATGGTCTTGAGCGCCATGGGGCGGACCTCTTACTTCGTGAGGTACATGGCGACGTCGAGCATCCGGTTCGAGAAGCCGACCTCGTTGTCGTACCAGGCGAACACCTTCGCGAAGGTGTCGGTGATGACGAAGGTGCTGGTGGCGTCGAAGATCGCGGAGTGCGGGTTGCCGTTGTAGTCGATCGAGACGGTCGGCTCGTCCGAGTACTGCAGGACGCCCTTGAGCTTCCCCTGCGCCGCCGCCTTGAACGCGGCGTTGATGCTCTCGGCGGTGACCGGCTTCTCGGTCTCGACGGTCAGGTCGACGAGCGACACGTTCGGCGTCGGGACGCGGACGGCGGTGCCGTTCAGCTTGCCCTTCAGCTCCGGGATGACCTCGGCCACCGCCTTGGCGGCGCCGGTGGAGGACGGGATCATCGACAGGGCGGCGGCGCGAGCGCGGCGCAGATCCTTGTGCGGCAGGTCGAGCAGGTTCTGGTCGTTCGTGTAGCTGTGAATGGTCGTCATCAGGCCGCGCTTGATGCCGAAGCTCTCGAGCAGGATCTTCGCCACCGGGGTGAGGCAGTTGGTGGTGCAGGAGGCGTTCGAGATGATCTTGTGCTTCGCGCGGTCGAGCTTCTCGTGGTTGATGCCGTAGGCGCAGGTGAAGTCGACGTTCTTGCCGGGGGCCGAGAGGAGGACGCGCGGCGCGCCCGCCTTGAGGTGCGCCTCGGCCTTCTCGCGCTCGGTGAAGAGCCCGGTGCACTCGAGCACGAGGTCGACCTTGTTCGCGGCGTGCGGCAGCTCGCCGGGGTTCTTCACGGCCGTGATCTGGATCTCCTGGCCGTTCACCACGATCGCCTTGTCGGTCGCCTTCACCTCGGCGTCGAGCACGCCGTGCACCGAGTCGTACTTGAGCAGGTGGGCGAGCGTCTTCGTATCGGTGAGGTCGTTGATCGAGACGAACTGGAGGTCCTTCACGCCCCGCTTCAGCGCGGCGCGCACGATGCAGCGACCGATGCGACCAAAACCATTGATGGCGATGCGGGCCATGGACGAGTCCTTCCCGAGGGAGCTGCGAGCTGTGGGGGTGAGGAAGCCGGCGCGTAAACTACTTGCCGGGCGCCGGCGCGTCAACGGAAACCCAGCCAAAAAAATGAAGAACGGCGCCGGGTTTCGGCGCCGCTCCGTCGTTGCCTGGCCTTTCGCGCTATCTACGCCGACGCGCGCGACTCCGGCGTGGGCTCGGTCGCCTGAGCGGTGCCCGCAGCGATGGCGTTGGCTTCGCGCAGGCCCTGCGTCACGAGGTCGATGAGCTCGGTGGTCAGCCCGAGGATCTGGTTCGGCGCGTAGCCGTTGGCACGCAGCTCCTTGAACAGCGACTTGGCCAGGATCTTCGTGCCCTTCGTATCCAGCATCGACGGGACCAGCATATCTTCTCTCCTCGCCGCCCTCGGAGGGAGGCTCGCTACGGCGTAGCTCACCGTGTAGGTCCAGCCACCTGAGCAAGGGACAGGCCACCCTGTCATGACGCGAGGAGTTATGAGAAGTTGCGTGCATTTGGGATGGGACGACCTGCCCTCGGCCCCGCATGGAGCGCGCAGCCTCCTTCGCAGTGCACCAGCACTTCCCGTGTAGCCGCGTAAGCTCCTTCGCACCCGGCAGGCACACCAACCCGCGCGAGGCCCTCCATTCGCATGCGCTACCGCGTCGTCAACATTCCCCTCTGGCTCGGTGAGGACGAGTCGCTCCTCGCGCGACGCGCCGCGGAGCGCCTCCAGGTCGCGCCGGCCTCGCTCCGCGAGCTGGTGGTCCTGCGGCGCTCGCTCGACGCGCGGAAGAAGGGGCACCCGCGCTGGCTCGTGAACGTGGAGGTCACGCTCGAGCAGGGCCCGGCGCGGCCCGAGCTGCCCGACGTCTCCCTCGCGCCGCTGCCCGAGCCTGCGCCGGCGCCGGTCCGCCCCCCCGAGCTCCCACCGGTCATCCTGGGCGCCGGGCCGGCCGGCCTGTTCTGCGCCCATGCGCTCCTGGCCCGCGGCGTCCGCTCGATCGTGGTGGACCGCGGGAAGCTCGTCGAGTCCCGCCGGCTCGACGTGGCCCGGCTCATGCGTGCGGGCGAGCTCGATCCCGAGTCGAACATGAGCTTCGGCGAGGGAGGGGCAGGCGCGTACACCGACGGCAAGCTCGGCACGCGCATCCATCACCCGGCCGTGCGGCAGGTGGTGGAGCTCTTCGCCCACTATGGCGGGGTGAGCCGCATCCTGGCCGAGGGCAAGCCGCACGTGGGGTCGGACCTCTTGCCGGGGGCGGTCTCGGCCATGCGCGCCGACCTCGAGCGCGGCGGCTGCGAGTTCCACTGGAACGCGCGAGCCGTCGACCTCGAGCTGCGCGAAGGGCGCGTCCGCGGCCTCGTCCTCGCCGACGGGCGGACCCTCTCCTGCGACCGGCTCGTCCTCGCCCCCGGCAACAGCGCCCGCGAGCTCTTCGAGCTGTTCGCTGCCCGCGGGTGGCCCATCGAGTCGAAGCCGTTCGCGGTCGGTTTCCGGGCCGAGCACCCGCAGGCGCTCATCGATCGGATCCAGTACGGACCGGCGGCGGGACAGCCAGGGCTCCCTCCCGCCGACTACAAGCTCGCCGACAACCCGAACGTCGATGGCCAGCCGCGCGGCGTCTTCTCCTTCTGCATGTGCCCGGGCGGCGTGGTCGTGCCGACCCCGACCGAATCCGGCTTGCAGTGCACGAACGGCATGTCGAACTCGCACCGCAGCTCTCGCGTCGCCAACGCGGGGGTGGTGGTGGCGGTCGGGCCGGCCGACTTCGAGGCGGAAGGCTACCAGGGGCCGCTCGCTGGCCTCGCCTGGCAGCGGGCGTGGGAAGCTCGCGCGTACGAGCTGGGCGGTGGAGGCTACCGGGCGCCCGCGCAGCGCATCACCGATTACCTGGCCGCGCGCCCCGGACAGCCGCCCGGGCGATCGTCCTACCCCCCGGGCCTGACCCATGCCGACCTCTCCACCCTCTTCCCCGCAGCCGTCCGGACGGCGCTGCGCCAGGGCCTGCGCGCCTTCGAGCGCCGCATGCGAGGCTACCTCACGGATGAGGCCGTGCTGATCGGGATAGAGTCCCGGACGAGCTCGCCCTGCCGGCTCGTGCGCGGCGTGGACCACCAGTCGCCCTCGCTGCGCGGGGTCTACCCGGCCGGAGAGGGCGCCGGCTACGCGGGCGGGATCGTATCTTCTGCGGTGGACGGCCTGCGGGCGGCGGAGGCGATCTGCGGAGAGCTGGGACCGGCGTGACGGCGCGCGCCTCGATGCGGTACGTGATCAGGAACCGCGACGGGCAGGAGCTCGTGTGCCCGAGCCTGGCCGATCTGCACTCGCTCTACGTGCAGGGCTTCCTGGGCGACGAGGACCTCGTCCGGCCGGAGAGCTCGCAGCGCTGGGTGACGGCGGGGTCCATGGCGGCGCTGCGTGGGGTGCGCGAGAAGAGGGCCGACCCGCGCAAGATGATGACCGTGCTCGTCGCTGCACTGATCTTCGTCCTGGCGATCGCCATCCTCGCGCGCGGGCTACGCTGAGCTGGCGGCCGGGTATCCGCCCGCCCTACGTGCGCCCGTAGCTGTCCTCGAGGCGGACCACGTCCTCCACCTCGGGCGTCGACGCCTCGAGGATGTCGCAGTCGGTGATGGCGATCATGCGGTGCTTCGTGCCGGGGCGGATGTGATAGCTCGCGCCCGGGGTCATCGCGTGCTCGCGCAGGCCGGACCCGTCCTCGTCGAGGACGAGCGTGAGCTCACCGCTGACGAGGTGGATCATCTCGTCCTTCTGGCGGTGGTACTGGAGCGAGAGCTGGTGCCCGGCCTTCACGTGCAGGAGCTTGCCGACGTAGCGCTCGGTCTGCGCCCACCACAGCTCGTAGCCCCATGGCTTCTCGACCCGCTTCGGCTGCTGGAAGGTCATGCCGATAATGTAGTGGCGTCAGCGAGTGGAGGTCACGATGCCGTGGATCCCCGCCCGGGCGAGCTGCGGGAGCTGGCGCTTCGCGGCCTCCTGCGAGGGATAGCTTCCCACCTGGACGCGGTAGCGCCTGCCCTTGCCGGGCACGTCCACGGCCACGATGCGCGGATTTCGCTCGGAGAGCTTCCGGACGACCCGCTCCGCGTCTCCGCGCGTCGAAGCCGAAGCGACCTGGATGGTGTAGCCGCCCTTCGGGCGCGACGACGACTTCGCGGCCCTTCGACTACGCGCCTCCTCCGGAGGCGCTACGCTCAGGGCGGACGGACTGTCGGCTCGCGCGTCTCCGGTCGAGGTCGAGGTCGGGGCGGCGGTCGTGGTCGGCGTCGGGGTCGAGGTCGAGGTCGAGGTCGGGGTCGAGGTCGAGGTCGGGGTCCGGATCGCGGTCCGGGTCGCCACCGGCACGGCCTTCTCGATCGGCCTCGCGTCGGTCAGCGCCTGGGTCGCCGCGAGCACCGGCGGCGGCTCCGAGCGCGCCGTGAGCGGCTCGTCGAGGCGCTCGAGGACGGCGCCGGTCGCCACGGTCGTGGAGCGGTCCACGGTCGCCTGGCGCCCGGCGCTCAGCCCGAGCAGGAAGGCGCCACCCAGCAGGATCAGCGCGCCCAGGACGACCGCGGTCACCTGCCTCGCATCGAGCGACAGCGCGAAGCGCTGCGTTCTCACCCGGCTGTTGTCGCGCATCTCGGTGCCTCCCTGCCGCGGCTTCGTGGCCGGGCCATGGTAGGCCGAGGGCGCCGTCGCGCCAGTTTTTGCGTCCGCCTTTTGGACGCTGCTGGCTCCCTAAGCTTCGTCCTCGACGTCGCGGGCGTCCATCCGCTCGGGCGCCGCGACCCCCAGCACGGAGAGCCCGTTCGCGAGCGCCTGCTTCAGCGCCTTGCACAGGTAGAGCCGCGCCGCGGTCTTCCTCGCGTCGGGCCCGAGGACGCGCTCGCCGCTCTTCTTGCCGCCCGTGTAATAGGAGTGGAAGGCGGCGATGGTCTCCTGCAGCCAGAAGGCCACCCGGTGCGGCTCGTAGGCGAACGCCGCGCCGGCGACGAGATCCGGGAAGGCCACCACCCGCTTCAAGAGATCCAGCTCCTCCGGCAGGGTGAGCACCCGCGCGGCCTCGAGGTCGAAGCGCGGCGCGGGGAGCCCCGCCTCGGCCGCCTTGCGCAGGATACTCGCCAGCCGAGCGTGGCCGTACTGGACGTAGAAGACAGGGTTGTCGAGCGTCTGCCGCTTCGCGAGCTCGAGGTCGAAGTCGAGCTGGGCGTCGGCCCGGCGGGTGAGGAAGATGAAGCGCGTGGCGTCGGGGCCGACCTCCTCCACCACCTCGCGCAGGCTCACCACCGTGCCGGCGCGCTTCGACATCTTCACCGCCTCGCCGCCGCGCGTGAGGTTCACCATCTGGATGAGGACGACGTGCAGGTCCTTTCGGGGATAGCCGAGCGCCTCGAGCGCCGCCCCCAGCCGCGGCACGTACCCTCCGTGGTCGGCGCCCAGCACGTCGACGAGCGACTCGGCCCGCTGCCGCTTCTGCCAGTGGTAGGCGATGTCGGCGCAGAAGTAGGTGGGGGTGCCGTCGGCCTTCTTCACCGGTCGGTCGACCTCGTCGCCGAACTGGGAGCTGCGGAAGAGCGTCAGGTCGTCGGCCACCGACACGCCCTCCTCGTCCGATTGGGGCGGCGGCGGCGGCGCCCCCTTCTTCGACTTCGGGGGCGGGAGCTTGCCGACGTAGACGAGCCCCTTCGCCTCGAGCGCGCGGAGGAACTGCTCCACCACGCCCGACTCGTACAGAGCCTTCTCGGAGGACCAGACGTCGAAGGTGATCTGGATGGCAGCCAGGTCCCCGCGGATGAGCTCGAGCACGTGCGCCACCGCGCGATCGCGGAAGAGGCCCAGCCACTCCGCCTCCGGCGCGTCCAGGAAGCGCCCGCCGTGCTCGTCCTTCAGCTCCCGCGCGATGTCGACCACGTACTCGCCCGGATAGCTCTTCGGCGGCATGGCGACGTCGCGTCCGAGGAGCTGCTGGTAGCGGAGGTGGACCGAGCGCGCGAGCGTCTGCACCTGCGCGCCGAAGTCGTTCACGTAGTACTCGCGGGTGACCGCGTGCCCGCTCCAGGCGAGGAGCCGCGCGACGGTGTCCCCGGTGACGGCGTTCCGGCCGTGCCCCACGTGCATGGGGCCGGTGGGGTTCGCCGACACGTACTCGACGATCACCTTCTTCCCCTGACCCACCGCGCTCCGGCCGAAGTCCGGGCCCTGCCGCTCGACCTCGCCGAGCGCTCGGTACCACAGGTCGGGCGCGAGCCGCAGGTTGATGAAGCCGGGGCCGGCGATCTCGAGCGAGGTGAGGTCGCCAGCGGTGTCGGCCGCCCGCACCGCCTCGACGATGGCCTGCGCGAGCTCGCGCGGCGGCTTGCCGGCCGCCTTGGCGAGGACCATGGCCGCGTTCACCGCGAAGTCGCCGTGCCGCGGATCACGCGCCGGCTCGACGCTGAAGCCGGACGGCGGGGCGGGCCAGCGCCCCTCGGCGGCGCCGCGCGCGAGCGCCTTCTCGAAGAGCGCGATGACGTGGTCCCTGATCATGGGTCGGTGCTCATACCCCCCGCCTGCCTGGGGCGCAAGCGCGCCGGCCATCCGGACGAGCGCGATCCGATCGTCGCGCTATCCGGTCGTCGCGGGGGGCACGAAGCTGTCGAAGGCTCCGCAGCGTCGGCAGCGCCACTGGCGCACCGCCGCCTCGTTCCCGCACCGGCCGCAGCGCGCCGGGCGCGCCTTGCGCACCAGCGCCGCCATCAGCAGATCGTGGCGCGCGGCGAGCTCCTCCGGGGCGGGGGCCTCCGCAGCGCGCAAGAGGTCGCGCATGGCGAGCGTCGTCTCACCGGTGGCGTCGAGGTCGAGCGCGCGCCGCAGCGCCACCAGCGCCTCCTGGATTCGCCCGGCCTGGTGCAGGGCGCGGCCACGTAGATAGTGCAGCGGCGCGTGCTGGGGCGTCCGCGCCAGGCGCTCGTCGAGGAGCGGCAGCGCGGCACCGGCGCCGGTCGCCGCGAGCGCGGGCCAGGCCAGGAGGGCGGCGTCCGGGTCCTCGTCCAGCGCCGCGTCGACGGCCTCGCAGGCGTCGCGGACGCGTCCGGCCGCCCCCTGCGCCTCGGCCAGGGCGAGGAGCGCGTCTGCGCTGCGGGGCGCCGCCGCCACCGCCGCCAGCGCGGCCGCGCGGCCGCGCTCGACGTCGACTGCCAGTTCGGCCCGCGCCTGGGCCGCCAGGAGATGGGCGAGCAGCGGATCCTCGGCGGCGCCGGAGAGCCGGCGCTGCACGGCGGCCGCCTCGGCGAGCCGGCCGAGGTCGACCAGCACGTCGCGCAGGCCTTCGCGCGCGGCGCGGTCGCCCTGCTCGGCCAGCACCCGGTACGCGGCCGCCGCCTCCTCCGCCATCCCGCCGCGCCGGAAGTCGTGGGCGAGCTCGCGCTCGACCTCCAGGCGCCGCTCGGGATCGAGGCCGGGGCGGAGCAGCATGTTGCGGTGGAGCCGGATGGCGCGGGCGAGATCGCCGGTGCGCCGGAAGAGCGCCCCGAGCGCGAGATAGGTGTCGAACGCCTCGGGGCTCCCCAGGCGCGCCGCGTCAGAGAGCGCCGCGATGGCGGCGTCGGGATCGTCGGAGAGGACGTAACGAACGCCCTTCAGGTAAGCCCGCGCTTCCTGGCGGCGGCGCAGCAAGAGCTCGACGAGGAGCGCCATGGCGACCGCCAGGAGCGCGATCGCGAAGAGGAGCCAGCGCTGCGGGGTCACGCCGGCTCGAAGCCGTCGCGCAGCTTCCGCCAGGCGCCGTCGAGGTGCTCGACCATCACGCGCGTGTCCGAGAGCACCGGCATGAAGTTCGTGTCCCCGCCCCAGCGCGGGACGAGGTGGTAGTGGAGGTGGTCCACGATCCCCGCCCCCGCCGCCCGGCCCAGGTTCATCCCGAGATTGAGGCCGTCGGGGCGATAGGCCTGGCGCAGCACGCGGGCGGCGAGCCGCAGCTCCTCGTGCAGATCGCCGAACTCCTCGGGCGAGAGCGCATCGAGGTCCGCCAGGTGGGCGCGCGGGATGACCATCAGGTGACCTGGGTTGTAGGGATAGCGATTCAGCACCGCGAACGAGTGGGCCGAGCGATGGACGATGAGGTTCTTCCGGTCGTTCGCCTCACCCTCCTCGGAGGGAAACTGGCAGAAGATGCAGCCGGTCGGCTTCGGGGCCTGGATGAACTCCAGGCGCCAGGGGGCCCAGAGGCGGGGGGGAGGGCTGGAACGTTCACCGGAGCGGCCCGTACGCCCTGAGCGTAGCTCGGCGCGGGCTTCGACTCCGCCGCGCTTCGCGCGGCTACGCTCAGCCTGAACGGAAGGCCGCCGAGCGGAGTCGAAGGGCCGCGACCCCGACTTCGACCGCGACTTGGACCGCGACCCCGCGCCTGACCCCGTCCCGGCCGCCATCGCTACCTCGCCAGGAAGAAGAGGCCGGGGGCGCCGGCGGCGCGGACTTCCTGGTGCACCTCGGCCCGGACGGCATCGGCGATCGAGTGCACGGCGCCGCCCATGAGCTCCTCGAAGAAGCGGGAGCGCTCCTCCGGCGGATAGACGAGCCGCGGCTCCCCGGTGAGACCCGCCTCCTCCTTGGCCGTGTCGACGGCGTCGTGGAAGTTCCCGAGCTCGTCGATGAGTCCGAGCTCCTGCGCCTGTTGACCGGTGAGCGCGCGGCCGTCGGCGATCTTCCGCACCTCTTCCTCGGGCAGCTCGCGGGACTCCACCACCGCCGCGAGGAACTGGCCGTAGACCTGATCGATGAGGGTCTGCCAGTAGGCGCGATCCTCGGGCGTCATGTCGCGGAACGGATTGCCGGCGTCCTTCAGCTTGCCGCTCTTGATCGTCTCCATCTTGACGTCGAAGCGCTCCGCCAGACGCTTCACGTTGGGGAACTGGGAGATGACGCCGATGGAGCCGGTGAGCGTGCCCGGCTCGGCCAGGATGTGCGGGCAGGCCATGGCGATGTAGAAGCCGCCCGAGGCTGCCAGGTTCCCCATCGAGCAGACGACCGTCTTCTTCTCCGCGAGCTTGCGCAGCTCGTCGTAGATCTCCTGGCTCGGGGCGACGGCGCCGCCCGGCGAGTCGATGCGGACGACGACCGCCTTCATGTCGGAGTCGTCCAGGAACCGCTTGATGACCTTCATCGTCTCGTCGGGGTCGACCGAGCCGCGCACCCCCGAGCCGATCTCGCCCTTGATCTCGACCACGCCGATGCGCGGACCGCCCACGAGCCGCGGCCCTTCGCCGCGCACCGCGCCGTAGGCCAGCAGGAGGAAGAGGAAGAAGACGAGGAAGAGTCCGCCGAAGACGAACAGCACCACCGCCAGCGCAGCCCGGTCCCGCCGCGGCGGAGCGGGTGGCGGGAGGTACGGCGGCGGCGGCGCGGCCCAGCTCGGCGGCGGCGGCGGCGGTCCGCCCCAGGTCGGCTGCGACGCCTGTGCCGGAGCGGCGCGCGGCTCCGGGTGCGGCGGCGGTGAGGTGGGGAGCGGCTCCTGCGGGATGGCGGCGGGCGCTGGACCTTCGGGGGGCTTCTGCTCTTCGCTCATGGCGGGTGCAGGTAAGCACGCGAGCGGCGGCGCCGCAACCGGTTCGCCGGTCTGCTCCCGGCGCGCCGGCGAGGCCCGCCGGACGCGGTCACACGCCCGCGAACCACTCGTAGCCCTGATCTTCCCAGTAGCCGCCGGTGCGCACGGGCAGGAACGTCACCTCGGAGAGGTACTTCACCATCTTGTAGCCGAGCTTCACCGCCGAGTAGAGCCGCAGCGGGGCGCCGTATTCGGTGGCGAGCAGCTCGCCGCCCATGCCGTAGGCGAGGATCGTCTGCGGGTGGAGCGCGCTCTCGACATCCCAGGACGAGAAGTAGCCCGGCTCGAACGATCGAAACTCGACGTAGCGCGCCCGCGCGTCCACGCCGGCCAGGCGCGCCACCTCGGAGAGCCGGACCCCCTGCCACGCCGCCACCGCCGACCACCCCTCCACGCAGTGGTGGCGGACGCGCGTCTGGGTCATGGGGAGCCGCTGCAGATCGCCGAGCGAGAGCTGCAACGGCCGCGCGACGAGGCCCTTGACGGAGAGCGTCCAGCCCGCCGGCGCGACCGGGTACTCGCGCGCGATCTTGTAGGCGGGGAAGTCGTCCGCGTCGCTCTCGTCCTCCTCGGGCAGCTCCGGCGCGAGCCGCCGCGGGTCGAAGAGCGCTCGCTGGACGCGCTCGTTCACGCGCTCCATCAGGCCGAGGAACCCGGCCTGGGGCCGCCGGCTGTCGCAGCCGAGCGCCCCGGCCGCGACCAGCCCGGCCGCCCTCGTGCCGTGAACGAGGAACTGCCGCCGGGTCGAGGGGCTCATGGCGCGGCCTCCTTCGGCGCCCGCCCGCCGATCGTCATGTCGACCATGGTACGGGGGTGGAGCAGGACCTGCAAGACGTGCACGACCGTGAACAGGGCCAGAGCCACCAGCACGAGGAGATGCACCGCCCGCGCAAAGTCGTAACCGCCGAGGAGCGCGGTCAGCCGCGGCAGCTGCACCGGCGCGAGCACCGCCAGTCCGGACAGCACGAGGAGCGGCGCCGTCGCCAGCACCCCCGTGTAGGTCAGCCGCTGCATGCCGTTATAGAGGCCGACCGAGGCTGGCGCCGTCCGGCGCAGCCGCAGGTCGTGCAGCACGGTGTCCCATGCGTTTCGCGCATCGCGCGGCGGCCAGAAGAGACGGCGGCGCCACTCGCCGCTCGCGAACAGGTAGACGAGGTAGACGACGGCGTTCGCGACGAAGAGCCAGGCGAAGGCGAAGTGCCAATGCCGCGCGCCAGCGAGCCAGCCGCCGAGGGTCAGCGCCATCGGCGGCCGAACGCCCTGCAGCGGGTACCAGCCGTAGTCCTCGCCGCGCGCGCCGAGCCACGGGTAGGCGAGCAGGATGCGCAGGCCACTGCCCGCCATGATCGTGAAGAGGACCACGTTCGCCCAGTGGGTGATGCGGATGATCGTGGGCTGCGCCACCCGTCCGTCGCGCTCCGGCGCCCGACTCATCGTTCCTCCCGGTCCCCTTCGGTGTTACCGGCGGTGCCTGGCGGTCGCACATGAAAAAGCGGGCGGCCCCGGAGGACCGCCCGCGAAAGGTCGGCGTCGGCTGTGGGGGACTAGGTGCCCTTGCGCCGGTTGAACTTCTCCATCAGGTCGCCGAGGCGGGCGCGGCCGTCGCCCTGCTTGCGCAGGTACTCGTGATAGTCGTCGTCGCCGCGCGAGAGCGCCTTGACGGACAGCGCGACCTTGCGCTCGTGCTGGTCCATGTCGATGACCTTCACGTCGATCTCGTCGCCCTCCTTCACCACGTCGCGCGGGTGCTCGGTGCGCTCCTCGCGCAGCCGACCGGGTGGCGCTCGGGGAGCGTCGTCCACGGATCGGGCTGCGCCTGCTTGATGCCGAGGCTGAAGCGCTCGTTCTCGACGTCGATGTTCAGCACCACCGCCTCGACCACGTCACCCTTCTTGAACTTCTCGCCCGGGTGCTTGATGCGCTCGTTCCAGGAGATGTCGGAGACGTGCACCAGGCCGTCGATGCCCTCCTCGACGCCCACGAAGACGCCGAAGTCGGTGACGTTGCGGATCTCGCCCCGGATGATGGAGCCGATGGGGTACTTGTCCTCGAGCAGCGTCCAGGGATTCGCCTCGATCTGCTTCATGCCGAGGCTGATCCGCTTCGCCTTCGGGTCGATGTCGAGCACCACCGCCTCGACCTTGTCCCCCACGTTGACGAGCTTCGAGGGGTGCTTCACCCGCTTCGTCCAGCTCATCTCGCTGACATGGACGAGGCCCTCGACGCCCTGCTCGATCTCGATGAACGCGCCGTAGTCGGTGAGCGACACCACCTTGCCCGCCACGCGGGTGCCGACCGGGTACTTCTCGTCGGCGCGGTGCCACGGGTCCTCCTGGATCTGCTTCAGGCCCAGGCTGACGCGCTCGCTGGCGGGGTCGAACTTGAGGACCACCACCCGCACTTCCTGGCCGACCTCGAACATCTCCGACGGGTGGCCGACGCGGCCCCAGCTCATGTCGGTGACGTGGAGCAGGCCGTCGATGCCGCCCAGGTCGATGAAGGCGCCGTAGTCGGTGAGGTTCTTCACCACGCCCTTCAGGACGGCGCCCTCCTTCAGGTTCTTGAGCGTCTCCTTCTTCAGCTCCTCGCGCTCCTTCTCGAGGAGCACGCGGCGCGAGAGGACGATGTTGCCGCGCTTCTTGTTGAACTTGATGACCTTGAACTTGAACTTCTCGCCGATGAGCTTGTCGAGGTTCCGCACCGGGCGGATGTCGACCTGCGACCCGGGCAGGAACGCCTTCACGCCGATGTCGACGGAGAGGCCGCCCTTCACGCGCCCGACGATGATGCCCTCGACGAGCTCGTCGCGCTCGCACGCGGCCGAGATCTCGTCCCAGATGCGCATCTTGTCGGCCTTCTCCTTGGAGAGGACGACCATCCCGGTGTCATTCTCCCGGGACTCGACGAGCACCTCGACCTTGTCGCCCACCTTGACGGCCGGCTCCTGGCCGGGCGCGGCGACGAACTCGTTGATGGGCACCTGCCCTTCGGACTTGTAGCCGATGTCGATGACGGCATAGTCCTTGGTCAGCTGGATGACGGTTCCGCTGACGACCTTGCCCTCCTCGATCTGGCCGCTGCTCGCCTCACTCTGCGCGAACAGGGTGGCGAAGTCTTCACTGTCCGTTTCGGGCGTACGGGTGGTCTGAGTCTCCATTCGGTCGTGTACTCGATGTCTGCGGGCTGACGGGCGCCGAGATGTGAGAGCGGGGCGCGCCGGTAGTCTGCGGTCTGACCCCTGGTGATGGTGCGCGACTCCGTCCGGGGAGCGAGGCGGACGCGCATGCCGAGGTGATCCCGGCTTTACTCAAAAAAACGAGGGTCGGAACCTACACGCCACGAAATTCTGCGTCAAGGCGGGCCACTTGGCTGGCGAGGCCGCCCTACGGCAAGACCCGCAGACGCTCGGCCACTCCCTCGACCACCCAATCGGGCGTGGAGGCGCCTGCGCTGATGCCAACCACCCGGCAGCCCTCGAACCACCCGGGCTGGAGCTCCTCCCCCGTCTCGACATGCCAGGTGCGGGGCTGGATTCCGCGGCAGATCTCGGCCAGATGGCGGGTGTTGGCGCTGTTCTTCCCGCCCACCACCACCACCGCGTCCACCTCGCCCGCGAGCAGGCGGGCGTCGCCCTGCCGCTCGTCGGTGTCGCTGCAGATGGTGTTCACCGCCCGCACCTCCTTGTGCCGCAGCGCGAGCGCTCCCACCACGCGCTCGAACTCGGCGCCGATGCAGGTGGTCTGGGCCAGGACCGCCACCTTCCTCGCGGAGATCTCGGGGATGACGCCGCCCGGCTTCACCACCGTGCAGGGCCCTTCGGCGTACGAGATGACGCCCTTCACCTCGGCGTGGTTGGCGTCCCCGACGATGACGACGTGGTATCCCTCCTTGGAGAGCCGCTGCGCCATGGCCTGCGGGTACTTCACGTAGGGGCAGGTACCGTCCACCAGCTCCAGCCCGCGCTCCTTGGCGGCCGCGATCTCGCTCTTCACCGCGCCGTGAGTGCGGACCACCACCGTCGTGCCGGCGGCCACCTCGGCGATGGCGTCCACGGTGCCGACGCCGCGCTCGCGCATCCGCTCGACGGCCTGCGGGTTGTGGATGACGGGGCCGAGGGTGACCACGGTGCGGCCACCCGACTCCGCCACCTCCATCACCTGGTCGACCGTGCGGCGCACGCCCCAGCAGAACCCGGCGGTCCTGGCGATCCTGACTTCCATGTCGGCGTTATGGCGCGGCGCAGGCTCCGGTGCAACCCGGGTACCCGGGCGGAGGCAGAGCGCCCGCCACGGGAGTCCAGGCGATGGACTCAGGCCGCGCCCGGCCCCTTCTCGCCCACGAAGCGATCCCGCTCGTCTCGGAAGAGGATGTTGAACGTGGTCAGGGTGCCGTAGCACTTCGTGACGTAGGACTGGATGTCCACCTTCTCCGCGTCGCTGAGCTTGTCGTGGGCGTTGATCTTCTGCTCCAGCACGCGCAGTCGATCGCGGATCATCACCATCTTGTGGAAGAGCTGATCGAGCGGGATCTCCTTCGGCTGCAGCTGCGGATCGCGCGGCTTCAGCAAGAGCGTCCCACCTTCCCACTTCGCCGCCACGGCGACGTGTTGTTGCTCCTCCCGCAGCACGTCGCGGATGGCCTGGGCGAACTCCTCGCGGGTCATGGACAGGATCTCCTCCGGAACGACGAGCTCGAGCGGAGCGCGGCGGGGCGCGACGAGCTGCACGTCGGCGCCGCCGTGACGGACCACGAGGGTGGGGGCGGCGGTGTGGCGCCGCGACGGCGGGGGCGGGGGCGGCCGGGCGGGCAGCGCAGCATCGCGGGCCAGGTAGCGCTCGCAGCGCGGCGCGGAGCCCGGGAAGTCGCCCGTGCGGACGGCGAGGCGGCAGGGGCCGATCGGGCCACGCGCGTCCTCCAGGATCGGGCGCCACAGCCGGCAGCTCCCGCACTCCTTTGGCCCGTAGGTGCGCTCCAGCCCGTCCATCGGTGCCGCATCCTAGCCGCAGCGCCCCCCCGCCGCCAGACGCGCCCTGGCAACGTCCGCCAGCGTGTCGACCACCCCCTCGAGCGAGAGCCCGCTCGTGTCGACGAGGAGCGCATCGGCGGCGGCCCGGAGCGGCGCCACCGCCCGCTGCGTGTCGTCGAAGTCGCGCTTCTCCTGCTCGGCGAGGACCTGCGCCAGCGGCGCCGGCTGGCCCTTCGCCTTCAATTCGTCATGGCGGCGGCGCGCCCGCACCTCGGGCGCCGCCGTGAGGAAGAACTTGAGGTCGGCGTCCGGGAAGACGACGGTCCCGATGTCCCGTCCTTCCAGCACGGAGCCGCGGTTCCCCTCCGCGGTGGCGAGCCGCCGCTGCAGGTCCAGGAGCGCGGCGCGCACCACCGGCCGCGCCGAGACGGCGCTCGCGCCGAGCGACATGGCGGGGGTACGGATCTCCGCGCTCACGTCGACGCCGTCGAGGAGCACCCGTTGCCCGCCGTCTTGGGCCACCTCGAAGCGGATGCGCAGCCCCGGCAAGAGCGTGGCGAGGCGCTCGTCGTCGCCGAAGGCGATCTCCTCCCGGGCCGCGGCGAGGGCGACCGCGCGGTAAATGGCACCGGTGTCGACCATCGAGAACCCGAGCCGGGCGGCCAGCCGCCGCGCCGCCGTGCTCTTGCCGGCGCCGGCCGGACCGTCGATGGCGATGATGAACGGTCGGGTGCCCATCAGGTTGCCAGGATCGCCCGCAGCGCGGCGAGGAGCTTCTCGTTCTCCTCCCGCAGCCCGAGGGTGATGCGCTGGCCCGTCGGCAGGCCGTAGCCGCCCATGGGGCGGACCACCACCCCCGCGCGCAGGAGCGCCTCGAAGAGCGCCCCCCCTGGACGCCCGGGGAAGTCGGCCAGGACGAAGTTCGTCTGCGAGGGCCAGACGACGGCGCCGAGCGCGCGCAGGCCCTCGGTCACGAAGGGCCGCTCGCGCTCGACGAGCGCGCGGCTCCGCGCGACGTGCTCACCGTCCGCGAGCGCCGCCACGCCGGCCGCCTGGGCCACCAGGCTCGTGTTGAACGGCGCCCGAACGCGATCGAGGAACCCGACGACCTCGGGATCGGCGACCAGGTATCCGAGCCGGAGGCCGGCCAGGCCGTGGATCTTGGAGAAGGTCCGGCAGCTCACCACGTTCGGGAAGCGCTTGCGCACCGCGAGCCCGTCGGGATAGTCGCGCGCCGACACGAACTCGAAGTACGCCTCGTCGAGCACCACCAGCACGTCCCGCGGGACCGCCTCCAGGAAGGGCCGGAGCTCGGCCTCCGTGAAGTAGGTGCCGTTCGGGTTGTCGGGGTTGGCGAGAAAGATGACCTTCGTCTTGCGCGAGAGCCGCTCCGCCAGTGCGGGCAGGTCGTAGCGCCGATCGCGCATGGGCGCCTCGACGCAGGTGCGGCCGTGGGCCTGGCTCGCGAGCTTGTAGACGATGAAGCTCCCGGCGGCGGTGAGCGTCTCCTCGCCCTCCCCGACGAAGGTCCGGATCACGAGCTCGAGCAGCTCGTTCGAGCCGTTCCCGACCGCGATCTCGGCGGTGGTCACGCCCAGCTTCGCCGCGAGCGCCCGCCGCAGCTCGAACGCGGCACCATCCGGATAGAGGTGGAACTTGGCGCAAGCCTCGCGCGCCGCCGCCAGCGCCCGCGGCGAAGGGCCGAGCGCGTTCTCGTTCGAGGCGAGCTTGGCGACGCCTGAGACGCCGTACTCCCGCTCCACCTCCTCGATGGGTTTCCCCGGCACGTACGGCTGCAGCGAGGCGATGTACGGTGGGACGGTGGGCATGGCCGACGTTTATACCTCCTCCGCCTACCCCGCGCGTAGCGCCCCGGGGCGGAGTCAGGCCTCGCGGCTGAAGGCCCCCATGGCGCGGAACTTGTCGTAGCGGTCCCGCACGAGCGCCTCCGGCCCGAGCCGCTTCAGCTCGGCGAGCTGGCGGACGAGGGCCTCGTGCACGTTGCCGATGGTCTCGGCCGGATCGCGGTGGGCGCCGCCGGGCGCCTCGGGCACGATCTCGTCGATGATTCCGAACTCCTTCAGGTCGCGCGCCGTCAGCTTGAGCGCCTCGGCGCTCTTCTGCGCCTTGGTCGCGTCCCGATAGAGGATCGAGCTGCAGCTCTCGGGGGAGATGACGTTGTACCAGGCGTACTGGAGCATCAGGATGCGGTTCGTCACGCCGATGCCGATGGCGCCCCCCGACGCGCCCTCGCCGATGACGATGGAGATGCTCGGCACGGACAGGCTCGACATCACCTCGAGGTTCACCGCGATGGCCTCCGCCTGGCCGCGCTCCTCGGCGCCGATGCCGGGGTAGGCGCCGGGCGTGTCGATGAAGCACAGCACCGGGAGCCGGAAGCGCTCGGCGAGGTCGAACAGGCGGCGCGCCTTGCGATACCCCTCGGGCCGGACCATCCCGAAGTTGCGGTGCATGTTCTCCTTGGTGTTCCGCCCCTTCTGCTGCCCCATGACGACCACCGGCTGGCCGTCGAGCTTGGCGAAGCCGCCCACGATGGCGTGGTCGGCGGCGAAGCGGCGGTCGCCCTCCACCTCGAAGAAGTCGGTGAAGAGACCGGCCAGGTAATCGAGGAAGTAAGGCCGGTTCGGATGCCGGGCGAGCTGCACGATCTGCCAGCGGGACAGGTCGCTGAAGATCTCGGCCTGCAGCTTCTTGGCCTTCTTCTCGAGCTTGACGATCTCGTCCGTGAAGTCGACGGCTGCGCCGCCCGAGAGCTGCTTCAGCTCGGCGATCTTGGACTCGAGCGCGATGAGCGGCCGCTCGAAGTCGATGACGTACGCGGGTCGTGCCATGGGTGCGCCGCTTATAGCACGCTGCCCCCGGACCCGCAGCGGCGCAGTCCTTTCCGGGCAGCCGCGATGCCGCGCGGCGTCATCCGCGCCAGCGGGCGAGCTCGCCGGCCAGCCCACCGGGGTCGACAGCGGGTGAAAGCCACTCCACCCCCGGCTCGCGGCGGAGCCAGACCACCTGCCGCCGCGCGTAGCGACGGTGCGCCACTTGAAGTCGGCGCAGCGCCTCGGCGCGCTCGAGCTGGCCCAGGAGCACCTCGGCCGCCTCGGCGTAGCCGAGCGGCAGCTTCGGCGGCAGCGCGCCGCCCCGCGTGGCGAGGAGCCGCCCAGCCTCGTGGAGGAGCCCGTCGAAGAGGCGCGGCAGCCGGGCGTCGATGCGGGCGTGCAGCTCGGCGCGCGGCGGATCCAGGGCGAGGAGCCGGAAGCGGTAGCGCGCCTCGCCGAACCGGTGCGCGGCGAAGAGCTCCGATTGCGTGCGGCCGGAGGCGGCGATCTCGAGCGCGCGCACGATGCGCACGAGGTCGTTCGGGCCGATGGCGGCCGCCGCGGCCGGGTCGAGGCCCGCCAGCCGGCGGTGCAGCGCGGGACGCCCCTCGCTTGCGGCCTCGGCCTCCAGGCGGGCGCGCAGCGCCGGATCGCGACCCGGCGCGTCGGCGAGGCCGTGCAGCAGCGCGCGCAGGTAGAGCCCGGTCCCGCCCGCCACGATGGGGAGCCGCCCGCGCCCGGCGATGCCCGCGATGGCCGCGTCGGCGAGCGCGCACCAGCGCACGGCATCCATCCCGTCCCCCGGCTCGGCGACGTCGAGCAGGTGGTGGGGGGCGGCCGCCCGCTCCTCGCGCGTGGGCTTGGCGGTCCCGGCGTCGAGCCCGCGGTAGACCTGCTGTGAGTCCGCGCTCACCACCTCGCCGCCCAGCCGCCGCGCGAGCTCGATGGCGAGCGCGGTCTTCCCGGACGCGGTCGGGCCGGCGATGCAGAGGATCGAGATCAAACCAGCTCCCTCACCCGGCCCCCCCGTCGGGGAGAGGTCGGGTCGAGGTCAACGCGACGTGAACCGCGCGGCGAGGTCGGCCAGCGCCACCGGCGTCTCCTCGCGCGTGGAGAGGTCCTTCAGCTTCACCTGGCCGCTCGCCAGCTCGTTCCCGCCCAGCACCACGGCGTAGCGCGCCCGCACCCGCTCCGCGTGCTTGAACTGGCGGGCGAGCTTCCCCGCGCGCGGGTCGAGCTCGCAGGCCACGCCCGCCCTCCGCAGCCGCGCCGCCTCGATCGGCGCGGCGCGCGCCCCCGCCTCGTCGGCGGCGACGAAGAAGACGGCCGCGCGCTCGTCGGGCACCGGGCGTCCGATCGCCTCCAGGATGAGCGCGAGCCGCTCTTGCCCGAGGGCGTAGCCGATGCCGGGGGTCGGCTGGCCGCCGAGCGTCTCGACGAGGCCGTCGTAGCGCCCGCCGCCCGCGACCGCCGACTGCGCCCCCAGCGCGTCGCTGGAGAACTCGTAGGCGGTGCGGACGTAGTAATCGAGGCCGCGCACGAGTCGCGGATCGATGCGGTACTCGACCCCGAGCGCGTCGAGCCCGCCCTTCACCGCCTCGAAGTGGGTGCGGCAGCCGTCGCAGAGCCGGTCGAGGAGCCGCGGCGCCTCGGCGAGGATGGGCTGGCAGCTCTCCACCTTGCAGTCGAGCACGCGCAGCGGGTTGCGATCGATGCGCTCGTTGCAGTCGGCGCAGAGCTTGCCCTTGCGCTCGGTGAGCCACGCCTTGAGGTCGGCCAGGTAGGCGGGGCGGCACTGCCCGTCGCCGACGGTGTTGAGCTTGAGCTCGGCCTTGACGCCGAGCCGGCCGAGGAAGTCGTGGAGCATGCCGATCTGCTCGACGTCGATGCCGGGCTCCGCCACGCCGAAGCACTCGCAGTCGATCTGGTGGAACTGGCGATAGCGCCCCTTCTGCGGGCGCTCGCGGCGGAACATCGGGCCCATGAGGAACCACTTCTGGACGCCGTCGACGTGGCAGCCGTGCTCGATGTACGCGCGGACGAGCCCGGCGGTCGCCTCGGGGCGCAGGGCCAGCCGCTCCTCTCCCTTGTCCTCGAAGACGTACATCTCCTTCTTCACGATGTCGGTCGCCTCGCCCACCCCGCGCGCGAACAGCGCAGCCGGCTCGACCACCGGCGTCCGCACCTCGCGGTAGCCGTAGAGCGCGAACACCTCGCGCGCGACGCGCTCCATCTCCTGCCAGCGGCCCACGGCGGCCGGGAGGAGGTCGTTCATCCCCTTGACGCCCGAGATCTTCATGGTCGGCGGTATGTAGAGGAAAGGGGGAGAGGGGTCAAACGCCGGCGACACTCACCGTCGGGCGGCCCTCGGCCGCCAGAGCGTGAAGGGACCGGCGCGCGCCACCGGCTGGGCGTGGCGCCGCAGCTCGTCGCCGCCCCGCCCGCGCGGCGTGCCGCTCACCAGGAAGGCGTCGTACGCGGCGCCCATGGTCGCCCAGTCGAGCTGGTCGGGGCGCCACTCGTAGGGATGCGGGGCCTGCTGCCCGGCGCGATAGCTGACCGGGATCGAGGGCAGGCCTGCGAAGCTGAAGCCCACGTCGGCGCCGGCGAAGAGCTGCGCGTAGCACGCGAAGTGCACGAAGGGCCAGAGGCGGACCGGCCCGGCGGCGCCGGTGTCGAAGGGCAGCCCGAGCACGCGCCCGGCCGGCGGGAACGCCGCAGCCACCTCCTCGAAGGGCCCCACCTGCCGCTGGAAGGCGCGCACGTGGCGGGCGGCGTTCGCGCTCGTCGCCAGCGCGATCGCGGCCGCCACGATGGCGAGCCCGCCCCGCCAGCCGCGCGCGGGCTGGGCGAGGAGGAGCGGCGCGGCGAGCGCGGCGAAGACCAGGTGGCGGGGGCTCACGTACCACTGCCCCGAGATCTCCATGGGCGCGAGCAGGTAGCTCGCGAGGAGGACGAGCACGAGCAGGTCGCAGCGGTGCGAGAGCAGGAACCGCCGTATCGGCCCCTCTCCCCCACCCGCTGGGCACATCCCCTCGCCTCGCCGGGTACCCGCGCCATCCTCACGGCGCGGGTGGGGGAGAGGGTCAGGGAGAGGGGCGGCGCCGTACGCGACCAGCAGCGCAACCACGAACACAGCCGCGAGCGCTACTCCGAGCAGCCGATCGGAACCATCCGTGAACGACCCGAACACCCGCTCCGGCGCGCGCCCGAGCGCGACCCGGAGCGGCTCGTACACGGCCCCGATCCCACCGAGCCCGCCGTAGGTGCGGTGCCGAAGCGTATGCTCCTCCACCCCTCCTCGCTCCGTGGTGAGGAAGCTCGGGACGAACCAGAGCGCGAAGAGCGCCAGCGACGGCAGGAACGCGAGCGCGCGGGTGGTCGCCCAGCGCAGGCCGCGGGCGTGCATCGCGAAGAGCACGAGCGCGCCCAGCCCGAGCACGAGGTAGCTCTGCGCGTGGAAGAGGAAGGTGAGCGCAGCCGCCGCGGAGAGCGCGAGCGCCGTCTCCGGCCGGAACCTGGGGGCGGCGAGGTGGCGCTCGGCGAGCCCGAGCGCGAGGAGGGCGAGCGGCAGCGAGAGCAGGAAGCTCGCGAAGCCCAGGAAGAGGTTCGTCGAGAAGACGAGGGGCAGCGTGAAGACCGCCCAGCGCGGATCGCGCCGGAACGACGCGAGGAGGAAGGCGGCCCCGAGCGGCAGCCCGACCGCGTAGGCGCTGAACAGGATGCGGTTCGCGAGCTCGAGCGGCAGCGCGCGACCGAGGAGCCACATGCTGCCGTAGTACCCCCAGTACGGCGTGACGCCGCCGCGGACGAGGTAGGTGCGGGCGAAGGCGGTGGCGGGATCGTGATAGCGCGCCACCACCGCCGCCAGCCCGAGGTGCTGGGGCAGATCGAGGAACGGGAGGAAGCGCCCGGACCAGAACGGCGCGACGCCGGCGCCGAGGAGGAGGACCGCGGTGGCGCGCTCGCGCCGGCTCACGGCGCGGGTGGGCCGCCGATCGCCTCCCCTACCCTCACCCGCGCGCCCTCCACCAGCTGCACCTCGGCGCGGCCGGCCTCGTAGAGCAGGATGACGGTCGAGCCCATCTCGAAGGCGCCCAGCTCCTGGCCCTTCTCGATCGGGATGGGCGTCTGGTAGTCGCGTGACACCGGCCGTGCGCGAGGCAGGTTCGAGACCGGGATGGTCGGGTCGTAGGAGGCGTGGATGCGACCGACGATGGTGGCGCCCACCGCAACCACCGCGCAGCGGCCGAGCGCGGTGTCGAGCACGGTGACGAGCCGCTCGTTCACGGTGAAGAGCCCGCGCACGCCGCTCACCGAGGCCGCGTTCACGGGCCACAGGTGCCCGGGGACGTAGCGGTACCCGACGATCGCGCCGCCGAGCGGGGAGTGGATGCGGTGGTAGTCGCGCGGCGAGAGGTAGAGAGTGGTGAACGCGCCCCCCCGGAAGCGCGCCGCCAGCGCTGGGTCGGCGAGGAGCGCCTCGAGCGTGTAGTCGAGACCCTTTGCCTGCACGAGCCGCCCGCCCTCGGCGCGCCCCGCCTGCGAGACCACCCCGTCCACAGGGGAGACGATGACCTTTGCGCCTTCGGCGACGGGCCTCAGACCCGCCCGGAGCGGGCGTGCGAAGAACTCGCCGAAGGTGCGGAAGGTCTCCAGCTCGGCGCACTCCGCGAGATCGATGCCGTACCGCGCCGCGAAGGCGCGCATGGCGGCGAGGCGCACCGCCCTCGGCGCGGAGGCCCGCGTGAGGCCGCCGACGAGCCGGGAGAGCGTGTTCTTCGGCACGACCCGCAAGGCGGCCAAGAAGGCGCGGTCCATCATAGGGGGCGCAGTGTAGACGACCGGGGGCGATTCACGAACACTCCCGTCTCCCCCGACGGGGGAGAGGGCTGGGGTGAGGGGGCGGTCGCCGAACCCGACCCCGAACCCGACTCCGGATCCCGACCCCGAACTCGACCGCGACCCCGAACTTGAACTCGACCTCGACCCCGACCTCGACCTCGACCCCGACCCCGACCTCGACCTCGACCTCGACCTGGGGCGTCGCCTCGACCTCGACGGCTCACCTCGGCGCGCTCGCCTTTTCCGCCTCCCTCCTGCGGAGTGAGGAGGCGGAAATGGCTCATCCACAAATCATCGCCGTCGAGGTCGAGGCTCGGTTCACGTTTCAATTCCTGGACGTCTACGTCGCCGCGCGAGAGCTCGCGGCGCTCGTGCACGGTGCGCGGCTCAGCGACGCCGAGCTTCGGGACCAGGCCACGCGAGCGTCAAAGTCGGTGTTTCTCAACTTGTGCGAGGGTCTGCCCAGCGACAGCGGGCCCATGCGGCGCAAGCACTTCGCGCTCGCCAACGGCTCCTTGCACGAGCTCGTCGGCGCGCTCGACCTCGCCTGCGCC